>VFQM010001246.1_pt1 | contig 23127 bp, 22 predicted proteins | sample 3512391 | NCBI WGS metagenome assembly VFQM01 (sample SAMN10412369, study PRJNA504923) | tailings metagenome | isolation source: Replicate 1 from Balatoc abandoned mine | place: Philippines | reverse complement strand
GGCAACGTGATCATGCAGGGCAAGGACCCGATGGTCGTGCTCAAGACCGAATACAGCCGCGGTGGCCGCGGTGCCGCCACGGTCCGCATGAAGATGAAGAACCTGCTCAACGGCGGCGGGGCGGAAGTCGTCTTCAAGGCCGACGACAAGATGGACCAGATCGTGCTGGACAAGAAGGAGTGCACCTACTCCTACTTCGCCGACCCGATGTACGTGTTCATGGACGCCGACTACAACCAGTACGAGGTCGAGGCGGAGAACATGGGCGACGCCATCAGCTACCTCGAGGACGGCATGACCGTCGAGGTCACCTTCTACGACGGCAAGGCCATCTCGGTGGAGATGCCCACCAGCGTCGTGCGCGAGATCAACACCGAGCCGGCCGTCAAGGGCGACACCTCGGGCAAGGTCATGAAGCCGGCGCGCATCGTCGGCACCGGCTTCGAGATCGCCGTGCCGCTGTTCGTCGAGGACGGCGACAAGATCGAGATCGACACCCGCACGCACGAATACCGCAAGCGGGTCTGAACCCCGCGTCGGGCCGACAATCGGGGCAGCTTCGGCTGCCCCTTTTCATTGGCGCGTGTCATTGCCGCGCCCCATTGCCGCGCCCCTTGCCTGACTTCATGGCCGTGCCCTTCGACTTCGACGCCGCCGTCACTGCCCCCTTCCGCATGCAGCCTGGCCTGCGCCGGCTGGCCCCCGGTGCGGCCCACCTGACGCCGCTGGCGCCCGGCTCGCGCCACCAGCGCGAGAAGCTGGCCGTGCTCGGCGCCTTCCCCGACATCGCGCTGCAGTCCCGCCCGGGCTTCGACCCGCGCCCGGCCCTGCACGCGCTGGCCGCGCACGCCGCGCAGGTCCACCCGCAGGCCTGGGCCTGGGACGGCCGCTGCGCCCGCGCGCTGCAGCTGGGCACGGCGGTGGATGGCCACACCGTGGTGCACGAGGCGGCGGGCCGCTTCGGCCTGGGCGACGAGATCGCGCGCTGCCTGCGCCCGCTGGCACCCGAGTGGCGGCTGGCCGGACTGCTGGCGCTGGCCTTCGCCGAGGACCTGGCCATCGTGGACGCCGCCGACGGCAGCGTGCCCTGGATGGCCGTGTGCCTGCCGTCGCACTGGGCGCCGGCGGACAAGGTGGGCCGTGGCTTTGCCGAGGTGCATGCCCCGGTGGCCGATGCCGAGATGGTGCGCCGCGCCGCGCCGCAGCTCGTGCAGCTGATGGCCGGCAGCGCGCAGCCCGAGCGCTGGGAGCGCTTCGTGTGGAACGTCACCGGACACCCGCGCCTGCACGCACACCCGCGGCACGTGGACCCGGCGCGCTGGCCCGCCGACATCGCCACCACCCTGCCGGCCGGCGCCTGGTGGCGCACCGAGCGCCAGACCATCCTGCCGGTGCCCGCGCACGCCCAGGCCGTGTTCACCATCGAGGTGGCCTGCCAACCCCTGGCACAGGCCATCGACACGCCGCAGCGCGCCGCGCGCCTGCACGACGCCATCGCCTCGATGAGCGACGCCGTGCTCGCCTACCGCGGGCTGGCGGCGGTGCGCGCGCCGCTGCTCCAATGGCTGCGCCGCGTGCAGTGACACCCGCGTCCGGGCCCGGGCTCGCGCCCGCGCGCATCGCCTTCGACGCCGACGGCCTGCCGCAGGCCCCCGACTTCGGCGACCGCTACCACGCCCGCATCGGCGCCACGGCACAGGCGCAGGCGGTGTTCCTGGCCGGCAACGGCCTGCCGGAACGCTGGCGCGGCCGCCACGCCTTCACGGTGGCCGAGAACGGCTTCGGCCTCGGCCAGAACTTCCTGGCCACCTGGGCGGCGTGGCGCGACGACCCGCAGCGCTGCACCCGCCTGCACTACGTGGGCGTGGAAGGCCATCCGCCCGCCCGTGACGACCTTGCGCGGGCGCTGGCCGGCTCGCCCTTCCCGGCGCTGGCACAGGCGCTGATCGACGCCTGGCCCCCGCTGCTGGCCGGCTGGCACCCGCTGGACCTGGACGCCGGCCGCGTGCGCCTGCTGCTGGCCTTCGGCGACGCGGCGCGCGTCTGGCGCGGGCTGCGGCTGCAGGCCGACGCCTTCTACCTGGACGGCTTCGCCCCCGACCGCAATCCGGGCATGTGGGCGCCGGAACTGCTGCAGGCCATGGGCCGCCGCGCCGCACCGGGCGCCACCGCCGCCACCTGGACGGTGGCGCGCCGGGTGCGCGACGGCCTGCGCAGCGCCGGATTCCGCGTCGAGCCCGGCCCCGGCCTGGGCGAGAAGCGCCAGACGCTGCGCGCCGTCTTCGACCCCCCGCCCACGCTGCACCGAGCGCGCCCGCCGGCAGCCCCCGGCGAGGTGCTGGTGCTCGGCGCCGGGCTGGCCGGGGCCTGGGCGGCGCACGAGCTGGCCGCCGCCGGCTGCCGCGTGCGCGTGCTCGACCGCCATGCCGCGCCGGCGCAGGAGGCCTCGGGCAATGCCGCCGGCCTGTTCCACGGCGTGGTGATGGCCGACGACGGCGCGCACGCGCGCGCACTGCGCGCCGCGGCCCTGCTGGCCCAGCGGGTGCTGCCGACCTGGATGGCCTCCGGCGTGCCGGGCCGCACCGATGGCCTGCTGCGCCTGGCCGACGCCGGCACCGACGTGGCGGCGCTGCAGGCGCTGATCGTGCGGCAAGGCCTGCCCGCCGGCTATGTGCAGGCGCTGGACGCCACCCAGGCCTCGGCCCGCGCGGGCGTGGTGCTGGACCGTGCCGCCTGGTGCTACCCGGGCGGCGGCTGGGTCGCCCCGGCTGCGCTGGCCGCAGCGCTGCTGGAGGGCCTGCCCTTCCAGGGCGGGGTGGCGGTGGACCGCATCGCGCGCGTGGAGGGCCGCTGGCAGCTGCAGGACGCCGTCGGCCGTGTGTGCGCGCAGGCCGACACCCTGGTGCTGGCCAACGCCGCCGATGCCGCCCGGCTGGTGCCCTGGGCGGGCTGGCCGCTGGGCCGTGCGCGCGGGCAGGTGAGCCGCTGGCGGGTGGCTCCGCCCGATGCGCCGCGGCTGCGCGTGCCGCTGGCCGGCGCCGGCTACCTCATCGACACCGGCGACGGCGGCCTGCTGGCCGGCGCCACGGCACAACCCGGCGACGCCGACCCGGCCGAGCGCGAGGCCGACCACGACTTCAACCGTGCGCGGCTGCAGGGCCTGTGCGGCTGGGTGGCGCCGCCGCCCGATGGCGGGCGCGTGGGCTGGCGCGCCCAGGTGCCCGACCGGCTGCCCATCGTGGGGGCGGTGCCGGCCCGCGACGGCCCGGCGGTGCCCGGCCACGCCGCGCGGGCCGACCGCCTGCCGCGGGAGCCGGGGCTGTTCGTGCTGACGGCGCTGGGCTCGCGCGGGCTCACCTGGGGCCCGCTGGCGGGGCGGCTGCTGGCCGCGCTGGTGACCGGCGCGCCGCAACCGCTGGAAGCCTCGCTGGCCGATGCGCTGGACCCGGCGCGCTGGCAGCTGCGCGCGGCGCGGCGGGGCGCGCCCGGGGCCTGAACGTGGGCCCGACGCTCAGCCGCGGGCCCGGGGTTCAACCGCGCGGCGGCGCGGCGGTGGTGTCGGCGGCGTCGCCGTCGGCCGCGTCACCCGGCTCGGCGTCGCGCAGCAGGGCCATCGCCGCCTCGTTCGGGTTCATCTCCTCGGGGCCGCCGGCGGCCTTGTTCGCGGCCCGGGTGGCGGCCTTCTCTTCCTTCTTCTTCTTCTTGGCCAGTTCGCGCTGACGTTTCTCGAACGAGTAGTTGGGCTTGGCCAATGGCGCTCCTCGGGGCAGGTTCAGGGGGAGAGTAGATCAGAAATCCAGCGTGCGCACGCCCTGCGGCGTGCCCAGCAGCGCGAGCTTCGCACGGTGGCGCGCGAAGATGCCCACCGTGACCACGCCGGGCCACTGGTTGACCTCGGCCTCCATGGCCAGCGGGTCGGCGATGCGCAGGCCGCGCACGTCCAGGATGGGGTGGCCGTTGTCGGTGAGCACGCCCAGGCGCAGCGACGCCTGCCCGCCCAGCGCGGCAAAGCGCCGCGCCACCTGCGGCGCCGCCATCGGGATCACCTCCACCGGCAGCGGGAAGCCGCCCAGCACGTCCACCAGCTTGGACTCGTCGGCGATGCAGACGAAGCGGTCGGCGAGGTCGGCGACGATCTTCTCGCGCGTGAGCGCCGCGCCGCCGCCCTTGATCATGCAGCCGCGGCCGTCGATCTCGTCGGCGCCGTCGATGTAGACGGGCAGGCGGTCGACCGAAGCGGCGTCCACCACCTCGAAGCCATGGCCGCGCAGGCGCGCGGTGCTGGCCTCGCTGCTGCTGACCGCGCCGCGGATGCGCCGGCCCGAGGCGGCCAGCGCGTCGATGAAGAGGTTGACCGTGCTGCCGGTGCCCACGCCCAGCCAGGCATCCTCCACCACGTGGTCCACGGCCGCCCGGGCCACCAGCTTCTTGAGTTCGTCCTGCGTCATGCGGCGGATTATCGGTCGGCCACAATCGCGCGCCATGGCCCTCATCCCCTACGCGCTGACGCGCCCCTTCCTGTTCGGGCTCGACCCGGAGCAGGCCCACGAGCTGACGCTGGACGCCATCGCGCGGCTGCAGAACACGCCGCTGCAGTGCCTGTGGGCGCAGCCGCGCGTGAGCGACCCCGTCACCGTGGCCGGGCTGCGCTTTCCCAACCGGGTGGGCCTGGCCGCGGGGCTGGACAAGAACGGCCGCTGCATCGACGGCCTGGGCGCGATGGGCTTCGGCTTCATCGAGGTGGGCACGGTCACGCCCCTGGGGCAGCCCGGCAACCCGAAGCCGCGCATGTTCCGCCTGCCGGCACGGCAGGCGCTGATCAACCGCCTGGGCTTCAACAACGAGGGCCTGGACGCCTTCCTGGCCAACGTGCAGCGCGCGCGCAGCTTCCGCGCCGCAGGGGGCCTGGTGGGCCTGAACATCGGCAAGAACGCGGCCACGCCCATCGAACGCGCGGCCGACGACTACCTGGCCTGCCTGGACGGCGTGTACCCGCACGCCGACTACGTGACCGTCAACATCTCCAGCCCGAACACCAAGAACCTGCGCGCGCTGCAGTCCGACGAGGCCCTGGACGCGCTGCTGGGCGCGCTGGTGGCGCGGCGCGCCGCCCTGGCCGACCGCCTGGGCCGCCAGGTGCCGATGTTCCTGAAGATCGCGCCCGACCTGGACGCGGCGCAGATCGCGCTGATCGCCGCGACGCTGCAGCGCCACGGCATCGACGGCGTGATCGCCACCAACACCACCATCGCGCGCGACGCGGTGCAGGGCCTGCCGCACGCCGACGAGGCCGGCGGCTTGTCGGGCGCGCCGGTGCTCGAGCCGAGCAACCGTGTCATCCGAGCGCTGCGCGCCGCGCTCGGCCCGGGCTTCCCGATCATCGGCGTGGGCGGCGTGCTCTCGGGTGCCGATGCGCAGTCCAAGCTCGCCGCGGGCGCGGACCTGGTGCAGGTCTACACCGGCCTGATCTACCGCGGCTCGCCGCTGGTGCCCGAGGTGGCGCGCGCGCTCTCCCGCGCCAGGTAGGCCGCGGCCGCACCGGCGCCGTCGCCGCCCAGCGGCACGCCCAGCCGCTGCAGGGCGGCCTGCACGCCGCCGAGCGCGCCCAGCACCATCGGCGCGCCGAGGTCGCCCAGGTGGCCGATGCGGAACACGCGCCCGCCCAGCGGCCCCAGGCCGCCGGCGATGGCCACGTCGAAATCCTCGCGCGCCACGCGGCGGATGGCGTCGGGGTCCACGCCCGCGGCGGTGGCGATCGCCGTCACCGACACCGAGCGCGCCGCCGGCACCTGGCAGAAGAAGTCCAGCGCACCCGCGCCGGCCCAGGCCGTCACCGCCGCGTGCACAGCGCCGGCCAGCCGGCGGTGGCGGGCGAACACCGCGTCCAGGCCCTCGTCGAACAGAAGCGCCAGCCCGGCCTCCATGCCCGCCATCAGGTTCAGCGGCGGCGTGCCGCAGAACTTCTGGTAGGGCATGTCGCCGCTGCGCAGCGCCCAGTCCCAGTAGTAGCGCGGTGTCGGGTTGGCCGCCGCCACCGCCATGGCCGCCGCGTTCACCAGCGTGAAGCCCACCCCCGGCGGCAGCATCAGGCCCTTCTGCGAGGCGCCCACCAGCACGTCGATGCGCTGCGCGTCCATCGCCAGCGGCGAGGCCCCGAGCGAGGCCACGGCGTCCACCACCAGCAGCGCCGGGTGGCCGGCAGCGTCCAGCGCCGCGCGCACGGCGTCGATGTCGTGGGTGATGCCGCTGGCCGTGTCGGTGTGCACCATGAACACGGCCGCGATGCGCGGCCAGGGGTGGCGCAGGTCGGCGCGCAGCGCCGCCTCCACCGCGCCGGCGTCCAGCGGCCGGCCCTCCGCCCACGCCGTGCGCACCACGCCGCGGCCCAGGGCCTCGGTCTGGCGTGCCCAGCTCTCGCTGAAGTGCCCGGTGCCGGGCACCAGGGCCAGCGCCTCGGGGGCCAGCAGGTTCTGCACGACCGCCTCCCAGGCGCCGTGGCCGTTGGCGATGAAGAACAGCGGCTGCGCCTGCGCCGTGCCGGCCAGGCGCTTCACGCCGTCCTCGCAGGCCGCGAGCGTGGCCGCCACGCGCGGGTCGGCCAGGTCCATGGGTTGGCGGGCCATGGCCGCCAGCACCGCGTCGGGCAGGTGGGTGGGGCCGGGGGACTGCAGGAAGCGCTGGCCGGGAATGCGGGTCATGGGCCAATGCTAAGGCGGCGACAATGGCCGCATGACGCTGGCCCGCCTGCTGTTTTCCCAGGGTTTCGGCACCCGCCGCGAATGCGTGGCGCTGTGCCTGGCCGGGCGCGTGCGCGTGAACGGCACGGTGGTCGACGACCCGCAGGCCGAGCTCGAGGCCACCGTGGTGGAGGTGGACGGCCAGACCTGGCCGGTGTGCCGGCACGCGCTGGTGCTGCTGCACAAGCCCGCCGGCTGCGAATGCAGCCAGAAGCCGCGCGACCACCCGAGCGTGCTGACGCTGCTGCCGGCACCGCTGCGCCAGCGCGGCGTGCAGCCGGTGGGGCGGCTGGACGCCGACACCACCGGCCTGCTGCTGCTGACCGACGACGGCGCGCTGATCCACCGCTGGACGCACCCGAAGCGCCACCTGCCCAAGGTCTACGAGGTGACGCTGAAGCACCCGCTGGACGCGGCGCAGCTGCAGGCGCTGCGCGATGGCGTGGTGCTCGCCGACGACCCGCAGCCGGTGCGCGCCGCGGCCGCCGAGGCCACCGGCACGCACACGCTGCGCCTGACGATCACCGAAGGCCGCTACCACCAGGTCAAGCGCATGCTGGCGGCGGCCGGCAACCGCGTGGAGGCGCTGCACCGCAGCGGCTTCGGCGCGCTGGTGCTGCCGCCCGACCTGCCGCCCGGGCACTGGCGCTGGCTGGAGCCGGCCGAGGTGGATGCTTCGATAATCGCGGCATGAGGATTCTTCGCGGCCACGGCCGGGCCACCACCGGCTGCGCGCTGACCATCGGCAGCTTCGACGGCGTGCACCGCGGTCACCAGGCCATGCTGGCCCTGCTGGCCAGCGAGGCGCGCCACCGCGGGCTGCCGCCCACGGTGCTGACCTTCGAACCGCACCCGCGCGACTTCTTCGCCGCCCGCGCCGGCACGCCGGCGGCCGCGCCGGCGCGCATCGGCACCCTGCGCGACAAGCTCGCCGAGCTGCAGCGCTGCGGCATCGCGCAGGTGATGGTGATGCGCTTCGACGCCGCGCTGGCCGCGCTCGACCCGCAGGACTTCATCGACGAGGTGCTGTGCCGCCGCCTGGGCGCGCGCTACGTGCTCGTGGGCGACGACTTCCGCTTCGGCGCCCGCCGCGCCGGCGACTACGCGCTGCTGGACGCCGCCGGCGCACGGCACGGCTTCGACGTGGCGCGCATGCAGAGCTACGAGGTGCACGGGCTGCGCGTGTCCAGCTCCGCGGTGCGCGAGGCGCTGGCCGCCGGCGACATGGCGCGCGCGGCGGACATGCTCGGCCGTCCGTATGCCGTCAGCGGCCGCGTGCTGCACGGCCGCAAGCTCGGCCGCGAGCTGGGTTTCCGCACGCTGAACCAGCGCTTCGGCCACCCGCGTCCGGCGGCGATGGGCATATTCGTGTCGCAGGTGCGCGGCCTGGCGTCGCAGCCGCTGCCGGCGGTGTCCAGCCTGGGCGTGCGCCCCGCGGTGGAAGATGCAGGGCGCGTGCTGCTGGAGACCCACGTGCTCGACTGGCCTGCGGGCCTGGAGGCCGATGCAGGCTACGGCCGCTGCATCACGGTGGAGCTGCTGCACAAGCTGCACGACGAGCGGCCCTACCCGTCGCTGGACGCGCTGCAGGCCGGCATTGCCGCCGACGTGCAGGCGGCGCGCGACTGGTTCGCCGCGCGCCGCCGTTGAGGGCGGCACCGGGCCCGCTCGGCGCGGGGCCGCGCCGGTAGAATCGCCCGATGGCGTCCTCCGGATCCACCCCCGCTCCCTGCCACGCGCGCGGCCACTCGTCCACGCGGCGCCAGACCACGCGCGACCGAATTACCCGCGGGGCCTGAACGGGCCGGGCCGCCCGCCGGCCCTTCGCACCGCCGGACGCAGGCATCCCGCTGCCGCCCGGCACCCCGGAACGACCTGCCGCGCCGGCCCTCCGGCGCCACCCCCGCGATGACCACACCGACCCCCGAGTACCGCCAGACCCTGAACCTGCCGGACACGCCCTTCCCGATGCGCGGCGACCTCGCCAAGCGCGAGCCGGCCTGGGTCCAGCAGTGGCAGGACGAAGGCACCTACCGCCGCCTGCGCGACGCCCGCCGCGGCGCGCCGCTGTTCGTGCTGCACGACGGCCCACCGTACGCCAACGGCGCCATCCACATGGGGCACGCCGTCAACAAGGTCCTGAAGGACATGATCGTCAAGGCGCGGCAGCTGGCCGGCTTCGACGCCCAGTACGTGCCCGGCTGGGACTGCCACGGCCTGCCGATCGAGAACGCCATCGAGAAGGCCCACGGCCGCGGCCTGGGCCGCGACGAGATGCAGGCCAGGAGCCGCGCCTACGCCAGCGAGCAGATCGCGCTGCAGATGAAGGACTTCCAGCGCCTGGGCGTGCTCGGCGACTGGGAACACCGCTACGCCACCATGGACCCGGCCAACGAGGCCGGGGAGATCCGCGCCTTCAAGCGCGTCATCGAGCGCGGCTTCGTCTACCGCGGCCTGAAGCCGGTGTACTGGTGCTTCGACTGCGGCAGCTCGCTGGCCGAGTTCGAGATCGAGTACGCCGACAAGAAGAGCCAGACGCTGGACGTGGCCTTCCTGTGCGCCGAGCCCGACCGGCTGGCCGCCGCCTTCGGCCTGCCGGAGATTGTGGGCGAGGCCTTCGCGGTGATCTGGACCACCACCGCCTGGACCCTCCCGGCCAACCAGGCGCTGAACCTGAACCCGCAGATCGAGTACGCGCTCGTGCACACCGAGCGCGGGCAGCTGGTGCTGGCCGCGTCGCTGGTGGAGTCCTGCCTGAAGCGCTACGGGCTGACCGGCCACGTGGTGGCCACCACGCCGGGCGAGAAGCTCGGCGGCATCGCCTTCCGCCACCCGCTGGCGCACGTGCACGAGGGCTATGACCGGCTCAGCCCGGTCTACCTCGCCGACTACGCCACCGCCGACGACGGCACCGGCATCGTGCACAGCTCGCCGGCCTACGGCCTGGACGACTTCAACAGCTGCGTGGCCCACGGCCTGGCCTACGACGACATCCTCAACCCGGTGCAGGGCGACGGGCGCTACGCGGCCGACTTCCCGCTGTTCGGCGGCCAGGCCATCTGGAAGGCGGTGCCGCAGATCATCGACACGCTGCGCGACGCCGGCCGCCTGATGGCCACCGAGGGCATCACGCACAGCTACCCCCACTGCTGGCGCCACAAGAGCCCGGTGATCTACCGCGCGGCGGCGCAGTGGTTCATCCGCATGGACGAGGGCGAGGGCGTCTTCACGAAGGACAAGGCCGAGAAGACCCTGCGGCAGATGGCGCTGGAGGCCATCGACCACACCGGCTTCTACCCGGAGAACGGCCGCGCCCGCCTGCGCGACATGATCGCCAACCGGCCCGACTGGTGCATCAGCCGCCAGCGCAGCTGGGGCGTGCCGCTGCCCTTCTTCCTGCACCGCGAGACCGGCGACCTGCACCCGCGCACGATGGAGATCCTCGACCAGGCCGCCGACATCGTGGAGGCCGGTGGCATCGAGGCCTGGAGCCGTGTCACGGCAGAAGACATCCTGGGTGCCGACGACGCCGCGCACTACCGCAAGAGCAGCGACATCCTCGAGGTCTGGTTCGACAGCGGCAGCACCTTCTGGCACGTGCTGCGCGGCCAGCACCCGGGCGGCTACCACGCCGACGGCCCCGAGGCCGACCTGTACCTGGAAGGCCACGACCAGCACCGCGGCTGGTTCCACAGCAGCCTGCTGCTGGCCTGCGCGCTGTACGACCGCGCGCCCTACCGCGGCCTGCTCACGCACGGCTTCACGGTCGACAGCGCCGGCCGCAAGATGAGCAAGTCGCTCGGCAACGGCATCGAGCCGCAGGCAGTGAGCCAGAAGCTGGGCGCCGAGATCATCCGCCTGTGGGTGGCGGCCAGCGACTACAGCGGCGACATCGCCGGCGACGACAAGATCCTGGCGCGCGTGGTCGACGCCTACCGCCGCATCCGCAACACGCTGCGCTTCCTGCTGGCCAACACCGCCGACTTCAACCCGAAGACCGACGCGGTGCCGGCCGACCAGCTGTTCGAGATCGACCGCTGGGCGCTGGCGCGCAGTGCCGAGTTCCAGGCCGAGGTCCTGAAGCACTACGAGGTCTACGAGTTCCACCCGGTGGTGGCCAAGCTGCAGGTCTTCTGCAGCGAGGACCTGGGCGCCTTCTACCTCGACGTGCTGAAGGACCGGCTGTACACCACCGCGCCCGGCAGCCGGGCCCGGCGCAGCGCGCAGACCGCGCTGTGGCAGATCACCCAGGCCATGCTGCGCTGGATGGCGCCCTTCCTGAGCTTCACCGCCGAGGAGGCCTGGAAGCTGGTGGGCCACACGCCGTCGATCTTCACCGAGACCTACTGGAACTTCGAGGGCGAGGACGCCTCGCTGCTGCCCAAGTGGGCCCGCCTGCGGGCGATCCGCGAGCTGGCCAACAAGGAGATCGAGGCCGTGCGCACCACCGGTGCGGTGGGCTCGTCGCTGCAGGCCACGCTGACGATCGGCGCGCCACCGGAGGACCTGGCCCTGCTGCAGTCGCTGGGCGACGACCTGAAGTTCGTGTTCATCGTCAGCGCGCTGTCGGTGGACGCGGCCGAGGCACTGTCGGTCGCGGTGGCGCCGTCAACGGCGGCCAAGTGCGAGCGCTGCTGGCACTGGCGCGAAGACGTCGGCCACGACGCCGCCCACCCGGGCCTGTGCCGCCGCTGCACCGACAACCTGTTCGGCGCCGGCGAAGCGCGCCGCTGCGCCTGAAGGGCCGGGCCATGGCGCGCACCGCCTCGACACGGCGCAGCGGCACGGGCCTGGGGCTCTGGCTCGCGCTGGCGGCGCTGGTCATCGTGGCCGACCAGTTCACCAAGACACTGATCATCGGCGCCTTCCAGCTCGGCGACAGCGTCACCGTGACCTCGTTCTTCAACCTCGTGCGCGCGCACAACCCGGGGGCGGCCTTCAGCTTCCTGGCCGGTGCCGGCGGCTGGCAGCGCTGGTTCTTCGTCGGCATCGGCGTGGCGGCATCGGTCTTCATCGTCTGGATGCTGCGCCGGCACGGCGACCAGCGCCTGTTCTGCTTCGCGCTGACCATGGTGCTCGGCGGCGCCGTGGGCAACGTCGTCGACCGGCTGATCCACGGCTATGTGGTCGACTTCCTGCAGTTCCGCTTCGACTGGCTGGCGCCGCTGTTCCCCGGGGGGTACTTCCCCAGCTTCAACATCGCCGACAGCGCGATCACGCTGGGCGCGGCCTGCCTGATCCTCGACGAGCTGCTGCGCGTGCGGCGAAGCCGGGGCTGAACGTGGAGTCCCTCTCCCTGCACGACCTCGGCCGGCTGCAGGAGATTGCCGGGGTGCTGATGCGCCACGGCCTGGGCGAGGCGGTGCGCCGCCTGGGCATGGCCGACACCCTGGAGCGTGCCGGCCACGTGCTGCGGCGCGACAACGCCGCCGAGCTGGCGCGGCTGTCGCCGCCGGAGCAGGTGCGCCGCGCCTTCGAGGAACTCGGCCCCACCTTCGTCAAGCTCGGCCAGGTGCTGGCCGGCCGCGGCGACCTGCTCGACGCCGACTGGCTGCACGAGCTGAGCAAGCTGCACAGCCAGGTGCCCGCGGTGCCGCTGGAGGCGCTGCGCCCGCAGCTGCGCGAGGACCTGGGCGGCGAGCCCGAGACGGTGTTCGCCTGGTTCGACCCCGAGCCGCTGGCCGCCGCCTCCATCGCGCAGGTGCACCGCGCGCGGCTGCACGACGGCACCGAGGTGGTGGTGAAGGTGCGCCGCCCGGGCATCGAGGCGGTCATCGCCGCCGACCTGCGGCTGCTGCAGCGACTGGCCGGCGTGGCCGAGCGCCAGTGGCCGGCGCTGGCGCCGTACCGGCCGCAACAGCTGGTGCACGAGTTCGCGCGTTCGCTGCGGCGCGAGCTCGACTTCGCCGCCGAGTGCCGCAGCGCCGAGCGGGTGGCCGCCAACCTGGCGCCGCTGGGCTTCGTGGACATCCCGCGCGTGCACTGGGCGCACACCGGCGCGCGCGTGAACGTGCAGGACCGCGTGGACGGCCTGCCCGGCGAGGACCTCGCCGCGGTGGACGCCGCCGGCCTGGACCGCCGCGTGCTGGCCCGCCGCGGCGCGCAGGCGGTGCTGAAGATGATCGTCGAGGACGGCTTCTTCCACGCCGACCCGCACCCCGGCAACGTCTTCTACCTGCCGGGCAACCGGCTGGCCTTCATCGACTTCGGCATGGTGGGCCGGCTCTCGCCGCGCCGGCGCGAGGAGCTGCTGAACCTGCTGCTGGGCCTGGTGCAGCGCGACCCGCCGGCGGTGGCCGAGGTGCTGCTGGACTGGACCAGCGACACCCGCGGCGTGGACCTGGCACAGCTGGAATCCGCCATCGAGGCCTTCGTCGACCAGTACCACGGCACGCCACTGGCGGAGCTGAACCTGGGCCGCATGCTGACCGAGGTGACCGACGTGCTGCGCGAGCAGTCGCTGACCCTGCCCGGCGACCTGGCGCTGCTGATCAAGGCCTTCGTCTCGCTGGAGAGCATGGGGCGCGGGCTGGACCCGGAATTCCACGTGGCGCAGGAGGCGCTGCCGCTGCTGCAGCGCGTGCTGCGGGCGCGCTACCGGCCCGCGGCGCTGGGCCGGCGCACCTGGCAGGCCGCACTGAAGCTCGCGGCCACCGCGGAGAAGCTGCCCCACGACGTGTCGCGGCTACTGCGCCGGGCGCGCCACGGCCAGCTGCGCGTGGGCCTGGAGCTGGCGCACCTGCAGCGCGTGGGCGACCAGCTCGACCGCGCCGCCACCCGCCTGGCCATGGCCATCGTCATCGCCGCGCTGATCATCGGCTCCTCCATCGTGATGACGGTGGGGGGCGGGCCCACGCTGCTGGGCCTGCCGGCCTTCGGCTTCCTCGGCTTCGTGGGTGCCTTCGGCGGCGCGGTGTGGCTGGTGCGCTCGATCCGGCGCGAGAAACGGCACGACGACTGACGGCGCCGTCGGCGCCGGCCGCCCGGCCGCCGGCTCCGGGCCGGGCCCGATGGCGGCCGGCGCAACACCGCACTACAACCAGGGTCATGGACGCCACGCCCACCGACCCCGAGCCGCACCCGGCACCGGCACCCGCGCCCACGGTCTTCGACATCCCGCTGCGCACGCTGCGCTACGGCGACCCGCTGCGCTGGCTGGCGGCCGGCACGCGCGACTTCGCCCACGCGCCAGCCATCGGCCTGTTCTACGGCACCTGCTTCGTCGTCATGGGCTGGGCGCTGCTGACGATGTACGAGCGCGCGCCGGCCTACGTGATGGCGCTGTCGGCCGGCTTCCTGCTGATGGGGCCCTTCCTGTGCCTCGGCCTGTACCGCGTGAGCCAGCGGCTGGAGGCCGGCGAGAAGCCCGACTTTGGCGACTCGCTGCTGGCCTGGGACACGCGCACCGGCACGCTGGCCATCTTCGGCTTCGTGCTGCTGGTGCTGGAGATGCTGTGGGGCCGCGCCACGCTGGTGATCTTTGCCGTCAGCTTCGACGGCATGCCCGACTTCAAGGGTTCGCTGCTGGCGCTGCTGGACCCGGCCAACCTGGGCTTCATCACCGCCTGGGTGGTGGTGGGTGCGGTGTTCGCCGGGCTCATCTACGCCGTCAGCGTGGTCTCGATCCCGATGATCCTGCACCGGCAGACCGACGCCATCACCGCCGGCCTGACCAGCATGCGCCTGGTGCTCACGCAGACCGGCGTGATGCTGTGGTGGGCCTTCCTGATCACGCTGCTGGTGGGCCTGGCCATGCTGCCCTGGTTCGCCGGCCTGCTGGTGGTGGGGCCGGTGATCGGTCACGCCAGCTGGCACGCGTACCGCGCGGCCGTGGCCTGAAGGCCCCCGCGCGGCGCCGAGCTGGCCTAAACTCTACGTGTCCGCCGCGTTCGCGCGGGTCTTATATTTCCTTGAACCGATGCTCATCGAGCCAGGGCTTGGAACATCGCGAAGCTGGTGTGATCGTCTCGCGTCAGATGAACCCGAAGTCTCGCTGACCTCGCCCACCTGAACTTCCCTGAGGGTTCAGGAGTGCGGGCCCGCGGTGCGCGGCGGACACCTTTCCTGCCTCTCCCTCCCCCGCACCCTCCCGTCCCACCGCCCCCTGCCCGATGGCCTTCTGGCTGATGAAGAGCGAGCCCGAGGAGGCCTCGATCGACGACCTCGTGCGGCTCGGGCGCCTGCCCTGGACCGGGGTGCGCAACCACCAGGCGCGCAACTTCATGCGCGACGCCATGCGCGTGGGCGACGGCGTGCTCTTCTACCACTCGTCCTGCCCGGAGCCGGGCGTGGCCGGCCTGGCCGAGATCGCCTCGGGCACGGTGCCCGACGAGACGCAGTTCGACCCCGCCAGCCCCTACTTCGACCCGACGTCCCGCCGCGAATCGCCGCGCTGGCTGCAGCTGGACGTGACCCTGGTGCGCAAGACGAGGCTGCTGCCGCTGGCGGAGATGCGCAGCGCGCCGGAGCTGGCCACGATGCAGGTGCTGCGGCGCGGCAACCGGCTGTCGATCACGCCGGTGACGCCGGCGGAGTGGCAGGCGGTGCTGGCGCGGCTGGACCGCGCCGCGTGAGGGGCCCCGGCCCGAAGGACCCGACCTGATGGACATCGTGCTGCCCGGCGGCATCGGCCTGCTGCTGATCGCCGAACTGCTGGCCCTGGGGCTGGGTGCCGGCTTCCTGGCCGGCCTGCTGGGCATTGGCGGCGGCATGCTGCTGGTGCCCTTCCTGACCCTCATCCTGGCCGGCCGCGGCGTCGATCCGGCGCTGGCCGTGAAGATGGCGATCGCCACCTCGATGGCCACCATCCTGTTCACCTCGCTCTCCAGCCTGCGCGCGCACCACGCGCATGGCGCCGTGCGCTGGCCGCTGGTGCGCGGCATCGCCCCGGGCGTGGTGCTCGGTGGCCTGGCCGCCGGCGCCGGCGTGTTCGCGCTGCTCAAGGGGCAGGCGCTGGCGGTGGTGTTCGCCGGCTTCGTGGGCGTCTCGGCGCTGCAGATGCTGCGCAACCGCAAGCCGTCGCCACACCGCCAGATGCCAGGCTGGGCCGGCCAGGCCGGTGTGGGCGGCCTGATCGGGCTGGTGTCGGGCCTGGTGGGCGCGGGCGGCGCCTTCATGTCGGTGCCCTTCATGGTCTGGTGCAACGTGCCCATGCGGCACGCGGTGGGCACCAGCGCCGCGCTGGGCTTTCCCATCGCGCTGTCGGCCACCGCGGGCTACGTGATCGGTGGCTGGTCGCTGCCGCCGGCGCTGCCCGGGGCGGTGGGCTACCTGTACCTGCCGGCACTGGGCGTGATCGCCGCGGCCAGCGTGCTGATGGCGCCGCTGGGCGCACGCACGGCGCACCGCATCCAGGTGCAGTCGCTCAAGCGGGTGTTCGCGCTGATGCTGATGGCGCTGGCGGCCACCATGCTGTGGCGCGTGTTCGGCTGACCCGGCGCGCCGCGCCGCGCCACGCGCTGCCGCGGACGTTCAGGCCTCGAAGCGGATGGCCGCCAGCGTGACGTGGTTGCCGCCCCGGCGCTGTGCCTCGGCCAGCGCGGTCTCGGTGGCGGCCACCAGGTCTTCCCGCGTGTGCGCAGTGTGCGGAAAGCTGGCCACGCCCATCGAGGTGGTGAAGCCCAGCTCCTGCCCCGACTCGACGACGATCTGCGTGGCGCACTGGCGGCGCAGGCCTTCCATGCGCGAGTGCGCGGTGGCCAGGCCCACGCCGGAGAGCAGCACGGCGAAGCGGTCCTCGTCGTAGCGGCACGAGGCGTCCATGGCCCGGGTGTTGCCGCGCAGCAGCCGACCCAGGGCTTCCAGCACGCGGGTGCGCGCCGCCTCGCCGAGCGCCGCCGCCGCACCGCGCGGCGGATCCACCGCCACGAAGACGAGCGCGAACTCGCGGTGCTCGCGGGTGGACAGGTCCACCTCGCGGCGCAGCTGTTCCTCGAAGTGGCCGCGCGTGAACAGGCCGGAGGCGGCGTCGCGCAGGCCCTGGTCCTGGAGCTCGCGGCGCAGGCTCTCGTTGGCGCGCTGCAGCTGCTCGATCTGGTCCAGCGCCTGGCGCAGCTGCGCTTCCTTCTGGCGCTGCGCCGTGCGGTCGATCCAGATGCTGGCCAGGTGGCGGCGGCCGTCGGCCTGCGGCGCCCCGGCCAGCCGCAGCACCAGCCACTCGCGCCGGGTGCCCCCGAGTTCGCAGCGGTGCTCGCTGGCCAGCACGCCCTGTCGCGCCAGGGCTGCCTGGTCGGCGGCGCGCAGCGCCACGGCCACGCCGGCGTCGCCCCAGTCGGCATCGGTGGCGCCGACCAGCGGCTGGCCATCGGGGCGCAACTGCAGCGCCAGTGCGGGGTCGGCCCACAGGTAGCGGCTGCTGACCGCGTCCTTCAGCGCCGCCAGGCCGCCCAGGCGATGTCCGGCCTCGGGCCACAGCCGGGCCAGCAGCTCGGCGTGGTCAGGCGGGAGCGCCGCAGGCGGCTCGCTGGAGAGGGGGGACGACATCAGCACGGCGGGCATCGGGTTCTTCCATCGGCCTGTGCCGACCGCGGGACGCAGTCGCGGACCGATCTTCGGTCGCGACGTTCCGCGGAGCAAGCGTGCAGCGGCGCTGGCGGGCCCGATGCCCCTAGTTCCTCGTTGATCTTGCGCCCGATGCTATCCCCGATTCGCGGGCGGACGGACGCGGCCGATCGCTGGAACTGAGGCGCAACGGCCCGTCAGAACCGCGGATGGCGCCCCCCGGCAGCCGCCGGCGCCCGCCCCCGGTGTCGGGCACGGACCACATCGGCAGGGTTTGCCACCCAGGCCGCGGGCCGGTTATACTCGCGGACTTTCCAGCGCCAGAGTACCCTCGTACCGCAGCCCCTACATGACCACCATCCGCGTCAAAGAGAACGAGCCCTTCGATGTCGCCCTGCGCCGCTTCAAGCGGACGATCGAGAAGATGGGCCTGCTGACCGAGCTGCGTGCACGCGAGTTCTACGAGAAGCCCACCTCCGAGCGCAAGCGCAAGAAGGCCGCGGCCGTGAAGCGGCACTACAAGCGCGTGCGCAGCATGCAGCTGCCCAAGAAGCTGTACTGATCCTGTCTGTACCGATCCCGGCGCTGGGGTTTCCCGGCCGGGGATCCGTCGGGCCCGCACGGCATCCCGTGGCGGGCCTTCGTCATTTCTGGTGGGCCGGGGCACGGGCCCGGCCCGCCGCAGGAACCGGATCGACGCGATGAGCCTGAAACAACGCATCCAGGACGACATGAAGGCCGCCATGCGCGCCCGCGAAGCGGAGCGCCTGGCCACCATCCGCATGCTGCTGGCCGCCCTGAAGCAGCGCGAGGTCGACGAGCGCATCGAGCTCGACGACGCCGCCGTGGTGGCCATCGTCGACAAGCTGATCAAGCAGCGCAAGGACTCCGTGGCCGCCTTCCGCCAGGGCGGCCGCGATGACCTGGCCGACAAGGAGGCCGCCGAGATCGCGGTGCTGGAGGCCTACCTGCCGCAGCGCCTGTCGGCCGCCGAGATCGACGCCGCGGTGGCGGCCCTGGTGGCCGAGCTCGGCGCCGCCGGCCCGGGCGACATGGGCCGGGTCATGGCCGCAGCCAAGACCCGCCTGTCGGGCCAGGCCGAGATGGCGCTGGTGTCGGCCGCGGTCAAGCGCGCGCTGACGCCCTGAGCGCGCAGGAGCACGGCACGATGAGCGCCCCCAACCTGCCCGTCCGCCCGGTGGCCGACGGCGTCTTCGTGGCCCCGCAGCTCGCCGCCGCCGACATGGCGGCGGTGGCGCAGGCCGGCTTCCGCGCCGTGGTCAACAACCGGCCCGACTTCGAAGGCGGCCCCGACCAGCCCCGGCACGCCGACATCGCCGCCGCCGCAGCCGCCGCCGGGCTCGTCTACCGCTTCCTGCCGGTGGCCGGCGGCTGGCAGTCGCCGGAGGAGATCGCGGCCTTCGCCGCGCTGCTGGAGGAACTGCCGCGCCCGCTGCTGGCCTTCTGCCGCTCGGGCGCCCGCAGCACGCGGCTCTACGTGGCCGCCACCGGCGGCTGAGCCGCCCATCACGCGGCACAGACCACCACGGGGGCTGCACGGCGCACCGCAACGGTGCCAAAGCCCCTCGACCGCGTGCGAGATACGCGCTTCCACGTACGGGAAACAGCGGCGGTCTGCGCAGAGGGCGGCTTCTAGAATGCGCTGTTTGCCCTTTCGGAGATGGCGCCCGTGTCTGCCCTGCTCTCCCTGTCCAGGCTGATCGACACCCTCAACGAGTGGATCGGCAAGATCGTCATGTGGCTGGTGCTCGCGGCGGTGCTCATCAGCGCCGGCAACGCGATCATGCGCAAGGCCTTCGACATCGGCTCGAACGCCTACCTCGAGATCCAGTGGTACCTCTTCGCCGCGGTGTTCATGCTCGGCGTGGGCTACGTGTTCCTGCGCAACGCGCACGTGCGCATCGACTTCATCGCCTCGCGGTTGAGCCGGCGCACCAACGCCATCATCGATTGCCTGGGCATCGTCGTCTTCGTGATCCCGCTGTCGGTGATCCTGATCGACCTGTCCTGGCCGCTGTTCATGAACGCCTACATCTCGGGCGAGGTCAGCTCCAACGCCGGCGGCCTGATCCGCTGGCCGGTGATGCTGCTCATCCCGGCCGGCTTCGGGCTGCTGCTGCTGCAGAGCCTGTCGGAACTAATCAAGCGCATCGCCTTCATCACCGGCGCCACCACCGAGCCCTTCACGCCGGAGCCCGGCCACCGCGATGACACGGTGCTGCTGGCGCAGCAGGTGGCCGCCGAGGCCGAGCAGCGCGACGCTGCCCAGGCCCAGGACGGCCGGGGGGCCGCACGATGACCGAATTCATCGCACAGAACTTCGTCCCGCTGCTGTTCGCGGGCCTGCTGTTCTTCCTGCTCACCGGCATTCCGGTGGCCTTCGGGCTTGCGGCCACCGGGCTGCTGTTCGGCTTCATCGGCATCGAGGTCGGGCTGTTCCCGGCCAACATGTTCGGCGCCCTGCCGCTGCGCGTGTTCAGCATCATGAGCAACGACACCTTGCTCGCGATCCCGTTCTTCACGCTGATGGGCATCATCCTCGAACGCTCGGGGATGGCCGAGGACCTGCTCGAGACCGTGGGCCAGGTCTTCGGCCCGCTGCGCGGGGGCCTGGCCATCGCGGTGATCCTGGTGGGTGCGCTGCTGGCCGCCACCACCGGCGTGGTGGCCGCAGCCGTGATCTCGATGGGCCTGATCTCGCTGCCCATCATGCTGCGCTACGGCTACAACCGCACCATCGCCACGGGCGCCATCACCGCGTCCGGGACGCTGGCGCAGGCCATTCCGCCGTCGCTGGTGCTGATCGTGCTGGCCGACCAGCTGGGCCGCTCGGTGGGCGACATGTACGCCGGCGCGCTGGTCCCGGGCCTGCTGCTGGTGGGTGCCTACCTGCTGCTGATCGTGCTGGTGGCGCTGTTCCTGCCCAAGTGGGTGCCGGCGCTGCCGCCGGAGGCCCGCATCTACCGCGAGGACAACGGCGCCAGCGGCCACCGCTCGCTGCTGGTGCTGCTGGCCGTGTGCGCGGCCGTGGGCCTGTACTGGGCCTCGATCCACGACAGCGTGCTCAAGCAGTGGGTGGAGCGCCCGAACGCGGCGCCGCGCGACGAGATCGTGATCCTTTCGATGACGGTGGCGTCGTTCGTGGCCGTGGGCCTGGCGCTGGCCAACCGGCTGTTCCGCCTGAACCTGCTGTCCAAGCTGGCCGAGCGCGTGACCTTCGTGCTGATCCCGCCGCTGGTGCTGATCTTCCTGGTGCTGGGCACCATCTTCCTCGGTGTGGCCACGCCCACCGAGGGTGGCGCCATGGGCGCGGTGGGCGCGCTGGTGATGGCCTTCGCGCGCCGCCGCCTGGGCTTCAAGGTGCTGCACCAGGCGCTGGACAGCACGGCCCGACTGTCGTGCTTCGTGCTGTTCATCCTCATCGGCTCGACGGTGTTCAGCTTCACCTTCAACGCCGCCGACGGCCACATCTGGGTGGAGCATCTGTTCGACAGCCTGCCCGGCGGTGCGCTGGGCTTCCTGATCATCGTGAACATCCTGGTCTTCATCCTGGGCATGTTCATCGACTTCTTCGAGATCGCCTTCATCGTGATCCCGATGCTGGCGCCGGTGGCCGAGAAGATCCTGCCCGAGCTGCTGCCGGGCGTGCCGGTGGACGCGGTGATGATCTGGTTCGGCGTCATCATCGCGATGAACCTGCAGACCTCGTTCCTGACGCCGCCCTTCGGCTTCGCGCTGTTCTACCTGCGCAGCGTGGCGCCACGCGCCGACTACACCGACCGCATCACCGGCGAGCGCATCCCGGCGGTGAAGACGACGCAGATCTACAAGGGCTCGATCGCCTTCATCGTCGTGCAACTGATCATGGTGGGCATCATCATCGCCTACCCGCAGCTGGTGATCGGCAACATCGCCCAGGTGGAGAAGCTCGACGACGCCTCGGTGCTGGAGCAGCTGCAGAACATGGGCGGCGGGCTCGACAACGCCGAACCGGCGCCGCCGGCCTTCCCCGAGGCCGCCCCCGCGCCGGCGCCGGCGGCCAGTGAGGACGACCCGATGCGAGGCCTACTCGATGCCGTGAAGCAGGACGCCGCCAAGCAGCAGTGACAGCGGGCCCCGGGGGCGGGCCCCGGGGTCAGTCTTCCGTCTCGCCTGGCGGCCGGGGGGCCCGGTCGCCGTGCGCGGCGCGGCCTTCCAGCCGCTCCACCGCCCGGCGCAGCACGGCGTGGTGCGTACCCTCGGGGTGCCCGAGGTCCTGGTCCATCCAGCGTTCCAGCTCACCGAGCTGCCGGTAGCGCAGAGCGTCGTCCTGGCTCGGCACGCCGCCCCGGCCGATGGCGATGCCCAGGCCGGTGCGCTGCGCGGAGACCTCGTTCATGAGCGACAGCGCATCGGTCGGGGGCACAGGGCTTCTCACGACGACATGCTCGAGCGCGCTGCGCAGATCGACCGGCACGCGAGGAAGCATGCCCTGCATCAACGCCTCGGCCTGTGTCTGCAGAGCCGTCCGTGCCTGCGCTTCCAGGCTCGGGTGAAAGCCGTCGTCGTATCGCGGCAGGTCCGGCGCCCGCCCTTCGACGAGCTTGCGCCACACGGCGATCACGGCCTGGCGGAGGGACATGGGCTCGTCAGCGTTCGGGGCGGTCGCCAGGCAGCGGCTGCACGACGGGGCAGCCCGCACCGAGCGGCAGCGCCATCTCGACTTCACCATCGACCACCCGGCCGGTCGGCCTGAAGCCGAGGCTCCGGTACAGCGGCTCGGGGCCGCCGTCCCCGGGCACATGCGACAGCGTGAGCGTGGTGAAGATGCGCCGTTGCCGTGCGTGCTCGATGACCAGCCGCATCGCCGCCCGCCCGATGCCCTGCCGCTGATGCCGGGCGTCGACCATGAAGCGCCAGACCACGATCTCGGGCGGGTCCGGCAGCGGCTCGATCAGCGAATCGTCCGACAGCATGACGAAGCCCACGGGCTCCTCGTCCCGGTAGATGGCCCGGTACCACGCGGTCCGGGCGAACAGCGCCTCCGACAGCGACACGGCATTCGGCGCCACGAAACGCTTCTGCGCCTCGGAGACCGACAGGCCAACCACCGCACGCACCGTGCGGGACGTGATCTCTCTCAGCGACACCCGGTGTGCAGCGGTTTCCATGGGCGGCCTGTCGTTCGAGGCAAGGCGGGACCGGTGGCATTGTCGTCATCCACCGGGTCTCGCCGGCCCCCAGGAAAGAAAAAGGCCCCGCGCTGCGGGGCCTTGGTCATGCGGAGCGCCGCATCAGAGGCGCTGCGTCTGCATGTAGTCGTCGAAGCCGGCCTCGGTGAAGCGGAACCACAGGTTCTGGTCGCGGCGGAAGGTGGCCCAGTCGGTGTAGATCTTCTTCCACGCCGGGTTGGTGTTGGACAGGTCGTTGTAGGTGTCGTTGGCCGCCTTGAAGGCCTCGTCCATCACGTCCTTCGGGAAGCGGAACAGCTTGGTGCCGCCGGCCACCAGACGCTTGAGCGCGGCCGGGTTGCGCGCGTCGTAGCGGGCCTGCATGACGTTGTGGGCCTCGTGCGCCGCGGCATCCACCATAGCCTTGTACTCGGCCGACAGGGCGTTGTAGGCCCGGGTGTTGATGTAGAAGTCCAGTTGCGGGCCGCCTTCCCAGTAGCCGGGGTAGCCGTAGAACGGCGCCACCTTGTTGAAGCCGAGCTTCTCGTCGTCGTACGGGCCCACCCACTCGGCCGCGTCGATCGTGCCCTTTTCCAGCGACTGGTAGATCTCGCCGCCCGGGATGTTCTGCGGCACGCCGCCGATGCGCTCGAGCACACGGCCGCCGAAGCCGCCGATGCGGAACTTCAGGCCCTTCATGTCGGCCAGCGACTTCACTT
>VFQM010001245.1_pt1 | contig 23136 bp, 24 predicted proteins | sample 3512391 | NCBI WGS metagenome assembly VFQM01 (sample SAMN10412369, study PRJNA504923) | tailings metagenome | isolation source: Replicate 1 from Balatoc abandoned mine | place: Philippines | reverse complement strand
CTCGAAGCGTGTTTCTTCCCCTGACCGAAACAAAACTCTCATTTGGTCCTGATTGGCAGCGCCGATCGCACCTACTGCACTGGTAAACTGCTGCGCGCCGCTTGGACAACCGTTGAAGTTACCGCTGTTCGAGTAACAAATGGTGCGTGCCCCTGCGTAGGCAATTTGTGGATCTTCAACTGTGATCGTTACGCTACCGATAGCGTAATCGAGATTGCGATTAGCGACCCAGACTCTAACCTCGTACCTGCCAGCGCGTTCGAATACGTGTCCAGTCAAAGGCCCTTGCGCCGCATTGGCATCTTTGAATGATCCCGGAAAATCCTCCGGCAGCGCCTCAAACCGCGCATCAGGGTCATTGAACGACCATTGATACGACAGTTCATGAATAGGCCGCGCAGTACCAAGATTCTGATTAAGTGCGGCCTGAAAGAAAACGCCACATGGCGCAATACAAGTCACGCGCGAAGCCTGAATTGTAACTACATTGGGGGTCGCTTGCTTAGTGGTGCAAACGCTGTCGAGTTGTGAGAGCCTTGGACATTCCTGCGTTGGAGTGGGCGAAGGCGAAGGCGAAGGCGAAGGTGAGGGAGCGGGTGTTGGCGCTGTCCCACCTCCCCCGCCACAAGCCGTCATGGTCAGAAACGCTGCCATAGCTAAAAGGGCGGCCCGCTTAAACGACGAACGAAACGCGATTGCTCGCATCCTCTCCTCTAGAGGTGCACGCGTCCAGTTTGCCACATTCATGTTTGCCATCCTCTCGAACGCACGAGCCCGTGGTTAGTCATCGGATCCTTAATCTTAAGTTAAAATAGTCAGGCTGCGCCTAGTGCTATAGCCGCCAGACAGGCAACCCGTGCCTGCCAGAAGGTTGTCTGCATGGGACGAACCGCAGATTAGACCGTGTGGAAGGCCGTAGGCGGGTGGCGGGGAACCTGAAGAAGTTCTCGAGGGGAAGACAATGTCGTCATAACGGGTGGCGATATGGCGCTGTCGCTCGAGCTTGCCCGAAAGACGCTTGACTCAGTTGCGGTGCCGATAGCCGCATACTTGGGATGTTCGGGCGCGTTGCGGGTCGAGCGCGGCGGGGCAGAACAATCCGGTTGAGCGGGCTCCCCCGGAAGCGGCAAGCGCAAGGCAATCTTTTCCAGCAGTGCCTTGGGAACTGGCGAGGTAGTGCCATCAGAGTTTCGGCGGCGGTGCAATCGGATGCCGAACCACCTGTTAGGACATAGCGGCTAGGCATTCCTAGTTGATTGCAGAACCTCACCCTGCTTGTGAAAAGCAGCAAGCGCGCTGTTCGAGCTCTTCCTTCAGTGGACAAGGCGCGCGGGTCGCCTCGAAACGAAGGCGCCCCCCAACAGCCACAAGCATCTTTAACATCACGTTTTGGCTACCAGAAACGGTTTTAATAAGGGGCGCCCCAAGTGACTGACCGCATGCCCAGCCACCAGGATCATCCACTCAACTCCGAGACCCAGTGGGAAAGGTGGGCCTGACGCTTGAGAAACTCACTCTTGAAGGAATGCAACCGCGCAAAGGCCAAGGCATTCGTAGCCGCCTGCGAAACGGCCTCGGTACGTTCGGTAAGCGTAGACACAAAGGTAGCCATTGCCCGGACGTTCCCCAGCGGTACAGTCCAGCCTGCATGGGAAGATTGCACCAGCCTCTTGAGCATCCGGTTGTCATAACCTACAACTGGGAGCCCACACCCCATGGCCTCTAGGTAGGTACAGGACGGGTCTGATTGCCGGTTGAAGCTGAGGAAAACATCAGCCGTCGTTCGCGACAACGGAACCAACTCGGTCTCGAAATCAACCGCCGGGTGAAGCTTCACTATCCTTTCTAGGTTCTTGGCCGCAATCGAGCTGCGTATTTCGTTTTCGAGACTACCGGTCCCGTAGATATCAAGCGTGAAATCCTTGCCCATGTCACGAAGCGCCGCGGCAAATGGTACAAGATCCTGAGACCCCTTCATGGGCTCGAGCCGACCCGAATTAATCAGGCGTAGTGGCATGCTTCGGGATTGGCGATCCCTGCGGGCGGCCATTTCAAGCTCCGAAGCGAACAGGTCGTCGCGCATGCGATTATCTAGATATAGCAGCGTGTCCGGATTGAGGGTATGGTAGGAATCATACGCGGGATAGCCGTTTGTTTGCAGGGCGTCGCATGCGCGTATCGCTCGGCGACGGCGACGCTCCTGCCAGATTGTCCAGATCGCACTTTTCACCTTGCGCAGGACAGATAGCTCTCGGTTGAGCCCGATGATCTGGAGCCGCGTTCTGAGGGTGTACTCGATCACGAAAACTACTCGCGCGCACAACTTCTTTTGCTTGGCGAGGCGCGGTATATTCAAGTCCAGATGCATATCTCCGGACAGTTCAATCACATCGTAGCCCTCCAGACAGGCGGGGTCGAGGTGTTCGTTAGGTCCGATGACCTGCAAACCGAAGGGAAGATCTGACACTGCATATTGTGAACCGAACGGAATGGGCAAAGTCTGCCTTCGCAAGATGCAATCAACCGGACCTGGCCAGTGCGTACAGATAAACTTCATTCCGGATACGAACTTAGCGTCCAGGAAAGGCCGCGTAGGATCTGTATTGATTACAGGCGCAGGTGGCAGCATCAAAAGTCTTAGCCGGTCAGTCACCGAATTTCAAATCCCTCATCCGAGATCTGCAAAGTTACGCCATGTTTATTGGTCGTCACAAATTGAAAACACCCGTTGCAGATCTGAAGCGTTTTCTGTTTTTCGCTTCGCTTGCGCCATGCATAATGGCGGCCAAGGATCCTGCCAAGAGCCAAGTGAGCGGGGTAAGTGAAGAGTTTGGCAGTAGGTCCAGGAGATTGACGGCAAGTATAAGCGATACAGCTGTACCGGCCGCGCTGATATGAGAACCTCTCCGCCATGTTCCCACAAGAGGTAGGCACAAAAGCCCGAAAGTCGCAACATATCCGGCCCAACCGAAAGTTCCGATAACGATGATCCAAGTCCCGTCAGTTATACTCAAATCTTCGCCAGTGGACTCATCGTACACTCGGTTTCGGCCATATCCGCCCCAGCCGAACAAAGGGCGCTGGTTTGCACGGTTAAGAAGACTATCTTCGTTGTCGATCCGCGTCTGAAAAGAACTGGCCCGCTCGCGGCTTTGCGCGGCGACTTGATCAGCTAGGGTCTGTACGGGTACCAAATCCGCTCCGCGCATCATTGGGTATACCAAGACCGTGATTGCCACCAAGGCGCAGATGAGGCGAACACCGCTTTGCCGGATGAGGAGTGCTACAGTCAAGGCTGCGATAGCGAGAATAAGCGCCCCGAGCGATCTACAAAGAACCAAGATGCCGATCAGATACGCCAGCCAAAACCAGGCGGAAACGCCGAATATTTGGACGCGTATTCGGGCGAGGTAGGCGGCGGCTACAATCGTCATGCTCGTTAAGATGGCTACAAGCAATCCGTGGCCCAAAAAAACTACCGGCCTGAATCCGCCGTCGCGCACTTGTTGAGCGAAGCTATGTGGGAAGAAACCATAAATCCACGTGTGTAATTGGGGACTCAATCGAATTTCGATAAGCATCAGAAGACTGTAGCAAAGCATCGCTCCGACGAGCGCCCGCAAAAGATAACTTTGCGAGCGGGCAGTCCGAAGCATGTTGTAGCCGAGCAGAAAAGGAATGAGGTTGATACCGTTGTACGCAGCAGCAGAAAGCGCGTCGTAGGGTTTCAGCCCCGGAAGCATTAGGGTGCCGAATACCAAAGGATCGCGGTTTGTCAGGACGGTCAGGATCGGCGATGTGACATAGAGGGCCATGAGCGTAACCAACCACCACTCGCGAGGCAATCGTATGGTGCGCGCACCCGCGAAGAGCAACGCTGCGACCAAAGCTGCAACGCTGGGTATAGAGGTCTTATCGAGCGCTGGCACCCCAGGGAAATCGAATGCCACATTGACCGGCAGTACTAGGTACCCTCCCAGCAGCGACCAGATTAACGCATGGGCCGGCCGCAATGATGCGAACAATGCCAGGATCACGACTGGCCAAATGATCAAGGCAGCATAGGCGATCGTATTTGGCATCAACTGGCATCATTCCGTGATGGGGCGCGTGCCTGCGGATAACAGGCGGATTGTGCCTTTGTTAAAGCAATGCGTCTAAGCTTTGGACGAGGTGGAGCAATGTGAGAAGCTTCACACTCTTTCAACGGATTCCGAGGCCGGTAGTCTCCAAAAATTTCCTATGCAAGCAGGTTCGGGAGACTTTACCGCTTCGCGACAGTCGATATAGGCTAGCGGACCATATTGACCCTGTCATGTTATCGTCCAGAGCGGCTCAGGATCGGCCGAAGCGGCAGATTGGTAAAGATCGGCATGCGATTTCCCGTTAAGGAAACAGTCTATTGATGATTCAGACAAGCGGACGGCGCTATGCCTTAGTTTCCCCCTGCCGCAACGAAGCAGACTATATTCGCAAAACCTTAGACAGCGTCGTTGCGCAGTCCGAACCGCCAAAGCTTTGGATTATCGTCGACGACGGGTCTACCGACTCCACGTCAGCGATTTTGGAAGAGTACTCGTCGAAGTACACCTGGATCAAGGTTGTGCCGAACCAAGACCGGGGCCACCGAGCCGTAGGTCCGGGCGTGATCGAGGCATTCTATGCAGGGCTAGGGCACCTTTCCTTGGAAGAATTCGATTTCGTGTGCAAGCTAGATGTCGATCTCGACCTGCCACCACGTTACTTCGAAATCCTGATGACCAAAATGGAGGAAAACCCTCGGCTTGGAAGCACAAGTGGCAAGCCTTACAACCGCACCCGACGCGGAGCGTGGGTCAGTGAAAAATGTGGCGATGAGATGTCGGTGGGAATGACGAAGTTTTATCGAGTTAGATGTTTCGAAGACATCGGTGGCTTTGTTCGAGAGGTGATGTGGGACGGCATCGATTGCCATAAGTCGCGACAGCTTGGCTGGATAGTGCGCAGCTGGGATGAACCACAGCTGCAGTTTGAGCACCTGCGCCCGATGGGGTCTAGCCAGCAGAACATCTTAACCGGGCGTGCCCGACACGGGTTCGGCCAGTACTTCATGGGTTCCGATCCAATCTATTTTATCGCTACCGCCGTGTTTCGAATGGCTCAGTGGCCATATGTCGTCGGCGGTATGGCAATGATTTTCGGCTACGCTCGGGCCTGGCTACGTCGTGAACCGCAATTGGACGACAAGCCGTTGCGGGCATTTATCCAATCATATCAGCGACAGGCGTTGATTAAAGGCAAAGCCGCAGCCATCGCTGCTATCGAGGCACGCCAAGAGGGCTTTTGGTCCGCTTCTGCTGAAAGCTCTAAGACCACTACCTAAAGTCCGAATTTGGGAATCCCTTTTCATTTTGGGGCGCATCAACGTGCATTTCTTGCCGCAGTGCAGCGCACTGCGAAGCTAAATTTTTGGTAGAAATTACCTCGGAGAGTTTTTTAACATAATCGGTCCGCGAGCGGGCGTTGATCTGTCTGTAAAACGACACCTGGTTCTGGAGTTGCAGCAATGTGCGGTCTTGCCGGCTTCATGAGCCGATCCTTCCCCGATCCGGAGCGACGGCTTATCGCAATGACAGATGCGATCATCTATCGTGGCCCCGATTCCAGCGGAATCTGGGTCGACGCCAACGCGGGCGTAGCTCTGGGGCATCGGCGCCTTTCAATTGTGGACCTCTCGCCCGCAGGGCACCAGCCGATGACGTCCGAATCTGGGCGCTACGTATTTGTCTTCAACGGCGAAGTTTACAACCATCTCGAATTGCGGGCAGACCTGCAGGCAGCTGGTCTTGCACCTGCGTGGCGCGGACTTTCGGATACCGAGACCCTGATCGCTGGTTTTGACGCATGGGGTGTCACCGCTACGATTTCCCGGGCCATCGGCATGTTCGCCTTCGCTCTTTGGGATCGGCAGAACCGGAAACTCATTCTCGGGCGCGACCGGATTGGCGAAAAGCCCCTTTATTATGGCTGGCAGGGCGAAGGTGAACAGGCCACTTTTCTATTCGGATCGGAACTGCGGGCGCTGAGAGCGCATCCGGTCTGCGGATCCGAGATTGATCGGGGCGCCGTCGCACAGTTTATGCGCCATGGCCATGTTGGGGAATCGAACTCAATATACAAAGGGTTGCACAAGTTACCGCCCGGCTGTCTGGCTGAGCTTTCGTTGGATAGGCCCGAACCAAAGGTGATGCAGTACTGGTCAGCAGTAGCAGCGCTGCGTCCCAGCGCGTTGGACATTGATCCGTCGACTGCGGTCGACCAGCTTGATGCCCTACTACGCGATGCGGTAGGTCGCCAGATGGTCGCAGATGTGCCTTTGGGAGCATTTCTCTCGGGTGGCGTCGACTCTTCGCTTGTCGTCGGCCTGATGCAAGCGCAGTCGGCGCGCCCGGTCAGAACATTTACTATTGGATTTAATGAACCGCGCTACAATGAGGCAGAATTCGCAAATCAAGTAGCTACTCATCTTGGGACCGAACATACCGAACTTTACGTCGGCGACGCTGAACTTAGGGACGTGGTCCCGTTGCTTCCACGAGTTTATGCTGAACCTTTCGCGGATTCGTCACAGATTCCAACTTTTCTCGTCTCCAAGCTAGCGCGGGAGAGCGTGACCGTGGCGCTTTCCGGCGACGGCGGGGACGAACTGTTCTGCGGCTACGACCGATACCGGCAGGGAGCAAGTCTCATGCGGCGGCTGCAGTATGTGCCGACGCCTTTGCGGCGAGCGATCTCGGCCGCGGCGAAGGCGACCCCGACTGGCATTTTGGATACGGTGCTAGCACCTTTTCTCGCAGTGCCCGTTGGCAAAGAACCCAATGGGCAGCGCATGCACCGGCTGGCCGACTATGCCGCCAGCCGGTCAGTTGACGAATTGCACCGTAAGATGGTCTCACGCTGGCCTCGGCCCTGCGATGTGGTGATCGGCGGGACCGAGCCACCAAGCCTGCTTGGCGCCCTTCGCCCGCCGCGCGGATCTGAAGGAGATGCCGAGCGGATGATGCTGCTCGACGTGTTGACATATCTTCCCGACGACATTCTGGCCAAAGTGGACCGGGCGTCGATGCGGGTTTCATTGGAATGCCGCGCGCCGCTTCTTGACCATCGGGTAGTGGAATTTGCGGGACGCTTGTCGCACGATTTGAAGCACCGGGAGGGCAAATCAAAGTGGGTGCTGCGGCAAGTATTGTACCGTTATGTTCCCGCTTCCTTGATCGAACGACCCAAAATGGGGTTCGAGGTGCCGGTCGGGATCTGGTTGAGAGGTCCCTTGAAGGATTGGGCTCAGGCCCTCCTAGACCCCGCGCGACTAGACCGTGAGGGCTTCCTGAATGCCAAACTGCTGAGTGAAAAATGGGCCCAACATATTTCCGAGCGTTTCAACTGGGGAGCCCAGCTGTGGAACGCACTTATGTTTTTGGCCTGGCTTGAAAGCGAGCGTTGACGACGGATGGCAATGTAGGGCGGCCCCGGCATTAGCGCAATGGCGCTTTGTAGCACGTTCCGGGGTGCAATCTTGTCTCTGGCTCGATCTCGAGGCACTTAATGAACCTCCCGCCAGCCTTACACGCAGGATATTGGGGGGGGCGCGGCCCAAGATCTGTCGCTTAATCAGTATTAGCGGGATACCCGCAACAGCCATGATTTTTCTGATTTGATTGGCTATGTTGCCCGGATTGCCCAGAAATGTGTTATTGTCTCGGCCCGATTGGTGGCTTTTTGGCGATATTCCTAAGCATTGTAGCCGCTCTTGCGGATTTCAAGCGCATCTATCCCGTGGATGCGTACCGTTCGTGGGGGATCAGGCGGTCGAAGTTGTAGGCCATTGATGATCGCGAGTTTTGCCTGCGCGCGGGCGATCCAAATGGTGCGGATGAAGAGGCCATAGCGGTTGACGTGATGCGCGAAGACATGCTCGCCCTGACGCGGATCGCTGACTTTTCAGTATTCGTGTGCGCCATGTTCGCGGGCTTGCCTTTGGGCTGCTGCCGATGGATGCGGCTTTTGAGCACGTTGGCCTTCAGCAATGCCTCGTTCTTGGCGCTGCGATAGGCGCTGTCGGCCCGGACATCTCCAGCGGTATTGCTGTTGTCGACCAGGTGTTTCGTTTTGCCTGCCCGGTCATGTTGTCGTAAGGCTCTCTCTACGGCTATTTAGGGAAAGCGGCACTGTCTGGTCATTCAATTCATGGTGTACGATAAGCCGGGGGGACTTTGGCCGATAAAGACATTGGGCCCTCGCTGAGCTGATTCTGAGGTGGAAAGTGCGTATAGGCTATTTGGTAAATCGATATCCCGCAGCAAGCCACAGTTTCATACGCCGAGAAATTCAAGCCGTTGAAGCAACGGGCACCGAGGTTGTTCGCTTTTCGATCCGTTCCGTCGGTGCTTCCGAAGTTCCTGACCGGCGAGATCGCTCAGAGCAGTTGCAAACAGAAGCGCTACTCGAGATGGGCGTTTCGCGCCTTCTTTTCCAGGCAGTCAGGGTTGTGGTAACGCACCCGATCCGTAGCGCGCGGGCTCTTGCAGTTGCTTTCGCAAGAAACGACAGGCGTTTGATGAGTTTGATCAGGCGCACGGCATACTTTGTTGAAGGGGCCGCATTGGCGATACGAGTTAAGTCGCATTCGATTGATCATTTGCACGCACATTTCGGTACAAATTCTGCGATGGTCGCGCGGCTGGCCAGTATCTTGTCTGGCATTCCTTACAGTTTCACGGTCCATGGTCCCGATGAGTTTGATGCGCCGATCCAACTGGATCTGAAGGGTAAGGTTGCCGACTGTGCATTCTGTGTGGCAATAAGCAATTTCGGTCGTAGCCAACTGATGCGCTGGAGTGCGTACTCGGATTGGTCAAAAATCGAAGTCGTGCGCTGTGGAGTGGATGACAGTTTTCTTCGCGTTACTCGGCCCGGAGGGGTGCCGGAGGTGCCACACATATGCACGGTTGCGCGCTTAAGCGCCCAAAAAGGCATACCGCTACTTCTGGAAGCGGTCGCAATTCTCAAGCGGGCTGGTGAGCCCTGCACTCTCACAATCGTCGGCGACGGCGAAATGCGGATTGAGGTGGAAGACCTCATCAACAGTCTCGAGCTCAGCGATCGCGTTAATATGGTGGGGGTGGCGTCTTCCGATGAGATAGTTAAGCATCTCTTCGATGCACGCGCCTTGGTCCTGCCGAGTTTTGCCGAGGGGCTGCCAGTTGTGATTATGGAAGCGCTAGCTCTTTTTAGGCCCGTAATTGTATCAGCGATTGCAGGTACGCCTGAGCTCGTAAACAAGGATTGTGGTTGGTTAGTTTCTGCTGGATCTGTCGACGAGTTAGTTGAAGCTATCCGTGCGGCTCTCAGTGCGTCGCCTGAGGGCCTCGACCTTATGGGTCAGGTTGGCCATGCACGAGTCTCGGCGCTGCATGACTCACTGGTCAATGGAGGGCAGCTAAACGAGCTTTTCCGTAAGGCAGTCGAGACTCATGAATGAAGCTGTAGTTGCTTTTGTTTGGCTACTCGCCATGGCAGTTGCCTTGCCGTTGTTCGTTTCAGCCTTAAGGGGTTGGTTCGGCATCTGGAGGACGAAGGCGATCCAGTTATCCGGGCAGGTGCCCAACATCTGTATTCTTATTCCGCCTCATGGCGAGGCGAAGATCGTGGCCCATAGTCTTGCGCGTCTCGTCACGATCTTTGACGCTTCAAAGAGAGCAGTGGTCGTGGCGGATCGGCGAGTCGGTTGGGTAAGGACTGGTCACGACTGAGCTAGTACAGGAAGTGCGAGGACTGGTCTGAGATGCTTCAAGTTAAGGTCAAATCAAAATGCACACTTGCTCGCGTGGTGGGCAGAATGATGCGCGCATGAGTGCGGATAGGATCGGTATCGTCGTTATTGGCCGTAACGAGGGGGAGCGTCTCAAGCGGTGCTTCCTATCGATACCCGTAGGATACCAGGTGGTTTATGTGGATTCCGGATCGAGTGACGGTAGCGTGGAGTTTGCGCGATCGACTGGGGTAATCGTGGTCGAGCTTAAAGCTGAAAAAGGCTTCACTGCAGCAAGAGCGCGGAACGCCGGTTGGTGGCGGTTGCTCGATCGAGATCCTGAGACGACTTTCATTCAATTCATTGACGGTGATTGCGAGGTCGAAGCCGGTTGGTTCTGCACGGCTTCGAGCGCGATCATGGCCGATGATCGACTCGCAATCGTTTTCGGACGACGACGCGAGCGATTTCCCGAAAGGAGTATTTACAATAGACTGTGTGACGATGAATGGAATGTGCCGATCGGAATAGCTTCAGCTTGTGGTGGTGATGCCCTCGTTCGGGTGACGGCGTTGCGCGAAGCGGGCGGCTACTGTGACGATCTGATCGCCGGGGAGGAGCCGGATCTATGCCTTCGGCTAGGCAGAGTAGGCTGGCAAGTGCGGCGGATCGACGCCGCGATGACTGTTCATGATGCGAACATACTTCGCTTTTCCAATTGGTGGAAGAGGTCCAAGCGCGCAGGATACGCCTATGCCATGCATGTCTGGCGCCATGGCAAAAATTCACTTCCAAGTTGGCGTCGTTCGCTATTGAGTATCTTGTTCTGGGGGTTGAGCTTACCTGTGACCCTTTTTACTATCGTGGCATGGTCTGGTGCACTTGAACCAAGTATTGCCTCGATAGCGTTTATGGCGATATTTTTAGTCTATCTCTCACAGTTCTTTCGTATTGCTTGGAGAAAGCGCCGCTCTGGCCGGCCATGGCGATTTGCAGCGGCTTACGCAGGACTGGTGCTGGTGGGGAAATTTGCTGAAGTCTCCGGTGTTTTGCAGTGTCTTTTAGCGAAGCTGCGCGGACGCAGATCGGGATTAATCGAATATAAATAGTGGATTTCATCTCAACCAATTTCCCATCTGTACTGTCCGTAGGTGGGGCATTCGGACAACTCGCCGCGTGGTGTCGCGGAAGTTGAGCCTTTGACGTGATCCGCTGTTTCTCGGGCATCTTGCCATTGATGGCGGCCTCGATGTCGAACAGGGCATAAAGGCGTTGCCCCTCGAGCGCGCGATCGGATAGCCATTGCACCACTACGCGGACTACAGGTGCCAGCCCTGCTTCGCTTCATATCGTCTGGCACCTTGGCGCCAGCCTCCATCTCTATCTGGTCACAATCAGGGCTGCCCGTCATCTAGCCTGCCCCAAAATGCTGCGCGAATGTCCCATTCAGGGACACATTTGCGTCCCCAAATGGGACGCTACTATGCTCACACAAAATTTTCCTAACTGTGCATTTGGATGCAGTGATGGCCGCAAGGCCAAAATCTGCTCCAAGATATTGAATGCATGTTAAAATATGACTCTCCGCAGGCCCACATCTTGGCGGCAGGCGTCAATCACGGTTTGTTGACTCAGCCTAACTTTTTGTTAATCCTTATCGCCGGCAGAGGATGATGAGCGTCAAGCGCCAACGAGTCGAACCTGCCGGGAGATCATAGGGGCGTTAGACCCCGCGGGTGGCGACCTGATTGTGGTCTTAGATTGTGGGGGTAACTGACAATGGATGGTATTTGGATTTCGTCCCTTCGGGCGGCGATGCTTTTTGCCATGGCGATTATCGCACTGCTGGCATTTGCGGCGGCCCCAATTGGCACCGTTGGTGGTATTCCCAACGGTGAGCATCCTGATGTAACTGTAGCTGCGGCTGCCAATCGAGATACACCGGGATTTGTTGACCTCATTCCCGGTCAGTCGGCAGTAGGGATGCAGCAGAATTTTGGATCGAATGACCGTGAGTTAGGGGCCTGGTTGCTTATGATTTTTGGCTTCGGCGCAGTTGCCTTCACGCTTCGTTGTCGGCGCTCTGAACCCGCCCGTCACCAGTTTGTTTAGCTGGGCAACGTTTGCTTCCATGCGGGCGCACATGGTTCGCGTAGGATTGGAAGCATGAAGAGCGGAGAAAATCGATGCGAAAGCATGCATCAGTAATCGCTACTCCCAGTGCGGGGCTGCTTTGAACGACCCAGCGACAGATGTAGCTTCTACTGATCTGTCGACGGAGAGCCTAAGATTTATTCGGGCTCCGCTGAAACGCCTTGCCGGGAGATCGTTTGTCCGAGGATGAAAATGCTCGGCAAGGGCAATGAGTTTGTCTTTCCCGACATGAGTCTGTTGGCTTGCCAGCGCGGTGGGCTCCTTGCTTCTCCCGCCCTGGCCGGCCTACAGCGATGCGCTTATCGAGGCATTCAACGATAAGGTGGGCAGTGAATGCGAATAATGGTTTAATTGGCTCCACTAAGGGAGAAGAGTGCATATGGCCGGGGCAAAGCCACCAATCGCAATCGCGACCAGATACTCTCGAGTTGGCAGCGCGCGTGGGCATGCCGCGCTGATCTGGGTTCTGACTGCTGCCTTGATATTGGCTGTGGGGCCGTCAGCTTCGGCGCAATGGGGGGGCAACTTTCCAAGTGCGTTTAATCCGATTGCGCGGAAAAGCCACGTGGACGAGATCGAGGCAACATCTACCCAAAAGTGGCAAATAGAAGCTATCAACGCAGTGGTTCCGGCCCGTCCCGAACTTGCGATCGCTGCGCCAAAGTTTTCCCTGTCGGCTGTGGGGGCTGATCCGCTTACGCGCGCCTCCGCCATTGATTGCATGACCGCCGCGATCTATTACGAGGCAGCAAATGAGCCCGTCACAGGGCAGCGCGCTGTGGCCCAGGTCATCCTCAACAGAGTCAGGCACCCAGCATTCCCGGATACAGTGTGCGACGTAGTGTTCCAAGGCTCGGAGCGTTCCACTGGCTGCCAGTTCACGTTCTCCTGTGACGGTTCCTTGGCAAGAACCCCGTCGAAGGGGCTTTGGCTCCGCGCCCAATCGGTCGCCGCCGCTGCCCTTAGCGGACTGGTCGAGACAAGTGTCGGGCATGCCACTCACTACCATGCATCTTATGTGCTGCCATACTGGGCACCCAAACTGACCAAGTTGACGACGATCGGGTCGCATATCTTTTATCAGTGGGATGGGAATTGGTCTCGTCCGTCGGCTTTCACCGACCTATATGTGTTCAACGAAGTCATGCCGCTTTATGCCCGGACCGCTCTGGCAGGCTATCTATTCGCAACGGCGCCCATCGCTCCCGATCCCCTTCTCGGCCTTGAGACACATTCGTCGTCGGGATCGGTCAGCCTCGCCGCCGTTAGACTCGCCGGACAGTCTTTGTCAGCGCCGGTAGATCCACTTTCAAATATGGCTGCGCTTCCCGTGGCCAACCTGACCGTGAACAGATCACAGATGATTGAAAGCGGATCGAGGTTGAAGGAAACATCTGGACAAGCGCTCGTCGCTGCGCAGGGAACCCTGCTAGACTGACAATCCCATGGGGATGCAGCAATAGAAGGAAGTCAAAGCCTTCTTTCAACACGGTGTAGATCAAGTCCCACCAGCCGGTGTGCTTCTCAATCGAATCCCAATTTGGTTCCTTCGCTAGACCGTTCAGCCGGCACACCAAGGATGAGAACCTCCGTGCGTCGATTAGATCGTTTTCGCTGTCATAGGGCTCGACAACGACGATTTGGGTGGACGTGTTTTGGTACACACATTGGTTGGGCAAGAGGTATTCCAGCGCAGTGTTCATCCGGAAGATCCACCGTAGGCTTGACGGCAATTTCACCTTTCTGATTTGTACGGACCGGCTGGATCCCGACGGCCAGCCCTATGAGACCTTCGCCAAGTGCGAGCTGGTGAACAACGACAGGGAGCAGCTCCACGCCGGATCGGATCCGCCCCGCATCAAAACCTTGACCTTGCATTACGCAGATGCCAGCGCAGGCTCGTCTATGAACAGCTCAGGGGGGAATTAGTTATGGCTGATCGACCGAAGGCGAGGCATGGCATCATCCTTGCCGGAGGATCTGGGACGCGCCTTTACCCTCTGACCCGCGGCGTCTCAAAGCAACTTATGCCCGTCTTCGACAAGCCAATGATCTACTATCCGATGAGCACGCTGATGCTGGCCGGTATCCGCGACATCTTGCTCGTCACCACACCCGAAGATGCGGCGCAGTTCCAGCGCGTGCTGGGCGACGGGGCGGATTTCGGTGTGTCACTGAGCTATGCCGTCCAGCCCAAGCCCGAAGGCTTGGCGCAGGCCTTCCACATCGGAGCCGATTTCGTGCGCGGAGGGCCGAGCGCGCTGATCCTGGGCGACAACATCTTCTACGGCCACGGCCTGCCCACGCTGCTCCGCAACGCCTCGGCGAAGGCCAATGGGGCGAGCGTTTTCGCCTACCGGGTCAATGATCCGCAGGCCTTCGGGGTGGTGGAGTTCGATAAGAGCGGCAGGGCGGTGTCGATCGAGGAAAAGCCGAAAGTGCCCAAATCCAACTATGCCGTCACCGGCCTCTATTTCTACGACGAAACCGTGGTTGATCGTGCCCGTGACCTCAAGCCTTCGCCGCGCGGTGAGTTGGAGATCACCGATCTCAACCGGAGCTATCTCGACGAGGGCACTATGGCGGTCGAGATCATGGGGCGCGGCTTTGCCTGGCTCGATACTGGCACCCACGCCTCGTTGCTTGATGCAGCGACTTATGTCCGCATCACCGAGGAACGGCAGGGGCTAAAGATCTGCTGCCCTGAGGAAATCGCTTGGCGGCAGGGGTTCATCGACGATGCGCGGCTCGCCGCGATTGCCGAGCCACTGCGCAAATCGGGCTATGGCGAATATCTGCTCAAGCTGCTCGAACAACCGGTCCTGCCGTGAAGCTGGTTCCTACCGCGATTGCCGGTCCCCTTATCATCGAGCCGCAGGCCTATTGCGATGCGCGCGGGTTCTTCATGGAGACATGGAGCGCGAAAACCTTCGTCGAAGCGGGGCTCGACCTGACCTTCGTGCAGGACAACCACTCGCGCTCGCAGAAGGGCGTGCTGCGCGGACTGCATTTCCAGAACCCCGGCGCGCAGGGCAAACTGGTGCGGGTGACGCGTGGCGCGGTATTCGATGTCGCGGTTGACCTCCGGCGCGCCTCGCCCACCTTCGGGCAATGGGTCGGGGCCGAGTTGAGCGCGGAAAACCGGCGGATGTTCTGGGTGCCCGTGGGCTTTGCCCACGGCTTCCTGACGCTCGAGGACAATACCGATTTCCTCTATAAGTGCACCGCCCCCTACGCGCCTGGGAACGAGCACACGCTGGCGTGGGACGATCCGGCGGTAGGGATCGACTGGCCGCTCGGTGGGATTGATCCGATCGTCTCCGCAAAAGATGCGCGCGGAGCCCGGCTCGCCGATGTGATGGTGTTCGCATGAGAGTGCTAATCACCGGCGCGAATGGCCAGCTTGGCACCGCCTTGCAGCGCACCGCGCCCGTCTGGGCCGATATCAACGCGATCGATGTCCAGGATGTCGATCTGACTGATGCGCCAATGCTTTCCGCGAGGCTTGTGGTCGAAGCGCCCGATGTGATCATCAACGCCGCCGCTTATACCGCGGTCGACAAAGCCGAGAGTGACGAGGCTCTCGCCCACGCGGTCAATGCCGAGGCGGTTGCGGTCATGGTCGAGGCGATGGTGGGGAGCGGCGGCAAGCTCGTCCATGTGTCGACCGACTATGTCTTCGACGGCACCGCATCAACGCCCTATGCCCCTGATGCCCCGCGCAACCCGCAATCGGCCTATGGCCGCACCAAGGCCGAGGGTGAGGATCACCTGCGCCCCGAAGACCTGCTGGTTCGCACCGCATGGGTTTACGCGGCGGGCGGGGTAAACTTCGTGCGCACCATGATCCGGCTGATGAACGAGCGCGAGGAAATCGCCGTGGTGGCTGACCAGATCGGCGCGCCCACCTGGGCCACCGGCCTTGCCCGCACGATCTGGGCGCTGGTAGAGAAAGGCGCGAGCGGCGCCTTCCACCACTGCGATGATGGGGCGACGAGCTGGCACGAATTCGCCTTTGCGATTGCCGAGGAAACCTTTGCGCTCGGTCTGATCCAGCGCATTCCGGTGATCCGCGCGATCACCACCGACGAATATCCCACCCCGGCGCTCCGCCCAGCCTTCTCGCTGCTCGATTGCAGCGCGACCCGGGCCTTTCTTGGCGACCAGCCGGTCCACTGGCGCACGAACCTGCGCCTGATGCTGAAAGAGGAAGCGCAGCTTGGCTAATTTGCTCGTCACTGGTGGGGCTGGCTTTATCGGCGGCAACTTCGTCCATTACTGGAACGCGCAGCACCCCGAAGATCATGTCGTGGTGCTCGATGCGCTGACCTATGCCGGCAATCGTTCGACACTTGAAGGCGCCGCCGCCGAACTGGTTGTGGGCGATATCCGCGATACCGCGCTGGTCGAGCAACTGCTGCGCGATGATGCCATCGACACGCTGGTGCACTTTGCCGCCGAGAGCCATGTCGACCGCTCGATCAGCGGGCCGGATGCATTCATCGATACCAACATCCTCGGCACCAACAGCCTTCTCAAAGCCGCGCGTGAGGTATGGCTGACGGGCAGCGGCACGCCGCACCGCTTCCACCACATCTCGACCGACGAAGTGTTCGGCTCGCTTGGCCCGAACGATCCGGCCTTCAGTGAAACCACACCCTATGCGCCAAATTCGCCCTATTCGGCCTCGAAGGCCGCGTCCGATCACTTGGTGCGCGCCTATCACCACACCTTCGGGCTGGAGGTGACGACCAGCAATTGTTCGAACAATTACGGGCCCTACCAGTACCCCGAAAAGCTGATCCCGCTGTTCCTGCTCAACGCGCTGCACGGGCGCGCCCTGCCGATCTACGGCGACGGGATGAACGTGCGCGATTGGCTCCATGTCGAGGACCACTGCCGCGGGATCGAAGCCTGCCTTTTCAGCGGCAAGCCGGGCGAAACCTACAATATCGGTGGCGGGGCGGAACAGCCCAACATGGCGGTGATCGATACGATCTGCACCGAGGTTGACCGCGCCTTTGCCGAGATTGAGGGGCTCGCTGTGCGCTATCCCGATGCACCGGCGGCGCGGGGCGAGCGGACGGATACGCTGAAGATCTTCGTCACGGACCGGGCGGGGCACGATCGCCGCTATGCGATCGACGAGACCAAGGCGCGAGCCGAACTGGGCTATGCCCCTGAGCAGGGTTTCGAAACTGGATTACGCCAATCGTTGCGCTGGTATCTCGAGAATGAGCATTGGTGGCAGCCGCTTATCCGCGGGTAGGCGCACGCCGTGATTGTGGACCACGTCACGATTGCACGCCGACGCACGTGCGACCTTTTGCCCTCCTTTTGAGGACTAGCCCCGCTGCACCCGATGGCAGCCATGCGGGCACTTGTGGAACTCTTCAGATTTTAGAGGCAAAGTCTCGACTTCTCCCCAAAAGGAACCGCGACGCGAACCCGAGCCTGAGGTTGAAACGCTCAGGCTTTTTCGGAGGTAGTTCAGGGCATGCCCCGATTCGGTGGTTGCCATCACGCCCAGCAGCGGGCATCAAATCGGCCCAAGGATCTGCTCATTGCGGGTAAAATCTCACGCTCGGACTACCTGTCACGACGAATTGTGACGCTCAGTTCAAAGGCAAATAGCTGGCGAGTGGCGGAGTAAAAACCGGGGGATCGTGTGACAAAAGTCGGCATTTTTGGGCTTCTGACATTGTTTGCAATTGAGTGCCTCTCTGTCATCGTGAGCTTTCAGATCTTCGCACCAATCGATTGCCGCGCGACTGGTATAGAAGCAGAGTGCCGAGCCATGCGCATTGTATTCGTCAGTGCGCTGTGTGTTATGTTCGGCGTAGGAATATTTATGTGCGGACAGAAAGGTGCATGGCGCCGATTTGCCGATCTTGCACAGAAATCAGATCTGCGGCGCAAATGGGCCGCGATCCATTTTCTGGGAATTTCGACAATATTTCTGCCCTTACTGGTCATCCCAAGTTCAAAATTGAACGAAGATTTCATCTTCGTGTTTATGGCTCTTTCGGTAGGCGGAGTGCTGGCGACACTTGGCGGGCTTTTCTGGCTGTTGCAGCCACAAAAATGGCGAATGTGGCTCAAGACTGATGGCTTTCTCCTGGCATTGATCTGTGTGTTGGCTGCAATGATCCCTTATCTGGCGAAACTCATTGAGCCAATTTGGGCTATCGAGTTGATGTCTACGGCAACCTTTCAAGCTGTTGCATTTCTCTTGTCAGCCCTCAACCAAGATGTGTTCGTGGACCCAGTTCGCGCGTGGATCGGACTGCCAAATTTTGTTGTCGCTGTGGCCAGCCAGTGTTCCGGGATTGAAGGACTGGCGTTGATCACTGGGTTCATGGCAATTTATGCCATTCTATTCCGAGATACACTCCGCCAAGGGCGGTACTGGGGTGTGCTTTGGCCCCTTGCACTGCTGATTAGTTGGGTCTTCAATATCGTGCGGATCGCAGCGCTTATCATGATTGGAGAATATATTGCGCCAGATTTGGCGGTAAACGGATTTCATAGTTTTGCAGGATGGTTGCTGTTCACGATACTAGCAATCGGGGTGCTTCTTGTTGCCCAGTCCGTACCAGCCCTTCACTGCGGCGGTCCTCTTGCAGAACGTAACGGCAAGTTGCGTGGCGATCCCGTTGCGGCCCTCATCGTGCCCTTCATTCTCTTCATGCTGTCAGGGGTTATTGTTCAGGCATTTTGGCAATATCCCGCCCTGGGCTATCCGCTGCAGGTTGCCATCATGGGAGGTGGGTTGTTTTGGATGCGTCGCGCGCTCTTTGCGCAGATACAATTATCTTTTGATCCCGTCTCTATCGGGATGGGGTTACTGGTTGGGCTGATCTGGGTTTGGTTTTCCGAGGATCCTCAAGGAAATACCCTCGGGGTGGACACATTAGGCGGCACGGCACTGATAGTCTGGGTTCTGTGCCGAACATTAGGAACAACGCTATTGGTTCCCCTAATCGAAGAGGCCTTCTTTCGCGGTTATATTCTGCGCCGGTTGGATACAGGAAAGCCCTTTGCCAGGACCGTAGCCGTGGTACTGTCGACCCTGCTATTTGGGCTGCTGCATGGCCGCATCATTCTGGCCGGGATCGCTGGCCTGCTATTCGCAGCCGCAATGTTGCGCCGGGGCCGACTTGGCGATGCTGTGTTAGCGCATATGGTGGCAAACACAGCAATCGCCTCAGCCGCCTGGTTGACGGAGCAATGGTCGTTGATTTGATCTCAAGAGGTCTTTTGCCGCCGGTTGATTTCCCAGGCCAATACCAAGGCTGCGCCTAAAGCAGCCAGCGCAAGCGCTCCCGTTGAAGCATCAATTTCCGGAACGGATAATGGTTGCCCGCCGCCGTGACCATTGCCACGACCGTGACCATTGCCGCCGCCGTTACCATTGCCGCCACCGGAAGATTGCGCTGCGACAATAGTCGGATGGGTCATTACAAAAATGAAGATGCCCATGAAGGCAGCATGGATTCGCTTCACTGTTTCCACCCCATAGTTAATCTGATTGTCATTAATAGCCTTGCTTAAGCCCAAAAGAAACTAGTTTCGGCCGCATCGGCGTTGTCCGTTGCTTGACCTGCCCCATAAAGGGGCACCACCTGAATGGGGCAGGTCAAAGCGGACTGTCAGCTGGTGGCGGCAAGCGCAGCTCAAGGCGCAACGCATTGCTTCATAGTGCAAATGAAGGACAAGCTGCCAGCCATATCGATCTTCGCTCGTGCTGGCGGTGAGGCGTGGAACAAGGGTGCATGGCAGGGCCCGATAAGGCATACGGCCTAAGTACCTGAAGTGCCCCGCGATGCATCGCTCATCAAATTACCCCATAGCGTCATCGCCGATCTGATCTGCGCTCGCCTGCCGATCCCGACCGTTGAGCAGCTTTCAGGCACGAGCGTCGCCATGATCGAAAAGCACTATGGCCATCTCGAGCGCGACAATGCCGAAGAGGCGCTTCCAAGCATCGCGATCTGATGAGAAAATCCTGACTTGGGAAACGCGCACCGCCCACGCCGAACCTGCCGGGCTGGCACTGGCACCGTTGCTGGATGAATGGAGGTGGTAGGTATTGCCTGTCGGAAAAGTACCTCACTTTTGGCCAACAGAGCCTGCCAGATGATCCCATGAACTCAGACGAAGTTTCGGATGGCGCTGCATACACTAAATTGTGAATTGCCGACGATCCCGAACGGCATGCCGAATGGCTGGGACTGCCTATAACCGAAATTACACTGACCGTGAGCGTAGTTGGCGGCTAACCTAAGTTCGTTGTCCGAAACCCGACATGCAGGATCCGACCTGGCAGCTGGCGTTTTAATGGCGCCTTCGCCTCCAACATGCGGCGAGCAAGAATGTTACGCGGCTTCTACCGGAGCGCGCCGTAGGCAGATTATGTACCTGCACAGTAGACCTAGCCAATTCCGAGCGTCTATTATCAGTCTATGAAAATCGCATGGCGGCCTGGCATTGGAGATCCAACCATCATCGGGTGGATCACTGTAGCCGTCTATCTTCTCGCCAGCGGAATTTCATTTTATGCGGCCAATCGCGCGCAGCTTAGCTCCGTCAGGTGGCGCATCGATAGCCACTTCTGGCTCATGATGGGACTGCTGCTTCTTGCTCTTGGGATCAATAAGCAACTCGATCTGCAATCTCTTTTTACTGAGCTCGCTCGCGCTGCCGCCAAGAGCGGTGGCTGGTATGAGCAGCGGCGCGAATATCAGCGACTCTTTGTCCTGAGCATCGCAGGGGCAGCCATGGGAGTAGCGGCGATCCTGATGGTTTGGGCGCGCAGATTATCGAGGAGTCAAAAGGCCGCTGTACTCGGAACCTGCTTTCTTCTGGCATTCATCCTGATCCGGGCTGCATCGTTTCACCAGGTCGACCAGCTTTTATCGCGGAATGTGCTTGGCGCGCGGTGGAATTCTATCTTCGAGCTGTTAGGCATTGGCCTCATCGGCTCATCTGGGCTGAGTTACGTGAGGACTATTTCACGCAGGCAGCGGCAGAGCTGACAGGCGCCTTGATTGCCAGACGTCTTCTCGCGCCAGCGCACAGCGCTTCGTTCCGCCAATAGCCGTTTGCCCTGTTTTGGCGAGCAAATGCCCTGATAATGGCGATGAGACCCCTTGAGGTGCAGCCTGCGGTTCTGGAGAGTTCAATTAAGCCGGCATTCTGTCCAGCAGAGGAACAGCCTTGATTTTCGTACTCCCAGAGAGGGGCGGCACTTGATAATTCTTGTCCGCCAAAACGGGAGGTGCGACGGTGGATGGTAAAGAGGATAAGCGCCCAAGGGTGAGATTCGAGTGGAAGATGCATGATGGAAGTCAGTGCAGCATGACACTTTTCGACGTAACAGCTTCGGAGGCCGACGAAGCCGCGAAAGCTTGTGGTTGGCCGGGTCACTCCGGCGGTGGCCGAAACAACTTCATATAGAGTCTACGGTTTTGGCTAAAGCCTTTGGCAGACTTTTCCGATCGCGCCGCGAATCCTTTTGCCATCGCCAGCTGCAAGGCTGCGAGCGGCGACATCATGGAGAAGGCTGTCTTTCCGGTTGAGAGAAAGGGGGGCTCTAACCGGTCCATCGATGAGTATCTGGTGGCTGTCTCGCGTATTTGGTCATCTTGCGCGATGATATCACAGGCCAGCGTACACGGAGATTATCGTTCCTTCCACAATCTGCCTCGCGGTCATACAAGTGAATCTCACTTTGCCCAATAGCTCGGCTTTGCCCGGGTGGTGGATGGCGCCGACGAAGTGCAGCGAGCGGTGCGCGAGCAATCCGGCGCGCCAGCCAGATCAAGCTGGCCGTTGGCGGTGGGGTCTTTGCGAGTTCCGATCCGATTGATGAGGCGCAGTAGAGCGACAAGGAGTTTGGCGCCGCGGTGTAGGCCGCGGACAGTTGGGGCACCTGCGCAGCCCATTGCTTCAACCGCGCTGATGCGCAGATCAATCGCCAGACTCCAACCCCAGCTGGAGGAAAGCTGGGTTTCACGTCAGAGCCAATCTTGCACTAACAATCAAAACGGACCATTCATTGGGGGTCAGTCATCAGTCTGCATCGTTTTTTAACTTGATTCGTTGCAAAACTTAACATCGGCGACTTGGCGTGGGTCAACTAATCCTGCCGAAACCTAATCCCTTTGGTTTGGATCGGGCCCTAAGGAATACAATGTCTCTCACTGATTTAATCAATTCAGATCCGCCGTCAGTTGCCTCCGTTCCCGTGGCGCGACCGTGCCTGCCGCCTTTGGAGGATCTGCTTCCCTATCTTCAAGACATATGGGCTTCTGCACAGCTCACAAACAACGGAGTTTATGTCAGGCGGCTACAAGAGGAACTTAAGGTTTATCTCGATGTGCCAAATGTGAGCCTAGTGGCGAACTGTACGCTCGGGACGCTCTTGGCTATGCGAGCTTTGGGCATAACGGGTGAGGTGATCACTACGCCCTACACATTCGTCGCGACCACCAACGCGATTGTCTTGGCGGGTGCGACCCCCGTATTTGCGGATATCGACCCAGAGACCTTGAACCTTTCTCCGAAGGCTGTCGCTGAGCAGATAACTGAACGAACGCAAGCGATCCTAGCGGTGCACTCCTACGGGATTCCATGCGATGTCGAAGCCCTGCAAGCGATCGCAGACCGCCGCGGCGTCCCCCTGATTTATGATGCGGCGCACTGCTTTGGGGTTAAGGTCGGAGGGCGGTCTGTCCTCGACTACGGAACCTGCTCCATCCTCAGTTTTCACGCCACAAAGGTCTTCAATACCTTTGAGGGCGGAGCCGTCGTTTCATCGAACCCTCAACTCAATGAAGCCATTACGCGTCTTGCTAATAATGGCATCGTTGATGAAGTGACCGTCACTTCTGTGGGCCTGAATGCCAAGATGAGCGAGTTATGCGCAGCTATTGGCTTGGCACAGTTGCCGTATATGTCAGGTCGGATTGCGAAGCGCCAGGCGATTGCCGAGGTGTATTTGGAGGCGTTGTCGGGCGTTCGAGGGCTGCGCATTATGCAACCGCCGCCCAATGTCGCGCACAACGGATATATGTTTCCGGTTATTGTCGAACCGGAATATCCGGTAACGCGCGATATGTTGTACGAAACCCTGAAGAAAAACGGGATCTTCGCTAGAAGATATTTCTATCCGATCGTCCCTGACTTTC
>VFQM010001244.1_pt1 | contig 23146 bp, 21 predicted proteins | sample 3512391 | NCBI WGS metagenome assembly VFQM01 (sample SAMN10412369, study PRJNA504923) | tailings metagenome | isolation source: Replicate 1 from Balatoc abandoned mine | place: Philippines | reverse complement strand
TTCCGCGCCGAGGAATACTGGAGCGTCGTTGCCCGCATGATGCACGACGGCACCGAGTTCGATGCCCGGCTGGTGCGCTTCCGGGGCGAGAAGCTGGAGAAGCTCAGCCTCGGCCATGAGGGCATCGCGATGGAAGCCAGGGCCGCGGTCGAGGCCGGGCGCTTCACGGTCGAGGGGGTCGAGACCAGGCCGGTCAAGCGCAACCCCGCGCCGCCCTTCACCACCTCGACCTTGCAGCAGGAGGCGGCGCGCAAGCTCGGCTATTCGGCGCAGCACACCATGCGCCTTGCCCAGTCGCTCTACGAGGCCGGAGCGATCACCTATATGCGGACCGACGGCGTGCAGATGGACATGAGCGCGATCATGGCCGCGCGCGATGCGATCACGGCGCGTTTCTCCGCCGAATACCGCCCCGAAAAGCCGCGCTTCTACAGCACCAAGGCCAAGAATGCTCAGGAAGCGCATGAAGCGATCCGCCCGACCGACTTCACCCGCGAACGCGTCGGCAGCGGCGACGAGGCCAAGCTCTATGACCTCATCTTCAAGCGCGCCATGGCAAGCCAGATGGCGACCGCGCAGCTTGAGCGCACCACCGTCACCTTGCGCGATCCCACCGGCCAGCACGAGCTGCGCGCCACCGGCCAGGTGATCCGCTTCCCGGGCTTCCTCGCGGTCTATCAGGAAGGCTTCGACGATGCCGATGACGACGAGAGCGGCCTGCTCCCGGTCATGCGCGCCGGCGATTGCCCTGCCAAGCGCGCAGTCGATGCCAGCCAGCACTTCACCCAGCCGCCCCCGCGCTTCTCGGAAGCTTCGCTGGTCAAGCGGCTCGAGGAGCTCGGCATAGGGCGGCCTTCCACCTATGCCTCGACCATCCAGACCCTGCGCGACCGCGCCTATGTCCGCATGGAGAAGAACCGGTTCTTCGCCGAGGAGAGCGGCCGGCTGCTGACCGCCTTCCTCGAGCGCTTCTTCCCGACCTATGTCGCCTATGATTTCACCGCCGGCATGGAGGACGAACTCGATGTCGTCTCGGACGGGCGCGAGGAATACAAGGTGCTGCTCGCCCGCTTCTGGCGCGACTTCAAGCCCAAGGCCGACGAGGTGATGGAGAAGCTCCCCTCGGAAGTGACCGAGGCACTGGACGAATATCTCTCGGACTTCCTGTTCCCGCCCCGCGAGGACGGTAGCGACCCGCGCGAATGCCCGATGTGCGCCGCCGAGGGCCGCGCCAATGGCCGCCTCTCCCTGCGCGGCGGGCGCTTCGGCGCTTTTGTCGCCTGCGCCAATTACCCGGAGTGCAAATATACCCGCCGCTTCGCCCAGCCGGGCGGCGAGGGGGCAGGCGGCGCCGAGGACGGCGTCATCGGCCAGCACCCCGAGACCGGCGAGGACATCACCCGCAAGACCGGCCGCTTCGGCCCCTATGTCGAGATGGGCACGGGCAAGGAGGCCAAGCGCGCCAGCATCCCCAAGGACCTCGACGACTTCGATCTCGACTGGGCGGTGAAGCTGCTCGATCTGCCGCGCATCATCGGCGCGCATCCTGATACGGGCCTCGAAATCGAAGCCAATATAGGGCGTTACGGCCCCTATCTCAGGCACGACGGGAAGTATGGAAAGCTGACCAACACCCGCGAGGTGTTCGAGGTGGGCATGAACCGCGCGGTCGATCTGCTCGCCCAGGCCGCCAATCGCGGCGGGGCGGCGCGGGGCAAGTCCGAACCCATCGCCACGCTCGGCGCGCACCCTGCAAGCGGCGGGGAGATCAAGGTCATGCCGGGTCGCTTCGGCCCCTATGTCACCGACGGCACCACCAATGCCACGATCCCGCGCGACGTGAAGCCCGAGGACGTCACCCTCGCGATGGCGGCCGAGCTGATCGATGCGCGGATCGCCAAGGGACCGGCCAAGGGCAAGGGCAAGAAGAAGGCCGCCCCCAAGAAGGCCGCCCCCAAGAAAGCCGGGGCCAAGAAAGCGCCTGCCAAAAAGAAGGCGCCGGCGAAATAGGCCGCGGTTGCGACGAAGTGAGGGCGGGGCGGCGCGAAATGCCGCTCCGGCCCGCGATTTGTTGAGAAAACATAAAGCATTTGCCCCCTAGAACCGGCGCCAGACGAGGGCTGCGCCGTGATTGAAATCGAAGTCCAGAACGAGACCCACCAGAACCAGAGCCGGATGCGCTTTGCCGCGGTTCCCCGCATCGGCGAAGGCCTGCGACTGCGCGAACCCGACGGGATGTGGGCGAGCTACGATGTGATCGATGTGTGGTACCAGAAGGCCGAATTCGGCGATGTCTGGATGCCCTATCTCCATGTCCGCGTGACCCCGGGCGAGGCGGTCGGCACGCTCGAGGCCGATCCCTATTCCGACGATTTCGCCGCACGGGCCTATGAACAGGGCTATGCGGCCATGGGTGGGGGCCGCTGAGATGCAGAACCTGATCAAGCGCCACACCGGCCCCAACCGCCGCGGCCCGATGGAGGGCAAGACCCTCGCCGAAAAGCTCGCCCAGAACGAGAGGGCGCAGGACGCCATGATCGCCGCGGCCGGCGATGACAGCATCCGCGCCGCAGCCGCCGCTGCCGCGCCGTCCGCACCCGAGGCCGGGTCCGACGAGACCGCCGCGATTGTCGCTGCCGCCAAGGCCATGCGCGACCGCTATGCCGGCCACGCGGCCCCTGCCGCCACCCAGCGCACCTGCCTGATCGTCGATGACAGCCGCGTGATCCGCAAGGTCTCGAGCAAGATCGCTCTCAGCCTCGGCTATGTGCCCGTAGAGGCCGAGAACGGCGAGGAGGCGCTCGCCCGCTGCAAGAAGGCGATGCCCGATCTGGTGCTGACCGACTGGAACATGCCCGAGATGGACGGGATCGAGTTCGTGCGCCGCCTGCGCGACATCCCCACGCCCAAGGAGCCGGTGGTGGTGTTCTGCACCTCGAACGGCGAGGCGAGGGACATCCACGAGGGCATCGCCGCAGGGGCCGACGATTACATCGTCAAGCCCTTCGACGAGGCTGCGCTCAAGGCCAAGCTGGAGAAGCTCGGGCGGGGTTAGGATGAACCCCCGTCGCCCCGTGCCTGACACGGGGCTTGGCTCCCGCTCGCGCTAACGCACCCAGTCGAGCCCGATTTCCTCGAACAGTTCCTTGTCCTCGGCCCAGTTCTCCAGCACCTTGACGTGGAGGTAGAGGTGGACCTTGACGCCCAGCACCTCCATCAGCTCCGCCCGTGCCGCCGCGCCGATTGCCTTGATCTTGGAGCCGCCCTTGCCGAGCACGATCGCGCGCTGGTTGTCGCGGGTGACGACGATCTGCTGGTGGATTTCCACGCTGCCGTCGGGCCGCACCTCGTATTTCTCGGGCCGCACCGCGCTGTCATAGGGCAGTTCCTCGTGGAGCTGCTGGTAGAGCTGTTCGCGGGTGATCTCGGCGGCGAGCAGGCGTTCCGAGGCGTCTGACACCTGATCCTCGGGATACATCCATTCCCCCTCGGGCATCAGCTTTGCAAGGTTGTCCTTGAGTTCGCCCACGCCTTCGCCGGTCAGGGCCGAGACGAAGAAGATCTCGGCGAAATCGACCTTGCCCGAAAGCTCCTGCGCCAGCGCGAGCAGCGGCTCCTTCTTGGCGCGGTCGACCTTGTTGAGGACGAGGATCTTGCGCTCCGGGCGGCTCGCCAGCGTTTCGAGCAGCGGCTCGAGTTCGTGGCGGCGCTGCTTGATCGGATCGACCATCAGCAGCACCGCATCGGCGGCCTCGGCGCCCTCCCATGCGGCGCTGACCATCGCGCGGTCGAGGCGGCGGCGCGGGGCGAAGATGCCGGGGGTGTCGACGAGGATCATCTGGGTCGGCGCGCCCTCCAGTTCATGCAGGGCAATGCCGAGCATCCGTGCGCGGGTGGTCTGGGCCTTGGCGCTGGTGATCGCGACCTTCTGGCCGACAAGGCTGTTCACGAGGGTCGACTTGCCGGCATTGGGCGCGCCGAGCACGGCGACGACGCCGCAGCGGGTGCCGGGGGAGGGGGGCGTGGTTTCGGTCATGCGCGGCCCATAGCCGCTAGCGTCGCGCTTGTCGAAGGCCAGCGCAGCTTTGCGGCAGTCTTGCCCCCCTCCAGACCCCCTCCAGACCCCTCTCAACAAGGGCCGGAACGGTGTTCCACGTGAAACATTCGGGCGGTCAGCCGAACTGTTCGAGGAAAGCCTTGGCGGCGAGTTTTTCCGCCTCGCTCTTGCTGGTCGCGGTCGCCTCGGCATGGCCGACATTGCGGATCGTGACCCTCACAGTGAAGCGCGCGGCATGGTCGGGGCCGGAGCGGTCGACCACTTCGTAGAGCGGGGTGACGCGGCGATTGCCCGCGGCCCATTCCTGAAGCGCGCTCTTGGGATGCTTGGCCTTGCCGACATCGCCTTCGAGCTCCTGCGCCCAGAGGCGGTAGATCAGCGTCTGCGCGGCATCGAAGCCGTGCTCGATGAAGCAGGCACCGATCAGCGCCTCCATCACATCGCCGAGGATCTTGTCGCTGTCCGCTCCGCCATCGTCGCGGGCCTGCTTGCCGAGGCGGATGTGCTGCGGCAGGCCGATCGAGCGGGCGATGCGCGCGCAGGTCGCCCCGCTGACGAGGGCGTTGAGGCGCTGCGAGAGCCGGCCCTCGGGCGCGTCGCCGGCGCGGAACAGCCATGCGGCCACCGACAGGCCGAGCACCCGGTCGCCGAGGAATTCGAGCCGCTGGTAATCGGCGACCTCCGCCCCCGAGCCGTTGAAACTGCCGTGGGTCAGCGCCTCCAGCCACAGCGCTTCCTGCATGGGCACGAAGCCCTGTTCCCCGAGCCATGCGCGGGTGGCGGGGAGCAGCGCGGTGTTCACAGCCGGTCTCCGATGCGGTCCCAGCGCGCCGCCGAAAACCAGGTCCAGGGCTTCAGCCACTCGGCGCTGCCGTCGGTCGACCAGACGATCAGGCTCGCCCGGCCCACCAGCAGGTCCTGCGGGACGAGGCCGACGCCCTCGCCGGCGGATGCGGGAAAGCGGCTGTCGAGCGAGCTGTCGCGGTTGTCGCCCATCACGAACAGCGTGCCCGCCGGCACCACCCGCTCGGCATAGCCGTCTGCCGGCGAGCCGCCGAAATCGAGCACCGCATAGGAGCGCCCGCCCGGCAGGGTCTCGCGCAGGGCGGTGTAGCGGCAGGTGTCGCCAGCAGGGCCGCGCTCCTCGGTTCCGCCCCAGGCACATCCGGTGTTGGCCGAGAGCGGGACGAGCGCATCAGCCGCCGGTGTCTGGCGCAGCCGCGTGCCGTTCAGGACCACCTGTCCGCCCACCACCGCGACGCGGTCACCCGGAAGGCCGATGACGCGCTTGATGTAGTCGCGCCCGTCCACCGGATGCTTGAAGATCACGATATCCCCGCGCCCGGGCGTTCCCGGTAGTAGCCGCCCCTCCGGCAGCGGCAGATCGAAGGGCAGCGAATGGCGCGAAATGCCGTAGGGCCACTTGGCCGCGAGCAGGTAATCGCCGTTCATCAGGCGCGGCAACATGCTCTCCGAAGGGATCGAGAAGGGCGCGAATACGAATACTCTGAAAGCCAATACCGCCAGCAACAGCTTGATGATAAACCACGCGAAGCTGCCCTGGCCATCGCCCGTCCGGGCATCGGCTGCGGCAGGCGGGGCTTGCCCGAGCGATTGGGTCTTAACATCCATCGCCCATGCCCTTACTCGCACCGGCACAGTAGCGCAAAGGGGAACGCCATGAGCGGCAAGGCAGACAGCGAAGCGATGGCGCAGGCATGGGAGCGGCTGCGCGCGCTGCCGCATCAGACCCTGGCGGACCTGTTCGCCGCAGACCCTGGCCGTCCCGCAGCGCTCACCCGCCGCATCGCCTGGCCGGTCGAGCCGGGCAGCGATGCCGAGACGGGGATGCTGGTCGACTTCTCCAAGACCCACCTCGCCGAGCCGGCGCTGGCCGCTTTCGAGGCGCTGGCCGGGGCCGCCGGTTTCTGCGCGGCGCGCGAGGCGCTGTTCGGCGGCGGCATCGTCAACCCCACCGAGGGTCGCGCCGCCACCCACGGCGCGCTGCGCGGCAGCGGCACGCCCGCACAGGTCGAGGAAGCCGAGGCGCTGCTTGCCCGCATGGGGATGCTGGTCGAGGCGATCCACGAGGGCGCGCTGGGCGAGGTGCGTCATTGCATAGCTATCGGCATCGGCGGCTCCGCGCTCGGCCCGGCGCTCGCCATTGATGCGCTGACCCGCGACCTCGCGCTGGTCGATGTCCACATGGTTTCGAACATTGACGGCCTCGCGCTCGAGGCGGCGTTCCGCGCCTGCGATCCGGCCACCACGCTGATCGCGGTCGCCTCCAAGACCTTCACCACCACCGAGACCATGACCAATGCCGCCAGCGCCCTGAAGTGGCTGGCGGACAACGGCGTCGAGGACCCGGACGGCCGCGTCGTCGCGCTCACCGCCGCGCCCGAAAAGGCGGTCGAATGGGGGGTGGACGAGACCCGCGTGCTGCCTTTCGTCGAGAGCGTGGGCGGGCGCTATTCGCTGTTCTCGAGCATCGGCTTCCCTGTCGCGCTGGCGGTCGGGATGGACGAATTCCGGCAGATGCTGGCAGGGGCCAAGGCGGTCGACGACCACTTCCGCAGCACCGAGGGGCGCGCCAATGCCCCGCTGCTCGCGGCCTTCTGCGACCAGTATTACACCCGCCTGCGCGGCTGCCAGAGCCGCGCCGTCTTCGCCTATGACGAACGGCTGAAGCTGCTGCCCGACTATCTCCAGCAGCTCGAGATGGAATCGAACGGCAAGAGCGTGACCGCTGCGGGCAAGCCTGTCGACGGGCCGACCGCCGCCGTCACCTGGGGCGGGGTCGGCACCGACGCGCAGCACGCGGTGTTCCAGCTCCTCCACCAGGGCACGCACCTCATCCCGGTCGACTTCATCGCCTCGATTGCGCCGGGCGACGATCTCGATCCCGCGCACCACCGCATCCTGCTGATGAACTGCCTGGCGCAGGGCGCGGCGCTGATGGCAGGCAAGGCCTCGGACGACCCGGCGCGCGCCTATGCGGGCGACCGGCCCTCGACCACCTTCCTTGTCGAGGATTGCGACGCGGCGGCGCTCGGCGCGCTGATCGCCTTCCACGAGCACCGCACCTTTGCCAACGCCGTGCTGATGGGCATCAACCCCTTCGACCAGTTCGGAGTCGAGCTCGGCAAGGCGATCGCCAAGCAGATCGAGAGCGGGGAGGGCAGCTTCGACCCCTCGACCACGGCGCTCATGGCGGCCGCCGGGCTCGCCTGAGGCGGGCTGATGCCGAATCGCCACAGGATAACGGCGCGGTTGCGTTAAGCTGCATTCTTATTCCCCGCAGATGTTGCAGCATTTCCCGTGCGAGCAATATCCGGTCGCGAGTTGCGGGGCGGGCTTTCTGAAACAGACGATTTCAACGCCTCGTCGCGTTCGAATTGCAGCACCTTGCGGATTGCCTATTCTGGACCTGTCGCAGGCGTTTCGGTGAACGCCGCTCCAGCTCATGCAAGGCTTCCCCGTTGAAAACCGCACACCTCCTGTCCGCTTTCGCCGCGCTGGCGATGATCTGTGCTCCCGCCGCCGCCCGGCAGCAGACCCAGGGTGACGGGACTGCCCGCTCGAAGGTCAAGCCGGCGCGCCTGATCGAATTCACCGGCGACCGCGAGTTCCTCAAGGAATCCTCGCGCCTGCGGGTGTGGCGCGGCGAAGTGGGCTATACTCTCGCCATCGATGCCGCGGGCGCGCCCGTGGACTGCGAGCTGGCCGAGAAGTTCCGCATGAACTATGTCAACGAGAAGCTGTGCGATGTGCTGATGAAGCATCACAGCTTCGAGCCTGCCAAGGACGCCAGCGGGACGCCGGTCGAGGGCAGCTACGAGGGCCGGCTCAACTTCGCGGAAATCCGCCAGAAGGGCTGATCCGGAGCGGCTTGGCGGCTGCCTGTCGGGCCCGCCCGTCCGATAGTCTTTGACATTTCGGCCCCGAGGCCCCATCTGCGCTCCATCGAAGCGCGCTAGCCGTGCGTGAAGCGGCGGAAACAGACAAGCATCCGCCCCGGCCGCGCCTCGGTTCTACCCCCAAGACTTCCCTTTTCACGCGGGCGGTTTCAACCCCCGCGCCGCGCGTGGCCGCCATCGGGCGAGCCTGTCGCGCGTCGCACATTATGCGAGTTTCACATGACCACTTTCGCTGACCTCGGGCTGTCGCAGCCCGTGCTTCAGGCCCTCGACATGAAGGGCTATACCATTCCCACCCCGATCCAGGCGCAGGCGATCCCTGCCGTGCTCAAGGGTCGCGACCTGCTCGGCATCGCCCAGACCGGCACCGGCAAGACCGCCGCCTTCATGCTCCCCAGCATCGACCGCCTGCGCGAGGCCGACAAGCCGATCCTGTTCAAGTCCTGCCGGATGCTCGTGCTCGCCCCGACCCGCGAACTCGCCGTGCAGATCGCCGACAGCGCCAAGGATTACGGCGCTCTGGCCGGCCTCAAGGTGCAGTGCATCGTCGGCGGCACGAGCGTGGGCAAGGATCGCAACAAGCTCCACCGCGGCACCGACATTCTGGTCGCCACGCCCGGCCGCCTGCTCGACCTGATCGACCAGAAGGCCTTCAACCTCAACGGCATCGAAGTGCTGGTGCTCGACGAGGCCGACCAGATGCTCGACCTCGGCTTCATCCACGCCCTTCGCAAGATCCGCGAGCTGGCCCCCAAGGATCGCCAGACGCTGTTCTTCAGCGCGACCATGCCCAAGGCGATCAAGGAGCTGGTGAGCGGCTATTGCAACAACCCCGTGCAGGTCTCGGTCACACCCGAAAGCACCACGGCCGAGCGGATCGACCAGTATCTCTTCATGGTCCAGCAGGACGAGAAGCTCTCGCTGCTCCAGATGATCCTCCAGCGCCGCCATCCCGTGCCGGGCGATTTCGAGCGGATCCTGATCTTCACCCGCACCAAGCACGGCGCGGACCGGGTGGTGAAGAAGCTCTCGCAGGCCGGCATCGAGGCGAATGCGATCCACGGCAACAAGTCGCAGCCGCAGCGACAGCGGGCGCTTGACGAGTTCAGGAAGGCCCGCGTGCCGATCCTGATCGCGACGGACGTTGCCGCGCGCGGGATCGATATTCCGGGCGTCAGCCACGTCATCAATTACGAACTGCCCAATGTGCCGGAGCAATATGTCCACCGCATCGGGCGCACCGCGCGGGCCGGGCGTGACGGGGTCGCGATCGCCTTCTGTGCCGAGGACGAGCGCGCCTATCTCAAGGACATCCGCAAGACGACAGGCGCCGAGCTCGAGCGTCTGCCGCTGCCCGACAATTTCCGCGCCGTGGTCGAAGGCGAGGGGCCGGAAAAGCCCGCCCCGCGCCAGCCGATGAAGCGCGTGCAGCCCCGTCCGCTCGGCCAGCGCAAGCCGCAGGGCGATCGTCGCCCCGAGCAGCGCGGCGAGCGTCGTCCGCAGCAGGGCGAGCAGCGCCGTGTAGAGGGTGCCCCGCATGGTGAACGCCGCCCGCAAGGTGATCGCCGCTCGCCCCAGGGCGAACAGCGCCGCGCCGAGGGCGAGCGTCGTCCGCAGGGCGGCAAGCCCGCGCATGGCGGCAACGGGGGTAATCGTCCCCAGGGCGGCAATGGCGGCAGCGGGCAGCGTCATGGTGGCGGTGGCCGTCCGCAAGGCCAGGGCCAGAGCCACGGCGGCAACGGCGGTGGCGGCGGCGGCGGCAATCGCGGCCGCGGTCGCGGGCGTCCCGGTGGCGGCGGCGGTGGCCGCCCCCGTGCTGCACAGGGCTGAGAGCTGACACGAAAAAAGGGGCGGGAGCGGCAAACTCCCGCCCCTTTTTCATGCCCCTGTCGCGCAAGGTTGCCCCCCGGCCTCGCCGCCGCCATATGCGCTGCGACAGTCACGGGAGCAGCATGATGTCGGCCGAATATGATTTTGACCTCTTCACCATCGGCGCAGGCTCGGGCGGGGTGCGCGCCAGCCGCGTCGCTGCCGCCCACGGCGCGCGGGTGGCGGTGGCCGAGGAATACCGCGTCGGCGGCACCTGCGTGATCCGCGGCTGCGTGCCCAAGAAGATGCTCGTCTACGGCGCCCACTTTGCCGAGGACCTCGAGGACGCCAGGCAGTTCGGCTGGACGATCGAGGGCAAGAGCTTCGACTGGAAGACCTTGCGCGATGCGGTGCAGACCGATGTGACGCGGCTCGAGGGGCTCTATGGCCAGACCCTCGGCAATCACGCCGTCACGATCTTCAACGAACGCGCCGTCATTACCGGCGATCACGAGATCACGCTGGCAAGCGGCAAGGTGGTCACCGCCAGGATCATCCTGATCGCCACCGGCGCCCGCCCGCACGTGCCCCAGTTCCCGGGGAGCGAGCACGTCATCACCTCCAACGAGGCCTTCCATCTCGACGAATTGCCGCGCCGGGTGCTGATCGCGGGCGGCGGCTATATCGCCAACGAGTTCGCCGGCATCTTCAACGAATTCGGCTGCAAGGTGACGATCGCCAACCGCTCGGACACGATCCTGCGCGGCTATGATGCCGCGGTGCGCGACCGGCTGCTGCAGATCAGCCTCACCAAGGGCATCGAGTTCTGCTTCAACGCCGAATTCAAGCACATCGACAGGCAGGCGGACGGCACGCTGCTGGTCAAGCTCACCGGGCAGGACGCGCGCGAATTCGACTGCGTGATGGTCGCCACGGGCCGGGTTCCCAATATCGAAGGGCTCGGGCTCGAGAGAGTCGGCGTCGAAGTCGGCCAGCGCGGGGAGATCGTGGTCGATGCCTTCAGCCGCACCAATGTCGATTACATTTATGCCGTGGGCGATGTGACCGACCGGGTGCAGCTCACTCCTGTGGCGATCCGCGAGGGGCAGGCCTTTGCCGATTCCGTGTTCGGCCCGGGCGAGCCCTATGCGGTCGACCATTCCTGCGTGCCGAGCGCGGTGTTCAGCCACCCGCCCATCGCCGCAGTCGGGATGACCGAGGGCGAGGCGCGCAACAGCCTCGGCAATATCCGGGTCTACCAGGCCGATTTCCGCCCGATGAAGAACGTGCTGGCGGGACGCAACGAGCGCAGCCTCTACAAGATGATCGTCGATGCGGCGACGGGGCGGATCGTCGGCATCCACATGATCGGCCCCGACGCGCCCGAGATCATGCAGACAGCCGCCATCGCGGTGAAGGCCGGGCTGACCAAGGCCGATTTCGACGCGACCGTCGCGATCCACCCGACCATGGCCGAGGAACTGGTGCTGTTTAAGTAATCGGCAGGCTTGCGTCCCGACCTGAGGCACGCAAGGTCACCGTATCGCGCGGGTGATGCATCGGGGCGGTTCTTGTGCCTATCAGGGGCGCATGAACAGCATGACCCTTACCGCCCGCCAGCAGCGCGAGCTCGATTACCATCGCGATCACGCCGCCGCCGCGGCTGCCGAGGCGGCGCTGCGGCCGGTAGCCGAGGATATCATCGTCAGCGCCGAGCGCCGGCCGTGGAACGCCTACTGGTCGATGTATGACCGCCTGCTCGCCTGCGATCTGGCCGGCCGCGAGGTGCTGGTGCTGGGTTGCGGCTTCGGCGACGATGCGATCCGTATCGCGCGGCTGGGCGCGCGGGTCTCTGCCTGCGACCTCTCGCCCGAAAGCCTCGCCATCGCCGAGGCCCGGGCGCAGCGCGAAGGCACCGGAATCGCCTTTGCCGCCATGCCTGCCGAGGCGTTGAGCTATGCCGACAACAGCTTCGATCTGGTGGTCTTCGTCGACATCCTCCACCATGTCGACATCAGGGCGACGATGGCCGAGGTCGCACGCGTTCTGAAGCCGGGTGCGCTGGTGATCGGGGACGAACTCTACACCCACACCCGCCTCCAGCGCATCCGCGAGAGCCGGGCCGTGCAGGGCCTGCTCTACCCTGCGATGCGCGGCTGGATCTACGGCGGCGAGACGCCCTACATCACCGAGGACGAGCACAAGATCGACGAGCACGAATTCGCCCTGGTGACGGAGCGTCTGACCGGCCTCGAGACCGACTGGTTCAACATCCTTGAAGGGCGGCTCTATCCCTCGCGGATGGTGCCGGCGGCGCGGATCGAGCGCGCGCTGATGCGTCCGCTCGCCCGGCTGGCGCCGTTCCTTGCGGGCCGCGTGGTGTTCAGCGGGCGCCTCGTGAAGCCCTAGGGTCAGGCGCCGAAGCGCGCCGGACTGAAGGTTGCAAAGTTCAGGCCCGCGGCCGCCGCCTCCTCGGGGAAGGGCAGGCCGAGCGCCGCCGCCGCCGCAATGGCCGAGAGCGCGGGCGCGGTCTGGAAGCCCGCACCGCCTTGCCCTGCCACCCACACGAACCCCGGCGCGCCTGCCGCATGGCCGATCACCGGCAGCTCGTCCTTCGCAAAGCTCCTGAGGCCCGCCCAGCTATGGCTGATGCGCCGGATGGCGAGAGTGGTGGCCTGCTCGACGCGGTCGGCAGCGATGGCCTTGTCGAGCTCTTCGGCAGCGGCGTCGCACGGCTCGGACGGGGTCTGGTCCATCGAAGAGGCAAGCAATTGCCCGCGCCCCTCGGGCAGCAGGTAGAAGCCTTCGCCGACCGTCTTGGTGAAGGGCCATGCGTGGACGTCCTCGCCTTCGGGTGCGGGGAAGGAGATCACCGTGCGGCGGCGCGGCTCGATGCCGATGGGGGCAACGCCTGCCAGCTTTGCGATTTGGTCCGCCCAGGCGCCCGCCGCGTTGACGAGGAGCGGCGCGCCATGCCGCGTTCCATCCGCCCGGACCGCCACCCACCGGTCGCGCTCGCGTCCGACAAGAGCGACCCGCGCATTCGCGATGACCGCGCCCCGATTGGCGCGGATCCGGGCCGCATGGGCTTGCAGCATGGCGTTGGTGTCGAGCTTCAGTGAGCCATGGTCGAGCAGCGCGGCGAGGCAGGACTCCGGCTTGAGGCAGGGCATCAGTGCGCGTGCCGCCTCCGGGCCGGTGCGGGTGTAATCGCAAGCATATTGCCGGTGGACCGCCTCCAGCGCATCGAGCGCCGCAATCTGGTCTTCGGATGCGATATGCAGCGCCGGGTGGACGCTGCCATGCTCGGCCAGTTCCGCCATGCTGAGTGCGGTCAGCGTCCGCACCGGCTCGTTGCCGAGGCCGTAGTGCGCGAAGGCGACCGAACGGCCCGAGGCATGGTAGCCGGTTGCGCTTTCGCCCTCGAGCACGGTCACGATCATGTGCTCGGACAGCCGCGCTGCCACCGAGAGCCCTGCGATCCCGCCGCCGATCACCAGAGCGTCAGAAACCAGCACCGCGACATCCTCCTTGCGCACCGCCACTTTTGCCACGTTGACGCTTTGAACGCGCTAAGGCAACGCGCTCTGGCAAGAGACCGGTAAAGAGAGGATCCCCCGCGTGTCCGCCAACATCGCCGAAATGGAACGCCGCCGCGAAGCTGCCCGCATGGGTGGCGGCGCCAAGCGCATCGAAGCCCAGCACGCCAAGGGCAAGCTGACCGCGCGCGAACGGCTCGATGTCCTGCTCGACGAAGGCAGCTTCGAGGAAATCGACACCTATGTCGAACATGACTGCATGGACTTTGGCATGGAGACCCAGCGCATCCCCGGTGACGGGGTGGTGACGGGCAGCGGCACGATCAATGGCCGTCTGGTCTATGTCTTCTCGCAGGATTTCACGGTGTTCGGCGGCTCGCTGTCCAAGCGCCATGCCGAGAAGATCTGCAAGGTGATGGACACCGCGATGAAGGTCGGCGCGCCTGTCATCGGCCTCAACGATTCGGGCGGCGCGCGCATTCAGGAGGGCGTGGCCAGCCTCGGCGGCTATGCCGAGGTGTTCCAGCGCAACGTTCTGGCGAGCGGCGTTGTCCCCCAGATCAGCCTCATCATGGGGCCGTGTGCGGGCGGGGCGGTCTATAGCCCGGCCATGACCGACTTCATCTTCATGGTGAAGGATTCGAGCTACATGTTCGTCACCGGCCCCGATGTGGTGAAGACCGTCACCAACGAGGTCGTGACGCAGGAAGAGCTGGGCGGGGCGATCACCCACACCACCAAGACTTCCGTCGCTGACTTGGCTTACGAGAACGATGTCGAGGCGCTGCTGGCGACCCGCCGCTTCTTCGACTTCCTGCCGCTCTCGAACCGCGACGAGGCTCCGGTTCTCCCGACCAGCGACGCGTGGGACCGGATCGACAACAGCCTCGACACGCTGATCCCCGACAACGCCAACCAGCCCTACGACATGCACGAGGTCATCACCAAGGTGCTGGACGAGGGCGATTTCTTCGAGATCCAGCCGGCCCACGCGGGCAACATCATCTGCGGCTTTGGCCGGGTGGAAGGCCGCACCGTGGGCGTGGTGGCGAACCAGCCGATGGTGCTGGCGGGCGTGCTCGACATCAATTCCTCGAAGAAGGCTGCGCGCTTCGTGCGCTTCTGCGACGCCTTCGAGATCCCGATTGTGACGTTCGTGGACGTCCCCGGCTTCCTCCCCGGCACCGCGCAGGAGCTCGGCGGGATCATCAAGCACGGCGCCAAGCTGCTCTTCGCCTATGCCGAGGCGACCGTGCCCAAGATCACCGTCATCACCCGCAAGGCATACGGCGGGGCCTATGACGTGATGGCCTCCAAGCACCTGCGCGGCGATCTGAACTATGCGTGGCCCACGGCGGAAATCGCGGTGATGGGCGCCAAGGGCGCGGTGGAAATCATCTTCCGCTCCGAGAAGGACGACCCCGTCAAGATCGCCGAGCGCACCAAGGAATACGAGGACCGCTTCGCCAACCCCTTCGTCGCAGCCCAGCGCGGCTATATCGACGAGGTCATCCACCCGCACTCGACCCGGCGGCGGATTGCTTTGGGGCTAAGGAAGCTGCGGACGAAGAGCCTCGAGAACCCGTGGAAGAAGCATGACAATATTCCGCTGTGAGGCAGCAGCGCACCGGGTTGAGTTGGTTCGGGGCGTCGGCAGTGTTCGTGCTCTTGAGCGCCTTTCCCCTCTCGCTCTGGTGGAAGGCCCTGTCCATGCGGACGACAGACGATCTCGTTACGAAGCTGGGCCGTCCCGTCGATCCGTGGGTTCTATGGGCATTTGGCGGGTGCATGGCAGCGATCGGGGTGTGGGCCATTCTGAAGGCGTCGGCCGTTCCCAGTATGGACCGCACAGGCCGATGGCTGGTCAGCGCGTTTCTCGGGGCGTTTTTCTTTGGCTCCAGCGGCGCGATTGCCGTTATCGCCATTGTGCAGAATCATCTGATGAAAGGTAGTGCAGGGCTATGAAACTCGGCCGCTTGAACCACATCGGGGTCGCCACGCCCTCCATCGCCGACAGCATCGCGTTCTACCGCGACGTTATGGGCGCGACCAAGATCCACACGCCGTTCGACCTTGAGGAGCAGGGCGTGAAGGTCTGCTTCGTCGACACCCCCGGCGCGGACGGGGCGATGAACGGCACCCAGATCGAGCTGATCGAGCCGCTGGGGGAGAACTCCACGCTCGCGGGCTTCCTCGCCAAGAACCCCTTGGGCGGGCAGCATCACCTGTGCTTCGAAGTGCCCGATATCGCCGAAGCCCGCGCCGAGTTCGAGGCGCTCGGCAAGCGCATCCTCGGCCCCACCCGCATCGGCGCGCACGGCACGCCTATCTTTTTCGTCCATCCCAAGGACATGGGCGGCATGCTTACCGAGATCATGGAGACGCCCAAAGAGGGCGCGCACTGGTCGAATTGAGAACAACCCCCGCCCCGGACTTGATCCGGGGCCCCGCTTCCTCACTCACCCGAGTTGAAGAAAGCGGGGCCCCGGCGCGGTGGCCGGGGCGTGGAAAATGAGAGGTTGAACAAATGTCCTACGAAACCATCCGCGTCACCCGCGAAGGCCCGCTGCTCACCATCACCCTGAACCGCCCCGAGCGCCTCAATGCCATGCCGCCGCAGATGGCGGACGAGCTGGGGCAGGCGTTCTATGACCTCGGTGACGCCCGCGCGGTGCTGATCACGGGTGAGGGCAAGGGCTTCTGCTCGGGCGCGGACTTGTCGGCCCGCGGGAGCGGCTCGGCGCTGGGCGGGAAGGGCGGCAGCCACGAGGCGCTGATCAACCATTACAACCCCGCGATCAGCCAGATCATCCGCGCAAGCGTGCCGGTGATCTGCGCGGTCAATGGCCCGGCGGCAGGCGTGGGTTGCAGCCTCGCGCTGGCGGCGGATTTCACCATTGCTGCCAAGAGCGCCTATTTCCTGCAAGCCTTCGTCAATATCGGCCTCGTGCCCGATGGCGGCTCGACCTGGCTGCTCACCCGCGCCATCGGCCGCGCGCGCGCCACGCGGATGATGATGCTGGGCGAGAAGATCAGCGGCACGCAGGCCGAGGAATGGGGCCTCGTCTACAAGTGCGTCGAGGATGCTGACCTGATGACCGAGGCCCGCGCGTTGGCCGAGAAGCTCGCCAACGGCCCGACGATTGCCTACGCCCAGATGAAGCGCAACATCGCCGTCGCGCTCGACCAGAACCTCCAGATGGTGCTGCTCGCCGAGGCCGAGGCGCAGCGCGTCGCGGGCGGAACGAAGGATGCGATGGAGGGCGGCATGGCCTTCCTCCAGAAGCGGAAAGCCGAGTTCAAGGGGGAGTAATCCTCCCAAAACCGTTCGCCCTGAGCTTGTCGAAGGGCCGTTTTGCTTCCTAGTGCGTTGCGCAAGAAGAAGGGCAGGGCTTCGACACGCTCAGCCCGAACGGATGTGACCGAGAACATGACCGACAAACCCACGCTCGAAGACTGGAACGCCCTCGCCGCCAAGGAAGTGAAGGGCCGCGACCTCACCTGGCACACGCCTGAAGGTTTCGCGATCAAGCCGCTCTACACCGCGGAAGATCATGAAGGGTTCGATCCGGGCCTCCCCGGCTTTGCGCCCTTCACCCGCGGCGTGAAGGCCTCGATGTATGCGGGCCGCCCGTGGACGATCCGGCAATATGCGGGCTTCTCGACCGCCGAGGAATCGAACGCCTTCTACCGCCGCAATCTGGCAATGGGGCAGAAGGGGCTGTCGGTCGCCTTCGACCTTGCCACCCACCGCGGCTATGATTCCGATCACCCGCGCGTCGTCGGCGATGTCGGCAAGGCGGGGGTGGCGATCGACACGGTCGCGGACATGGAAATCCTGTTCGACCAGATCCCGCTCGATTCCATGTCGGTCTCGATGACGATGAACGGCGCGGTGATCCCGGTGCTGGCCTTTTTCATCGTTGCCGCCGAGCGTCAGGGGGTGTCGCAGGACAAGCTGGATGGCACGATCCAGAACGACATCCTCAAGGAGTTCATGGTCCGCAACACCTATATCTACCCGCCCGAGCCGAGCATGCGGATCATCTCGGACATCATCGCATATACCTCGGCCAACATGCCGAAATTCAACTCGATTTCGATCTCGGGTTACCACATGCACGAGGCCGGGGCGACGGCGGTGCAGGAGCTTGCCTTCACCATCGCCGACGGCAAGGAATATGCCACCCGCGCGATGGCGGCGGGGCTCGACATCGACGCCTTCGCCGGACGCCTCAGCTTCTTCTTCGGCATCGGCATGAACTTCTTCATGGAGATCGCCAAGCTGCGCGCCGCGCGCACCTTGTGGTGGCGGGTAATGGACGGGCTCGGGGCGAAGGACGAACGCTCCAAGATGCTGCGGACCCACTGCCAGACCTCGGGCGTGAGCTTGCAGGAGCAGGACCCCTACAACAACGTGATCCGCACCACAGTGGAAGCGATGGCCGCGGTGCTGGGCGGCACGCAGTCACTCCACACCAACGCGCTGGACGAGGCGATTGCGCTGCCGACCGACTTCTCGGCCCGCATCGCCCGCAACACCCAGCTGGTGTTGCAGGAGGAAAGCGGCATCACCTCGGTCGTCGATCCGCTCGGCGGCTCGCACTACATCGAGGCGCTGACCGCAACGCTGGTGGACGAGGCGTGGAAGCTGATCGAACAGGTCGACGCGGCAGGCGGCATGACCGCCTTTGTCGCCACCGGCGCGCCCAAGGCCGCGATCGAGCGGGCGGCTGCGGAGAAGCAGACCAAGGTCGACAAGGCCGAGACGGTGATCGTCGGCGTCAACAAGTATCGCAAGGAAAGCGAAGACGCGCTCGAGACGCTCGAGGTCGACAACCAGAAGGTGCGCGCAGGCCAGATCGCCCGCCTCGCCAAGGTGCGCGAAGGCCGTGATGAAGCCGCTTGCCGCGCAGCGCTGGCCGCACTGACAGAGGGCTGCAAGACCGGCGCGAACCTGCTCGCGCTGGCGGTGGAAGCCGCGCGCCACGATGCCACCCTCGGCGAGATTTCCTCGGCGATGGAAGAGGTCTTCGGTCGCCACGATGCCACCCCCGCACCGGTCACGGGCGTCTACAGATCCGCCTACGAGTTCGACCGCCGCTGGGCGCAGGTGGTGGACGGGGTCGAGGCCGTGGGTCGCCGCCTGGGCCGCCGCCCAAGGATCATGATCGCCAAGATGGGCCAGGACGGCCACGACCGCGGCGCCAACGTGATCGCCAGCGCCTTTTCCGACATGGGTTTCGAGGTGATCTCCGGCCCGCTGTTCCAGACCCCGCAGGAGAGCGCCGCGATGGCGCTGGAGCACGACGTCGACGTGGTCGGCGCGTCTTCGCTGGCGGCGGGCCACAAGACCCTGATCCCCGAACTGATCCGCCTCCTGCGAGAGGCGGGGCGCGGCGATATCAAGGTCACCGCCGGCGGGGTCATTCCCCCGCAGGACTACGATTTCCTGCGCGAGGCGGGGGTGCAGGGCATCTACGGCCCCGGCTCCAACGTGGTGGAGTGCGCGGCGGATATCCTCGTGCTGCTCGGCCACAATATGCCGCCACTGGGTGAAGGGCTGGACGAGGCGGCGGAGTAGGGTCTACTCCCTCGACATTGCGAGCGAAGCGAAGCAATCCAGCTTCGAACGTAGCACCAAGAGCGAACGGCAGTGGCTGGATTGCCGCGTCGCCTACGGCTCCTCGCAATGACGAAGGAGGCTGAGTGAGCTTCAGCGATAAACCCGGCCTGACAAACCCGCAAAAGGCAGGATGCGCGCTCTATGTCCTATTTGGCGGCTTCGTTTCGTTAGCAGCCATGGGGAGCGCGGCGCTCGGTGATTGCGCGCCCGGGGGAGACTGTTTGAGCGAAACGGGTCGCGCGATTTTCTTCTATGGCGTGCCACTGACAGTGCTTATGGGCGGCGCACTTATGATCCGCCACTTCATGCGAGACAGAACTTGACCCACCCCCGCACCGACTGGACCCGCGCCGAGATCGCAGGTCTTTTCGACCTGCCCTTCACCGAGCTGCTGTTTCAGGCAGCCAGCGTCCACCGCGCATATCACCCCGCTACCGAGGTCCAGCTCTGCACCCTGCTCAGCATCAAGACCGGCGGTTGCCCTGAGGATTGCGGCTATTGCTCGCAGTCGGTGAAGGCGGACTCCGGCGTCGAGGCGACCAAGCTGATGGACGTGCAGGCCGTGCTCCAGCGCGCGGCGCAGGCCAAGGATGCGGGCTCGCAGCGCTTCTGCATGGGCGCGGCGTGGCGCAATCCCAAGGACCGCGACATGCCCGCGATCGTGGAGATCGTGAAGGGCGTGCGCGCCATGGGCCTCGAGACCTGCATGACGCTGGGGATGCTCGAACCGCATCAGGCCGAGATGCTGGCTGACGCAGGCCTCGATTACTACAACCACAATATCGACAGCTCGCCCGAGTATTACGAGCGGGTGATCTCCACGCGCGATTTCCAGTGCCGGCTCGATACCCTCGATCACGTCCGCAAGGCGGGGATCAACGTCTGCTCGGGCGGGATCGTCGGGATGGGCGAGACGCGCGAGGATAGGGTGGGCTTCGTCCACACTCTCGCGACCCTGCCGCAGCATCCCGAAAGCGTACCGGTCAACGCGCTGGTGCCGGTCAAGGGGACGGTGCTCGGCAACATGCTCGCCGACACGCCGCTCGCGAAGATCGACGACATCGAGTTCGTCCGCACAGTCGCGGCGGCGCGCATCACAATGCCGCGCTCGATGGTGCGGCTGTCGGCGGGGCGCGAATCCATGTCCGAGGCGACGCAGGCCCTGTGCTTCCTTGCGGGCGCGAATTCGATCTTCACCGGCGACAAGCTGCTGACCGCCCCCAATGCGGGTGACGACAAGGACGGCGCGCTCTTCGCCAAGCTCGGCCTCACCGCGCTGAAGGGCGAGGAACCCGCGCGGGCGTGCAAGGCGGCGGCAGCGGCATAATTTCCGTTCGCCCTGAGCTTGTCGAAGGGCCGTCTTTCTCGCAGTCTGGTGCCGGAAGGAAGAAAGACAGTGCTTCGACAGGCTCAGCACGAACGGGTCTATAGCTGATGCCGTTCACAATCATCGCAGCCGCCGCGCTCGCTACGGCGCCCGTTGCCGAACCCCGGCCCCTCACCATCGGCGAGACCGTCACCCTCGAAGTGCTCGATGCCGGGCGGGCGGTGAATATCGTCTTGCCCCCCGATTATGCCGCGAACCCCGACAGGCGCTGGCCGGTCGTCTACCAGCTCGATGGTGCGGTCACGCAGGATCTCCTGATGGGCGCCGGGCTGATGCGCTGGGGCGCGCTGTGGGGGCGGAGCAAGGATGCGATCGTCGTCGGGATCGAAACGAAGGACCGCCAGCGCGAATTGCTCCCCGCCACGAAGGACCCCGCCGAGCAGCAACGCTATCCCACCACCGGCGACAGCGCGGCCTTCCGCGCATGGCTGGCGGACACGGTCAAGCCGCTGGTCGAGGCGCGCTACCGCACCGATGGCACGGCCTTCCTCGTCGGCGAAAGCGCGGCGGGGCATTTCGTGGTCGAGACCTGGGTCGCCGCGCCGCAGATGTTCACCGGTTACGCTGCGATCAGCCCGAGCCTGCAATGGGATTTCGAGGCACTGAGCCGCAAGCCGCTGGGCGAGGGCAAGCGCCCGCCGCTCTACCTCAGCCTCGCCGACGAGGGCGGGGCGACCGAGAGCGGGATGATGCGCCTGCTCGGCACCCTTCCGCAAAGCCAGCCCTACTGCTTCTCCGACCGCCGCAAGGAGCTGCGCCACGCCACCGCGCTCCACGGGGTGCTTCCCGAGGCGCTGCAATATCTCCTCCCGACCAAGGCCGATTGGCTGGAGGATTTCGGCATGGTGCTCAGGTGCGAGAAGCGGGGAGGCGCGGGGTGAGCCTCGGCTTCTCGGTCGACACCTTGCTCCCCAAGGCCCGCGGGGGCGGGCAGCTTCGCATGGGGCTGGTCAAGCTGGAGGAGCGCGAGTGGCTCGACCCGGCGCCTGACCTTGCGGCGCGGGCGGCGGGGTTTGCCGAATGGCCGCAAGGGGTGCAATTGACGCCCGAGGTCGAGGCACCGGGCCGCGAGCTGGCGGGGATGCTGGGCCTCTCCGGCGCGCTCCCCGAAGCGGCTCTGGCGGTGCACGAAGACCTCTGCCTCCTGACGCAGCGCGAAGGAGAGGAGGTCTACCGCCTGATCGGTGCCGCGGTCGCCTGGCCCTCCGACTGGCACCCCGCCGAGAAGATCGGCCTGCCCTTGCGCGCCCTCCATGCCCCCATTGCGGGCTATGAGGAACAGCTTGCGACCGGGGTCGACCGCTTCATGGAGACCCTGCGCCCCGGCGCGATCTATGGGCGGTGCAACTGGTTCATCGCCGCCACGCCAGAGCGCCGCTGGCTCCCGGACCGCCCGCCGCAAGAAGCCTTTGCCCATGTCACGCCCGAGAACGCTGGCGAGACCCTGTTCGTGCGCTCCGAGCGCCAGACGCTCCGGCGGCTGCCGCAGACAGGCGCGATCCTGTTCACCATCGGCATCTATGTCGAGCCGCTCGGCCACCTCTCCCCCGCCAATATCGCCATGCTTGGCAAGGCGGTGCAGACCCTCGTCAGCGGCGAGGGCGACCGCCGCGGCGCACCCACCTATGCGGGAAGCCTGATCGCCTTCGCCGAGGCCAGAGCAGCGAGCGCGGGCTGATCCGCTGCTGACATTCCCCTACGGCAAGCCTGCCTTAAGCCTGCCACTATTGCGTTTCATACATCCTTTCGGGGATCGCAATTCGAGGGGGAGAATGCGTTATGGGAAGAATTTCGACAGGTAGGCTGCTTGCCGTCGCCGGCGCTGCGTCACTCGTGCTGACCGGAGTTCCGCTGGCCGCGCAGAACGCCGAAGGAGCCGAGGACCTGACCTGGGCGCGGGTCAGCATGACCCGCTTCCATCCCGGCAAGCGCGACCGTGCGCTCGAGATCATCAAGAACTATTTCGCCAAGGCCGATGCCGCCTCGGGGACGAATTCGGGCGTCCACGGTATCCACCTCGACACCGGCCAATGGGACGTCATCTACGTCTTCCCGATGAAGGGCGGCCCGGGCGATATGGCCAAGCGCGGCACGCCCGAGGACGAGAAGTGGATGGCCGAGATGGTCAAGCTCGCCGGCAGCAAGGAAGCCGCCGAAAAGATCATCGCCGAGTTCGACTCGCTGGTCGCGATGAGCGTCACCGAGGTCGGACACGCGCACAAGGATCACTGATCCCCAGCGCCACAAATCTGTCAGGTTGATAGACGGCTCCGGGGGCGGCATAGGCGTTGGACGCGCTTACCGCCCCCGGAGGTTCCCGTTGTTCTCGAAAATCCTGATTGCCAACCGCGGCGAGATCGCCTGCCGGGTCATTACAACCGCAAGGCGGATGGGGATCAAGACTGTCGCGGTCTATTCCGACGCTGATGCCCGCGCGCCGTTCGTCGCGATGGCCGACGAGGCGGTCCATATTGGCCCGTCGCCCGCAGCAGAATCCTATTTGATCGCCGACAAGATCATTGCCGCCTGCAAGCAGACCGGGGCCGAGGCCGTGCACCCGGGCTACGGCTTCCTGTCCGAGCGCACCTCCTTTGCCGAGGCGCTGGCGAAGGAGAACATCGCCTTCATCGGCCCGCCGGTGGGCGCGATTGCCGCGATGGGCGACAAGATCGAGTCGAAGAAGCTCGCCAAGGAAGCGGGCGTCAATGTCGTCCCCGGCTTCGTCGGCGAGATCGAGGATACCGAACACGCGGTGCGCATCTCGAACGAGATCGGCTATCCGGTGATGATGAAGGCCAGCGCCGGCGG
>VFQM010001242.1_pt1 | contig 23159 bp, 17 predicted proteins | sample 3512391 | NCBI WGS metagenome assembly VFQM01 (sample SAMN10412369, study PRJNA504923) | tailings metagenome | isolation source: Replicate 1 from Balatoc abandoned mine | place: Philippines | reverse complement strand
CGAAAGGGCGCGTCTGCGCTGACAAGCCATTTGTTGTCCGTCATCGTCGGAGCGGGCGGTCTGGCTCGATGACCGATCAACTCTCGGAGGATGCCGATTAGGGATCCTCCCTCTATCCCCCCGAAGCTCGGCACTGAACTCTGCGGCGGTCGCAGCAACGCAACAGCTGTCCTCTGATCGCCTCCCTCAAGTGCACAAATGAAGAAATTCGCGTAATCCGTGGATCTTCGCATTGTCGCGCCGGATACGATCACCCCTCCGAAAATTTCGCATTGCCTCAATGATTGTCTTTCAATCGCACAAGCCGGTCCATTTTTGTGCAACGTAGGTGCAGTTAAAATGAAACCGGACAGCAATTTGGCGCGCCCGGCAGGATTCGAACCTGCGACCACCCGCTTAGAAGGCGGGTGCTCTATCCAGCTGAGCTACGGGCGCTCGCCCAGCGCCATAGCCCTGTTTGCGCTGCGGCAAAAGGCAAGTTAAACGCTTGGCACAATGAGCCACCCCCCTTCCCCGCCGCGCGCCAATGCTGCCGCCGTTCAGCATTTCCGCTATTACGACCTCGTCATGGCGGCGTTCGTCGCCATCCTACTGCTGTCCAATATCATCGGTGCGGCCAAACGTTCGGTCGTCGATCTGCCGCTGATCGGCGAATGGCCGTTCGGTGCGGGCGTGCTGTTCTTTCCCATCAGCTACATCATTGGCGACATGCTGACCGAGGTTTATGGCTATGCCCGCGCGCGGCGGGTGATTTGGACCGGCTTTGCCGCGCTCGCCTTCATGGCGTTCATGGCGTGGGTCGTCGTCGCGCTGCCGCCCGCACCGGGGTGGAACGGTCAGGCCGCCTATGTCGAGGTGTTTGGCAACAGTTGGCGCATCGTGGTTGCCTCGATGCTCGCTTTCTGGGTGGGCGAATTTGCCAACAGCCTGGTTCTCGCCAAACTAAAGCTGAAGGACAATGGCCGCCGCATGGGGCTGCGCTTTGTTGCCAGCACGCTGGTTGGCCAGGGGCTCGACAGCCTGATCTTTTATCCTGTCGCATTCTATGGCCTCGACGGTTGGCCCACCGATGCGTTGTTCCAGACGATTTTTTCGCAATGGGCGATCAAGACCGGGTGGGAAATCTTGCTGCTGCCCGTCACCATCGCCATCGTCACCTGGCTCAAGCGGCGCGAGGGCGTTGATGTCTATGACGACAGCACCGATTTTTCGCCCTTTCACGTTAAAGCCTGACCCCCATGGATATGCTGCATTTGTCTGCCGATTATCAGGCAGTGAAATTCGGCCTGCTCGAAAGCACCGGTCTCGCCAAGGATGCGCTGCACATCTATTTCGGACTTGCGCTGTTTCTGGCGGTGCGACTGGTTTGGCGGCGGCGCGGGGGATGGCTGCTCGCCTGGCTTGCCGTGCTGGTGATGGCGGTGGGTGGCGAGTGGCTCGATCTGCGCGGCGAGGCGCTGGCGGGTGCGCTCCAACCCGATAGCGCACACTGGCACGATGTGTGGAACACGATGTTCTGGCCAACGGTGCTGGCGCTGGTCGGGCGCTGGCTGCAGCCAACGCCGCGTGCCCCCGAAGCCCTACCCGACGAGCGCGCCGAGGGCAGCAGCGAATAGCCGCGCCCCGTCCTGATTGCCGTGCCCCGGGTCGCAGGCGCGTTCGGGGTGCGGCATCATGCCCAGCACATTGCCCGCAGCATTCAGCACCCCGGCAATGTCGCGCGCTGACCCGTTGACGGCCTCGCTGTAGCGAAACGCCACCCGGCCTTCGCCCTCCAGCCGGTCGAGTGTCGCACTATCGGCGAAATAATTGCCATCATGATGCGCCACCGGAATGCGAATTGCTTCATCCGCCGCATAGCCGCTGGTGAATAGCGACTGGTTGTTGGCGACCTTCAGTCCAACGCTGCGGCACACGAAGTTCAGCCCCGCGTTGCGCATCAGCGCGCCGGGCAGCAGCCCTGCCTCGGTCAGCACCTGAAAGCCATTGCAGACGCCCAGCACCGGCACGCCGCGCGCCGCGGCAGCGCGCACTGCGTCCATCACCGGCGAGCGTGCCGCCATTGCACCCGAGCGCAGATAGTCGCCATAGGAAAAGCCGCCGGGCAGCGCGATGAAGTCCGTCCCCGGCGGCAGCTCGCTGTTGCGGTGCCACACCATCGCCGGTGCCTGGCCCGTCGCCGCTGCCAGCGCCACCGCCATGTCGCGGTCGCAATTCGATCCGGGAAAGACGATGACAGCGGTTTTCATGGGCGCACGATCCGGTAATTTTCGATCACCGTATTGGCGAGCAATTTGGCGCACATAGCGTCAAGCGCGACATCGGTGGTGCCGTCAGCGACATCCAGTTCGATGAAGCGGCCGGCGCGCACATCATTGACCCCGGCAAAGCCCAGCCCCTCCAGCGCGTGATGGATGGCGCGCCCCTGCGGGTCGAGCACCCCGGGCTTGAGCGTGACATAGACATGGATTTTCATGGGCGGTGGGTCCTGGATAGGCGGCGGCGATGGCGCGGCCTATGCCCGCATCTGGTGTGCGGGGCAAGGCTCAGCGGCGGCAGGTCGGCGCGCCCAGCGCCGCTTCCACGTCGCGCCCCCGGTCGGTTGCCACCACCACCGCGCCGTCGCGTTCGAGCGCGGCAAATTCGCTGGCATCGCCATCCGCCAACCAGCGGTCGTCCAATCGTTCACCGGGACGGCCCAAGGTACCGAACAACGGTTCGATCCCGGCGGCGCGCAATTCGGCAAACAACGCCGCATCGGGCGCGCGCGTGCCGGTCCACGCCAGCAAGCGTTCGCGGCGCATGCCCGCGGCGATCAGCGCATCGGCAGCTGCGCGCGAATTAATCCCCGCCGACACCATCAACTCCGGGGCCAGACGTGCGACCGTCAGCGCGTCCTCATCGCGGTAGGTGATGATGATGGCATTCCGCTCGGCCTCCGCCGCGCGAACGGCATCCACTACGGCGGCAAAATCGACGCCGCGCTTCACATCGAGCTGCACCACCCCGCCCTGAGCAATGGCAAGTGCCAGCGCATCAGCCAGTGCAGGAATGCGCGCGCCCACCAATGTCCCGGCATTGTCGCGCAAATTCAGCTGCGACAGCTGTTCCCACGTCAGTGCGCTGGCCCGCCCGCTGCCGCTGGTCGTGCGATCAAGCCTATCGTCGTGGAGCAGGAACAGCACGCCGTCGGCGCTGACCTGCACATCAATTTCGAGCAACGCATCGGAGTTGCGCGCCAGCGTCGCCGCCATGGTTTCCAGCGCATTTTCGGGTAGGCCCGGAGCGGGGCCGGCCCGATGCGCGCCGATCACTGCCTCGCCGCGCGTCCGCAGGCAATCGAACCAGACGGCAAGATCGCCCGCTTGCGGTTCCGCTGCCGATTTAAGCGCCGCCTGCGGCCCCGCCGCACAACCCGCCAGAAGCAGCGCGGCGAACAGCGCCCCACCCCTCACTTGGGGGCCTTGTCGCTAATCGCCCGAATGACGAGCAGGCGGTCGTCGGTCAGATAGCGGGCGGCCACGGCTTGCAGTTCTTGCGGGGTAATCGCTTCGACCGAAGCAATGCCGGTGCGGATACGGTCCAGCCGATGCGCCCGGCTGGAGGCATAGCCCAACCAATTGGCCCAATAACCGTTTTCGCGGCGCGATTTCACCATGCCTTCCAACATCGGCTTGCGCGCGCGTTCGACTAGGTCGTCGCTGGGCGGGGCGGCGGCAAGGTCGGCTGCCACCTTGCGGATGGCCGCTTCGGTCGCGGACAGATCGGCAAAATCGACATTGGCCCCCGCGAAGAAATGGCCATAGCCGGGATTCAGATCCTCCCAATCGGCACCCGCGCCCGGGCCATAGGTCTTGCCCAGCCGCTCGCGCAGCTCGTCGGTGAGCGCAATCTGCATCACCCGCGCCAGCAGCATCGCGCGGACATATTCCTGAAAATCATTGTCGTCGCGCGCCGCCCAATAGAGCCGCACCTCGGCCTGATCGGCGGGACCCTTGTGGATCAACGTGCGGGTGCTGCGGTCCCTGGCAAAGGTCCGCCGCCGCGCCTCGGCCCAGTCGTTGAAGCTGGCATTGCGCTCCGGCAGCGCGCCAAAGGTCTTGGCAATGACGTCAATCGCCGCCGCTTCGTCAATATAGCCGACGACGCTAATTTCGATCGCGCCGCGCGCGCGCATCTCGGCGCTCGCCGCCTTCACCCCTTCCCAATCGAGCGCCAGCATCGTCTCGAGCGGCGGGGTCACCAGCAGCGGGTCATAGTCGGCCAATATGGCGCCGACATCGCGCGCCATCACCGCGCCGGGGGTGGCATCGTTGGCGGCATATTGCTGCGGCAAAATCCGGCGCACCAGCGCCAGCCCGTCGGCGCGCCAGCCGGGTTGGGTCAGATAGGCCGTCATCACCTGCGCCTGCAGCAGCATATCCTTTGGCGTGGTCGTGGCGATGCCGCCAAAGCCATTTTCGCTGCTGCCCCAGCTGGTCGAGACCGAACGACCGGCAAGGATCGTCTGCAAATCCGAATAGCTGTGCGCCGCCAGCCCGCCGACACTCAGCACGCCGGCCAGCGCGATCCGGGTCGGGTCGTCGCGCGTCGCCAGCGCGCTGCCGCCATCGACCCGCACGCCCAGCCGCACCCGGTCGGCTTCAAAATCGGTGCGTTTGATATTGAGCATGACATTGTTGGCAAAGCGGATACGGCGAATGTTCAGATCCTCGATCCGCTCATCATGCACAACCCGCCCTGGCGCACCAAAGTCGGTATAGGCAAAGCTTTGCACCGTCTGCGCAGTCGGCGGGGCGACGGCCAGCGCACGCGCCTGTCGCCAGGCCGCCAGCACCGCGTCGGTCCCGCCATCGATGGGCTTTTTTGCGGTCACCCGCACCAGCGGTTCACCATAGCCCGCATGGCGCGCGCGAAACGCCGCGCTGACGCTGGCAGCGGTCAGCGTTGGCGCCACCGCTTCAAACAGGTCGCGCGCCACCTCTGGCCGCGAAAAGACAAAGCTGCCATCGCCGTCGGCCATGCCCAGCAGGCCCGCCGCCAACCCCTCGCTGCGCCGCGTCGTCACGCCGCTGACGGCATTGTCGAGGGCCGTGCGGCGGTTGGCGATGGCTTCGGCCAGTTCGGCCTCGGTAAAGCCATGCTCCAGCGCGCGCCGCCATTCGGCGTCAATCAACGCCAACCCCGCTTGCCACGCGCCTTCCTTGACGCCCGCGCTGACCCCGACCTGATCAACCGCGTCCCAGTTGCGGCTGAGGCCGAAGCTTGCCCCCTGAATCGGCGAATCTTCCGCGAGCGCCAGTTTCTGGAAGCGGCGATTGAGGATCGCGGTGCCGAGCGATTCGGCCAAGGTGCGGATGCGCCGTTCGCGCGTGTCCGCCTCAAACTGCCATGGGCGAAACCGTGTCAGCGCCACGCCGTCGCCAATTGCCGGGTCGACATAGACATCGGCGGCGGCGGGGCGCGCAGGGTCGGGCTTGCCGATCACCGGATCAGCGCCCTTCGCACCCTTGCCCTGCCAGTCGGCAAAGCGCGCGCGGATTTTGGTCTCCATCGCCGCCACGTCAAAGTCGCCCACCAGCACCAGGGTCGCCCGTTCCGGGCGGTAATAGGCCTCATAAAAGTCGCGAATACGCTGCGGCGGCGCGGTCTTCAGCACCTCCTCGGTGCCGATGGGGAAGCGGTCCTTGACCAGCATGTCGGGGAAGTAAAAGCCAATCGACGCCAGCACGTTGCGCAGCTGAAACGTATCGCGCGCGCGCCGTTCGGACAGGATCACGCCGCGCTCGCGTTCGACCGCCGCAGCGCTGATGATGAGCTCGCTCGCGGTTTCGCGCATCAGCATCAGACCGGTATCGACCAGATCGTCCGACGCATTGGGCAGGTCGAGCTTATATTCGGTCGCATCGAAATTGGTTGACGCATTGGTGTCCGCGCCAAATGCTAACCCCTTGCGCTCCAGCAATTTCACCATCTCGCCTTCGGGCACATTGGTCGACCCGTTGAACGCCATATGCTCGAGGAAATGGGCGAGGCCGCGCTGGTCGTCGGCCTCGGCAAAGCTGCCGACATCAAAGCGCAGGCGGATGAGCACCGTTTCTTTCGGTGTCGCATTGGCCATCAGCGCATATTTCATGCCGTTGGGCAGCACACCCAGCCTGACCGCCGGGTCGAGCGGAATGTCGCTCGCCGCGACCCCCCATGCCTTGGCGGCGGCATCCTGCGGATTGACCGGCGCGGAGGCGGCGGCGGGAACCGCCGATGCCTGGCTGGCCGTCGCCGCCGCGCAACCGGTGAAGATCAGGGCGAAGGCGGCGAGCGCTGCAAGACGCGGATGGTGCATGGGCTGATGGTGACGCCCCGGCCCGGACCGGTCAAGCCATTGCGCCCACCATTCGTCGAACAAAATTAAACTTTTGGCAGCATAGCGTAGCGGCAAATCGCCCCAAATGGAGTCGTGACAATGCGCCTGCTGTTTCTCGCCCCCTTGCTGCTCGCGCTGTCGGCTTGCGGCGGGCTTAAGGAGCTTGCCAAGACCGAGATGACGGTCAACGCCCCGCGGGCCGAGGTGTTCGACACCGCCTTTCCGGTTGACGATCTCAAACGCTCCATTCCGCTGGTGACCAATGGCGGCACCGACCAGCTGTTCGAACTGGTTGTCGATGAAACATCGCCCGACTGGGAGCGGATGAAGCCCGACGCCGTGCCCTTTGCCAAGAAAATCAAGCTGACCATGGAGCTGGAAGACCGGCGCGAGGCGACGCTGCGTTTCTCGGTCAACGACGGCGAGGTCAAAACCGGCGTCAAATGGATGTTCGAGGATTTGGACGGCGGCGGCACCAAAGTGTCGTTCGATCTGATGCCGCTGGAGGGCGACCGCACCGAGGGCCTCACCATCAACCAGCTCGAACTGCGCGCGCTCGCCCGCCAGTCGCTCGACAAGATCGAGCGCATGGCCAAGGATCGCGGCGAAGTGACGATCAACGGGTGAGGGCCGTTCCCCGCGTTCAGACCCACCCCCAACCCCTCCCGCTTGCGGGAGGGGAGCGAGACTTGCCCCGGACTTGATCCGGGGCTTAGTCGCAGCGGGGTGGGGAGCGACAGCCTACCCGATAAGTTGCAATAACGAACCGACGGCGCTTGCATCCCGCCGCCGCTTCCACCACCTTGGGGGCTGAGTGGATTCGGCCCCACGGGGTCAAAGAGGAGCAAGCGCGATGAGCGATACCGAAACGCACCTGAAGCAGAACTATATCGGCGGCCAATGGGTCGACAGCATCGGCGGCACGCCGCACGGCGTCATCAACCCTGCCACCGAAGAAGTGTGCACCACCATCACGCTTGGCACCGCCGCCGACGTTGACGCCGCCGTCGCCGCCGCGAAGGAAGCGTTCAAGACCTTCAGCCAGACCACACGCGAAGAACGGCTTGCGCTGCTGGAGCGCATTGTCGAGGAATATAAAAAGCGCGGCCCGGATCTTGCCAAATCGATGGCGATGGAAATGGGCGCGCCCGTCAGCTTCGCGCAAATGGCACAGGTTGGCGCGGGCATTGGCGGCTTCATGGGCACCATCGCGGCGCTCAAGGACTTCAGCTTCACCGAAAAATATCCCAACGGCATCGTCGCCTATGAACCCATTGGCGTGGTCGGCATGATCACGCCGTGGAACTGGCCGCTCAACCAGATTGCGCTCAAAGTCGCGCCCGCGATCGCGGCGGGCAACACCATGATCCTCAAACCCTCCGAGGAATGTCCCGGTAACGCCACCATCTTCGCCGAAATCCTGGACGCGGCCGGCGTGCCGCCCGGCGTGTTCAACCTGGTGCAGGGCGACGGCCCGACGGTGGGTGCGGCGATCGCGGCGCACCCCGGCATCGACATGGTCAGCTTCACCGGGTCGACCCGCGCGGGCATTGCCGTTGCGGTTGCTGCGGCCCCGACCGTCAAGCGCGTGCATCAGGAACTGGGCGGCAAATCGCCCAACATCGTCCTGCCCGACGCCGATTTCATGACCGTCCTGCCCCCCACGGTGCAGGGCGTGCTGGTCAATACGGGGCAAAGCTGCATCGCCCCCACGCGCATTTTGGTGCACAAAGACCGCAAGGACGAAGCCGTCGCGGTCATCAAGGGCATGTTCGACCAGACGCAGGTCGGCGACCCGATGCAGGAGGGCATGCACATCGGCCCCGTCGTCAACAAGACGCAGCACGACAAAATCCAGGGCCTGATCCAGTCGGCCATTGACGAAGGCGCGACGCTGGAGACCGGCGGCACCGGCCTGCCCGCGAACGTCAATCGCGGTTACTATATCAAGCCGACGGTGTTCAGCGGCGTCACCCCCGACATGCGCATCGCGCGTGAAGAAGTGTTCGGCCCGGTCGCAACGATCATGGAATATGACACCATCGACCAAGCCATCGAAATCGCCAACGACACCGAATATGGCCTGTCATCGGTGATCTCGGGCGACCCCGCCAAAGCCGCCGAAATCGCCCCCAAACTGCGCGCCGGCATGGTCGCCGTCAACGCCTGGGGCCCCGGCCCGGGCGCGCCGTTCGGCGGGTATAAGGCGAGCGGAAACGGCCGCGAGGGCGGGCTCTATGGCCTCAAAGACTTCATGGAAATGAAGGCGATTTCGGGGATACCGGCGTAAAGCCCACTTTGGTCAAATCAGATGCACCACGGCGAAGGCCGGGGTCCATCACCCTATGCTTGACGAAGCTGCCAAGAAACATATTGTAAATTGCAGAGAGGGGATCAGTGCGCTTTGTCCTTTTGGAAGGGATAAGCCTTGAAAGTCGGTCCCCTCTCTGCCCTCACTAGAATTGGTGCCCCAGCGAGTCTGCGCCGAAACGCGAGTTCGACTCTGCCACGCTTGGCCTGTGCTGCAAGACGGTAAATGACAATTAAGCGACTCAACTCGTCGCTAATCTGATTCGGTTAGTCGCAGCCTAGAAGGCCTTCATGGCGCGCCACAGCGCCCTCATCGCGACACCAGCACTTTCCGCTGTCCTACACGCGGTCAATCTGGCTTAACCTCATGGATGACCCGTGCCACCCTCGCCCATCCTGCAAGACTGTGTGAAGTTGCGCAGATTTCTGGGGCTTTTCCGCAGACATCGCCCGGCCCTGCAATGTTGGAAATATCGGTGGACTTTGCTGAACTTTGACTGCCGCCGCACCGCCCGCTTTGCGGTCTCTGCGCGCCTCCGCGCCCTCAGCGTGAACCCCCTTTTCTCTGTCGTCAGCATCTGCCACCTCCGCTCCCATGACCCTCACCATCGCCGCACTCCTCTTCCTTATCGGTTATGCCAGCCAGCGCAGCGGGGTATGCATGGTGCGCGCGGTGCGCGAAGTCGTCGAACGGCGGCGCATCCACCGCATTGCCGGCTTTGCGCTGGCGGCGGCGAGCGCCACCTTGGTCATGGCCGCGGCGGAGCTTGCGGGCGCGCGGCCCTTTGCCACCATCTTGGGCGCGGCCCCCGATGCATTGGCGCTGGCGGGCGGGGTCATATTCGGGCTGGGCGCGCTGATCAGCGGCCACTGCGCCATCGGCACGCTCGCGGCGCTGACGGCGGGCGAGCTGTGGCGGCTGGGGGCGATTGCAGCGATGTTCGTCGCCGCGCTGCTGCTTGGCCCCAATATGTCGAACGCGGCGCTGATGCTGCCCGAGCGCAGCGCCACCATCTCGCCGCTTGCCGACCGGCCCGCGCTGGCGATTGGCGTCGGGGTGGTGCTGGCGGCGCTCGCTGCGACCTATATCTACCGCAGCCTCGGCTGGAAGAAACCGCGCAGTGGCTGGTCGCCGCTGGTCGCCATGCCGCTGATCGGCGCGGCGTCGGGCGCGCTGTTCGCGCTCGACCTGCACTGGGTGTACACCAGCCAGCTCACCGCGCTGGCGCAAGGCGCGCTCCCGCTGACCCTCGCCACTTTCTTCACCCCCATGCCGCTCATCATCGGCATGCTCATCGCCGCGCGCATCGGCGGCCTGCAGCACTGGCGATTGGGAACCTTAAGCGATTGGGGGCTGGCGATCGCGGGTGGCCTCCTGATGGGGCTGGGCGCAACGCTGGTGCCGGGGGGCAATGACACGATGCTCTTCACCGGCGTGCCGCTCTTGCTCCCCAATTTGCTCGCCGCCTATGCCGCTTTCTTTGTCACGCTGGTGCTGGGCCTGTATCTGCGCCCCGGCCGCCAGCGCGTGATGCCCATTTATGAGTAAGCCCCCGATGACCCGTTCCCCGCTCGCCCCCGCCACCTTCCCCGACCTGCCGGCGATTCGCGGCGTCAGCTTCCGCATCGCGCGCGCACAGTATAAGGCGTGGGACCGCTGTGACCTGACCTATGCCGAGCTCGCCCCCGGCACAGCGGTGGCGGGGGTGTTCACGCAAAGCCTGTGCCCCAGCAGCGAAGTCGAACTCGGCCGCGAGCAGGTGAAATCCGGCACCGCGCGCGCGCTGATCGTCAATGCCGGCAACAGCAACGCCTTCACCGGCTATCGCGGGCGCGACGCGGTGGAGGCGATCCAGGCGCAGGTTGCCGCGCACCTTGGCTGCGAAGCCCACGACGTGTTTGTCTGCTCCACCGGCGTCATCGGCGTCCCCCTGCCGCAGGACAAGGCGCGCGCCGGGGTCGCCGCCGCGCTCACCGCCGCGCCCTGTTCGTGGGAGGAAGCGGCGGCGACGATCACCACCACAGACACCTTCCCCAAGGGCGCAGCCGCTGCTGCGATGGTCGGCAGCACGCAGGTGCAGGTCGCAGGCATCGTCAAGGGCAGCGGCATGATCGCGCCCGACATGGCGACCATGCTCGGCTATATCTTTACCGATGCGGCCGTCGCGCCGGCGCTGCTGCAGGCGATGTTGACGCAAGCGACGGCTGGCACCTTCAACGCCATCACGGTCGACAGCGACACGTCGACCAGCGACACGGTGCTGCTCTTCGCCACCGGCGCGGCGGGCAATGCGCCGCTCAGCGATTGGGACAGCCCCGGCGCCGACGCGCTCTATGCCGCGATCCACGCGGTCGCGCTCGAGCTAGCGCAGCTGGTTGTGCGCGACGGCGAAGGGGCGTCGAAATTCATCACCATTACGGTCACGGGTGCCGCAAGTGACGCCAGCGCTAAACGCGTCGCGCTGTCGATCGCCAATTCCCCGCTCGTCAAAACCGCGATCGCCGGCGAGGATGCCAATTGGGGCCGCGTCGTCATGGCGGTGGGCAAGGCGGGAGAACCCGCCGACCGCGACAAGCTCAGCATCCGCTTCGGCGACACCCAGGTCGCGCGCGACGGCCTGCCCGTCGACGGCTATGACGAAGCGCCGGTGGCCGCGCACCTCAAGGGCAGCGACATCCGCATCGGCGTCGACCTAGGTCTGGGCGACGGCCGGGCCACGGTGTGGACCTGCGACCTCACCCAGGGCTACATCAGCATCAACGCCGATTACCGGAGTTAGAGCCCACGTCGCCCCCGCGCAGGCGGGGGCCGCTGTCTGCGTCGCACCAGCTTTCGCGCGGCCCCTGCCTTCGCAGGGGCGACGCTTGGACCTAAAGCGCGCCCTCGAGCCAGCCCTTGAGCGCGCTTTTGGGGGCCGCGCCGACTTTGGTGTCGGCAATCTCGCCATTTTTGAACAGGATCATCGTCGGGATGCCGCGCACGCCATATTTGGCCGGGGCATCGGGATGATCGTCGATGTTCAGCTTGGCGATGACCACTTTCTCGCCCAGTTCGTCCGCGATTTCCTCCAGGCTGGGGCCGATCATCTTGCACGGGCCGCACCATTCGGCCCAGAAATCGACGAGCACGGGGGTGTCGCTGTCGAGCACATCGGCCTGAAAGCTGGCGTCGGAAATGGCTTTGGTCGGCATGGGAATTCTCCTGAAGGGCAGTTTCACCTAAGCTAGGGCGTCGCAGCGTCCGGCTCAAGGCCCGGTCCGTGCAAATTCGCCTTCGCGCCCTCCAAGTCCGGCTTGTGCTGCGCCAGCAGCGCAGCGGGGAGCGCAATCAGCTTCGGCGCGGCGGTGTAAAGCAGCGCCGCTGCCACCCTTCGCCCCGGGAATATCACGGCCAGCGCCGCAGCATAGGCCGCCATCTGGCGCAAATAGGCGGGGGCGACATCCTCGGCGCGCGCGGGCACATGCGCGCCGGTCTTATAGTCGACCACCAGCACCGCCTCGTCCGTCACCAGCAGCCGGTCGACCGTGCCCGCAACGACAATCCCGCCGTCGATCACCGCCGAAAACGGGGCTTCGGCGAGCGACCCTGCGCCGAAGATTGCGGCCCAGTCCGGATCGTCCAGCGCCCGGCAGGCTTCTCCCGCCATTTCGGCGCGAGCGGCGGCGGCCAATGCTGGCGCGTTGATGGCCAGCCAGCGCTGCGCCGCGTCCAGCCTGCGTTCAATGGCAACATGCGGCAGCCGTTCGATCAGGCTGTGCAGCAAAATACCGCGCTGGATCGCAGCCGCGCGTTGGCTGCCGGCGGGCCGCTGCGGTGCATCGTCCGCGCCCAGTTGCGATGGCGCGAGCGGCCTGGGCGGCCGCGCCTCTGCCGGGGCGCGCCGCGTTGCCCAGCCGGGCAGCGCCGCCTGCGCTTGCTTCGCACCCGCCTGCTTGTCGTTCAGCGGCTGCCGCGACCAGTTCCCGGCTGCCGAGGAATGGCGCCAGCCCGGCCCGCCTTCCCAGTCATGATCGAAAGGCGAAGCATCCATCGCCGCCAGCGCGCGCTGTGCGGCCAGATACCAGCTATGCTCGGGGGGTTCGGCATCGGCTCTGCGCAGCGTGCCGGTGACGACCAACAGCCGTTCGGCCCGCGTCGCGGCCACATAAAACAGGCGCCAATGCTCCTCCAGCTGCGCCGCGCGCGCCGCATTCCATGCCGCCTCCAGCTGCGGTGGCCGTGCCTCCTTGCTCGTGCGAAACACCGGCAAGTCGCGCCACCCGGCGATGGCGACCGTCACATTGGGGTCCTGGCGCGTTGGATCGCCCGTTGCATCGGCCAGAATGACAATCGGCGCCTGCAACCCCTTGGACCCATGCACCGTCATCACCCGCACCAGTCCGCCGCGCGCATCGGTCTGGCGTTTCACATCCAGCGGGGCGCGGTCGATATGGTCGAGGAAGCCGATAATCGAGGGTATCGCGCGGCTTTCGAACGCCAGCGCCTCGGCCAGCAGGGCATCCATGGCGTCATTGGCTTCCTCCCCCAGCCGCGACGCCATCGCCTTGCGCGCCTGCAGCGGCCCTGACAGGATGGCGTCGAGCAGGCGATAAGGCGTGGTGAATTCCGCCGATCCGCGCAGCCGCTCCAGCTGCGCATTGGCATGCTGGCACGCTGGGCTGCCCTGCCCCGCGATCCATTGGCGCAGCGGGGTGCGCCCGCGCTGCGCCGTTTCGTCATACAGCTGCTGCTGGCTCCAGCCGATCAGCGGCGACACCAGCAACACCGCCAGACTATATTCGTCGTCCGGCTGGACAATGAAGCGCAGCGCCGCGAGCAAATCCTGCACCGCCAGCGGGCTGGCGAGGTCAAAGCGGTCGACCCCTGCCACTGGGATCCCGAGCGTCTGCAGCTGGGCAACGATCCGCGCCGCGAGCGACCGCCGTTTGCGCACCAGCACCAATATGTCGTCGGGCCGCACCGCCACGCCGTCGACGCCAGCGCGCGTCCATTGCGCAATCCGTTCGGCCAGCGCGCGGGCGAGTTTCAGGCTGGCAGGGTCGGTCGCAGCGCGCAGGCTGTCGTCGCCGCTCGCCATTTCCTCGTTTTCGTCGCCTTCATCGGCCATTGGCGCGACGACCAGCGGCGGCCACAGCTCGACCCGTCCGGGCCGGTTGTTACCATGATAGGCATGATGCGCCGGCACCGGCGGGGCAACGCCCATCGCCGTCACCCCGCCGTCGGCCAGCCAGCGGTCGACAAAGGCCAGCACCGCCGGTGCCGAGCGGAAATTGCTGCTCAGGTCGGCGGGGACAAAGGGACGCGCCCCGGCTTCAGCGCGCGCGGCAAAATCCTGCCGCGCCGCTTCAAATGCCGCCGGGTCGGTGCCCTGGAAGCTGAAAATTGCCTGTTTGCGGTCGGCCACGGTGAACATGCTGGGGACACGCCCCGCCTCGCGCGCGCCTTGCCCGGCGAAAAATTCGCCGGTCAGCCCATCGGCAATGGTCCATTGCGCGGCGTTGGTATCCTGCGCTTCGTCGATCAGCAGATGGTCGATACGCTGGTCAAGTTTGAAGCGGACCCATTCGGCCAAATCGCCATTGGCCAGCAACTGCGCCGTGCGCGCGATCAGGTCATCAAATTCGGCAAGGCCCTCGGCCACCTTGCGATGCTGCCATTCGCCTGCAAAATGGGCGGCGAGCTGCCAGCCAGCGGCGAGATCATCGGCGAGTGCGGTCTGCGCGGGTACAGCCAGCAAGCGTGCGCACGCCGACCCGATGGCACTAGCCGCGTCGGCGGCGGCTGCGAGCTGCTTGTCATATAGCGCTTGGCGCGTTCCGTCGGTTTTCTTAAACACGCAGCCCAGCAAATCCGGGAGCATCGAAACCCGCGACGCTGGTGTCGCCGCGAGCCACCGGCCGCAAAGCGCCGCATATCTTTGCCCGGTCTCCGCCTTCCAGCTTCCTGCGACGGCAGCGAGGTGCCGAACATCGCTATCCGCAACCAGGCCACCGGCCAGCTGTTCGACCACCCAATCATCGACATTGCCGGTTGGCAATCCCAGCGTGGCGCGCACATCCACGCCGAGGGGCGCCAGTTTCGGATTGCTTTGCCTTGCAAAATAGGCCGCCGCAGCATCAAGGAAATTCAATGCCGCCTGCTCGCCCAGCCGCCGGCTCAGCTGGCCCAGCCACCCGCGCCGCCGCGCGCCTTCGTCTACGTCCGTCAGCAGGTCGGCCAGCGCAGCCAGCCGCTCGGCCTTCGCCTCGCCGCCCTCGATCAGGCGAAAGCCGGGGAGAACCGCCGCTTCGAACGGAAAGCTGGCGAGCAACGACTGGCAGAAGCTGTGGATTGTTTGCACCCGAATGGCGCCCGCCGGGCTGTCGATGACGCGTGCAAACAGCGTGCGGGCTTGCCCACGCACTTCGTCGCCATAGTCCAGCCCGATCGCTTCAAGATCGGTATTCAGCTCGCCATCGCTACACCCGACCCACAGCGCCAGCCGCTCGTGGATGCGGTGCGCCATTTCCGCCGCCCCCGCCTTGGTGAAGGTGATGCACAATATCGCGTCGGGCGGCACGCCCTGCAGCAACAGCCGCAGCACGCGCGCTGACAGCACCTGCGTCTTGCCGGTCCCCGCCGACGCGTTGAGCCAGACGTGCGCGGCGGGATCGACAGCAATCCGCTGCGCCGGGTTGAGCTGGGCAAGACGGCCCCCTGCACTCATGGCTCGCGCTCCAGCGGCGCGCGCCCGATCCATTCCTCGCGCCGCGACAGTTGATCATAGTCGCCATTGCTGTCGCCGGGGGAAAAGGGGGTGGCGCCAAGCAGATAATCGTCGCGCAGGGTCTCAAAACCCTGCCAAGCGAGATCCTTCAATTCATCAAAGCTTTTGACCTTGCGGCGCGATCCATAGGGGAATTCGATCTCGCCATCAGTGCGCTTGTCCTTGCTCGCGCGCAGCAGCCAATATTCCGCACCGCAGGGCGCGATATCGGGCAAGCCCGGAAATGATCGTGCCTCGATCATGGCCACCAGCAAGCCCAACTGCATGGCGCGACCGCCTGCCAAATCCGCCACCTTTGGTGCGCTGCCGCTCTTGTAATCGACCACGATCAGCCCGTCGGGGCCCCGGTCGATCCGGTCGGCCTTGGCGGTGATGGTAATGCCGCCCGCGGTCCATTCCGCCTTTGCCTCGTTGGCGACGGGGACGCGTCCGGCCATTTTGCCAGCGGCCAGCTCCGCCGCCACCCAGCGCAGCGCCGGGGCGATGCGCGGCAGCCAGCTGGCCGCTTCGACCGGTCCCAGTGCCGGATCAGCCGCCAACGCGGTAATGGCGGCATCGAGCGCAGCGGGGTCCTGTCCGCCCTTCACCCATTGTTCGATCAGCGCATGCACGCGCGTACCGCGCCAGCGCGCATCGGCCTCTTGGCCCAGCCGGTCGAGCGGATTCAGCTTTAGAATGAAGCGTGCGTAAAAAGCATAAGGGTCCTTCGCCAGGACATCGAGCGCGGTCAGCCGCACAATTGAAGGGCGTTCGCCAACCGCCACGCATGGCTCCGGCGCGGGCTGCGGCGGGACGGACGCACGGTCGAGCAGGGCCGCGAGTTGCGGCAGCGACTGGCCATCAATGGCCGCTTCTTCCAGCGGTCCCGCCAGCGCTTGCAACCGCAGCCACAGCCGCGATGCCACCGCCGGGTCGCCGCCCTGCCGCTTGGCGCGCGTTACCACCACCTCGGGCGCGCCCAGCGCGGTGACAAAATCATGCGCCGCGAGCCCCTGCGCGCGTTCGATCGAGGGCAGGCCAAGTTGCCGCCGGATGCCCGGCGCGAGCCAGGGATCGGGGCTGGTCTCGGCGGGCCAGCTGCCTTCGTTTAGTCCGCCAAGGATCATCACGTCGGCGCGCTGGAGCCGCGCTTCGAGCAGGCCCCAGATGAACAAGCGGGGATGGCGGCCGAACGGGGGGCGCACGCTTTCCCCGGCCAGCAGATCATCGAGCTGACGGGCAATCGCGAGCGGTGGCAGCAGCGCCGGGCCGTCGGGTGCCGCGAGTTGCCAGCGGTCAAACAGCGCAGCCAGTTGGCGGCCCGCCGGTCCAGCCCAGACCGACCCGTCGCTGAGCCGGTCGATGACATCGACCAGCACCGCAAACAACTGCCCGGGCGGGACAGCGATGCCATCTTGCGTCAGGGCCCATAGGGGGGACAGTTCCACCACCACCAGATCCCACCATTCGGCGAGCGCGATGTCGTCGTCGGTTAGCGGCTGGTCTTCCCGCAGCGGCGTGCCCAGATATTCCGCAATGCCACCCAGCGAAGCTGGTTTGCCAGGCCCGCGCAGGTGCAGATCGAGCGCCCGGACCTGCGCGAGCCAGCCAGCGCGATCGCCAGCCGGTCCCAACAGGGGGTGCGCCAGCAAGGCCATGAGCGCGACAAGATCACGCTTGGTCGCGGCGGCGAGCGCGAGCCGCGCGAGCGTGCCAGCCGGAGTCTTGCCGAGCGGCTGGCCCGCGCTATCGTCGGCCGCGATACCCCAGCGCGCGAGCGCGCTGGCAACGCGTTCGGCGAGCTGGCGGTCGGGGGTGACCAGCGCTGCGGTGCGCCCTGGTGTTTCGAGCGCATGGCGAAGCAGCAAAGCGATACCCGTGGCTTCGCCCATGTCGTCGGCGAATTCGGCGATGCGGATGCCCGACACGCACCCGGGCACGACGCGGCTGCGCCAATCGGCGGTAAAGCGCGAAGGAATGAACAAAGCGCTGGCCAGGCTGGTCCGGTCGGCGGCGGTCGGGGCATCGGCAGCGTCGGGCCAGCGCTGCACTTCGCCGCGCGCGATGCCCATATGGTCCAAGAGCTGCTTAAACTGATATTGCGGATGCGCGTCGAGCGGACGCGGGGCCAAGGGGTCTGGCCAGGCCGGGCCGATCGCTTCCCATTCGGCGTCGGGCATCGCGATATCGAGCCCGGGCAACACCACTATGCCGCGCGGCAAATCGGCCACCAGGCGCAGCAACCGGGCAACGGCCGGCGCCGTAACGGTGATACCCGCGGCCACGACGAAGCCCGCCGGCGGCTCCGCCCGCCATTGTTGCACGATCCGGTCGAACATCCGGTTCCGCCGGTCGGCAAGGTCGATCACGCCAAGGCGGCCCAACGTTTCGGGCCATTGGTCGAGCAGCAGTTGCAGGTGGCGCATCGAGATTTGCCAATGCTGCGACAGATTTTCCTGATCGATGCAGTCCAGCGCCTTGGCATCCAGCCCTTCGAAATGCAGTTGGTCAATCACCCGCGCCAGCGCATCGGCCATGCGGAGCGACGCCGGGGCCGCGATCGGGATGTTCAGCGCCGCGCAATTGTTGATAATCAAACGCGAGAGGATCAGGCGGCGGCGCAGCGGTTCAATCGCCGGAGGCAGCGGGTCGACCAGATCATCCTCGTCAAGCGCCAGTCCCAGACTGTCCTGCAATTCGGCATCACCGAGCGCCACCAGCCGCGGCAGCAGCAATCCTGCCCCACCCGCACGCACAAAAGCGGCCTGCACCGCATCGCGTGCACGCTGGTTGGGCAGCAGCACCATGGCGCCCGCGAGCGCCAGCGGATCGCTGCCATAACGGTCAAGCAGGCCGCCAGCCAGCGCATCGGCAAAAGCCCGCGTGACGGGAATGGTGTAGACAGACGAACGGCGATCAGTGGCCACGCAGAGCCGCCTCGACCAGCGGAATAGCGTCGGGCGTGCCGACCTCGAACCATTGGCCTTGATGCGCCAGCCCATAGAGCCGGCCTTCAGCGATGGCGCGGTCCCACAGAATGTTGGTCGAAAACGGCCCCTCGGGGGCATCGCGCAGGAACTGGCGGCTGACCAGCTGGATGCCGGTATAGACAAATGGCGCGACCCGCCCGGGCTTACGCCGACTGATCAGGCCGCGAGCGTCCATGTGGAAATCGCCGCGCCCGCCGTGGCCAACCGCGCTGGCATGTCGCACCAGCAGGAGCAGCGCGTCCATCCGCGCCGCATCCCAGTGGCGCGCCAGCAGGCGGATGGTGTCGGCGGGGCCGTCGGTCCAGATATTGTCGCTGTTCACCGTCAGGAAGGGATCGCCCACCAGCAGCGGTGCCGCCTTCACCATGCCCCCCCCGGTTTCAAGCAACTGTTCACGCTCATCGGAAATGGTGATGGCAAAGGGCCATTTTCGGGTTGCCAGATGGGCCTCTAACGCGTCGGCAAGATAATGAGCATTGACGACCACGGCGCCGATCCCGGCGGCGGCAATACGTTCCAAGCTGTGATCAATCAGCGCCTTGCCGTCGACGCGCACCAGCGGCTTGGGGCGTGTCGCCGTTAAGGGGCGCATGCGTTTGCCCAGCCCCGCTGCTAGCACCAACGCCGATTCCAGCTTGGCGCCGATCACAGGCCATTTTCCCACGCTGCGGCGCGCGCTGCCATCGGCACATTGGCCGCAAACCAGTCGCGCAATTGTTCCAGCCCCGGCTGCGCCAGATCGCGCTCCAGCAGGCCCCACATGCGCGGCTGGAACGCTTTGTACCCAGGCTTGCCGTCGCGCCGCCACAGCCGCGTGAAGACCCCCAAAATGCGCGTATTGCGCTGCGCCGCCAGCGCCCAATAGGCCCGATTGAAGGCCTCGTCGGTGCCGGTGGCGGCGATATAGCGCGCCAGCATGGCCGCCTCGACCCCCGGCGAAACATCGCGCCGTGCATCTTCCAGCACCGACACCAGATCATAAGCGGGGTGCCCGATCAGCGCATCCTGGAAATCCAGCAGGCCGAGCCCGGCCACCCCCGGTCGCCCCGGCAGCAGCATGATATTTTCGGCGTGATAATCGCGCAGCACCGTGACGCGCGTCACTCCATCTGCGTCGACCGGGGCGAGCAGTTCGCGCCAGGCCGCTGTCCACCCCGCAATGTCCACGTCCAGCTCCAGCGCCGGGCAATACCAGTCGGTAAACAGCGCCACTTCGCCCAGCCATTGGTCCAGTCCGTGCGGTTGTAGTCCGGCAAGCGGTTCGCGGTTATGCAGATGGACCAGCAGGTCTGTTACGTTGCCATAAAGCTCAAGCTCGCGCTCTGGCGCGGCATCGGCGGTTTCGCGCAGCCGCGCATCGCCAAAATCCTCGATCAGCAGCAATCCCTGGTCAAGGTCGCGCGCCAGAATGCCTGGTGCGGACAGCCCCTGGGCAATCAGCCATTCGGCGACGGTGATGAACGGGCGCGGATCCTCGTGCGGCGGGGGCGCGTCCATCAGTACGGCGCGCCGTGCGCCGTCCGTCACGCGGAAATAGCGGCGGAACGAGGCGTCGCCCGCCAGCGGCGCGACGGTCGCACCCGCCCAGCCATTTTGCGAGAGAAACAGGTCGGTGCCAGCAGGCGGGATCATCGGGGCGGCCATCGCCCTTCCCAAGCCGCAGGCACTTTGGCTGTCAAGCGGCGGGTGGTGCCGGTGCCTTCAAGCCGAAGCAGCAGAAGTTCGGGCCATGTCCCGGCGGGAAGCCGCTCGGGCCATTCGATCAGCAGCGCGCCGCCATCGGCATAGTCCTCCAGCCCCAGTTCGCGGACGTCGTCCGGATTGTCGAGCCGGTAAAGGTCGACATGCGCGACGGGCAAGCGGACGTCGGGCACGTCATAGGGCTGGACGATCGCAAAGGTCGGCGAAGGCGCTTCGCCCGCCAGCCCCAGCGCAGCCAATATGGCGCGCGCGAGCGTGGTCTTGCCGGCGCCAAGGTCGCCCGACAGGCCGATGACATCGCCCGCGCGCAGCTGCGCCGCCAGCCGGGCACCCAGTTCGCCCATCGCTGCCTGATCGAGTTCACCGGTCATAGTTGCTTTTCTGCCTGCCGTGGCAGGCGCACGCGCACCAGCGTGCCTTGGCCCTTTTCCGTAATCACCTCCAGCGTCCCGCCATGCGCCTCGACCAGCTGCCGCGACAGCGCAAGGCCGATGCCGCCGCTGGCGGTCCCGGTCGCCTTGGCGCGCAGCGCGCGCGCGACGGCATCGGGCACGCCCGGCCCATTGTCGGAGATGATGACCTCGACGGCTGCATCGTTGCCCTCGGCATGCAGCAGCACGCGCGCGCCGCTGCGCCGCGCCGGGGCCGTGAAGCGCACAGCATTGTCGAGCAGTTGCGCAAAGAGCCGTTTTAGCCGTGCGGCGTCGCCGTCGATCACGCCCAGCGCACCCACCACATCGCGCGCAATTTCAACCCGCTCGCTGACCGCCAAGGGTGCGGCGGTGGCAAGCACTTCATCGAGCAGCGGTGCAAGCTCGACCGGCCCACGCTCGATCGCCAAAGTGCCCGCTTCGGCCTGCGCGAGGTCGAGCACATTGTCGATATGACGGCCCAGCACCGCGACCGAATCAAGAATGGCCGCAACATAGGAGCGCGCGGCCGGAGCAAGCTCGCCAGCATAACCACCGCCGAGCATTTCGGCGAACCCGCCAATCGAGGTCAATGGCGTGCGCAGTTCATAGCTCATGCGGGACAAGAAGGCGGTTTTGACCTGATCGGCGGCCTCCAGCGCCTCGTTGCGTTCGCGCAGCGCGCCTTCCATCCGGCGGCTGTCGGTCACATCAAGCATGATGAGGAGCGCGTTGCCATCGGGCAGCGGGATCGCGGCAAAGTCAAAGTGGCGACCATCGGCGAAGCGGATCTGGCCGCTGCGCTGGGTGCGCTCCAGGGTCGCGGCGCGAATAATCTCCTGCACCACGGTGACCTGGGCGGGTTTGGCGAGCCGGTCGGCTAGCCCCGCCATCAGCGCGTCGACGCGCGGGTGGGCAGCGAGCAGATTTTCCTCCACCGCCCACAATTTGCGGAAGCGCTGGTTCCACAGGTGCAGGCGACCGTCGGGCGCGAACACGGCAATCGCCTCGAACAAATTGTCGAACGTCGCGGTCCGCACGCGCAGCAGCGTGTCGCGGGTCGAGGCGAGCTGGACCTGTTCGGTGCGGTCCTCGACAATCAGCAGCAAGCCGCCGTCGGGCGTCGGCTGGGCGACCAGCCGCAAATTTGTGCCGTCGCGCAGCAGCCAGTCTTCTTCGGCCGCCTCGGCACGCGCAAACCAGTCGACATGAGCCTGCCGCCATTCGGGATAGTCACGGACCTCGGGCGTTTTACCGGCCTCGCGCCAGCCATCGAGCAGCCGGGAGAAATCCGGGCTGTCGGCAACGTCTTGCGCGTCGAGCGCAAACAGGCGGCGAAACGGCTGATTGGCGAAGGCAAGGCTGCGATCGGCGTCAAATTGGGCCACCGCCGCCGACATCCGATCGAGCATGTCACGCTGGGTTTCGGCAAAGCGGCGGTGCGCGGCGCGCTCGCTGTCGAGTTCCTGCACGTCGATGGCATAGCCCGCGACGCCGATAGGTTTGCCATCGGCACCCGCAAGCGGAACGTCGACGACCTGCATCATCCGCCGTTCGCCGGCGATCGTGACGGGCACCAGCCGCTGCTGGGCTGCGCCGGCGGCAGCGGCGCGATAGGCGGCCTCGATGGCGCCCACCCCGGCCACGCTCTCCACCAGTTCGATCCCGCCATCGATGACGCTGGCGGCGCTGTCGGCCTCGATCGCCTTGACATAGGCATCGTTGACGAGCGCAAGGCGCGCGTCGCTGTCGCGGAACCACATGGGGAAGGGCGCGGCCTCGATCAGCCCCGACAGTGCGGCGAACGCGGCGAGCGCATCGTCGCGCTCGCGCCGCATGGTGCTCAGCGCCGCCTGGGTTTCGGTGGTGTCGCTAATCCACAACAGCACCGATCCGGGACCGCCGACGGCCGGCGGGGCGGCCATGCCCTGCACCAGCAGCTCGCGCGCGCCGCCCAGCGGACGCAGCACCAGCGAAAAGGCTTTGCTGCCGCGCTGGGCCCCGATCACCGCTTGCCGCAGGGCTTCGTGCGTCCGGGCATCAAGGCCCTCGTCGATGCCCTTGAGTTCATCAAAGCTGGCGGGTGGCTCCGCCAGACCGAGCCAGGTGCCCAGCCGCCCGCTTGCCTCCAGTCGCCAATCGCCGCGCAGAATGACCGGGATTTGCGGGCTCGCCTCGACCAGACTGGCCAGCCTGATGGTTGCGCCGGTGGCGACCGACGCGCGCCGCTGCATCGCCACGCCGCGCAAGATGGCCCACAAAGCCAGCGCGAGCCACAGCATCAGAAACAAGCCGATGCCGAACAGCGCGGGCGCAGTAAGCACGCCGGTCATGGGCGGGCTGTTGTCACAATTTGGGCGCTGCACATTGCTGATGCCCTAAAGGCAGCGCGCGGGGAGTTCAATGTTAGTGCCCACACCCTATCCCTCGTCGTCCTGAACTTGGTTTAGGACAACAAGCAGTTGGTGGTCCGTTGTCCTGAAACAAGTTCAGGACGACGAACGGCATAGCGCACACCTCAATAGCGATAATGGTCGGGCTTGAACGGTCCGGCCGGCGGTACGCCGATATAGTCGGCCTGCTTCTGGCTCAGCTGGGTCAGCTTCACGCCCAGCTTTTCCAGGTGCAGCGCCGCGAC
>VFQM010001241.1_pt1 | contig 23172 bp, 16 predicted proteins | sample 3512391 | NCBI WGS metagenome assembly VFQM01 (sample SAMN10412369, study PRJNA504923) | tailings metagenome | isolation source: Replicate 1 from Balatoc abandoned mine | place: Philippines | reverse complement strand
GGCGCGGCAAGCGCGACCGCGTCCTGCCGCAGCGCATCCGCCAGACGTGCAAGCGCCAAACGTGCGCCGCGGTCGAGGTAAGCCGCCGTGACGTCCGTCACCCCGACGATTGCCTCCGCCATCACGCTGCGGTCGCCCTGCGCTGAGGCCGCGATGCCGCGCAGGATGCCGTTCTTGACCTTGACCGGAAGCGTGAACGCCGAGAGCCAGCCTTTCGCCGCCTCCGCCCGCGTCCGCCGCGTCTCCACCGGCAGCGGATGCGGCAGCAGCATTCCGTGGCCAAGCCGCGCGACCATCACGGCCGCCGTCAGCGCCTCCCGCGCGCCACCGAGCGGCGCACGCGAGGCGGCGCCCACGAGACCCGGAAACGGAAACAGCGCGCGCGGGGGCGCAAACGGCGTCGGGGCGTCGGGCATCTCCGCAAGTTGCCGTTCTGCCGCCGACGCGGGAAGGGGCTAGTTTTCAGCGAATGTTGCCGCCGTCCTTCCTGACACCGGCCGAGGCCTGATGCGCCTCTATCGCCGGTTGCTCGTCTTTCTCCGCCCGCATAGCTGGCGGCTGATCGGCAACATCCTCTTCAACGTGACGGCCGCGGCCCTCGACGGCATCGCCTTCACGCTGCTCATCCCCTTCCTGAATACGCTCTTCGGCCTGCCGAACGCCATCGCCCAGGATATGGGCTGGCTCACGGACGTGCAGGACCGCCTGATCGGCGCCTTCCTCATCGCCGACGACCCGCTCGGCTCCCTGCGCGGCGTGATCCTCGTGATCATCGCGATGGTCGCGCTCAAGAACGTCTTCCTCTGGGCGGGCGGCCAGCTCGGCGCCTCGCTGCAGGAGTACCTCACGCGCGACCTGCGCGCGGCGGTGTTCTCGCATATGCAGCGCCTGCCGCTGGGCTGGTTCTCGCGCACGAAGACCGGCCAGATCATCGCGCGCATCCTCACCGACACCGAGCAGACCAAGGCGATCCTCGCCGAGGTCGCCACGCGCACGATCCAGAACGCCGCGCAGCTCGTCGTGACCGTGTGGATCCTCTTCACGATGTCGCCGCGGCTCACGCTCTACGCCCTGGTGGTCGCGCCGCTGATCATCGGCCTGCTGCAGCCCATCCTGCGCAAGCTGCGAAAGGGGCATCGCCGGCTGCGTGCCGAGTACGGCGAGATCACGAGCGTGCTGCAGGAGGTCATCAGCGGCATCCGCCTCGTGAAGTCCTTCCGCGGCGAGCCCTACGAAGACGGCCGCTTCCTCGGCGCCTCGGGGCGCTATTCCAAGGGGATGACCCGCATCCAGCGCATCGCGCTGCTGAGCGGGCCGCTCACCGAGGTGCTCGGCACGGTCGTCGCCGTGGCCATCCTCTGGCTGGGTGCGCGCGAGGTGCTCGGCGGCGGCGGGATGGACGGCGGCACGCTGATCACGTTTATGGTGCTGGTGATGCGCCTGCTCCAGCCCTTGAAGCAGCTCTCGCAGGCGCCGACGATTGCCCAGCAGTCGCTGGCTGCGGCGGAGCGCCTCTTCGATGTGCTCGACCAGCCCACCGAGCTGCAGTCGGATCGCGGCACCCGCGACGTGCGCGGGCTCGAGCGCGAGATTGCCTTCGACGGCGTGAACTTCGCCTACGACGATGCGCCCGTGCTGCGCGACGTCACGTTCACCGCCAAGAAGGGCGAGGTCATCGCGCTCGTCGGCGCCAGCGGCGCGGGCAAGAGCACGCTCGTGGACCTCATTCCGCGCTTCAGCGAGCCGACGGGCGGCCGCATTCTCCTCGACGGCGTCGACACCCGCGAGATCAAGCTGCCGGCGCTGCGCTCGCTCACCGGCATCGTTTCGCAGGACACCGTGCTGTTCAACGACAGCGTGCGCGCCAACATCGCTTACGGCGCCGGCGATCGGTACACGCAGGCGCAGGTCGAGGCCGCCGCGCGCGCCGCCAACGCCCACGAGTTCATCGCCGCGCTGTCCGAGGGCTACGACACCGTGCTCGGCGAACGCGGCACGCGACTCTCCGGCGGCCAGCGCCAGCGCCTGGCGATCGCCCGCGCGCTGCTCACCGACCCGCCGATCCTGATCCTCGACGAAGCGACCAGCGCCCTCGACACCGAGAGCGAGCGCTTGGTGCAGGAAGCGCTGGACCGCCTGCTCGCCGGCCGCACGACCTTCGTGATCGCGCACCGCCTGAGCACGATTGTCCACGCGACGCAGATCCTCGTGATGGATGCCGGCCAGGTGATCGAGCGCGGCACGCACGACGCGCTTTTGTCGCGCGGCGGCGCCTACGCGCGCCTGCACGCGCTGCAGCAGCGCTCGGAGCGCAACGGCGATGGCTGAGCGGGAGGTCAAGCCTCCCACGCTGATGCATCGGGTGGAGTACGCGCTGCTCCGGCTGGTCGCGGCACTGCTCCGTCCGTTCTCGCTGCGCGCCGCCTCCAGCGTCGGCGCCTTCGTCGGCGGACTGGGCTACTGGCCCTTCCGCGTGCGCGCCGACCGCGTCGAACGCTACATCCGCGCCGCGTTTCCGGAGTTCAGCGAGGCCCGCGTGCGCGAGGTCGCGCGCGAGAGCTATCGCGGCTTGGGCCGCGTGACCATCGAGGGCATCATCCTCAGCAAGGAGCCGCGCGAGAGCATCCTCGCGGCCTTCAGCGGCACCGAGGGTTGGGAAAAGCTCGAGGCGGCCGTCGCACAGGGCCGCGGCGTCGTGTTGGTGAGTGGGCACATCGGCAGCTGGGAGCTGGCGGCGGCGTATATGGCCGCGCGCGGCGTGCCGCTCGATGCCATCGCGATGCATATGGCGAACCCGCTCAGCGATTCCTTCGTGCGCCGCACGCGCGAACGGCTGGGCATCAAGGTCATCTTCGACGACGAAGCCGTGCGCGCGATCCCGCGCGCATTCCGCGACGGACGCGCCGTCGGATTCCTTTCCGATCAAGGCGCACTCGGCCTCGCCAGCACCTTCGTCGATTTCTTCGGCCGCCCGGCCAAGACGCCGCGTGGCGCGGCGGTCTTCGCGCTCCGCGGCAAGCTGCCGATGCTGTTCGTCGCGGCGATCCGCCAGCCCGACCAGTCGTACAGGTTCATCGTACGCGACGTCGCGCTGGCCGAGGACGCGGACCGCGAGACCGCGGTGGACAACACCGTGCGCAACTACACGAAGGCCATCGAAGACTGCGTGCGCGAGCATCCGGAGCAGTACTTCTGGCAGCATCGGCGTTGGAAGCGGCAGCCGCCCGACACGCCGCCGCACCTTCGCGAACCCTGACCCGCATCGCCGCCGTGAACGCTGCGTACGACGACTATCCTTCCCCCGATGCGCTGCGTCGGCTCCGTGAACACGAGTATCCCTGGGAGGCCCGCGGCGAGGCGCTGCACTTCGACCACGCCAGCATCGGCGTGATCCCCCAGCGCGCGCGCGACGCCGTCGCCGCCTACAACGACAAGCGCGCCGAGATGCACCGGATGCGCGCCGAGGATTTCTTCCCGCAGCTGGACCGCTCGCGCGCGCTCGTCGCGCAGTTGATCGGCGCCAGCGCGGAGGAGATCGCCCTCACGACCAACACCAGCTGGGGCGTGAACCTCGCCGCCTACGCATTGCCGCTCGGTCCCGGCGACATCGTGCTCGGCAGCGAGGGCGAGTTTCCCGCCAACGTGTATCCGTGGATGGCCGCGGCCAAGCAGCGCGGCTTCACGTTCGAGCGCGTGCCGATGCAGGGCTTCGCCGTGGACGAGGACGAGATCCTGCGGCGCATCGAGACCGATCCGCGCGTGAAGGGCGTGGCGTTGAGTTGGGTGTCGTTCTGGACCGGGTATCGCATCGATGCCAAGCGCATCGGCACCGCCTGCCGGATGCGCGGGGTGTGGTTCGCGATGGATACGATCCAGGGACTCGGCGCCTGCGCGCTCGACCTGCGCGACGTGCCGGTGGACATCGTCTCGAACGGCGCGCAGAAGTGGCTCTGCTCTCCCTGGGGCGCCGCGTTCGCCTACGTGCGCAAGGAGCTCATCGCGCAGCTCGAACCGCCCGCCGCCGGTTGGCTGTCGCAGGCCAGTGCCGGGGACTTCGCCAAGTTCCTCGACTACGATCCCGCCTGGCGCGACGATGCCCAGCGCTTCGAGGTGGGATCGCTGCCGATCCAGGACTTCGTCGGGATGAACGCCACGCTGGAGCTGATGCTCGAGCTCGGGCCCGTGCGCATTGAGCGGCACGTGCTGGCCATCACGGGCGAACTGCGGCGTGGTCTGCTCGCGTTGCCGGGCAGCACGATGCTGACGCTCGAGCGCAACGCGAAGCGCGGCGGCATCGTCGCGCTGCGCACGGCGGACGTGGCGGCGGATTCCGCCAAGCTGCGGGCGGCGGGCGTGGTGCATTCTGTGCGGGAGGGCGCGATCAGGCTTGCGCCGCATTTCCATACGACGGCGAGTGATGTCGAGCGGGTGGTGGTGGCGCTCGGTCGCTAGATTTCAGTGGTGACCGCTCCCGCACTTTCCGCTGCCGCCCTCGCCGACCAGATCGCGCGACGCCGCACCTTCGCCATCATCTCGCATCCCGACGCCGGCAAGACCACGCTGACGGAGAAGCTGCTGCTCTACGGCGGCGCCATCCACCAAGCCGGCTCCGTGAAGGCCCGCAAGGCGCAGAAGCACGCCACCTCCGACTGGATGGCCCTCGAACAGGAGCGCGGCATCTCGGTCACGAGCTCGGTGCTGCAGTTCGAGTATCACGGCTTCCAGGTGAACCTGCTCGACACGCCCGGCCACGCCGACTTCGGCGAGGACACCTTCCGCACGCTCGTCGCCGCGGACTCGGTCGTGATGTTGCTCGACAACCGCAAGGGCGTCGAGGAGCGCACGCGCCAGCTCTTCGATGTCTGCCGTCGCCGTCGGATGCCGATCTTCACGGTCGTCAACAAGTGCGACCGCGTCGGCGAGGATCCGCTCAAGCTCGTCTCCGACGTCGAAGCCGAGCTCGGCATCATCGCCGTGGCGGCGCATTGGCCGATCCATATGAGCGATCCGGTGCACGGCACGGTCTTCCGCGGCGTGTACGATCGCCGCCGCAAGCGCGCCTTCCTCTTCGAGCGCGACGAGCGGCACGGTGCCGACAAGGTCGCCACCACGACGATCGCGCTCGACGGGCCGAACGATCCCAAGCTGCTCGACGCGCTCGGCAACACCGACGAAGCGCTGCAGGCCGTCGAGAAGCTCGCGCACGACATCGAGCTGCTCGATATGGCCGGCCACGAGTTCGATCCCGCCGCGATCATCAGCGGCGAGATGACGCCCGTGTACTTCGCCTCGGCGCTCACGAACTTCGGCGTCGAGCCCTTCCTCGAGGACTTCCTGCCGCTGGCGCCGGCGCCCGTGGGCCGCGAGAGCAACGCCGGCCGCATCGAGCCCAGCGGCGAGGCCTTCACGGGCTTCGTGTTCAAGGTGCAGGCGAATATGGACCCGCGGCATCGCGACCGCGTGGCCTTCCTGCGCGTCTGCAGCGGCCGCTACGCCGCCGGCCTCGAGGTCACGCACGTGCGCACCGGCAAGAGCTTCAAGCTCGCGCCGCCGCAGCAGTTCCTCGGCCGCGAGCGCGCGTTCGCCGAAGAAGCGCTGCCTGGTGACGTCGTGGGTGTGCACGACCGCGGCAACCTCCGCATCGGTGACACACTCGCCGCACCGGGCGCGCCCAAGGCGGAGGGCGGCAAGCTGCTCGAGTACGTCGGCATCCCGCGCTTCGCGCCGCAGCACTTCGCGCGCATCCTCTCCAAGGATCCGCTGCGTCGCAAGGCGCTCGACAAGGGCCTGCGCGAGCTCTCCGACGAAGGCGCCGCGCAGGCGTTCTTCGCCGAGTCGATGATGGGCCCCGTGCCGATCGTCGGCGCGGTCGGTATGCTGCAGTTCGACGTGATGGTGCACCGTCTCGAGAATGAGTACGGCGCGCCCTGCACGTTGGAGATGATGCCCTATCGCTTCCCGCGCTGGGTCACGGGGCCGGAGGCGGCCATTCGTCGCCTGGGTGAGGCGCAGGACCTCACGCTGCTGCGCGACTCAAAGGATCACTTCGTGCTGGTGTTCCGTGACGAGTGGCGGTTGCGCTGGGCGACGGAGAAGGCGGGGGAGCAGGGGCTAACGTTTCATACGGAAGCGCCCTAGCAGCCAGCGCGGCGCGTGGTAGAGCAGCGCGCCGATCAGCGCAAAGATCGCCCCAATCACGACCGGAAGGACGCCGCCGAACGTGTAGGTCAGCGCGAGGGCGAAGCCGAGCAGCGACTCGGCGCGGTATATGGGCAGCGCCAGCGCGAGAAGCGGGAGCACGCGGACCTGGACGCGTGGAACCTCGCTGTACCCAAGGCTGTAGCTGCCGGCGAGCAAGGCTCCGAAGAGCAAGGCGCCGAGCGCGCCAGCCAGCGCTGCACCAGGCGTGACGCGGCGACGTTCGATGCGCGACGCGAGGTTGGTCAGTGCCCACCACGTGAGGACTGGCAGCGTCAGCAGGCCCCACCAGTTCGAGATGCTTGGCCAGTCGTCTCGCGCGAGGAAGCTATGCGAGGGCACGCCGCCGTGTAGGTGCTGCCACGTCAGGAGCGTGGCTAGCGCGATGGTGATCGCCAGCGTCGTGAGCACACGGAAGCGCAGCGGCACAGATCCTCTGGGGCGGGATGGTCAGTACCGTACGTACTGCCCGCCTTCGCGCGAGGTTTCAGCTCTTAGGTTCGCGTAGAGACCACGGCGATCTCGCGCGCGCCCTTGCGCACGAGCATCCACTTCCCGCGCACCGCCGCGCTGGCCGGCGCGTGCGTCGCCTCGGCCCCGAGCTTCTCACCGTTCACGCTCACCGCGCCCTGCTGCACGAGCTTGCGCGCCGCCGTCTTCGACAGCCCGAACGCCTCCGCGAGCACCGCGACGATGTCGACGCCCTCGGCCGACGGCGCGACCGACACTGACGGCATCTCCGCCGCCAGCATCGTGAACACCTCGTCGCTCAGCGCGTGCGCATCGGCCTTCTTGTCGAACACCGTGCGCACGGCCTCCTCAACCTCAAAGAGATCATTTCCGCCATGCACCAGGCCCGTGACTTCTCGCGCCAAGCGCTTCTGCGCCCCGCGCTCATGCGGCGCCGCCGCATGCGCCGTCTCAATCAACGCAATCTCCGCCGCGTCGAGCAGCGTGAACGTCCGCAGCAAACGCCCGACATCGGCGTCCTCCGCATTGATCCAGAACTGATAGAACTTGTAGACGCTCGTGAGCTTGGCGTCCAAGTACACCGCGCCCGCTTCCGTCTTGCCGAACTTCTTGCCCTGCGCGTCCGTGAGCAGCGGGAACGTCAGCCCGTGCGCCTCGCCGCGCTGCGTGCGGCGGATCAGCTCCGTGCCGGCCGTGATGTTGCCCCACTGGTCGCTGCCGCCCAGCTGCAGCGTCACGCCGTCCTTGGCGAAGAGTCGCGAGAAGTCGTAGGCCTGCAGCAGCATATAGCTGAACTCGGTGAAGCTGATGCCGGTCTCCATCCGCGTCTTCACGGAGTCCTTCTGCATCATCCAGTTCACCGTGAAGTGCTTGCCGGTGTCGCGCAGGAACTCGATCAGCGCGATGCCGCCCAGCCACTCGGCATTGTTGCGCACGGCGAAGCGCGAGAGCGCGTCGGCCCCCAGCGCATTCTGCGCCACGCGCTGAATTTGCTGCCAGATGAGCGCGGCGTTGGCCGCGATCTCCTCGGCCGAGCGCATCGGGCGCTCCTCGCTCTTGCCCGAGGGATCGCCGATCATCGCCGTGCCGCCGCCGACCAGGGCCACCGCGCGATGCCCGGCGCGCGCCAAGCGCACCAGGCCCATCAGCGAGACCAGGTTGCCCACGTGCAGGCTCTCGGCCGTGGGGTCGAACCCGCAGTAGCCCGTCACCGGTGCCTTCGCGAGGAAGGCTTCGCAGCCCTCGGTCTCTTGGTGGAGCAGGCCGCGCCAGCGGAGTTCGTCGTGCAGGGAGGTCGGGGACGCCGTCATCCCCTCAAAATACGGGTCGCGGAGGGGGAAGTCACTTGGCTAGCTTTCAACCGTGTTGAACAAGCATCCCCGGCTCAAGAAGTTCCTGCTCCGCGCCACCCTCGTCGGCGCGGGCCTCAGCCTCGTCGGGCTCCTCGTCTTCAGCGTGTGGTGGACCTGGTTCCTCTGCTCCGACGAGACCTGCCCGAGCATCGAGCAGTTCGCCGAGTACAAGCCGGCGCAGCCCGCGCGGCTCTACGCGGCGGACGGTCGCTTCGTCGGCGAGATTGGCCTCGAGCGCCGCTCCGTCGTCACGCTCGACCAGATCCCGCGCCACGTCATCGACGCCTTCGTCATCACCGAGGACAAGCGCTACTACCGGCACGCCGGCGTGGACTACATCCGCGTCCTCGGCGCGGTCATCGCGAACCTCAAGGCCGGTGGGTTGAGCGAAGGCTTCTCGACCATCACGATGCAGCTGGCCCGCAACGTCTTCCCGGCCCAGCTGCCCTCGCGCTCCAAGGCGGGCAGCGCCTACAACAACATCGTCCGCAAGTTCCGCGAGGCGAAGGTCGCGCGGCGCCTCGAGAAGCGCTTCCCCAAGGAGCGCATCCTCGAGCTCTACCTGAACCAGATCGCCCTCGGCGCCGGCGCCTACGGCGTCGAAGCGGCCTCGCAGCGCTACTTCGGGCGTCCGGTCAGCGAGATCACCGTCGCCGAAGGCGCGATGCTCGCCGCACTGCCCAAGGCACCGTCTCGCTACAACCCGCGGCGCTTCCCCGACCGCGCCATCCAGCGCCGCAACACCATCCTCGAGCTGATGCGCCGCGAGGACGCGCTGTCCGACGCGGACGCGAGCGTCGCGAAGGCCTATCCGCTGCGCCTCAGCCGCTCCGCCCGCGGCAGCGGCGATCCCGCGCCGTACTTCGTGGAATGGGTGCGCACCGAGCTCGAACGCCGCTTCGGCAAGCAGGTCTACGAGACCGGCCTTCGCGTGCTCACCACGCTCGACCTCGATATGCAGGGCGCGGCCGAGCGCGCCGTGGAACGCCAGCTGCGCGCCATCGAGGCGGGGCAGTGGGGCAACTACACGCAGACGACCTACGAGCAGTACCTCGCGCGCACGGCCGCCGGGGACGACGCCGGCAGCGGCAACAACTCGCCGTACCTGCAGGCCAGCTTCGTCGCCGTCGACCCGCGCAGCGGCGCCGTCCGCGCGCTGGTGGGCGGCCGCGACTTCGACGACTCCAAGTTCAACCGCGCCACGCAGGCGCTGCGCCAGCCGGGCTCGACCTTCAAGCCCATCGTCTACGCCACGGCCATCCGCTCGGGTCGTCCGCCGTCGTATTTCATCGATGACGAGCCCATCGAGGTCCCGCAGCTCGACGGCACGCTGTGGCAGCCGCAGAACTACGACCTCAAGTTCGAAGGCCGCGTGACGATGCGGCGCGCGGTGATGTTCTCGCGGAACCTGCCGGCGATCCGCCTCGCGATGGAGATCGGCGAGGGCAGCATCGTCGAGATGGCCAAGAACTTCGGCATCTCGACGCGCGTGCCGCCGTATCCGTCCATCGCGCTGGGCTCGGCCGACGTCTACCCGCTGGAGATGGTCGCCGCCTACTCGACCTTCGCCAACCTCGGCTGGCGCACGGCGCCGAATCCCATCCTGCGCGTCGAGACGCTCGATGGGCGCAAGCTCTATGAAGCCGAGCCCGAGCGCATCCAAGTGCTCTCGCGCGAAGAAGCCTGGATTATGGTGGATATGCTCAAGGACGTGATCCGCGCCGGTTCCGGCACGCGCGTCCTCAGCGAAGGGTTCCGCCACCCCGCGGGTGGCAAGACCGGCACGACCAACGACTACACCGACGTGTGGTTCGTCGGCTTCACCGCGGACCTCGTCGCCGGCGTGTGGATCGGCTTCGACCAGCCCAAGGAGATTATGGGCAACGCACAGGGCGGCCGCCTCGCCGCGCCGGCCTGGGCGGGCTTTATGCGCGAGGTCTACCAGCGGAAGCCCACGCCGCCCGACTGGCCACGCCCGCCCGGCGTGCTGGCGATTCCCATCGATCCCGCCACCGGCCTGCGCGCCGGCTTGGGCTGCATCTCCGACTCCGTGCGTACCGAGTACTTCATCGCCGGCACGGAGCCGCAGCAGGAATGCCCGCGGAGATTCTTCCCCTGATGACGGCGCGCGTCCGCTGGCACGCGCGCTGGGTGGTCCCGGTGGCCACGCCACCGATCGCGGACGGCACCGTCATCACCGAGGACTCGCGCATCGTCTGGGTCGGTGCCCGGAAGTTCGCGCCGCCGGCCGGCCGCGATGAAGAACTCGGCGACGCGATCCTCACGCCCGGGTTGGTGAACGCGCACACGCACCTCGATCTCACGGTGCTGCGCGGCTCCCTGAGTGACCTACCGTTCTTCCAGTGGGTGCGCGAGCTCACCCGCGCGATCGCCACGCTCGACGACGCCGATCTCGCCGCGAGCGCCGCGCTCGGCGTGGCCGAGGGACTGCGCGGCGGCATCACGACCTTCGCCGACACCGCGCCCAACGATGCCGCCTTTAACGCGATGCGCGCGCTGGGCGTGCGCGGCATCTGCTATCGCGAGCTGTTCGGGCCCGATCCCGCCGACGCGGCGAAGCATCTCGCAACCTTCATCGACCAGGTCCGCGCGATGCGCGAGCGCTCCACCGAGCTGCTGCGCGTCGGCGTCTCGCCGCACGCGCCGTACTCCGTGAGCGACGCGCTCTACGCCGCACTCGCGGACTTCGCGGAGCGCGAGCGCCTCCCCGTGGCCGTGCACATCGCCGAGAGCGCCGACGAGTCCGCGCTGGTGACGCGCGGCGCCGGCGACTACGCGCGCTTCCTGCAGGGACGGGGCATCGCGACACCGCCGCGTGGCGAGGAGCCGCTCGACGTGATCAAGCGCGCCGGCCTGCTGCGCCGCGACACGCTGCTCATCCACGCCGTCCGCGTGCGCGAGGCGAGCGTCGCGCAGATCGCCCACGCCGGCTGCGGCGTCGCGCACTGCCCGGCCTCGAACGCCAAGCTCGGCCACGGTATCGCGCCGCTGCACGCGATGCTCAAGGCCGGCGTGCAGGTCGGGCTCGGCAGCGACTCGATGGCCTCGAACGACCGGATGGACCTGCTCGAGGAGGCGCGCCTCGCGTCACTCGCGCAGCGCAGCGCCCTCAAGCGTCACGACGTCGTCACGGCCAAGCAGGCCTTCCGCCTCGCCACGCTGGGCGGCGCCGAGGCGCTGGGGCTCGACGAGGAGATCGGTTCGCTGGAGCCCGGCAAGCAAGCGGACCTCGCGGTATTCGAGCTTCCGCCCGGCCCGCGGGAGAACGTCTATGACGCGCTGGTCTTCGGACCGCGTCCACGCACGCTGCGCACGATCGTCGCCGGCCGCGAGGTGATGCGCGACGGCGTCGTGAGTGGCTTCGACCCAGCGCAGGCGACGCGCGTGGAGCAGGCCGCCCAGCGCCTCCAGCGGTGGCGCGAGTCGCAATCGTCGGTTTAGCTTCAAGAGGTTGGTACTGATGCGGCATCTTCCGCCGCAGCTTCCGTCTTCAGTCTTCCGTCCGACTACTACTAAGTGACTCGCGGATCCGGAGCTACCGAGCTTATCTGGCGCGACGGCAAGCTCATCCCTTGGGATGACGCCCAGCTGCACGTGATGAGCCACGTCGTCCACTACGGCTCCAGCATCTTCGAGGGCATTCGCTCGTACAAGACGCCGAGTGGCGGGGCCGTGTTCCGGTTGCGCGAGCATATGCGGCGCTTCCAGGACTCGGCGAAGATCTACCGGATGCCGCTCAAGCACTCGCTCGACGAGCTCTGTGCCGCGGTCACCGAGACGATCGTCGCGAACGGCCTCGAGCAGTGCTACATCCGCCCGCTCGCCGTGCGCGCGGGGCAGGAGATGGGCGTGCTGCCGACCAATGCACCGGTCGAGACCTTCGTGATCTGCTGGCGTTGGGGCGCCTACCTCGGCAAGGACGCGCTCGAGGAAGGCGTGGACGTGACGGTGAGCAGCTGGCGGCGCGCCGCGCCGGGGACCTTCCCGACGATGGCCAAGGCCGGCGGCAACTACCTCAACTCGCAGCTCTCCAAGATGGAAGCGCGCGGCGATGGCTACGTCGAGGGCATTATGCTCGACGTGCACGGCCACGTGTCGGAGGGCAGCGGCGAGAACCTGTTCGTGATCCGCGACGGCGTGCTCTACACGGCCCCGCTGTCGGCGAGCATCCTCAATGGCATCACGCGTGATGCCGTGGTCACGATTGCCCGCGATCTGGGGTATGAAGTGCGTGAAGTGCTGATGCCGCGCGAGTTCCTGCTCATCGCGGACGAAGTGTTCTTCACCGGCACGGCGGCCGAGATCACGCCGGTCCGCAGCATCGACAAGAGTCCCATCGGCACGGGGAAGCGAGGCCCCGTGACGCAGGCGATCCAGGAGCGGTTCCTCGCGATTGCCACCGGTCGGCAGCCCGACACCAGAGGCTGGCTGACGCCGGTGCCCCCGGCGACGAGGAGTTGACCGTCACGCCGACGGTCGAACCACTCGGAGCCCTCACGTAGAGGAGGTGGATGTGACCGTCGGCTGTCTCGCGCTCAACGCGTCCTTCGAACCGTTGACGATGGTGCCGCTCAAGCGCGCACTGCGTCTCGTCATCGATGGCAAGGCCGAGATCGTCGAATCCGATCGCGGGAAGGCCGTGCGCTCCGAGCACCTCGCCGTCCCGCGCCCGGTGGTCATCCGCCTCCGCAAGTTCGTGCACGTGCCGCGGCGCTTCCGCCGCCAGGTGACGAACACCTTCCTCTTCGCCCGCGACGGCTACCGCTGCCAGTACTGCGGCCGCGCGAGCTACGAGCTGCGTCCCCGCGAGTCCCTCACGCGCGACCACGTGATCCCGGTTTCGCGCGGCGGCCTCAACGTCTGGACCAACGTCGTCACCGCCTGCTCGCCCTGCAACACGCGCAAGGCGAACCACCTGCTCGACGAGGTCGGGATGCATCTCGCGCATCCGCCCGTGGAGCCGCACTTCGTGCACCTCTCCTGGGCGGTGCGGCGCCTCACGCCCACGCAGTCGCGCTACATCAAGCTCTTCTATGGTGGCGACGTCGTGCGGCAGCTCGAGGCGATGGAACGGCGGCACGGCGGCACGCTGCCGCCGGAGGCCCAGGTCCTCTGAGCTAGCGCGGTGGCCTGAAGACGCTCGACCGCGCCGCGTACTCGCGGCGCTCGCCACCGAGGAGCCGCGTCGTGAGATTGCGCACGCCGCTGGTCAGCGCCGTACCGGGATTGCCACGGCCGCGCATCGCCGGCGTGAGCTCGCCGCGCAGCCAGGCGTTCACCTCGTCGAGGTCGCTCACGCTCAGCGTGCGCACCTCGAGCGTCGCCTGGTAGTAGTAGCGGCGGTTCCGCGCCGGCGCGACCAACGGTACGCGCAGCGGACGTTCCACCGCGGCCTCGGCGTCCTCTAGCCGCGCAAAGGCGCCCAGCGAGAGCACGCGGTCGCCCACGCGTTGGCTCACCTCGTAGCGCTGGTCGGTGCCCCGCCAACGCACCAGCACTTCCCATTCCACCACGCGCTGGAGTTCGTCGGCGAAGCGCTGGTCCGCCCAGAGCTCCACACGGTAGCGCAGGCGCGCGGGGAAGCCGCTCTCGAGCAGCTCGCGCATTCGCGCGTCACTCAGCACGTTGCGCGCGTTCACCAACGGGCCTTCCTGCGTCACGCGCGCCGCCGCCGGCAGCTGGATCACCAAGCCCGGACGCTGCGCCGCCAGCGGCGACCCGAAGGTCGCCACCAGCAGCGTCGCGAGGAGGGCGCGCCGAAGACTCATCTCAGAAGCGACGCCCCAGACGCACCAGCACGTTCACCTTCTCCCGCGGCGTCGAGACGGCCTTGGCGAAGTAGATGCCCAAGTCGCCGAAGTCGAGCCCCAGGCCCAGCGACGTGCGGAAGCTGCTCAGCGGCGGAATGCCGTTGTCGTAGCGCGAGGCCGCCGCGCCGTCGCCGACGGTCCAGCCACGACCGGCGTCGGCGAAGATCACCCACTGGCCGCGCCCGTTGAATCCGGGGCGCCACCAATCGTCGTCCCAGTCCGTGCGCACCCAGCTCACGTGGAAATCCTGCCGCAGTTCCACCTGCGCCACGGCGATGCGATCGCAGAGCGTGGCGCGACCGGGCATCGTCGCGATGCCGCCGCAGGTGAAGACGTCGTCGTCGGAGGGACTGCGGCGGAAGTCGTAGCCCTCGATGGATCCCGGTCCGCCCACCGACAGCTTGCGCTGCATCGGGAGGTCGTCGGAGCCGAGCTGACCGCCGGCGACGAGGCGGAAGTTGAGCTGCGTGCCCGGCGAGAGGTTCGTGTAGCGACGCGCGTCCACGAAGACTCGCGTGTACTCGGCGTCGGCGGCGGCGCCGTAGCCCGGGAGTGGCGCGAGCGGCGTGGCCAAGGTGCCCTGGCCGCGCTCGAGATCCGCGGCGACGTACCATCCGCCGATCCACGGGGCGCGCAGGCGTTCGCGCGTGTCCACGTTCAGGCGCAGGCTCAGCAGGTCCATCGTGCCCTGCGCGACGTCCGGGTTCTCGCGCCAGGGCTCGCGGTCGTTGAACAGCGTGATCGGGTTGCGCCCCTCGACCGAGCGCCAGCGCTCACGCCCGTAGGCGAGGCTCAGCGAGACTTCGTCGCCGATGCGTCCGCCGAGGCTCACTTCGCCGCCGTGCCGCCCGTAGTGATCGCGCAGGTCCTGGTGCCGGATGAACGTCGAGAGTCCCGCTTCCGCATTGCGCAGCTGCCAGGCCTCGATCGGATCCACCACGTCGAAGAGCCGCCCGCCGAGCACGAGGCCGTAGGCGTTGCCGAAGCGGACCTCGGCCTTCGCGTCGTGTCCGATGGTCCCGCGATCCCAGCGCACCGGCTCCGCCGTGCGCACCACGCCGAGCGCCTCCACCTGCACGCGGCCCCAGTCGGTGGTGCGGCGGAAGCGCGGGCCGATCAGCACCGGCAGCCCCTCGACGCGGTTGTAAGTGCGCGCCGCGACGAAGAACAAGTCGGTGTAGGCCTCGCGCTTGGGATCGTCGTCGCCGATGCGCGGCCGCCATTCGCCGGGAATGAAGCTCTCCGGCTCGATGCGGTCGCCGTCGAGCGTGTAGCGCAGCAGCTCTTGTTGCACGCGCACTTCGCCACCGATCGTCACGCTGTCGCCGCGTTGCAGCACGCCGCCCACGACGATCACGTCGCCGGTCACGCGCGCGCCGGGCTCGAGGCGCAGGTCGGCGTTGATCGCCACCAGCGTGCCCCGCACGATGCCGGCGACCACCGCGGGCCCGTTGAGCACGCCGACGCTGCCGTTCACCTCGGTGCCCGCGGGCACGTCATAGGCGCCGATCACGCGCGTCGTGGCATCGGAGTTCCACACGCCCACGGCCTGCGCGGCCACGCTGCGCTGCGCCGCGAGGGCGCCCGGAGTCATCACGAAGGCCGCCAAGGCCATCACCAACAGCATTCCCTGCCGCATCAGTCGCTCCACGAAGGTCACGGCGTCACTCTACCCCGCTGATGCCCAGACGGCGCATCCGGCGATACAAGTTGGGACGATCGGTCTGCAGGCGTCGCGCGGCCTCGGCCACGACGCCGTTCGCGGCCTGCAGCGCGCGCTGGATCAGCAGGCGCTCGTAGTCGTCGAGTTGGTCGCTCAGGCCCATCTCGAGGCGATCCGCCGCCGGCAGCGTCGCCGGCGCCGCCGTGGCTAGGTCCAGCGCCGGCAGCACGTCGTGCACGTCGTCGGAGGTAATCTCACGGCCGGCGTGCAGGATCGCCAAGCGCTCGACGATGTTCGCCAGCTCGCGCACGTTCCCCGGCCAGCGATAGCGCGTCATCGCCTGCACGGCCTCGTCGCTCCAGGTCGCCGCCGCCTGGCCGCTGCGCCGCCGGTGCAGCGTCGCGAAGTGCAGCACGAGGTCCGGGATGTCGCCGGGATGCTCGCGCAGCGGTGGGACGGAGATCGGGATCACGTTGAGCCGGAAGTAGAGGTCCTCGCGGAACCGACCCTCGCGCACTTCCTTGGCCAGGTCGCGGTTGGTCGCCGCGAGCACGCGCACGTCCACCTTGATGTGCCGTCCGCCGCCCACGCGCTCGATCTCCCGCGCCTCGATGGCGCGCAACAGCTTGGCCTGCGCCTCGAGCGAGAGCTCGCCGACTTCGTCGAGCAGCAGCGTACCGGTGTGCGCCATCTCGAAGCGGCCGATGCGCCGCTCCGTCGCGCCGGTGAACGCCCCGCGCTCGTGGCCGAACATCTCGCTCTCCACCAGGTCCCGCGGGATCGCCGCGCAGTTCACGCGCACGAAGGGCTTCTCGCGCCGCGCGCTCTGCGCGTGGATGGCGGCCGCGACCAGCTCCTTGCCCGTGCCGCTCTCGCCGGTGATCAGCACGCGCGCATCGCTCGGCGCCACGCGGGCGATCATCGCGCGCACCGCGTCCATCGCCTGGCTCGTGCCCACGAGCTGGCCGGCGAGCCCGAGGTCCGCCCGCAGCGCCGTGCGCTCGCGCCGCGCCTGCCGCAGTTCGAGCGCACCGGAGATCGCCAAGAGCACGCCCTCCGGCGTCAGCGGCTTCTCGAGGAAGTTCACCGCGCCCAGGCGCGTCGCCTTCACGGCGTCGCCCAGGCCCGCACGCCCGGACATCATCACCACCGGCAGGTCGGGGATGCGCTCGCGCAGCTGCTCGAGCAGCACGAGCCCGTCCGTCGGGTTCGGCATCATCAGGTCGAGCAGCACGAGGTCGGGGTCGGTCTCGCTGGCCTTCTCGAGGCCGGCGCGCCCGTCGGCCGCCTCGTGCACCTCGTAGCCCTCGGCACCCAGCAGCGCACCGACCATCCGGCGGATGTTCGGTTCGTCGTCAACGATGAGTACGGAAGCCATTTAATGACGGATGACGGAAGACTGAAGACGGAAGGATCTATTGCGACTGGCGGGCGTCGGCGGCGGGCAGGGCCGGCACACTCCGCTCACGCTCGGCGAGCAGCTTGGTGACGAAGCGCTGGCCCTCGCTGATACGCTCGATCTCGATCGCCATCGACTCGATGGCGGACTCCATCCGCGCGAGCCGCTGGTCCGAGATGAGCGCGCTCGTGGGCGGCTGGGCTTCGCGACGTCGTACGTAGGACCGCACGAGGGGCACGCCGATGACCAGCACGATCGTGGTGAAGAAGAAGCTGCCGATGAAGAAGATGTCTTCGTTCACGCCGTCTCCGTGGCCGCACCGGCGGCCGCCGCTGGAATGGTGAGTCGGATCTCGGTGCCGCTGCCGGGCTCGCTGCTCGCGTCGACCGTCCCGCCGTGCGAGACGATGGTCTGCTTGACGATGGCGAGCCCGAGCCCAGTGCCGCCGGTCTTAGTGGTCACGTATGGCTCCCAGATGCGTGCGAGCACGTCCGCCGCGATCCCGATGCCATCGTCCCGTACGGCCAGCGTCACCTGCCCGTTTCGCCCGCTCACGCGCAGCGAGACCGTGCCGCGGCCCTGCGTCGCGTCCACGGCGTTGAGCAGCACGTTCGCCAGCGCACGCTGCAGCGCATCGTGCTGGCCACGCACCACGAAGGGGCCGCCGTCGGTCTTCACTTCCTGCGTCACGCTGCGCGGCAGCGTCGAGCGCGCGGTCTCGCGCGCGAGGTCCGCGAGGTCCACGTCGGCCACCGGCCCCTCGGGCAGGCGTCCGAACTGCGCGAAGTTCTTGGCCATCGCCTCGAGCCGCGACGATTCCATCTCCAGGACCTCCACGGTCTCGCGCAGCTCCGGCCCCACCTTGTTGCGCAGCGTCGCCACGGCAAAGCGGATCGGCGTGAGCGGGTTCTTCAACTCGTGGGCGACCTGCCGCGCCGACTCCCGGAACGCCGCCAGGCGCTCGGCTTCGATCGCCGTGCGCCGCCCGGCTTCGAGCTCGCTGGCCATCAGGCGCATCCGTTCGCGCAGCGTGCCGAACTCCGGTGCGCCCTGCGTGCGCTCCTCGCCCTTGGCCGGCAGCGCCTCACTGCGGGCGATGCGCTCGGTCCAGCCCACGAGTTCGTCCAGCGGACGCGACAACTGTCGGCTCAGGTGGCCCGCCACACGCGAGGCGATGTAACTCAGCACGATGGTGACGACGAGCCCGAGCACGAAGAGCAGCACGGCCGTGCGGTTCACGAGGAAGCGGAATCGCCGCGCCTGCACGCGCGACTCGCCGAGTTCCTCCTCGTGCCGACGGAGCAGGGAATCGGTGCGGGCGGCTCCCGGTGCCTCGCGGGCGGCGCGGATGGCCGCCTCGCCGCTCTCTGCGACCTGATCCCAGGCCCCGACGCTCGAGAGCCGCGGCAGGATGCGCGCCGTCATCCCGCTCCACGTCAGTGTCAGCACGAAGGCCGGCACGAAGGCGAAGAGCGCGAGGATCAGGAAGAGTCGGGTTCGGAACCGCGGCGTGCGCACCCGACAAATCTGGCCCCTTCCCCCTCGCTTCGCAGGGGTTCGGGGCCCCCCGCGCGGCCCCGCTCGAGCCCCCAAGTGCACGCCCCACTGACATTTGGGCGCCTATGCACTAGTTTTCACATACAGGACGCGCTCGGCGCGTCGATGATCCGCTGCCCTCCGCGCGCGACCATCGGCACGTCGAGCTGGCGCCCCTCCGGCGGGTGATGCTCCTCGCCGGCACTCATTCGGCGATCATCGCCAGGAAAACAGATGCACCCACGTTCCGCTTCACCGGCTGCCGCGCGCACTCCGCGCGGCCCGGTGGCCCCGCTCCACCGCGGCCCGCAGGCCAGCGCCCTCGGCGCCACACACCACGCGCCCAACGCCGCGCTCCTCATCGACTTCGACAACGTCACGATGGGGATTCGCTCCGACCTCCAGACGGAGCTCCGCAACCTCCTCAGCAGCTCCATCATCTCGGGCAAGGTCGCCGTCCAGCGCGCCTATGCCGACTGGCGCCGCTATCCGCAGTACATCGTGCCGCTGAGCGAGTCGTCGATCGACCTCATCTTCGCCCCGGCCTACGGCTCGTCGAAGAAGAACGCCACCGACATCCGCCTCGCCGTCGACGCCGTCGAGCTGGTCTTCACCCGCCCCGAGATCGGCACCTACATCCTGCTCTCTGGCGACAGCGACTTCTCGTCGCTCGTGCTGAAGCTCAAGGAGTACGGCAAGTACGTAATCGGCGTCGGCATCCGCGAAAGCTCGAGCGACCTGCTCGTACAGAACTGCGACGAGTACTACAGCTACAACGCGCTCGCGGGCCTCGTGAAGAACAGCGACGAGGTCGGGGCCGCCAAGAAGTGGGATCCCTGGGAGCTCGTCACCGAGTCCATCCAGCGGATGCAGAAGAACGGCGACGTGATGCGCGCCGATCGCCTCAAGCAGGTGATGCAGGAGATCGACCCGACCTTCGACGAGAAGGACCTCGGGATGTCGAAGTTCTCGCGCTTCTGCCTCGAAGCCGCGCAGAAGGGCCTGCTGCACGTGGCCAAGCTCGAGAACGGCCAGCTCGAAGTCGGCCTGCCCAAGGGCGGTGCCGCGCCGGTCGTCGCCGCTCCCGCCGCCGCCGCGCCGCGCGCCGAGGGTGAGCGCGAAGAGCGCGAAGGCCGCAGCCGTCGTGGTCGCCGCGGTCGCGGTGGCCGTGGGCGCGATCGTGAAGATCGCCCGGGCACTCCCGCGCAGGGCGAGCTCGCGGTCGACGCGACGTCGGCCGCTGCACCGGACGCCGCCGCTCGCCCCCCGCGCGAAGAGCGTGCGCCGCGTCCCGATCGCGGACCGCGCCCGGCTCCGGCGCCCAAGGTGGACGAGAGCATTGGTGCCTCGGGCCTCCGCCTCACGCGCGACGAAGCCTTCGGCCTCGTGCGCGATGCGGTGAACGCCGTCGCCGCCGGCGACAACCCGGTGCCCTCCGAGACCGTGCGCGCGAAGGCGTTCGCGCTGCTCGGTCGCGATTCCGAGTCGCTCTCGGCCAAGAACTTCGCGCGCATCCTCAAGGACGCGCACGATGCCGGCCTGCTCGACCTGCGCAAGCGCGGCGAGGCCTTCGAGGTGACGGCCGTCGCCGACGCCCCGAGCATCGCCGATCAGCTCAACGCCGCCGAAGCCGCGCACACGCCGGCCGCGGCGCCGTCGACGCCGGCGCCTCGTGGAATGGGCGCGCGTGGCATTCCGTCCAAGGGCGGAGCGCGTGGTGCCAAGCCGGTGCCGCCGTCGCTGCTCCTCCTCGGCGTCGTCGAGGACGAGCCGGTCGCCAAGGCTGAGGCGCCCGCCGCCGTGGCCGAGGAGCCGAAGGGCAAGAAGAAGCCGGCCGCCAAGAAGAAGGCCGTGAAGGCCGAGTCGAACGGCGCGGGACCGAAGGCCAAGAAGCCCGCAGCGAAGAAGAAGGCCGCAAAGGCCTAGGCCGCTTTGCCACAGCAGGCGAGAGTGCGGGGTGTCCTCTGGGACGCCCCGCACTTTTCGTTGAGGCTGTCAGGAAGCGGGGCTACCTTACGCCGATGACCGCACTTTCTGAATTGCTCGCTGGGTTCCGCGCTGCCGCAGTGAGCGAGCGCGAGAAGGGTACCTACTTCGAGGAACTCATCCTCGCGTACCTCCGGCACGAGGCCAGTTACAAGGACCTGTACAGCGACGTCTGGACCTTCGCCGACTGGGCCAAGGCGCAAGGAAAGGACGGCAAGGACGTAGGTATCGACCTCGTCGCCAAGACGCGTGACACGGACGAGTTCCACGCCATCCAGTGCAAGTTCTACGCGCCCGACTACCGCATTCAGAAGTCCGACATCGACAGCTTCTTCACGGCCTCCGGCCAGAAGCCGTTCACGCATCGCCTAATCGTCGCGACCACCGACCACTGGTCGGTTAACGCCGAAGCCGCACTGGTTGGCCAGCACATTCCCGTCAGCAAGATCACCCTCTACGATCTCGAGACCAGTCAAATCGACTGGGCGCAGTTCAAGCCGAAGGCCAAGGCGGCGCCCGCGCTCAAGCCCAAGAAGTCGCCGTTCCCGCACCAGCGCTCGGCGATCGAAGACGTCATCACCGGGCTCAAGAAGGCCGACCGCGGCAAGCTCCTGATGGCCTGCGGCACGGGTAAGACCTTCACGGCCCTCAAGATCGCCGAGCGACAGGCCGGGGAAGGCAAGCGCGTGCTGTTTCTTGTGCCGAGCCTCGCGCTGCTCTCGCAGACGCTCACGGAGTGGACTCAGGAGAGCAACATTGGCCTGCACAGCTTTGCCGTGTGCTCCGACAGCGACGTCGGCAAGAAGAAGTCCGCCGACGACGACAGCATCCAGACCTTCACGCACGAGCTGCGCTTCCCGGCCACCACGGACGCCAAGCGCCTCGCCGCCGAGGTGAAGGCACGACACGACGCCGAGCATATGACCGTCGTGTTCAGCACCTACCACTCCATCGACGTGGTGCATCAGGCGCAGTCCGAGCACGGGCTGCCGGGCTTCGACCTCATCGTCTGCGACGAAGCGCACCGGACCACGGGTGCGACCTGGGCCGATGAGGACGAGAGCAGCTTCGTGAAGATTCACGACGCCGGCTACATCGTGGGCGGCAAGCGGCTCTATATGACCGCCACGCCACGCATTTACGGGAACGCGGCCAGAGCGACAGCGGAGAAGGAAAGCGTCACGCTTGCCTCGATGGACGACCCCGCGCTCTTCGGCGAGGAGCTGCACCGCCTGAGCTTCTCCGACGCCGTGCAGCGCAACCTGCTCGTGGACTACAAGGTCGTCGTGCTGGCCATCGAGGAGTCGCACGTCAATCGGCGCCTCCAGAGCCTGCTCGCCGATCCCAACAACCAGCTCAAGGTGGACGACGCCAGCAAGATCGTCGGCTGCTGGAAGGCCTTGGCAAAGCAGGGGTTCCGGGAGTACGGCAACTACGGATCGGCGATGCGCCGCGCCGTGGCCTTCTGTCAGGTGATCAAGCCGAGCACGGGCAAGAAGCACAAGGTCAGCTCGATGAACATCGCCGCGATGTTCCAGGCGGTGGTCGAGGCCTATCAGCAGTCGGCCCCGCCCGAGGAGCAGGCCGTGACGCTGCGCTGCGAGGCGCAACACGTGGACGGCGGGATGAACGCCAGCGAGAAGGAAGCCAAGCTCGCCTGGCTCAAGTCGCCGGCGCCCGCCGACACCTGCCGCATCCTCAGCAACGTGCGCTGCCTCAGCGAGGGTGTGGACGTTCCGGCCCTCGATGCCGTGCTCTTCCTCACCCCGCGCAATTCACAGGTGGATGTCGTCCAGTCAGTCGGTCGCGTGATGCGCAAGGCACCCGGCAAGGACCTCGGCTATGTCGTGCTGCCTGTCGTGATTCCTGCCGGCGTTGCGCCAAACGAGGCGCTCGACAACAACGAGGTGTACAAGGTCGTCTGGCAGGTGCTGCAGGCCCTGCGTTCGCACGACGACAGCTTCGACGCGATGGTCAACAAGCTGGACCTGATGAAGGTTCCGCCCAGCAAGATGGAAGTCATCGCCGTCACCGACCGCATCCAGCAGAAGCCGCGCAAGAAGGGCACGGCCGAGAGAGCCAAGGGCGCGTTCGGGATTGGCGCGAAGCCGTCACCCCAGGAAGACGCCGAACTTAACCAGACGCAGATCGAGTTCGAGATCGGCGAAATCGAGCGCGCCATCTATGCCAAGCTCGTCCAGAAGGTCGGCAACCGGCAGCACTGGGATGAGTGGGCCCGCGACATCGCCAAGATCGCCCAGACGCACATCGACCGCATCACACTCCTCGTCGAGGACCCCAAGCACGAGCGGGAGCGCGCGGCCTTCGCCGAGTTTGCCAAGGAGCTGCGCGACGACCTCAACGACAGCATCTCAGACGCCGAGGTGATCGAGATGCTCGCGCAGCATCTCATCACCAAGCCGGTGTTCGATGCCATCTTCGCGGGGCAGGGCTTTGCGGATCGCAACCCGATCAGCCGGGCGATGCAGAAGGTGCTCGATGTGCTGCAGGAGCATCATCTGGAGAAGGAGGCCGATACCCTACAGGGCTTCTATGCCAGCGTGAAGATGCGCGCGGAGGGGATCGACAGCGCCGAGGGGCGGCAGAAGATCGTCGTGGAGCTTTACGACAAGTTCTTCCGCGGCGCCTTCCCGAAGCTTACCGAACGGCTGGGCATCGTGTACACGCCGGTGGAGGTGGTGGAATTCATTATCCACAGCGTGGCGCACCTGCTGG
>VFQM010001240.1_pt1 | contig 23191 bp, 21 predicted proteins | sample 3512391 | NCBI WGS metagenome assembly VFQM01 (sample SAMN10412369, study PRJNA504923) | tailings metagenome | isolation source: Replicate 1 from Balatoc abandoned mine | place: Philippines | reverse complement strand
GCACTTGTATATGGCTTACTTTAATATTCCGCTGAATAAGTGCTTGTGCTTTTACCACTAACTTATTCAGGTATTCTTCATCAATATTCCCAACCAACAGCACTTCTATAGTGCCACTATCCTTGCCCCTGGCATAATCGCCAATGATATACGCAGCCTGCAAGTCGCCCAGTTTGTGAACTATGTTCTCCACAATGGCATCTATACCTAAGTATTTGTGCATTAAGCTTTTAAGGGAAGTATACAGGGGGTGAGCCGTATTGGCCCTGTACTCTATGGTGCGGCCATTGCCTTCTGAAATCAGGTAGCCTGCTTTAGACAAGTTGTTTAACTCATGCCGGATGGCATTGGTAGATTCCCCAAACTCCTCTGCCAAACCCCTCAAATAGGCTGTAGCCGAGCTGTTGACAAAGAACTTCAACAGCATTTTTAAGCGCGTTTTGGACGTTATCAGGGTATCTAACACCGTATAAAGTTAAAGTAAAGATTTAAATGAGTAAAATTTTTACTCTATTTTTTACGAAAGCTAAAGGTAACCCTACAACAACCGTAAAAAGTCACTTTGAACAGTGACCAGCAGACTTTGACCTATAGATTCCAGCGATAAGGTAAACTTATCACCCTCCTGACTTCTTTGAATCCTCCCTTGTAAGCCTTTAAGGGGTCCTCCCATAATTTCTACCAGATCGCCAACTGCTGCTCCTGCTAAGGGGGCAACTTCTACCAATAGACCAGACGCAAGAAAACGCTGGATGGTGGCCAGTTCCTTGGGGTGAAGTACGGCAGGTTTATCGTTGTGCCGGATATTCCAGGCAACACCTGGTGTTTGCAATACATTAACAATCTTATCCTCAGACTCGAAAACGAAAATGTAAGAGTTGAACAAAGGAACTTCGACTTTCTTCTTTCGGTCGCTCCACTGCCGAAGCACTTTGTGCATAGGTAGAAATACTTCATACCCGCTTCGTAACAAAAGATCTCTTACTTTTTTCTCCTGACGGCTCTTGGTATAAAACACAAGCCATTTTTTAGTGATGCTCATGTTATGCTCATAAGACAATGGTCAATGGACGATGGACAATTGATCAATAATGATTACTTCAATTCCCAGTATGCTAAGATGGTTTTCAAAAACGCTTCCATCTCATGTAATGGAATCATATTCGGTCCATCGCTCAACGCTTTCTCAGGATTAGGGTGCGTTTCAATAAAGAAACCGTCTACACCCACGGCTGCAGCTGCCTTTGCTAAATACGAAGTGAACTGGCGATCGCCTCCGCTTTTACCACCTAAGCCTCCCGGACGCTGCACGCTGTGTGTCACATCAAAAATAACGGGGGTATACTGACGCATGATCGGTAAGGAACGCATATCTACTACCAGGTTGTTGTAACCAAAGGTGCTCCCACGTTCTGTCAGAAATACATTGTTGTTGCCCTCTCCTTTTACTTTAGCTACTGCATATTGCATGTCTTCAGGCGCCATGAATTGACCCTTCTTTACCTTTACAGCCTTGCCTGTGCGTGCTGCTGCTTTTAACAAATCGGTTTGGCGGCATAGGAAAGCGGGTATTTGTAATACATCGGCTACACTTGCTGCTTCTGCACACTGATAACTTTCATGTACATCGGTAACAATGGGCACTTGCAAATCTTTCTTTACTCGTTCTAAAATCTGTAAGCCGCCTTCCATCGATGGCCCGCGATAGGAACCCAAGGAAGTACGATTGGCTTTATCAAATGAAGCTTTGAACACATATTGAATACCTAACTGCTCGGTTAGCTTTTTCATGTGCGTGCCCACCTCCATACAAATCTCGTAGCTCTCCGCTGCACAAGGACCTGCAAATAAAACCATCTTATCGCCACCTAAGGTGATCTTGTCTGTTACCTGAACTTTATCTTTAAAAATCTCCACTGCTATTGGTTGTTAGTTGTTCGTTATTGGTTGTTGGTTGTTGGTTATTCGTTGTTCGTTGTTGGTTGTTAGTTGTTGGTTGTTCGATTAGTTGGATGGAATACGGTGATAGTTGCTGTAATCTTCTTCCGGTTCTTTTACGATATCTTCAAAAACTTCATTAAGATCGAGGGATAAACCTGGTAATACTTTACTCTGCACAACATCGCCCATGGTTAAGGGCTTTGTAGGCACGTACTTACCTTCGTCACTTAAGTAGAAAATCGTAAGGGTTTTTTCTGTTGGATGCACAACCCAATATTCTTTTACACCTGCCTGTTCGCAGATGTTGTATTTCTCATGCAAATCTTTTGCTACCGATGATTTGGAAAGCACTTCTACCACCAGGTCTGGCGCTCCGGTGCAACCCTTTTCTGTTAATTTCGATGGATCACATACTACAGTAACATCGGGCTGAATAACGGTATCTGACTTGTCTTTTACTGGTAACACTACATCAAATGGGGCCGAAAAAACCCGACAAGATTTTCCTTTCAAATAGTTAAAAATACATGAACTGATTGCTATAGAAACATGCTGGTGTTTGCTTCCCGGTGCAGGAGACATCATGAATATCTTACCTAAAATCAGCTCTACGCGCTCCTGAAACTGCCAGGTTAGATAATCCGCGTAGGTATAACTTTTAGTAAGATCCAGTTGCTGTATGTCTGTTATCGGTTTCATACCCCAATCGCTGCAAAGATACACAAATACGCCCGTTTGTTGCTGATTGATTTCTGCTTCAGCCTTTAAGAAGCTTCTCAAACTTGCCTTGTGCAGCCAATACTAAATCGCCTACTTCGCGTACTACGCCTTCACCACCTTTGTATTTGGATATTAAGTCTACCTTGTCTTTAATGTAATCGAAAGCATCAGCAGGGCACACAGCTAAACCCACTAACCTAAAGGCCACTAAATCAATAATATCATCACCCACATAGGCCATCTCTTTGGCTTTTAGTTTATGGTGTGCTGCCAGCTTTTCTACCACTGCCCCTTTATCGACAATGCCCTGGTGGCAAAAATCGAATTTAAGTTCAACTGCCCGATTGGCTGTAACCACTGAATCGCGGCCGGAAATAGCCCCAACTAAAATACCGGCTTTGCGGAGGTGTGAGATGATTTGTCCATCTTTTACATTGAAGTTTTTAATCTCTTTCCCTGTGGCGTCATAAATGATCTTACCATCAGTGAGTACGCCATCCACATCAAAAAAAATGGCTTTGATCTGAGCGGCTTTTTTAACCTGCTCTTTTGTGTATTGGGCTAAAATCTTCTTCAAAATGAATTATTACAGGATCGGAGCTCGAAAATTAGGAAAAGGTTTTTACTTTATAGCACTAAACCTTGCTCAGCATGAAGATTATCTGGTTTTTGGTCTCCCTGGCACTTACGTTGGCCTTAATTTTTGCGCTTAACTCAAGTTGGCCTGTGGGCGGCACGCGCATTCCGCCCTTGGGTAAATTCTTAAGTCCCTTTGAGGGCTTTTGGCAAAATATTGAAGCTAAAAATGAACCCCTGAATGCTGAGCTTTCTATCAGTGGTCTTGAACAGGAAGTATCTATTTACCTCGACAGTCTGTTAATCCCGCACATTTTTGCAACTACCGAAGCTGACTTGTACCTGGCACAAGGCTTTGTTACGGCCAAACACAGACTTTGGCAGATGGAGTTTCAAACACATGCTGCAGCAGGTCGTATTTCAGAAATTATTGGTGCCGGTAAAGACAATGCTGTGCTGAATTACGATCGTGGTCAGCGCAGGTTGGGTATGGTTTACGGAGCACAGCATGCATTGGAAGCCATGGAAAAAGATGCTCCCTCTAAACTAGCTGTTGAGAAATATACAGCGGGTATTAACCAATACATTCAATCACTGAGTTACAAAGATTTTCCATTCGAATATAAGTTGCTGGACTATGCACCTGAGCAATGGACGAAACTAAAATGTGCCTTACTCCTACGCAGCATGGCACAAACACTTAACATGGGCGATAAGGATATTGAGATGACCAATACCTTAAAGCTCTTTGGTAAAGAAACAGTGGATTTGCTTTTTCCTGATATGGAAAATGTAGGTGACCCCATTGTAGACAATACCGGCAAGTGGAATTTTAAACCTCTTACACTTGAAAGTGTACCTTCTGCCCTGCCGAATGAATTAATTAAATTATCCGGAAAACTACCTCCTTCAGACCCAACCACAGGAAGCAATAACTGGGCAGTGAGCGGCAGCAAAACAGCCAACGGTGCACCTATGCTAAGCAGTGATCCTCATCTAAATTTAAGCCTCCCTTCCATCTGGTATGCGATACAACTACATGCTCCCGGTGTAAATGTAATGGGCGTTTCTTTGCCTGGCGCACCGCACGTAATTATTGGATTTAATGATTCAGTTTCGTGGGCAGTTACCAATGCACAACGTGATTTAGTTGATTGGTATAGTATACAGTTTAAAGACAGTACTAAACATGAATACCTACTTGATGGCAATTGGGTAAAAAGTAACATCGTAGAGGAGCGCTTTACTGTACGCGGGCAAGAGGCTTTTATTGACAGCGTTGTTTACACGCATTGGGGACCTGTAACTTACGATGATACGTACCATGCAGAAGACAATCTAAAGCACCACGCTTTCCGCTGGATCGCCCACGATGAATCAAATGAATCGCTGACTTTTTACAAACTTAACCGCGCCAATAATCACCAGGATTATATGGAGGCATTGAATCATTACAGTGGACCGGCACAGAATTTTGCTTTCGCTTCTACCAGTGGTGATGTGGCCATGCGTATACAGGGCAAATTTCCTTTAAGAAGAAAGGATGAAGGCAAGTTTGTACTCGATGGAAGTAAAACGACTAATGGATGGCAGGCCTTTATACCCAACGAACAAAACGTAATGTATAAAAACCCTGAACGTGGTTTTGTCAGCTCTGCCAATCAGTATCCGGCTGATGCCTCGTATCCCTATTACATCACAGCTTCTAATTTTGAAGCGTATCGTAACAGGCGTATCAACCAGGTATTGGGCGCGCTTAGCAATGCCAAACCACAAGACTTAATGAACTTGCAGAATGATAACTACAACTTAAAAGCAGCGGAGAGTCTACCCTACTTCCTTGAACAAGTGGCTGACCTCGCTAACCTTACTGAAGCTGAAAAAGCTGCTATTGACAAACTGAAAAGCTGGGACTACTTCAACAACGTAGACAGTGAGGGCGCATCGTATTACGAAGCCTGGTGGGATGCGCTGATGCCGATGACCTGGGATGAATTCAGAAAAGAAAATGTATCACTTTCCCGACCTACAACTTACCAAACCATTAAGCTTTTAAAAGAACAACCAGAGCTCGTTTGGTTCGATAGGCAGGAAACACCGGAGAAGGAAAATGCCAAAGCCTTGTTGCAGGCTGCTTTCAGAAAAGGTGTTGCAGATATTGAAGCCTGGAAGAAAAATAAAAACGCCACGACCGTTCCCTGGGCTGAATTTAAAGATTCTTACGTAGGTCACTTGTTGCGCATTGACGCGCTCAGCATTAAAATTAAACACGGTGGTAACCACGATATCGTTAATGCCCACTCTCGTACACACGGGCCTTCATGGCGCATGATTACCTCTATGGAGAAAAACGGTGTGAAAGCCTGGGCAACATACCCTGGCGGACAATCAGGTAATCCGGGCAGTAAATATTACGATCAGTTGCTAAGCCACTGGACTAGTGCCAGCTATTATCCACTTGCCTTTCTTCGTAGCAAAGAAGAAGCCAGCTCATTCAATCACCTTCATCTTAATCCATTAAAGAAATGAAATTCGTATTTCAATTTTTATTCATCGCTGCCGGATCATTTGTTATCCAACTTTTCTTACCCTGGTGGAGTATTGCCATTGTGGCCTTTGCCGGAGGCTATCTGTTAAAATCATCGCAAAACTTTTTAGCAGGATTTCTAAGTGTGGCACTTCTGTGGGGATTGTATGCAGTATGGATTGATCAGGGTGGTGCTGCGCCATTGACTGACCGGGTGGCTGGTATTCTATCCATTAGTAAGCCATTATTGTTTGTGCTTACTGCTGTTATTGGTGGCTTAGTAGCGGGCTTTGCTGCTTTGAGTGGCTCTATTCTTAAACAAGATAAAAGGAAGAGTTTATACTACTGATTTGATTTAAAATCTTAGTGACACAGATTCCACAGAATAGCACTGATAAGATTAATCAATCTTATTAACTTAAATTCTAATCTGTTTTCATCAAGCTAAGTTTGGATAACAACAATTTCGCTAAGATAGGATATTCGTCAGACCGCTCTAATGCGCATCAAACAGCGGTCAGACGGATTTTAGGTAAGACTTTATTTAATTAAAATTGACATTTATTTTTATCCATAATTTTTTTCATCGTAATCCTCAATTCTCCATATTTTGTTTAGAAAAACATTTTTCTTTTGCTGCCTATTTCTCGTTATAGGACTTCACTTATCCACAAATTCTTTTGGCCAGGATAGCCTGCGTTATTCCTTTGAATTAAATACACACAAGGGCTCCATTCTTCCGCATCGCGATACCTTAAGAAAAACGGCCAGGGGTGCACATCCCACCAGTCTTGAACTTGGCTTTAGCTGGCGCAATGCTTCTAAAAAAGGTTTTGAAAAAGCCAATCGCTATGCAGAAAATGGCGTGCTACTTGGTTATACTCATTTTGATAAAAAGAATATTCTCGGTGAAGGTTTTTATTATATGATGTATACAGAGCCTCAACTGACTTTAAATGAGAAAATTAATTTCTCACTCAGGCTTGCTGCCGGAGTAATTTACCTCAACAAGGTATATGACTTTACTAACAATCCCGACAACCGCTTTTATAGCAGCCCGGTAAGTGGCTTGCTGCGATTGGGTTTTCATGCTAACTATGCTATTGCACCCACATGGCAAGTCAGTGGTGCCGTAAACTTCAACCACATCTCCAATGGTGGCATGCGCGTACCCAACCTGGGTATGAACTACCCTACATTTTCGCTTGGAGTAAAATACCTTATTAACGATGTGGCTTTACCGGCAAGAGACAAGGTTGACCTGTATGATAAAAATTTGCGTTACCATGTGCAGCTGTTTACTGCTTCGAGGTTGGTATACGACTGGGATGCGGATTCACCCCGCAAACAAATGGTGGGTTTAAGTCTGGGTCTCTCCAGACAGTTCAATTATTTAAGCAGTTGGCTGGTGGGCAGCGAACTCTCTTACGATGAGTCCTTACCTATTACAGGCAAGGTATTTCAAAGATTTGATGATAGTCCGTGGATCATTTCGCTAACAGGTGGCCATTTACTTAAGATTGGTCGAGTAGAGTTTTCTCAGTTGTTGGGTGTCTATTTATTCAAGCAATATCGTAATGATATACCTGTATTTCAGCGCTATACGCTCTTATATGCAGCTACCAAAAATATTCGTGCGGGTTTCTCTTTAAAAGCACATGCTGAGGTGGCCGAGTTAATAGATCTGCGCTTGGGGATAAATTTTGGAGTATCTTCAAAAAGATAGGTTGAGAAATCAAACCCTTCGCTTATATTTGCAACTCTTTTTTTGGGAAGAAGTCCTGAAAAGAACTTTAAGGAGAGGTGGGTGAGTGGCTGAAACCAACAGTTTGCTAAACTGTCGTACGGGTTAAACTGTACCGGGGGTTCGAATCCCCCCCTCTCCGCTTAACTACGCTCAAACTTGCCTTAGGGCAAGTGAAGCGCAGTCAAGAAAAGAATTCTGGCAAGCGGCCAGCCAAACGAAGCCAGTGATGGAACGAGGGCTGGGGCGCAGTTTGGGTCCGATAGCTCAACTGGATAGAGCATCAGCCTTCTAAGCTGACGGTTCGGGGTTCGAGTCCCTGTCGGATCACTAAAATAAATTGTTTGGGTAGTTTTATTATTGATTAATAATTCTACTTTTGCAGCCCTTAAGAAATTGTTCGGGGCGTAGCGCAGTCCGGTAGCGCACCTGGTTTGGGACCAGGGGGCCGCAGGTTCGAATCCTGCCGCCCCGACTTGACAGGACAAATTGGAATTTTTTCCGTTTGTCCTGTTTTTATTTACTCCTAACTCGCTGTTCATCATGTAAATAAAACGCACAGCCTCATTGACCCGGCTGGTTCGAAGTACGAATCCGTCAAAAGTCAATTTTTCGGGGTACATCGAACCAATCACCTCCCGCTTCTTTTCGATGTCTCCGGTTTCATAGATGTAGTCTAACTTTAATAGATTATCCAATCCACGATTTAATAACTGGTCAATACTGACTTGACTATCATCACACGCGCTGAGTTTAACCTCCAACTTTTCCAGTTTACTGGAATACTCCGATTTCATCTCTTTGAAATCTTCCGGGTCGAGTTGTTTTGAAGAAAGCAAATCCCTGATGTAGGACAACTTTTCTTCTAAGTCTTTGATTTGCGCCAGCACTTGTTTCCTATCATTCTGTAAATGATTTGTCTGATCATTCCATGCTTCAGCCAAAGTTATCTTGTAGACTTCTGCCATCTCAGTTCGAGGAATATATTTCTTCAATTCATACTCAAAGAGATTATTCACGTAGTCGGCTTTGAACCTACACGTACACCCATCAAAGCAATGATAATATGAATAGTATTTGTACCGCCCCTTTGAAGCACTCCCAGTCAGTAGTTTACCGCAGTGTGGGCAAATGAGAAAGCCGCGCAGCGGCATCGTAGCATTCGAAGCCACCTTTAGCCGATACTGTCCTCTCTTTCTACCATCCAAAACGTCTTGTACTTGATAATACAACGCCTCTGTAATAATGGGCTCGTGCTGTCCTTTTACAAACCGACTCTCTTCGTCTTTGTATTTAGGGATAAATATTTTTCCACAATAAACTGGATTCCTTATCACAAACCAGAAAAGGCTTTTGGTGCCTTTAAATCCCTTTTCTTTCGCGGTCTTATAAACCTGCTCTGTGTTATATATACCTTCAGCTATCTTTTCAAACGACCATCGAATAACATCCGCATCAGGGTATTTGGGGGAGATAAGCTTTTTGCCACCTTCATCAGTTTTATTGATGTAACCAATAGGAGCCAATCCCATATATCGCCCCTCTTTTCGTGCTCTTCTCATGCCATGAATCACATTTAAAGCGCGCCTGTCATTCTCCACTTCAGGCGCGGCTAAATAGAAAGCGAGCATCATCTTGTTTTCCGGAATGGACAGATCAAGTGGTTGTTCAATGGCTTGAGGTTCAACTCCGAGTTTTCTAAGGATGTTAATCATTTGGTAAGCATCTCCCGCATTTCGACTGAACCTATCCCACTTGAGAAACAGCACCAAATCGGTTTGACTTTTATGCTTCCGCAAATCCTGAAGATATTTCTGCCATTCAGGACGATTGAACGTTTTAGCGGAGTGGTCTTCAAAAATAACTTTCCGGATACTTACCTTGTTGATGTCACAATACCTTCGGAGAAGTTCTTCCTGGCTCCTCTGGGAATAGCCCTTGTCTGCTTGCTCATCTGTACTTACCCTGATGTATAAGTCCGCTGTTTTCATACAAAGAAGATTTAGGTTACCAAATTCTGACTACCTTTTATTGTTTCCCGTTTTTAAATATTGGCTCACAACAATGTTAGCCACCTTCCGAAGAAATTCGAGAATTGAAGCGGCCTGTTCTACAGTCACACTCACACCTTTGGCTTTGAGGATTTCCACTACTTTCTCCGGCTTTAATTTCTCCATTTGGCACCTCCATAACTCCCACGCATGAGATCACAGCACAGGGTACCACTGTAACGCTAATATAAAAAAATATGTTTTGATAACATAGTATTTAGCAAAACTTTTAATAATTTAGCAAGATAATTTTCTATACTGATCATCCTACGCTGCCGAATGAACTAATTTATACTCATGTGATTGACAAAACACTGAACTGAACAAAAATGACTCGAACATACAAGGTTACATACAAGACCTACCTTAACGAGCGTCTCAAAACTGTTTCTTTTCATGGTAAAGTCACTCATCCGCTCTACGTTCAAGTGACGTTTGATCGCAAATCAATATTCTTCAAGAGTTACTATTTTGAATTGTTTTCCAAACCTAAGTATCTGCTCCTTGCTGCTGGAAAGAAGAATAGCCCTGCTATTGAGAACGCAATTGCGCTGGAGAATGAATTGATTGATTTTGTAATTGACAAATCGATAGATGGTTTTTCCTTAGAACGCTTCAAGAAATTGTATTGGTTCTACTGCCGTGATCTATGCGATATATCAGAGGACGGGTTCCGCGATTATTTGCTCACCTTCTTTAATGATGAAGGAATGCCCGCACTAGCCAACGCGATCACAAATGGAAGCAAAGGGAAAATACTATTTGATATCGTTCAGGATTTAAAGCTTGCACTGAAGCCGGATCTCTATAGCAAACTAATTGATAACTCATTTCATTATGCGCCTCCTTATATCCCTCTGTATGGGTTTATGTTCGAGCAAAAGAAGTGGCCCCTGCTTAGGCTAACGGTAAAGGAATGGACAGATCTAAAAACCAAAATGACCTTTGAGCAATACATTGAACAGAAATACCCTAATCAAGATCCAAAGTCATTAGTCGAGCAAATCGAGATGTGGTTAAAGTCTTTCAAGGGTTGATCCGACAGCAGTCAATTTAAGTTCCTTCATTTTTTTAGGCAAAGTTCGGCCTTGTTCCGGAACTCCGCCAAGAGACTTCGGCATAAACGGGCACCTGCCTACGGCCTACCTTCCCATTTATTCCGATTCCTCTTGGCTTCTTCAATTAGTCCACCCGCGATAGCCGTTCCGGAAAAGCCCGGTTTGGTTGAGCACAAAAAATGATGTTCAACCAAAACAGTACAGCTATGTTAGACTACATCTATCTTTCACAAACTACACCATGTGATGAACCTTGCGCACAGGTTGGAACGAACGACTATCTGCACAACGCTCGCATTGAAATCCGTGTGTATATTGATCAATTGAAACGCGCATTTGGAAATAATCCGGAAGGATCTTTTTTCAAAGTTGTTCGTTGTCCTCATGACTTCGGCACATACCTCGATATTCGGTTTTACTATGAGGATGAAGATCAACTCCACATAAAGTATATGATGGCGATTGAATCTGGTTGCCACAAATGGGACGATTATTCCAAAAAGGAATTAGTAGGGCGAAACTATACTGTCAAGGTTATAGACGAAGAGATTGGTTTTTCCTACTAATACAAACTGAAGGGGGTCTGGCCCCTTTTTTATTCGGGTACTAGCCAAGAAAGTTTCATTTTTGCTGTGGTAACCCTTAAATTAAGGGAGGCTATTTAGATAATTTTTAATAGCACAGTCTTTTTTAATGGATTAACGAGGTGGTTAAGTACCAACGGTTGCCCTGCGGTGATTGCTATTAGCCAAAAATCATCTATGAGAAATCATTTGCAAGATGCCTGGTCATGTTAATAATCATGAGATTCGGAAATTATTGCTTTCCTACCCCAGGAGAGCTGTTAAGATTTTGTGCGATCAGTATTACAACAGCCTTGTGCGAATTGCATTTAATCTAACTCATGATAAAGAGGCATCTAAAGATATTGTGCAGGAAACTTTTGCTTATGTCTGGCAAAATGCCAAAGAACTTGGCAACTATCATGAACGATCCATTCAGCATTATCTGGTAAGGATTGTGAGAAACAAATCCATAACCTACTACAATGAAAATGTACAACTCAGCAAAAAGAAAATACGATTTGTAAACGGCCATACCTATGACCTGGCGCAAGACTCAATAGAATCAAGGATCATCCAGATTGAGGTAACGCAGGAAATCCTCGGCATAATAGCACGGTTCCCCAAGAGAGAACGCGAATGCCTGATGATGAAAATTGAGGACGAATTGGATAATGAAGAAATCTCGGCTCGGCTTGGTGTGGGCATAAAGGCCGTAGAAAGGAGCCTGACGAGCGCAAAAAAACGGCTCCGCAGGCGCCTGCAGGCCAAACCCTAAAAATATTGTAGCCGGAGCATAGGAAATCGGGTCTGATCTCAGAGTAAATAATATAGAGAGCCATCACTATGGACAGAGTAGCACTTATTTACAGATTCCTGTCTGGAGAAGCCAGCCAAAGCGAAAAACAGGAATTGGATGAATGGATCGCTAAAAGCGAAGCCAACCGGGAAGAGTTCGAGGATATCAAATTGCTTTGGGAAAATTCTCCATTACCTTCGGACACAGAGCAAGATGAAAATGGTTTTGAGAAAATCCGGCAACGCATTCAACAGCGATCCCGAAGGAAAAAGCGAATTCTCTCCATCTTCTACGTTTGCATCGTTGTCGCTCTTATAGTTCTTTTCTTTCTACTGCTCAGGCAAACCTGGTTTAGAAATCCGGTTGGAGCGCAATTTAATGACACAGGAATGAACGAAGTAATCAAAATGCTTGAGAAAAAATATCATATCCAAATTGAAGTAAATAACCCTCAATTGTTAAGGTGTAATTTTACTGCGACTCTTTACAAGATTCAGGACAAGCAAACAGCGTTGCGTTCAATTGAACACTCGCTTGATGTGGCATTTATCGCCCAGAAAAAAAATAAGTACAGGGCTGTTGGAAACGGGTGTTCAAGTTTATAAAGTACTAAACTAACGCAAAGGATATAAAGTATCAATATGATTAAAATTACCGGCTCATCCAACCGGTCTTACAGGCCATGCACCCAGGTGTCAGATATGAATTGCAGGAGTTGGAAAAACTCATTTCGTCCGGAGATCAAATAATCCGTGATGAGAAGCAACATAATGTCCTGAAGGATGCTGTGGGAAACGAGATCGAAAGAATAAAGCAAACATTCGTTCACGAAGTATTCAGTTTCGAAGATGAGCGCCACCTGGAACGGTACATTCAATACCACCAACAAGCACTGATCCGGTTGATGGATAAAGCGGCATTGTTCATCCACACTGAAAGTCCAGCGGATCAGAAGCGTAAAATGTTCTACGAAGTGTTCTATGCAGGATTGGAAGAACTCCTCTTGTTCGTTGAGCGGCACTTTGCGAAATATTTTGATCAGGATGCTAAGGCACCTGAGGGGTACATCGATATGGCCCGAAAGGATGCAAGAACCAATATCAGAAGGATTCAAAAAGCTTTTGGTGCAAAGCAAACAGACCAACGCTTGATTGACCTCTTGCTGCACATACTTAAAAAAGTTGTGGACAGCAAACTGGATCAGGGAATTACCTATCGGAAAGTAATGTACGCAAAGGAAGTGCAAAAGGAGTTACTCCGGTTAATTGAAAGAGAAAGCGAAATTCAGGATTGGGATGATGAACTTCGGCAAGTGATGTACTACCTGAATTATAACTCTGTGAAAGTGCTCACCTATCATGCTCACTATATTTCTTCTCTGCTTGATCAATCAGAAACCCGGGCGGAAAAGATCGAGACCTTGTCTTTTGTTTTGAAGAAGATCAATCAATCGCAAGTGAAACCGGGAATACGGTATAACCAGAACGGCAGTCCTCTGAAGGATCAACTGAACATTTACATTGCAGAAGAAATTGACTACCAGGAAAGACTGCAACAACTAAGCAATAGTTCATCTGACAGATCGCCAGACTCGTTTCTGCCAGGTTTCAAACTCAAATTTGAGGCTTCCGTTTCACAACTGGCTTACCTGCTCAGGATTTTCATGGAAACAAAATTTATCATCAACAACAATTTAAGCCAGGTGCTTCACTTTCTTGTGAAATACGTAATAACAAAACGTTCCGAAACGATCTCTTATGGCAGCTTTAGGTCAAAATTTTACAGCACAGAAGCCGGCACAAAAGAGTCTGTGAGAAACATGCTCGTTTCTATGATCCAATATATTGATAGGGCTTAAAGAATTGATTTTCTCCTTTTATTCAATTTATATGAGTTTAGCCAGCGCGCATCCTTACGCCATTGCTCAAAGCATAAGTTGTATTTCTCTTCGATCCCGCTCGCCAGGGTATCAAGACTTTTTTTGATTTCATCAAACTTTGTTGTGAGCATTTTTAATTCTTCTATCTTCTGCATATAGAAGGATTGATTTAGTTGTTGATGAACGGCCAGATCGTTTCTTTCATTTAGGTACGTAACAAGGTGTTGCATTCGTTCGATTAGTTTAGGCAGCTTTTCGGGATCGATCATGTTGGTAGAAAGGCGTTTCATGTACCCAAACTACAACAAACAGGCACCGGACTATTTCCTTAACCTAAACGTATGAAGAAATTCTCATCGGATGCCTCCGAAGTATCCGGTCCTGAATGTTTGCTATGGGTTATAACAATTACAAAGTGACCGGGGCGCAGTCAATACATAGTCCGCAGTTTGAATTTCTTTTAAAAAATTCAGAAATACTTAACCACAAAAAAAGTTGAGAGTAGTATTGACCAGATTGCAAAAAAGTTAGCGGAACAACTTCTCAAGAATTCTTGTTTGAACAAATGGAAGATTTTCTTCGTAGAAAGTAGCCGCCCTGATGTTTGTGAGTTTCCCCTCGTCTTCAGGAATTTCAATAAAAAATTCGTCACGCACCACCCACTTTATCCGAATGTAGAAGTTACTCCAATTGGAAATAACCTCATGAGAAAGCCCCTCATCGATCAAGGATTGTATGAAGCTTTTTTCAACAACGCCCACCCCCTTTACCCGAATGGTTCGTGAACCGGGTTGGTTTGCCTTTAGATACAGTATATCGCCAACCTTAAGTAACGAAACCGCTTCATATAAGTCCTTAGCGCTCGCATCATTCCAGCCAATGATAAATCTTCCTTCCTCGAAAAAACTTTCCTTCATCTCATCGCCACTCCAATTAGATCCTGCTCCATAGATAGCCATAGTCGTTCATAGTTAATGTCCTGCCGTTAGACCAAAATGTTTTCCACCCTTTCAATATGCTTATACAATAACGATGACGGGGTGCCATTGCTACCTTGAAAGACTTCCGGACATCCAAAGACAATGAAATTCTCCTTCGCCCGCGATACGGCAACATTAAGCATGTTTACACCCTTGTCAAAGAAATAACCTCCGCCCATGTTATTCTTCCCATAGACAGACGAAAACAAAATTATTGGGCGCTCAGCTCCCTGCAAGGCATGCACCGTACCAATGGTAAGTCCGCTGGTATCAATGCTATTCTTTTTGAGAGCAGATTTTATCATCAACTTCTGGCCCTTGAATGGAGTTATGATTCCAACTATTTCTGAAAGCGTTACAATTTTTGGTTTTCTATTCTCCCTCAAAGCCTCCGCATTTTCGCGATCTTGGTGGTTGTTCACTATTCTATTGCTATTGAGTTGTAACCATTTTGCAATTTCAATCGCCTCAAGACTATTGGTTCTGCTGGAGCCATCCTTGAATGACTCCCCATCCACTGGGATAAATTTCATTGGCTCGAAAAGAACATCACGTGCCTTCCCCTTCATGGGTTCCAGCAGTCCATCGTACGCCAGTTTGTTACAATATTCAATGATCTCATCGAAGCACCTGCGATGTTCAGTCAACAGGAGACCTCGTTCCGTCCGGGAATTAACCCTGTAACAAGATGATTTTTGAGCCAGCATCATGACGCTTCCGGAACTCCCCAAAAATCCTTTGCTCTGCAATTCATCGATCTTGATGAAATCCTCCTTAGTGGAAACCAATTCGTACCGGTGAAGATTTGCATGATCTATTTTTTGAGGTACACTCCATACTGGCTCTATTTGCTTGGTGTCGCCCACTACGATGGCTCGCTTTGCCAGTGCAAAAGTAGCCGCCCCAACTTCAGGCGATACCTGACCGGCTTCATCGACTATTAACAAATCAATGCTTTCAAGCAACGGTGGTGCCTCAAAAACATTCCGGGTCAATAGCTTCTTTACAAATTTTGAGTATGTAAAAAACTTGGGAGCCATGTAGAATGTGGATACAAAACACGGTGTGAGCATTGCGAGTCGTTGAAACCTCATGAGCGAATCTACTTGCCCGTTTTTAAAAAGCCTCTCCTCCGCCAGTACTCTTTCTGTTTCAAGTATCCAACGTCCTTCCCAGTAATGCGTTGCCAAATAGAACATTTCGTTTTTTAAACTTACCTCAAGTTCATCGTAGAAGAACAGACTTTTCTCTTTCTTAAAGCCTGCCTCATCATTTGGAGGATCGCCAGATATCGAATGTTGCTTTTTCCAATCTGTCCAGGCATTACTGGTTTGTCTGATTGATTTTACCAGGCTGAGTCGTTGGTCAAAGAATTGGTGAAAAGAATCTATTCTGTAAAAGTTGATGACTGCATAGTCAACCAGGCATTCTCTGAATATTTGCTTCAGTCTTGTAGCCCGTTTTTCCTTAACGAACTTGAAAAAGGAGAACATCTTTATCCAGATGGATTCCGTATCGAGGTAACTGCTAAACTTCTTTTCCAATTCAAGCAGATTATCTTCAATTCCACTGAGTGCAGAAATATTCAGCGTACCACCGGAAAAAAGATTACTATTATCCGCCCCGAGCAGTCTGATCTGATTCGGTATGCTTTTAAACTTTCGCCAAAGTTCCACACCATGAATTAAATTGCCATTGCGCTGCTTGAGTTCATCCTGCAAGTATTCAACGATTTCATTGACCGTACTTGCCAAACCTGTGTGCTCGAAGAAATTCTGACAATAAACTTTCCTTGCTTCGTCAACAAATGCATGATTCTCGATCTTCTTATGAATCCCTTCATCAAAAAGTCCCTTATAGTAAATGACCTTTGGATCGATATTCTTTGATTTGCTCGGAAGATAAAGGCCAAAACTGGTAATCTCTGGTATCCATCTTTTATAGAGAATTCCTTGTCGCGCTTTTACATTACGAAAGCTGTCGATAATGTTGGTTACGGCCTGGTTATTTGTTGAACAGGCTACTATGATTCTTGGCCTGTCGCCCTCTATTGCGCTTAACACCACTTCATTGGCAACAATGCTTTGAAGCAGGGTGGTTTTGCCTGTTCCGGGTGGTCCATTCACGGCCAGAATGCTGCCATCCTTTAATGTATTGAAGTGATACAAACTTCTTCGTTGCGAAACCGACAAAGGGTGTTCATGTCCCATTTGGCCCAAATGATTTAGCGATGCGGCTTCAAAATCTTCGATTGAAAGAAGTGGTTTCAATGGCTCTTCTTGCCGACTACAGATATTGTGTAATAAACGAGGAGTCTTTTCGCTTTTAAGTAGGGAATCATACAATTGAATGATGCCATCAGCAGGGTTCCTGATGATGTTGTTAATAACAATTGTATTTTCCTGCGAGACCAGGAAATTTTCTGGCTTGTAACTTTCAAGCGGCTGTCCGGTGGATTCCTTAAAAATTGATTTTAGATAATCCCAATATTGCGGCCAACTCTTTTCTGTAAATGCATCGGCATACACCTTATCGATGGTATCGACATCTGAAAAAATAAAATTTACCTTTTCATTTATCTGCGGCTCAAGGTGCACCCGAGGAATATAGGGAAAGGTATCGTCATCAGGACGGAGATTTCCTTGCCGGTTTAATATCGCTTTAATCCAAAAAGGATAGAATGGGCCCTCTTCACCTATGATTTTGATGTATTCGGGAATTGGGCTGACAAGAAAAGATGAAATAAGAATTTGTACTTCATCGAGTGATTGCCAGTCTTCATGCTCTCTGTTTTCGATTCCTTTTTCGTAATTGATTCGCTGCTCTTCCCGATCAATAAGTTGGTTCGCCTGTTGAATGGCCACCTGACCGGACTCTACATCCACTGTGCAGTTCTTTAGAAAGAGTGCTTTTCCTTCCAACTTAATCTCAATCCTTGCTGCATCGGCAAGAGTATTCCGCCAATATTTAATAAAATTATTTGCTGACATGTACAGTCGGTAAAAAGTAACGCGGGCATTATCCGCTAATGAATTGGTTCAATTTCACTTTTTCTTCCTGTTGTAGGGAGATTGGTTTGTTGGTTTCAGTGAGATGCTGTTGTTACTTGCGAACAGTCTTACGGAATTTTCAGTCCGCCCTAACTTATGAGCAATGAGGCCTGTTGGGGTATTTCCTTTTACCAATTGATTGAACTGCTTTTTATCTGTTGATGTCCATTCTTTACCGTGATTCTTAGGAGTCTTAGCCATGTTGGATGTGTTTTTTATTGGAATTCAATATAAGAAAAATGTTCCTGTGATTCGTTCCGTTTTCCGGAGTTTGAGAATGAAGGGCGAGTGAAAATTTCTGAGAAGCAATAACTATTATGGATTGGCAAAATACCAGACAACAAATAACAAAAGGCCAGCGATGAACAATATAAAGCTTACGAGTTTAAGAATTCGTTCACCCAGAGGAGTGAGTACAGAACTTGTAAATGATCGGAAAGTTTCGATGCCGCTTTGATTTCTGCGGTAAAATTTCCGTCTGCCTACAAAGTTGTATATCGCGATAGACAGGAACAGGCAGACAATAGCGAGTATAATTATCGTGTTCATATCTTGAATTTAGTTTTTCCGGTGCATATCGCGACTACTAAAATCCACTATCTACCTGATAACTGGGTTATTTCAGTTTTACTATATTTCATATCCGCTCAGAGATCTATTGAGTCCCTATTTGGATACAAAATATTCTTTAATTATATTTCGTATCCGTTTAGAGACCTAAAAAGTCCCTATTAATATATGAAATATAGCAACCCGGCAAATATTCAAACGAAAACACTGCTTACCCAGGGGTCGGTACTCCTACGGCATTTTAATGACGCTGGCCGGCCGGCATTTACCCTTCAGGAAGCTGCCGAGGTGCTTAAAAGTTCAACCCGAGAGGCAACCAAAAAACTGCTTAGCGGCATGGTTAAACGCGGGCTCTTGCTAAGACTCAAAGAGGGAGTCTATTGGATTATTCCGTATGATCAGGACCCTAATACCTATTTTCCAAACACGCACCTGGTAGTGAAATATCTTACCGGAAATGTCGAATATTATATCGGCTATTACAGCGCGCTGGAACTTCACAGCCTTATCACGCAGCCTTCGTTCAGAGAACAGGTGGTGGTGAACAGGCAGGTCAAGCCGTCATCCGTAAAAATAAAAGGACACAAGTTTCAGTTTATATACCATAACCATAACCATTATTTTGGAGCATCCGAACTGTGGGTTGATAGTTTCAACAAGGCCACCTGTTCCGATCTTGAAAAGACCTTCATCGATTGCCTTTATAAACCTGACTATGCGGGTGGTATTAGTGAAATTGCCAAGGCACTCTATAAGTCGCGGGAAAAAATTGATTACCAAAAGCTTCTGAATTATTGCGAACGATTTAAGGCTCAGTCGGTAATTAAACGGCTCGGATTCCTGCTGGAGTTACTTAAAATTAACAATCCCATATCAGGTAAGCTCCATGCCATGATAACGCCCACGTACATTTTGCTGGAACCCTCGTACGAGAAAAAAGGAAAGATGAACGGCATCTGGTACGTGCGGCAAAACATGGAACTTTCTGATATTTTATCACCCATATTTAGTTGAAATGATAAAGACAAAAGAATTGAGCGCGGCAGCGGCCAAATACAAACTGAAAGATACCCAGGTGGAAAAAGATTACGTTCTATCGTGGATTCTCTATGGCATCTCAAAGAATGAATTACTTTTCAAGAGCCTTGTGTTTAAGGGCGGCACCGTATTGAAGAAAATTTACTTTGAAGACTACAGGTTCTCGGAAGACCTTGACTTCACCCTTACAGAAGAAAAAATTACCAACCAGGAATTGCTCAACGAATTCGAAAAAATATATGCCTTCGTGAAACAGGAAGCCAACATTTCGCTGAAATTCAAAGAACATGGTGAGCACGAAAGCGGAAGCCTTGTGTTTTACGTAAATTATGTAGGGCCGCTTCAGGCAAATATCGACAGTCGCGATATCAAGATCGATATCACACGCGGAGAAATACTGGAATTTGAAATCGAAACAAAGCCTTTGATTATCACGTACTCCGACTTGCCCCCGGATTCTTTTTTGTTACAGTGCTATTCGCTTCCGGAAGTGTTGATAGAAAAAATGGCTGCCTTGATGGGGCGTACCGAGCCAAGAGATCTTTACGACTTCTGGTACCTGACCGAGCACGATGGACTTAAACCCAAAGACTGCCGTGGCGAGTTTGAGCGAAAAGCCACCAACAAAAAGCACGATCCTACGAAGTTGGAAGAAAAAGTATTGGCCAAGGAAAAGAACTTTAAAAAAGACTGGGAAAGGAAATTGGAAAACCAAATGGACGAACTGCCGAAATTTGATGATGTATTCAGAGAATCGAAAAGAAATTTTAAGTTTTAGCGTATGAAAACCTCCCTTACCCATCTTTCCGAAAACAAGCAATACGAGATCAGGCGTATTGTGGACATTATCCAGGAGGTAGTGAGTCCTGAGAAAATTATTTTGTTTGGCAGCCACGCAAAGGGTACGCAGGTGGAGCACCGCTACCAAACCAAAGACGGTATCATCCACGAGTATATCAGCGACTATGATTTCTTAGTGGTGACCAAGGACAATCCCGAGAAGACTTGATTTTGAATTTCATCCGCTGCTGAATTTCAGAGGGGGCATTGTGATGAATCCGATTGGTGCTTTCAACCAAAATCATGATGGCCCCAAGTGGGAATTTATTGACAGACCGATTTCAGCCACTCAACTATTACCCGCCACATGGAGCAATGTGGGCTTCGGTATGTATGGCAAACTATATAAAGACAATTGGGTGTTTGCGTATGAAACCTACCTTACCAACGGGTTCGATGACCAGATCATTAACAACAGCGAGAACAAGACATTTCTGCCGGCCTCAAAGCTAAATCAAGCGCGGTTTGAAGAAAGCTTTAATGGTGTGCCATTGTTGACGGCTAAGGTTGCCGTAAGAAATAAAAAAATCGGTGAGTTAGGCTTGTCTTATATGGGTGGCATCTATAATAAGTTTCAAGAAGATGGTTTGGTGCTGGATGAAAAGCGTAGGCATATGACCTGGGCCATTGACTTCAACACTGTTTTGCCAACGGGTACCTACTTGAATACGGAATGGGCCTTTACTCGGGTAGATGTGCCGTCCACCTACAGTCAGCAATACGGTGAGAAACAATGGGGAGGATTCTTTGATGCAGTACAGCCTATGTTTAGAAGAAACATATTTGGTTTTGAACGTTCGGTGATAAATGCTGTTTGCCGGTTTGAATATGTCGATTGGAATGTGGGTAATTTTAGTGAAACGGGTGACAACATTCGCGAAGATATTATATCGATAGTGCCTGGAATTAGTTGGCGGCCAACCTCCCAAACCGTAATCCGCTTAAACTACCGATACGCCTGGCAAACGGACATTTTGGGAAATCCGGCTTCAAAAACAGCCGGATTCCTGTTTGGTTTTTCCAGCTATTTTTAACGCTTGAGGACAGTTGCAACCCTATTGCATGGTTTTTTCGTTTATTTTTGCGCTATGAGAGTGATACGCTTTCTTTTCGCGATGTACGTTCTTGCCCTGGCGGTTTACCCGTGCAGTGATAAAGAAACCTGCGCTGACGAACGTAAGGCGGGTATTGTTCTTGTTGACAATAGTAATCATGCTCACTCTGGCTCAGAGCAAGACGTTTGTACACCCTTTTGTATCTGCTCCTGTTGCGCTGCGCACATTCAACTCAGTCATTTGGCGGACATCTCGATCATCAACTTAGTTCATAACACAAAAGTAATTACACTTTACTTTGAAAAGCCTGTACTTGACAATGCAAAGGCTATCTGGCAACCGCCCAAACTTGCTTAGTAACACTTCTCTTACCAGAGTGACACACCTGTCATTCTGATCATCTGATTCTCACATTTTAAAGTTTGCGCTATGCGCAAGAAAAAACATCGTTCATCATTCCGAACGACAATGGACATTTTAGGATATATCATGGCCGTACTTATCGGGCTTGGATTAATTGGTTTAATCCGGCACATCATACTTCATCATTTCTAATTTCAAATATGTTAGACAAGATCATTCAATACTCAATAAAACATAAACTGGTGATCGGTTTGCTGACGCTGGCGTTGGCCGCGTGGGGCACGTACTCGCTCACGCAGTTGCCTATTGATGCCGTTCCTGATGTTACCAATAATCAGGTGCAGGTTATTACACTAAGTCCGTCTCTGGCTGCACAGGAAGTAGAGCGACTTATCAGCTTTCCGGTAGAGCAAACTATGGCAACCATACCGGAGATTAAAGAGATCCGGAGCATATCGCGTTTTGGCCTCTCTGTCGTTACTATCGTTTTTCACGATGATGTTGACGTGTATTGGTCGAGGCAGCAGGTGAATGAACGCCTTGCAGAAGCCCGAAACCAAATACCTGGTGGAATCGGTAGTCCGGAAATGGCTCCCATTACTACGGGTCTGGGAGAAATCTATCAGTACTTGATTCGTCCTGAGAAAGGATACGAGAAAAAGTATGATGCTGCTGAACTCCGAACTATTCAGGACTGGATTGTTCGAAGGCAATTACTCGGCACTCCTGGCGTGGCAGATGTAAGTAGCTTTGGCGGATTTCTAAAACAATACGAAGTTGCCTTAGACCCTGATAAACTGAGAAGTTACAACCTAAGTATTGCTGACATTTTTACCGCTCTCGAAAGGAACAATCAAAACACCGGTGGAGCGTATATCGATAAAAAGCCAAACGCCTGGTTTATCCGTAGCGAAGGATTAATCAGTTCCATTGAAGACATTGGAAAAATTGTGGTGAAGAATACTTCCGCAGGTGTTCCCATCCTGATTCGCAATGTCGCGGAGGTGCGCTTTGGAGCCGCAAACCGGTATGGTGCCATGACCTACAACAACGAGGGTGAAGTAGTAGGTGCTCTTGTGTTGATGTTGAAAGGCGAAAATTCCAATGCGGTTGTTGCGCGGGTAAAAGAACGCATAGAGCAAATCAAAAAGACCCTGCCTGAAGGTGTTGTCATCGAGCCATTTCTTGATCGCAGCAATTTGGTAAATCGGGCCATCGGTACAGTGGAGAAAAACCTGATGGAGGGGGCATTGATTGTCATCCTGGTATTGGTACTATTCCTCGGCAACCTGAGAGCAGGATTGATTGTTGCCTCGGTAATTCCCCTTGCCATGCTGTTTGCTGTGTCATTGATGCATATGTTTGGCGTTTCCGGAAATTTAATGAGCCTTGGTGCCATCGACTTTGGTTTGATCGTGGATGGGGCTGAGATCGGAA
>VFQM010001237.1_pt1 | contig 23229 bp, 14 predicted proteins | sample 3512391 | NCBI WGS metagenome assembly VFQM01 (sample SAMN10412369, study PRJNA504923) | tailings metagenome | isolation source: Replicate 1 from Balatoc abandoned mine | place: Philippines | reverse complement strand
TTTTCTTTCCATAAAAATACCCCCAAATAGTGTCTAACTTTTTGGGGGCAGTGCAATTTGAATGGCTTTTTTATTTTTTTTCTGTTTTAATTTGAAGGTTTTATGATTAAAGCTGTAGGGTATTTTTTTCTAATTTCTATCATGGCTTTTTCAACTTCAATTCTAGATTTGAAATTTCCAATCCAAACTTTGTAATTAGGACTATTAAATATTATGGTGCCATCCAAGTCTTTAAATTCCTTTTTAAATTCTAGTAATTTCTTTTTTGATTCTTCACTATTTCCATAAAAAATTTGGATTTTATAACCTTCATTCAAGAATAAACCCGTGTTAAGTTTTCTTTTTTCTTTCAATAATTGATCTATCTTAGGGTCAACTGAAACTGTTGTTTTGCTCTCTTGCGCTAATGTTTTTAAGCTAAAAAAAGATGATAGAATAAAGAAGTACAATAAGTTATGTTTTGATAAGTTTTTCATGTGTGAATGATTTTAATACAAAAATACAATTTAAGATGAGATTAGTGCGTCTGATTATTATTTAGAACAAATATAAATTACATTTTAAGACAATATTAAGGTTTTAATAATAGTACGAATATTGTATTTTTGTCGGAGTTTTGAAAAAATAACGTGTTTTTTTAGATAAGGTATATCTAAAAGTATACCAAATTAAGTCGATAATCATTTTAAATATGAAAAAGGTGGGTAACCATAAATCGTTTTCAAAGATTTTCTTCAGTTTAGCATTCGTGCTAGTAACTTCTTTATCTGCATTTTCTCAAGATGTAGCAAAGGGTAAGGAATTGTTCAACACCAATTGTGCTGCTTGTCATAAGTTAGATGGTAAAGCAACGGGGCCTGCGCTTCGTGATGTTGCGTCTAAGTATGATAAAGAGTGGTTGTACAAATGGATTAAAAACAGTGGAGAATTAATCAAGTCAGGAGATGCGCAAGCTGTTAAGGTTTTTGAAGAGAACAATAAAGTTCCAATGACTGCATTTCCGCAATTGTCAAATGAAGATATTGACAATATTTTAGCGTATACATCTGAGCCTGCTCCTGCGGCACCTGCTGCTGTTCCTGGGGCTCCCGTTGTGGCTGGTGATGCTGCTGCTGATTCTGGGGTTTCTAATAATGTAATATTAGGAGTACTTTCATTAGTGATGTTGATGTTAGTGGTGATGTTGTTCTTGGTGAACAATATGTTAACAAAAATTGCTAGTGCAAAAGGATTGGAAGTAGAGCAAAAAGATCGCTCAGTAATGAATCTTTTCAGAGCTTATGCTAAAAATCAGTTTTTAGTTTTAGTTTCTGTTGTAGTTTTATTATTGGTTTCTGCTTATTTTGCGTATGGTTGGATGATGCAAATTGGTGTGGATCAAGGATATGAGCCAGTGCAACCAATTCATTATTCGCACAGAATTCATGCTGGTGAAAATGGAATTGATTGTAAATACTGTCACTCTGCATCTCGAGTTAGTAAGCACTCAAATATACCTTCATTGAATGTTTGTATGAACTGTCACAAGAATATTAGTGAGGTGGCTGAAACTACTGCTACAGAGGAGTATTCAAAAGCGTTTTATGATGGCGAGATTGCTAAGTTGTATGATGCGGTTGGATGGGATAAATCTTTACAAAAATACACTGGAAAAACTAAACCAGTTAAATGGGTTAGAATTCATAACTTACCAGATCACGTTTATTTCAATCACTCACAGCACGTAACTGTTGCAGGTGTTGAATGTCAAACTTGTCACGGTCCAGTTGAGGAAATGGAAATTATGAGTCAACATGCTCCATTAACAATGGGATGGTGTATCAACTGTCACAGAGAAACTAATGTGAAAGTAGAAGATAATGCTTACTACAAAAAAATACATGAAGAACTTTCTAAAAAATACGGAGTATCTAAATTAACAGCTGCTCAAATGGGAGGTTTAGAATGTGGTAAATGTCACTATTAATAAAATAATTTAAGAAGCTAATATACTATACAATGGCATCAAACAAAAAATACTGGAAAAGTGTTGAAGAGCTAAACGAAAATAGCTCTATTGTTGAGACGCTAAGAAACAACGAGTTTGTGGAACCAATTCCGGTTGACCAATTCTTAGGAGATAAAGAATCTTTATCTGCTTCGTCAACTACTCGTCGTGACTTTTTAAAATATGTTGGATTTAGCACGGCTGCAGCTTCATTAGCAGCTTGTGAAGGTCCTGTTGTAAAGTCAATTCCTTACGTAGTTCAACCAGAAGAAATTATTCCTGGTGTTGCTGATTATTATGCAACAACGATGGCTGATGGTTTTGATTTTGCTAATATTTTAATCAAAACTCGTGAGGGTCGTCCTATTAAAGTAGAGAACAATAATTTAGAAGGAGCAAAAACTGGAGCAAATGCAAGAGTTCATGCTTCTGTTCTTTCATTATATGATAGTTTACGTTTGAAACAACCTAAAATTGCTGGTAAAGATGCAACTTGGGCTGACGTGAACACTAAAGTTAAAGCTAGTTTAGAAGATGCGAAAGCTAAAGGTGGAAATGTTGTGGTGTTAACAAACACTATGGCAAGTCCTTCAACTGATGCTTTGATTACTTCTTTGATTGCTAAATATCCAACAACTAAGCATGTTGTTTATGATGCAGTTTCTGAATCAAACGCTTTAGATGCTTTTCAAGCAGTTTACGGTGTAAGAGCTTTAGCTAATTATGATTTTTCAAAAGCAGATGTTATCGTTTCTGTTGGTGCAGATTTCTTAGGAGATTGGCAAGGAGGAGGTTTTGATGCAGGATATGCTCAAGGTCGTATTCCTAAAAACGGAATGATGTCTAAACATATTCAAATTGAAGCTAACATGTCTTTAGCTGGTGCTAATGCAGATGTTAGAATTCCAATGACTGTTGCGCAACAAAAACAAGCTTTAGCAGATTTATATTATGCTGTTGTTAATGGTGCTCAACCTAAAAATGCTCAAATAGCTAAAGCAGCTAAACAACTTAAAGATGCTAAAAACAAAGGTGTTGTTGTAACTGGTTTAGATGATGTAAATGCACAATTAGTAGTTTTAGCTATTAACAATGCATTACAATCTGCAGCTTTCAATCCTTCTGATGCTATCCTTACAAGAAAAGGAGACGCAAAAGCGGTTGCTCAATTAGTAGCAGATATGAAAGCCGGAAAAGTTCATACATTAATTATGAATGGAGTGAATCCTGCTTATACTTTAGCGAATTCTAAAGATTTCGTTACAGCATTAAAATCTGTTAAGCTTTCAGTTGCTTTCTCTATGAAAGAAGACGAAACTTCAAGTTTAACAACAATTGCTGCTGCAGCTCCACATTATTTAGAGTCTTGGGGAGATGTTACAATTACTAGAAGTAATTACAGCATTATGCAACCAACGATTCGTCCTTTATTCAATACAAAACAGTTCCAAGATGCTTTATTAACTTGGACAGACAATACAGTTGCTTATTATGATTTCTTAAAATCTTTCTCTGCTACTTCTTTAGCTGGAAAATCTTGGAATCAAGCAGTTCATGATGGTTTTGTTGCTTCTGTAGCAAGTCCATTAACTGCAGCTTCTGCTGATTATGCTTCGGCAGCTTCAGCTTTAGCTCAAGCAAAATCTTCTAACTTCGATTTAGTATTATATTCTAAAGTTGGAATGGGAGACGGGCAACAAGCAAACAATCCTTGGTTACAAGAGTTTCCAGATCCTATTACAAGGGTATCTTGGGATAACTACGTAACTATGTCTAAAGCGGATGCTGAAGCAAATGGATTCAAAAACTGGAATGTAGCTAACGGAGGTTTAAACGGAAGTTATGCTACTATTAAAGTAGGAAATGCTACTTTAGAAAATGTACCAGTTATTATTCAACCAGGTCAAGCAAAAGGAACTTTAGGTTTAGCTTTTGGATATGGTAAAAAATTAGGTTTAAAAGAAGAGATGCAGGTAGGTGTTAATGCTTATGCTTTATACGCTAACTTAAACTCAAATCAATCTGCTACTATTACTGTTGCTGATGGAGAGCATGAATTTGCTTGTGTTCAGTTGCAAAAAACATTAATGGGTAGAGGTGATATTATTAAAGAAACTACATTAGAAGTTTTCAATACTAAAGATGCTAAAGTTTGGAATCCAGTACCAATGGTATCATTAGATCACAAACCAACGGCTGCTACAGAAGTTGACTTATGGGATTCATTTGACAGAAGCGTTGGACACCACTTTAATTTATCTATCGATTTAAATGCTTGTACAGGATGTGGAGCTTGTGTTATTGCATGTCACGCTGAAAACAACGTACCAGTAGTAGGTAAATCAGAAATCAGAAGAAGTAGAGATATGCACTGGTTGCGTATTGATAGATACTATTCTTCTAAAGAAACTTTTACTGGTGATGTTGAATTGAAAGAGTCTGCGTCTGGATTAATGAATTCTATCGATACTTTTGCAGGTATGGAAGATCCTTCAGAAAATCCTCAAGTAGCTTTCCAACCGGTAATGTGTCAACACTGTAATCACGCTCCTTGTGAGACGGTTTGTCCAGTAGCTGCAACATCTCATGGTAGAGAAGGTCAAAACCACATGGCATACAACAGATGTGTTGGTACTCGTTACTGTGCTAACAACTGTCCATACAAAGTAAGACGTTTCAACTGGTTCTTATACAACAAAAATAGCGAGTTTGATTATCATATGAATGATGATTTAGGTCGTATGGTTATCAATCCAGATGTGAATGTACGTTCTCGTGGGGTTATGGAGAAATGTTCTATGTGTATCCAAATGACTCAAGCAGTTAAATTGAAAGCTAAACGTGAGGGTAGACCAGTTGGTAAGGATGAATTCCAAACAGCTTGTTCTGCTGCATGTACAAGTGGCGCTATGAAGTTTGGTGATATCAATGATGAAACATCTGATGTAGCTAAATTATTAGAGTCTGACAGAATGTATCATTTATTAGAGCACATCGGAACAAAACCAAACGTGATGTACCACGTGAAAGTTAGAAACGATAAATAAGTATTAATTAAAGAAACAATATAAAGGATTATGTCGTCTCATTACGAAGCACCCATTAGAAAACCTTTAGTAGTAGGAAGTAAATCTTACCACGATGTAACGGTAGATGTGGCTAAACCTGTAGAAGGTAGAGCAAACAAACAATGGTGGATAGTATTTTCAATCGCATTAGCCGCTTTCCTATGGGGATTAGGTTGTATGATTTATACAGTTACCACTGGTATTGGAACATGGGGATTAAATAAAACAGTAGGTTGGGCTTGGGATATCACCAATTTCGTTTGGTGGGTTGGTATCGGTCACGCCGGAACTCTTATCTCTGCCGTATTATTATTATTCCGTCAAAAATGGAGAATGGCAATTAACCGTTCTGCAGAAGCAATGACAATTTTCTCTGTAATGCAAGCAGGTTTGTTCCCAATTATCCACATGGGACGTCCATGGTTAGGTTACTGGGTATTACCAATTCCAAATCAATTCGGATCATTATGGGTGAATTTTAACTCGCCATTATTATGGGACGTATTTGCAATTTCTACTTATTTATCAGTATCATTAGTTTTCTGGTGGACTGGTTTATTACCTGACTTTGCTATGTTACGTGATAGAGCAGTAACTCCTTTTACAAAAAGAATTTATTCTACACTATCTTTTGGATGGTCTGGTAGAGCTAAAGACTGGCAACGTTTCGAAGAGGTTTCTCTTGTATTAGCTGGTTTAGCAACTCCTCTTGTACTTTCTGTACACACTATTGTATCCTTTGACTTTGCTACTTCTGTAATTCCAGGATGGCATACCACAATCTTACCTCCATACTTCGTTGCTGGAGCGATTTTCTCAGGATTTGCGATGGTAAATACTTTACTTATTATCATGAGAAAAGTATCTAACTTAGAAGATTATATCACTATTCAACATATCGAATTAATGAACATCGTAATTATGATTACGGGTTCTATCGTAGGTTGTGCTTACATTACGGAGTTATTCGTAGCTTGGTATTCTGGAGTTGAGTACGAACAATATGCATTCTTAAACAGAGCAACTGGTCCTTACTGGTGGTCATACTGGTTAATGATGACTTGTAACGTAATTTCTCCGCAAGTTATGTGGTCTAAGAAAATTAGAACTAACATTATGGCGTCTTTCATCATTTCAATCGTGGTGAACGTGGGAATGTGGTTTGAGCGTTTCGTGATTATCGTAACTTCATTACACAGAGATTATTTACCATCTTCATGGACAATGTTCCAACCAACTTTTGTTGACGCTGGTATCTATATCGGAACTATCGGATTCTTCTTTGTATTATTCTTATTATATTCTAGAAGTTTCCCTGTAATTGCTCAGGCAGAGGTTAAAACAATTTTAAAATCATCTGGAGATAATTACAAAGCAGAGAGAGAAAAACACGGTCATAATCATTCAGATAATCATTAATATCATGAGTAATAAAGTAATACACGCTATATATAACGATGATGATGTTTTAATGGATGCTGTTAAACAAACTAGAGCAGCTCATCATCATATTGAAGAGGTTTATACTCCTTTTCCAGTACATGGTTTAGATAAAGCTATGGGTTTAGCACCTACTAGAATTGCAGTTTGCGCTTTTCTATACGGTTTAGTTGGTTTGTCTATTGCTACTTGGATGATGAATTACATTATGATTCAAGATTGGCCACAAGATATTGGTGGTAAACCAAGTTTTAGTTATATTGACAATATGCCAGCTTTCGTTCCTATTATGTTCGAATTAACGGTTTTCTTTGCAGCTCACTTAATGGTTATTACCTTTTATATGAGAAGTAAATTATGGCCATTTAAACAAGCTGAAAATCCAGATGTAAGAACTACAGATGACCATTTCTTAATGGAAGTAGGTGTTCACGGTAACGTAGAGGAATTAGTTTCTTTTTTTACTAGTACTGGTGCTGTTGAAGTTAAAGTTGTAGAAAAGCATTAATAGATAGTTATGAAAAGTTTATATAAAATAGTAGCAGTAGTAGGTTTGTCTTTTATGGCAACTTCATGTTTCGATAAAGCAAAGCCTAACTATCAGTTTTTTCCTAATATGTATGAGCCAGTTTCTTATGAAACATATTCGGAGCATGATGTATTTAAAGGAGGAGTTGAAGCTCAAGAGCCTGCAAAAGGATCTATCAAAAGAGGATTTGTGCCTTACGAAATTCCAAACACACCTGAAGGTTATGCTTTAGCAAAAGCAACTTTAAAATCGCCTCTTGATTCTTTATCAATTAATCAGGATAAAGCAAAAGAATTATATACTATTTACTGCGGAATTTGTCATGGTGATAAAGGCGATGGTAAAGGAAATTTAGTTGTTAAAGAAAAATTCCTTGGTGTTCCTAGTTATAAAGATAGAGAAATCACTGAAGGTAGTATTTATCACGTAGTTACTTATGGATTAAATTCTATGGGTTCTCATGCTAACCAATTATCTCAAGAAGAGCGTTGGATTGTTGCTGACTATGTTTTAAAATTAAAAGCCGGTTTATAATATTAATACTTTTTGAAAATAATAGATATGTACACGTTTTCAAGTAAATTAAAAACTTTTTCATTCGTCCTAATGATTTTAGGTGCAGTTGGTATTGGAATTGGTTTCAAGGCCGCTCCTAAAACTATTGAGGATGTGGAAAAAATATTAGCAGATAGTCATCATCATGAAGCTGCTCATTCTGAAAAAGTGGCTCCTCATGCTGCAGAAGCACATGTTGTAGCTGATACTGTTAAAGCTACTGAAGCTCATGTAGTAGATTCAACTCATACTGTTGCTCAAGTAGCTGGTGATTCAACTTCACATGTTGTTGACTCTACTGTTGCTGAGACTCCTGTTCAACAAGTAAATCATGATGCTCATGCTAAAGCAGATGCTCATTCTCATGATGACCATAAAGCACATTTAGAACATGTATTACACCAATTACAAAATAAGCCATGGGCTGCTTTGTACGTAGCTTGTATCTTCTTTATGTTAATTTCTGTTGGAGTTTTAACTTTTTATGCTATTCAATACGCAGCTCAAGCAGGTTGGTCTCCAATCTTATTTAGAGTTATGGAAGGTATTACTGCGTATTTATTACCAGGTTCAATTATTTTCTTCGTATTGTTAGTTGCTGCTGGAATGCACTGGAATCATTTATTCGTATGGATGGATCCAGAAGTTGTTAATCCAGAATCTGTTAAATTCGACAAATTGATTTTCCTTAAAAAAGGATGGTTAAGTGTTGGAAGATTCTTAGGAACTGCTGCTATCATTTTAATTGTTTGGAATTATGTACGTTTCAAATTTGTAAAAAACTCTATTGCTCAAGATACTGCTGAAGATAATGCTCCTTACAAGAGAAATTTCAAATTAGCTGCTTTCTTTTTAGTGTTCTTCATTGTTTCTGAGTCTATTATGTCTTGGGATTGGATTATGTCTGTTGACCCACACTGGTACAGTACTTTATTTGGATGGTATGTTTTTGCAAGTTTCTTCGTAAGTGGAATTACTGTAATTGCAATGATTACTTTATACTTAAAATCTAAAGGATATTTAGAGCATGTAAATACAAGTCACATTCACGATTTAGCTAAATTTATGTTTGGTATCAGTATTTTCTGGACATATTTATGGTTCTCTCAGTTTATGTTGATTTGGTATTCGAATATCCCAGAAGAGGTTACTTACTTCGTAACTCGTATCGAACATTACAAATTACCTTTCTTTGGAATGTTAGCTTTAAACTTCATTTTCCCATTGTTAATCTTAATCAATACTGATTTCAAACGTTTAACTTGGATTGTAGTTATGGCAGGTATCGTAATATTATTTGGACATTATATTGATTTCTTCAATATGATTATGCCTGCAACAGTTGGTGATCAATGGTTTATTGGTATCCCTGAAATTGGAGCTTTATTGTTCTTCTTAGGGTTATTTATTTTCGTTGTGTTCTCAGCTTTAACTAAGGCACCATTAGTTCCAAAAGGAAATCCTTTAATTGAGGAAAGTAAACATTTTCATTATTAATTGTTAAAAAGAAATAAAAATGACAAGTTTCTTGGTATTTATAATTTTAGTTCTGGTTGGTATTGCGGTTTGGCAATTAACTAAAATTTTTGATTTAACCCAAATTGGCGGTTCTTCTGATAATGACGAAATTGCTAATGACAGAGATAATAGTGTTAATGGTTACTTAATGTTTGCCTTTGTTGGTTTTATTTATGTATTCACTATTTATTCATTATATGCTTGGAGTGATTTAGTATTAGGAACTCCAGCTTCTGAACACGGAAAAGATGTAGATAATTTGATGGCTATTTCTTTGGCTTTGATTTTCTTTGTTCAAACTATTACTCAGTTTTTATTACACTACTTTGCTTTTAAATACAGAGGTAAAGAAGGTCAAAAAGCATTATATTTTGCAGATAACAACAAGTTAGAAGCAATTTGGACAATTATTCCAGTTATCGTTTTAGCAGGTTTAATCATGTATGGTTTATACACTTGGAACAACATTATGTTTGTTGATGAAGAAGACAAGCAAGATGCTATCGTAATCGAATTATATGCAAAACAATTTGGTTGGGAAGCTCGCTATGCAGGTGATGATAAAACATTAGGTAAAGCGAATGTAAGATTAATTGAAGGTATCAATACTTTAGGAGTTGACTTAGCTGATCCAGCTGCTCAAGATGATAAAGTAGTTACTGAATTACATTTACCAGTTGGTAAAAAAGTAATTTTCAAAATGCGTTCTCAAGACGTATTACACTCTGCTTATATGCCTCACTTTAGAGCTCAGATGAACTGTGTTCCTGGTATGATTACTCAGTTTGCATTTACTCCAACTGTTACAACTGCTGATATGAGAGCTGATCAAGCTATCATGGCTAAAGTTGATAAAATTAACAAAATCCGTTCTGAGAAAAGTAAAAAGCTTGTAGCTGAAGGTGGTACAGCTTTAGATCCTTACACTTTTGATTATTTATTATTATGTAATAAGATTTGTGGTGCGTCTCACTACAACATGCAAATGAAAATTGTTGTTGATACACCTGCAGATTTCAAGAAATGGTTAGCAGAAAAACCTACATTAGCACAACAGTGGAAAGAAGCTAATGCTCCTGCTCCAGCTGAAGCTACTAATGCAGTAGCGGTTGATTCAACTAAAGTTGTAGCTCAAGTTATTAAATAAGTTAATTTATATTAAATATAATAGAATTAGTATGTCACACGATCACGGTCATCATAAAGAAACTTTCATTACTAAATACATCTTTAGTCTTGATCACAAAATGATAGCGAAGCAATACCTTATTTCAGGTTTATTGATGGGTATTGTTGGAGTTGTTTTATCTTTATTCTTCCGTATGCAAATTGCATGGCCAGAAGAATCTTTTGAAGTATTCAAGATTTTCTTGGGAGATAATTTTGCACCAGATGGTGTAATGCGTAACGATATTTACCTTGCATTGGTAACTATCCACGGAACAATTATGGTATTCTTTGTACTTACCGCTGGTTTGAGTGGTACATTTAGTAACTTATTAATTCCATTACAAATTGGAGCACGTGATATGGCTTCAGGATTCATGAATATGCTATCTTTTTGGTTGTTCTTTGTTTCTTGCATTATCATGATTAGTTCTCTATTTGTTGAATCAGGACCGGCATCTGCGGGTTGGACAATTTATCCTCCTTTAAGTGCTTTGCCTCAGGCAATTCCTGGATCTGGTTTAGGTATGACTTTGTGGTTAGTTTCTATGGCTATCTTTATTGCTTCTTCTTTGATGGGGTCATTAAATTATGTTGTAACAGTAATCAACATGAGAACTAAAGGTATGACAATGACTAGGCTTCCATTAACAGTTTGGACTTTTTTCTTAACTGCAATTATCGGTATAGTTTCGTTTCCAGTTTTGTTTTCTGCTGCATTGTTATTGATTTTTGATAGAAGTTTTGGAACATCTTTCTTCTTGTCAGATATTTTCATCCAAGGTGAAGTTTTACATTACCAAGGCGGTTCTCCAGTATTGTTTGAGCACTTGTTTTGGTTTTTAGGACATCCTGAAGTATATATTGTTATTTTGCCTGCAATGGGACTTGTTTCAGAGATTATTGCAACAAGCTCTAGAAAACCGATTTTTGGTTACCGCGCAATGATTGCATCAGTTATTGCAATTGCTTTTTTATCAACAATCGTTTGGGGTCACCACATGTTCGTTTCTGGAATGAATCCTTTCTTAGGTTCTGTATTTACATTTACAACCCTATTAATTGCAATACCTTCTGCTGTTAAAGCCTTTAACTGGATTACAACTTTGTGGAAAGGTAATTTACAATTGAACCCTGCAATGTTGTTCTCAATTGGTTTTGTTTCTACTTTCATCACTGGAGGTCTAACAGGTATTATCCTTGGAGATTCAACTTTAGATATTAACGTTCATGATACATACTTTGTAGTAGCTCACTTCCACTTAGTAATGGGTATTTCTGCACTTTACGGATTCTTTGCTGGAGTTTACCACTGGTTCCCAAAAATGTTCGGAAGAATGTTAAACAAAAACTTAGGTTATGTTCACTTCTGGGTGACTGCCATTTGTGCTTACGGTGTATTCTTTCCAATGCACTTTATCGGTATGGCTGGTTTACCAAGACGTTACTACACTAACTCAGCTTTCCCATTATTTGACGAATTAGCAGATGTTAATGTTTTAATTACAATTTTTGCTATCGTAGGAGCAGCGTTCCAAATCGTATTCTTCTGGAACTTCTTCTATAGCATTTTCTACGGTAAGAAAGCAACTCAAAACCCATGGAGATCTAATACTTTAGAATGGACTACACCAGTTGAACATATTCACGGAAACTGGCCTGGAGAAATTCCTGAAGTACACAGATGGCCTTATGATTACAGTAAACCAGGTCACGATGAAGACTTCGTTACCCAAGTTACACCAATGAAAGAAGGAGAAGAAGTTTTACATCATTAAGATTTTTTCCACAATCATACAAACCTCTCCAATCGGAGAGGTTTTTGTTTTATAACTTTACTTATCTTTGCTTTTATGAACGATAATTTGAATCCCAATAAAGAATCCTATTCTCCGCAAGATATTGATATCGAAAAGGCATTACGCCCTTTAAGTTTCGATGATTTTTCTGGACAAGAGCAAGTATTAGAAAATCTAATTGTTTTTGTACAAGCAGCTAATTTGCGAAAAGAAGCGTTAGACCACACGTTGTTTCATGGACCTCCGGGTTTAGGTAAAACTACGTTGGCGAATATCTTAGCAAATGAGTTGGGAGTTGGAATCAAAATTACATCAGGACCAGTTTTGGATAAGCCAGGAGATTTAGCTGGATTACTAACGAATCTTGAAGAGCGAGATGTTTTATTCATTGATGAAATTCATCGTTTAAGTCCAATTGTGGAAGAATATTTGTATTCAGCAATGGAGGATTTCAAGATTGATATTATGATCGAATCGGGCCCAAATGCTAGAACCGTTCAGATCAATTTGAATCCTTTTACTTTAGTTGGAGCTACCACTCGTTCTGGATTATTAACGGCACCAATGCGTGCTCGTTTCGGAATTCAAAGTCGTTTACAGTATTACAATACCGAATTATTAACCACAATTGTCCAACGTAGTTCATCGATTTTAAAGATGCCAATTACAATGGAAGCTGCTATAGAAATCGCCGGTAGAAGTAGAGGGACACCTCGTATTGCTAATGCTTTATTGCGTCGTGTGCGAGATTTTGCTCAAATCAAAGGAAATGGGAAAATCGATATCGAAATCGCAAAATTTGCATTAAAAGCTTTAAATGTAGATGCTCACGGATTAGATGAAATGGATAATAAAATTCTATCTACAATTATCGATAAATTTAAAGGCGGACCTGTAGGATTAACCACATTAGCAACCGCAGTTTCAGAAAGTGGGGAAACCATTGAAGAAGTTTACGAGCCCTTTTTAATTCAAGAAGGTTTTATTATTAGAACACCTCGCGGAAGAGAAGTAACTGAAAAAGCTTATAAGCATTTAGGAAAAATTAAACACAATATTCAAGGAGGTTTATTTTAGTTTGATAAACAATAAAGAAAAATACACAAAGTTGATAAAAGCCGAAGCCCAACGCCTCGGCTTTTTGTCATGCGGTATTTCTAAAGCTGGCTTTTTGGAACAAGAAGCTCCAAGGCTTGAAAATTGGTTGAATAACCAAATGAACGGTCAAATGATTTACATGGAAAATCATTTTGACAAACGTTTGAATCCAACGCTTTTGGTAGATGATGCTAAAAGTGTGATTTCGTTATTATTGAATTATTATCCTTCCGAAATTCAAAATGAGAATTCGTATAAAATTTCCAAATACGCTTACGGGCAAGATTATCATCATGTTATAAAAGAAAAATTAAAGGAATTATTACATTTCATTCAATCCGAAATTGGTGAAGTTTCAGGAAGAGCTTTTGTGGATTCGGCACCTGTTTTGGATAAAGCTTGGGCGGCTAAAAGTGGTTTGGGTTGGGTTGGAAAAAACAGTAATCTTATTACGCAAAAAGTAGGTTCGTTTTATTTTATTGCTGAATTAATTATTGATTTGAAATTAGAATATGATTCACCAACAACCGACCATTGTGGTTCTTGCACAGCTTGTTTAGACGCTTGCCCTACTGAAGCGATTGTTGCGCCGTATGTAGTAGATGGAAGTAAATGTATTTCGTATTTCACTATCGAATTGAAAGATAATTTGCCACAAGAAATGAAAGGTAAATTTAACGATTGGATGTTTGGTTGCGATGTCTGTCAAGACGTTTGTCCCTGGAATCGCTTCTCTAAACCACATAATGAGCCACTTTTTGAAGCAAATTCAGATATTTTGAATTTCTCAAAATCCGATTGGGAAGAAATTACAGTTGATGTTTTTCAAAAAGTGTTTAAAAATTCTGCTGTTAAACGAACTAAGTATGAAGGCTTACTTCGTAATATTAATTTTTTGAAGAAATAAAAAGATATAGTGTTTTTCAGACAAAAAATATTTTCAATATCAAAACTTTACTGTAGTTTTGAGAGTTATTAATAAGAAAAAGTATGGCATCAGGATTTTTCGCAATCTTAGACGATATTGCTGCATTGATGGACGATGTAGCAATGACTAGTAAATTAGCAACCAAAAAAACAGCAGGAATTTTAGGAGACGACTTAGCAGTGAATGCCGAAAAAGCTACGGGTTTTTTAGCTTCAAGAGAAATTCCTGTGTTGTGGGCGATTACAAAAGGCTCTTTTATCAATAAATTGATTATTCTACCCGTTGTTTTTGTTTTGAATTGGTTGTATCCGCCTGCTATTAAAGCGGCTTTAATTATTGGTGGAGTTTATTTAGCCTACGAAGGTGTTGAAAAGATCATCGAATACTTTTTTCATCGTGCAAAAAAAGGAGAAGAAGTTATTGCGGAAAGCCAATTAGCAGAAACAGATGAGAATTCGGAAAAAGCAAAAGTAAGTTCGGCTATTAAAACCGATTTTATTCTTTCGCTTGAAATTGTCATCATCGCCTTAGGAACAGCAATGGAAAAAGAACATCCATTGATTACCCAAATTCTAAGCGTAACTTTCGTTGCTATTATCGCCACAGTTGGTGTTTACGGAATCGTAGCTTTAATTGTAAGAATGGACGATGCGGGCTTTTATTTGATGAGAAAATCGGATAACAAAGGATTTATGTCTTCTTTTGGAGAAACTCTAATCAAAGCATTACCATTAGTAATTAAAGGGCTTGCGGTATTAGGAACTATAGCGCTTATCTTGGTTTCTGGAGGAATTTTTCTTCATAATATAGAATACATCCATCATTTAATTCCACATAGTATTCCATCAACTGTAGCTGAATTTGGCGTCGGAATCGCATTTGGATTAGTAGCCGTTTTGTTGATGACGGGGGTTAAAAAGGTGAAGGGTTTGGTGAAGAAATAACTGTTTTTTGTTGTAATATTTCTCGAAACTTTTTTCAAAAGAATGCCAAAATAATTTCTCATTTTATACGTATACCCTTATATTTGTAAGTTAGTAAAATAAAAAACCATGCATAAAGATAGTAAACGTAGAGAAGCCTTATTATATCACGCAAAACCTACACCTGGTAAAATTCAGGTAGTTCCAACCAAAAAATATGCAACACAAAGAGATTTAGCATTAGCCTATTCTCCAGGAGTAGCAGAACCTTGTTTAGAAATTGAAAAAGACGTTAACAACGTTTATAAATATACCGCAAAAGGAAATTTAGTAGCTGTAATATCAAACGGAACCGCAGTTTTAGGTTTAGGAGACATTGGTCCAGAAGCTTCAAAACCCGTAATGGAGGGAAAAGGTTTGTTGTTCAAAATCTTCGCCGATATTGATGTTTTTGATATTGAAGTGGATACAAAAGACGTAGATAAATTTATTGAAACGGTAAAAAATATTGCTCCAACTTTTGGAGGGATTAACTTGGAAGACATCAAAGCACCAGAATCGTTCGAAATTGAAAGACGTTTGGTAGAGGAATTAAATATTCCAGTAATGCACGATGACCAACACGGAACTGCTATTATTTCATCAGCTGCCTTATTGAATGCAGTAGAGTTAGCTGGAAAGAAAATGGAAGAAGTGAAAATGGTCATTTCTGGAGCAGGTTCGGCTGCGATTGCTTGTGCTAATTTATATGTTTCTTTTGGTGTAAAACCTGAAAATGTTGTAATGTTCAACAGTAAAGGAGCCTTAAGAAAAGACGACCCAAGAGTTACGGATATGCAACGCCGTTACGCAACGGATAAACATTATGACGATTTAGCTCACGCTATGAAAGGTGCTGATGTTTTTATCGGATTGTCTTCTGGAGATATAGTTACGCCTGAAATGTTATTGTCAATGGCAGATAATCCAATCGTTTTTGCGATGGCAAATCCTACGCCTGAAATCAATTATAATTTAGCAATTGATACGCGAAAAGATATCATTATGGCAACAGGCCGCTCTGATCATCCTAACCAAGTGAATAATGTATTAGGTTTCCCATTTATTTTTAGAGGTGCTTTAGATGTTAGAGCTACGAAAATTAATGAGGAAATGAAAAAAGCAGCTGTTATCGCTTTAGCGGAATTGGCAAAAGAATCAGTTCCAGAGCAAGTAAATATTGCTTATGGCGAAACGAAATTAACGTTTGGTCGCGATTATATCATTCCAAAACCTTTTGATCCAAGATTAATTGCAGCAGTTCCACCAGCTGTAGCCAAAGCAGCTATGGAATCAGGTGTGGCAACAGCGCCAATTACGGATTGGGAAAAATACAAAGACGAATTATTAGAACGAATGGGTTCTGATAATAAAATGATTCGTTTGTTAACCAATAGAGCAAGAACAAATCCTAAGCGTATTATTTTCGCCGAAGCAGATCAAATTGATGTGTTAAAAGCAGCACAAATTGTACACGAAGAAGGTATTGGTTTCCCAATTTTATTAGGAAATCAAGAAATCATAAAAGAGTTAAAGGCAGAAATTGGTTTTGATACCGAAGTGCCAATTTTTGATCCAAAAACGAAAGAATCAGAGGCAAAACGATTAGAGTATGCTAATCATTTTTGGGAAACCAGAAAACGTAAAGGAATTACTTTGTTAGATGCTGAAAAATGGATGCGTGAGCGTAACTATTTCGGTTTAATGATGGTAAATACTGGTGAAGCCGATGCTATGGTTACAGGATATTCAAGAAGTTATCCAACTACGATTAAACCGGTAATGCAATTAATTGATAAAGCTCCAGGAGTTTCAAAGATTGCAACAACTAATATGATGATGACTTCAAGAGGTCCGATTTTCTTATCGGATACTGCAATCAATCCAAATCCCTCAGCGGAAGAATTAGCTAGAATTGCTTTAATGACAGCTAAAACAGTAAGAATGTTTGGAATGGAACCTGTAATTGCAATGGTTTCGTATTCAAATTTTGGTTCTTCTCACAATGAAGGTGCTACTAAAATAAGCCAAGCCGTAGCCTATTTGCATGAAAACTTCCCTGATTTAATCGTGGATGGAGAAATTCAAACCGATTTCGCATTGAATCCGGATATGCTAAAAAGCAAGTTTCCATTTTCAAAATTGGTAAATAAAAAAGTTAATACACTTATTTTTCCTAATTTAGACGCAGCAAATATCACTTACAAATTATTGAAAGAGTTAAATAAAGCCGAATCTATTGGTCCAATTATTTTAGGATTAGACAAGCCAGTTCACGTTTTTCAATTAGGTGCAAGTGTTGAAGAAATGGTAAATATGGCAGCAGTTGCTGTTGTAGATGCTCAAGAGAAAAGTAGAAAACAAAACAAATAAGAATACCATTATATGATAGCTCACATTCAAGGAAGATTAGTTGAAAAAACACCTACTGAAGTTGTAATTGATTGCAATGGCGTGGGCTATCATATTAATATTTCACTACACACTTTTTCATTAATTCCAGATTCAGAGAGTTTAAAATTATATACGTTTCTTCAAGTAAAAGAAGATTCGCATAGTTTGTTTGGATTTGTTGAAAAACAAGAAAGAGAACTTTTTAAGTTACTACTTTCGGTTTCAGGTGTTGGAGCTAGTACGGCAAGAACCATGTTGTCATCTTTAGCGCCGGCACAAATTATACAAGCAATTGCGGTAAATGATGTTGCTACGATTCAATCGATGAAAGGAATTGGTGCTAAAACAGCCCAAAGAATTATCCTAGATTTGAAAGAAAAAGTGTTAAAAGTGTACAATTTAGAAGAAGTTTCTATTATTGAAAACAATACAAACAAAGATGAAGCGTTATCTGCTTTAGAAGTTTTAGGTTTTGCTAAAAAAGCTGCCGAAAAAGTGATTGATAAAATCATTAGAGAAGACCCTAATGCCTCTGTAGAAAACTTAATAAAACAAGCATTAAAAAATTTATAAATCTTGAAAAACATTACAATAAAGGCGATAAATAAATTACAAAACTGTCTTGCATTATTCTTTTTTCTATTTTCTTTCTCATTACTAGCACAGGTAGATGAAGAAGATCGTGATAGCATTAAAACAGGAGTTGATTTGGGTAAACTTAAAATGCCTAATCCCGTTAGTGTTTTAGATCGTTATGTTTACGATGCTGCTTCAGATCGTTATATTTATACGAGTTCTGTAGATGGCTTTAATATTAACTATCCTTTGATTTTAACTCCAAAGCAATATCAAGAATTGGTATTGAGAGAGCAAATGCGAAAGTATTATCAAGATAAATCGGCTGCGTTAGACGGAAAAAAAGCGGGTTCTGAAGCAGCTAAAAGAGATTTGTTGCCTAAGTATTATGTGAATTCTAAGTTTTTTGAAACCATTTTTGGAAGTAATACCATCGATGTAAAACCTACAGGATCTGTAGAAATTGATTTAGGGGTTCGATTTACCAAGCAAGATAATCCGTCGTTTTCCCCAAGAAATAGACAAACTACAAGTTTTGATTTTGATCAGAAAATTAGTGTGGGACTTCAAGGAAAAGTTGGAACGCGTTTAAATGTAAACGTAAACTACGACACACAATCTACTTTTGCTTTCCAAAATTTAATTAAGTTAGAATATACGCCTACCGAAGATGATATTCTTCAAAAAATTGAAGTAGGTAACGTAAGTTTTCCACTTTCAAATTCTTTAGTTCGTGGTGCACAAAGTTTATTTGGGGTAAAAACACAATTGAAATTTGGAAAAACAACTTTTACTGGAGTTTTCTCTGAACAAAAATCCCAAACACGTTCCGTTACGGCTCAAGGAGGAGGAACACTTCAAGATTTTGAGATATTCGCCTTAGATTATGATGCTGATCGCCATTATTTCTTATCACAGTACTTCCGAAACAATTATGATAGAGCATTAGAAACGTTTCCATATATAAATTCTCGAGTTCAAATCAACAGAATTGAGGTATGGATTACAAATAAACAAAACCGCGTAAGCACAACAGAAAACAATTTAAGAAACATTGTAGCAATTCAAGATCTTGGAGAGGCGCCTTTATCAGAGGTTCTTCCTCAAGAAACAGTTCATATCAACTTGACATCAAACCCTACGTTCTTTAACGTTCCTGTCAATTCTCCAACTAATAACGCAAATAATAAGTATGATCCTAATGCAATTGGAAGTAATTTTTTAAATAATTCCATCAGAGATGTGTCTTTAGCAGGCAATGGATTTGCTCCTAGCGTGGGCGCTTCTGAAGGAATTACTTTTGCAAAACTTGAAAATGCTAGAAAATTATCTCCTTCTGAATATACTTTTCATCCTCAATTAGGATATATATCGTTGAATCAAAAATTAACAAATGACGAGGTACTTGCTGTAGCCTTTCAATATACAATTGGTAGCGATGTTTACCAAGTAGGAGAATTTGGAACAGATGGAGTAGATGCCACTAATGTAACTTCAGGAGTTCCTAATTCACAGGCTTTGATCTTGAAATTATTAAAAAGTAATTTAACAGTGAATGCCTATCAATTGGGCGGGATAGATTACACTATGCCAACCTGGAACTTAATGATGAAAAATATTTATCAAATTCCGGGAGGTTTTCAATTGCAACAAGAAGATTTTAGAATGAATATTCTTTATACTGATCCATCCCCATTAAATTATATTACACAAGCAGGGGTAGATCCACTTCCTTCTGATGTTGAACAAACTCCGCTTTTACGTGTATTTAATTTGGATCAATTGAATTATACAAATGACCCACAAGCGGGTGGTGATGGTTTCTTCGATTTTTATCCAGGAATTACCGTTGATACACAACGAGGTAAAATTATTTTCCCAAAAGTAGAACCTTTTGGTCAACATTTGTTTCAAAAGTTAGACATTCCTACTCAAGCGGAAGATTATAACCAGCCTTTGACTTACAACAGTAATCAGGCTAAATATGTTTTCAGAAATTTATATCGCAATACACAAGCTGCAGCTTTACAAGAAAGTGCTAAAAATAAATTCCAATTGAAAGGACGTTTCAAATCTATGGGTGGAGATGGAATTCCCCTAGGAGCTTTCAATGTTCCTCAAGGTTCTGTTGTAGTGACAGCAGGAGGAAGAGTTTTAGTTGAAGGTGTTGACTATACTGTGAATTACCAAATGGGTAAAGTAAATATTTTAGACCCATCACTTCAAGCCTCTAATACACCAATTGAAGTCTCTGTTGAAAATAATTCAGTTTTTGGTCAGCAAACAAGAAGATTTTGGGGATTTAATGTAGAGCATAAATTCAATGATAAATTTTTGGTAGGTGCTACACTTCTTAACTTGTCGGAACGCCCTTTTACCACAAAATCGAATTACGGACAAGAATCGGTTAGTAATACAATTTTTGGTTTAAACACTAACTTTTCCACTGAAGTTCCTTTTCTTACTAGATTAGTAAATAAGTTGCCTAATATTGATACTGATGTGCCTTCAAATTTATCTTTTAGAGGTGAAATTGCTTATTTGAAGCCAGGAGCTTCAAGAGCTGATCAATTTAATGGAGAACCTACTACTTACATAGATGATTTCGAAGGATCACAAACGACAATTGATATGCGTTCTCCACAAGCTTGGACATTAGCGAGTGTTCCCCTTGAAGGCAATTTTGACGGAATACCAACAGCAGTTGAACCAGCAGTAGACGACTTAAGCATTGGTAATAAAAGAAGTAAATTAGCTTGGTATTCCATTGATCCTGTGTTTTATGTGCAAAGGCCAACAGGTGTAAATGATGATGATTTATCTCTTAACAAAACGCGTCGTATTTTTAGCAGAGAATTATATCCAGTAACTGATATTGCTCAAGGTCAGTCAACCGTAATTAATACTTTAGATTTAAGTTATTTCCCAAAAGATAGAGGTCCGTACAACTTTAATCCTAGTTTAAGTATATCCAATCAGTTTTCTGATGCAGAAGCACCTGAAACATGGGGAGGAATTATGCGCGCTATCAATTCGACTAATTTTGAACAATCAAATGTTGAATATATTCAATTTTGGGTTATGGATCCCTATTTTGGAAATACTGGCGATCGCGTAGACCCAAGTAACAATGGTAAGTTAGTTTTTAACTTAGGTGAAATTTCTGAAGATATTCTGCGTGATGGTAGAAAGTTGTACGAAAATGGATTACCTGAAGTAGGCTCAAATCAAACAACAATCAATTCGGCATGGGGTCAAGTGCCATCTTCACAATCTTTGATTTATGCATTTGATACGAATGAAGCAAATAGAGCTGTTCAAGATGCAGGATTTGATGGTTTAACGGATGCTCAAGAAGCGGTTAAGTTTCCAAATTTTTCAAGCTTCCCTGATCCTGCTGGGGATAATTATAGATTTTATTTAGATGCTGATGGTGATGTTATCAATCGTTATAGAGATTATAACGGCTTTGAAGGAAACTCTCCAGTAAATGTTACCAATAATAATAGAGGAAACACAACTTTTCCAGATGTAGAGGATGTGAATCGTGACAATACCATGAATACGATTAATGCCTATTTTAAGTTTGAAGTGCCAATTCAGTATTATGGTGAAAATATTGCAGATGTCCCTGTAGGACAAAATTATATTGCAGATGTTAGACAAACTCAAAATATTGAATTGCCAAACGGTGAATCGGGTAGAGCTCGTTGGATCTTATACAAAATTCCAATTTTAGAATTCACTAATGACAACAAAGTGGGACCAATTAGCGATTTTCGTTCGATTCGTTTCATGAGAATGTACATGACAGGATTTAGAGATCAGGTTACATTGCGTTTTGGTGCACTTGATTTAGTACGTGGCGAATGGCGAAGATTTACAGGAAATTTCGATACTTTAGATCCAGATCCTGAAGATGAAAATACAGGTTTTGATGTAGTATCGTTAAACATTCAAGAAAACGGTCAGCGTTCACCAATCCGATATGTAACACCTCCTGGAGTTGTTCGTGAGCAATTGTACAATAACAATACCGTAATTAATCAAAACGAGCAATCACTTTCTTTACGTGTCTATGATAAATTAGGCGGTACAGTAAATGGTTTAGAGCCAAACGATTCAAGAGCCGTGTTTAAAAATGTTAGTGTAGATATGCGTCAATTTAAGAAATTACGTATGTTTTTACATGCTGAAGCCGTTAGAGAAAATGATTTGCAAGATGACGAATTGGTTGCTTTTATTCGTTTTGGAAATGACTTTACAGATAATTTCTATCAAGTCGAAATTCCGCTAAAAGTTTCTCCTTTTGGATCTTCAACACCAGAAGCTGTTTGGCCAGCCGAGAATGAAATTGAATTACCATTAAGTTTGCTAACCGCTTTAAAATCTAAAAAAATATCGAATGCTTTGGCTGCTCCTGATCTTGATGGAATTAATTTCTTAAACGAACAAGATTTAGGTTCTTCAAATGACAGATTAACATTAGGGATAAAAGGAAATCCAAACTTTGGGTTGGTTAGAACTCTTATGATTGGTTTAAAAAATAGAACAGGAGAAATTCAACGAGGTGAAGTTTGGTTTAACGAACTTCGTATGTCTGATATGGATAATGAAGGAGGATATGCTGCTATTGCCAATTTAGATACCAACTTGGCTGATTTTGCTAATATCTCGGCAACAACTCGAATGAGTACCATTGGTTTTGGATCTCTAGAACAAGGGCCAAACGAAAGAAGTAGAGAAGATGTTTTTCAATATGATATTGTTTCTAATGTTAATTTAGGGAAGTTACTACCAAAGACTTGGAAAGTAAATCTGCCTTTAAATTATGCTGTGGGTGAAGAAACGATAACTCCAAAATTTGATCCTTTTTACCAAGATATCGAGCTGAACCAGTTATTAAATCTTACTTCAGATCCAACTCAAAGAGCTAACATTGAGCAAAGAGCGATTGACTATACAAAACGTACTAGTTTCAATTTGATAGGAGTTAAAAAGGAAAAAAATCCAGAAAAAAAATCCAGAATTTACGATGTTGAAAATTTAACGTTGTCATATTCCTTAAATGAAACAGAACATCACGATTATGAGATTGAAAATTTAACAGATAAACAAAATAGAACTTCAGTAGATTACGCTTATGCTTTCAAATCTAAGCCTATAGAGCCATTTAAAGATTCTAAATTTTTCAAGAAAAGTGGGTAC
>VFQM010001235.1_pt1 | contig 23244 bp, 22 predicted proteins | sample 3512391 | NCBI WGS metagenome assembly VFQM01 (sample SAMN10412369, study PRJNA504923) | tailings metagenome | isolation source: Replicate 1 from Balatoc abandoned mine | place: Philippines | reverse complement strand
TAGCGCGCTTCCCTGACACGGAAGAGGTCACTGGTTCGATCCCAGTATCGCCCACCAGAGAGCCCCCGAGAGATCGGGGGCTTTTCCGTTTCCGGGCGCGGTGCTCGATCAGCCTGCCGGATGCTCACCGGGAGCCGCGCGGCTACGCTCGCGCCGTGACCTCCTTCGCCGCCACGCCGACCCTGCACGGCGAGCGCGTGCTGCTGCGCCGCATCGACCAGCCCGATCGCCTCGACCTCGCCGTGATCGATCGCGAGACCGGCGCGTGGGCAGGGGAGGTGGTCGTCAACGACCTCGACGTCGACAACCGCTCGTGCGGGTTCCGCATCGCGCTGAGCGGCTCCGCACGCGGCCGCGGGCTCGGCAGTGAGGCGACGCGACTGCTGGTGGGCTACGTGTTAGACGTCGTCGACGAGCCGAGCATCCACCGCATCGAGCTCGAGGTGTATGCGTTCAACGAGCGCGCGATCCGCACGTATGAGCGCGTCGGCTTCGTGCGCGAGGGCGTGCGCCGCGACGCGCTGCGCTGGGGCGACGAGGTCACCGACGCCATCATCATGAGCTGCCTGCGCACCGACCCGGGACGACCGCGGCTGCCCGCCGGCGCCCTGCGCTGAGCAACGCCAGCACGTTCCGCGGCCTCGGAGCCCGCGCTCAGGCGCCTCTTCGCCTGCTCGGCCAGCATGGGACGATGCGCCTTCGAACCCTCGCCGCCGTCAGCGGCCTCGCCTACACGGGGCTCGTGCTGCTGCTGACGATCGGCCCGGTGCGGCAGCGCTTCGTCGGGTCGGAGGCCGACCGCGGCGTGCTCGACTGGCGCAGCTGGTTCGAGCTGACCACGTGGCGCGAGGGCACGGTGAGCGAGTTCGTGGCCAACGTCGCGCTCTTCGTGCCGTGGGGCGCGCTCGCCGTGCTCGCTTTGGGGGCGAGACGGTGGATGCTCGCCGCGGTTGGCGCGGGCGCCCTCACCCTGGCCATCGAGATCGCGCAGATCCCGCTCGCACGCATCTCCGACCCTCGAGACCTCGTCGCCAACGCCCTCGGCGCGCTGCTCGGCATCGCGCTCGGCGCCGCGCTCGAAGCGGCGCGCCGCAGGAGCCGCGAGGGCGGGCCGACCGCCTCGGGGGCCGGCGGTGGACGGGCGCTCGAGCGGGCATCCCGCTGACGGGGCGGGGCGGCGCCCGCCAGTAGGCTGGAGGTCGATCACCGACCCCGCTGAAGGAGCCCCGTGTCTGAGCACGCCGCCGAGCAGTCCGCGCCCGACGAGGGGGCCGCCGCGCCCCAGGCGGTCGTGGCCGAGACGACGACCGACGGCTTCGGGCTCTTCACCGACCGCTCGGTCGTCGCGATGCGCGTCGACGGCGAGCTGCGCGATCTCGCGCATCGCGTCGAGGCCGGCACGCGCGTCGAGCCCGTCACGATCGGCAGCCCCGACGGCCTCGCGATCCTGCGCCACTCGACCGCGCACGTGCTCGCCCAGGCCGTGCAGCAGATCAACCCCGACGCCACGCTCGGCATCGGCCCGCCCGTCACCGACGGCTTCTACTACGACTTCGACGTCGCGACCCCGTTCACGACCGACGACTTCGCGGCACTGAGCAAGGCCATGGAGCGCATCGTGCGGCAGGGGCAGCGGTTCATCCGCCGCGTCGTGACGGAGGAGGAGGCGCGCGCGGAGCTCGCGCACGAGCCGTACAAGCTCGAGCTCATCGGGCTCAAGGGCTCGGCGGCGGAGGGCAGCGACGGCGAGAGCGTCGAGGTCGGCGCCGGCGAGCTGACGATCTACGACAACGTCGACCCCAAGACGGGCGAGGTGCACTGGAAGGACCTCTGCCGCGGGCCGCACCTGCCGAGCACCCGCATGATCGGCAACGGCTGGCAGCTTATGCGCGTCGCCGCCGCCTACTGGCGCGGCAGCGAGAAGAACCCGCAGCTGCAGCGCATCTACGGCACCGCATGGCCCAGCAAGGACGAGCTGCGCGCCTACACCTCGCGCCTCGAGGAGGCCGCCAAGCGCGACCACCGCAAGCTCGGCGTCGAGCTCGACCTGTTCTCCTTCCCTGACGAGATCGGCTCGGGGCTCTCGGTCTTCCACCCCAAGGGCGGCATCATCCGGGCGGAGATCGAGAACTACATGCGCCAGCGCCTGCTCGAGAACGGCTACGAGCTCGTCTACTCGCCCCACATCACCAAGGGGCAGCTGTTCGAGACGAGCGGCCACCTGCAGTGGTACGAGGAGGGCATGTTCCCGGCCATGCACCTCGATGAGGAGCGCGACGCCGACGGGAACGTCACCAAGCAGGGCCAGAACTACTACCTCAAGCCCATGAACTGCCCGTTCCACAACCTGATCTTCCGCGCGCGGGGTCGGTCGTACCGCGAGCTGCCGCTGCGTCTGGCCGAGTTCGGCACGGTGTACCGCTACGAGAAGAGCGGCACGCTCTCCGGTCTCACGCGCGTGCGCGGCCTCACGCAGGACGACGCCCACATCTACGTCACGCCGGACCAGGTGAAGGCCGAGGTCGCGAGCCAGCTGCAGTTCGTGCTCGAGACGCTGCGCGGCTACGGGCTCGACGACTTCTACCTCGAGCTGTCGACCCGCAACCCCGAGAAGTCGGTCGGCAGCGACGAACTGTGGGAGCAGGCCACCGAGACGCTGCGGCAGGTCGCCGTCGACTCCGGCCTCGAGCTCGTGCCCGACCCGGGCGGAGCCGCGTTCTACGGCCCGAAGATCTCGGTGCAGGCGCGCGACGCGATCGGCCGCACCTGGCAGCTCTCGACCGTGCAGCTCGACTTCAACCAGCCCGAGCGCTTCGAGCTCGAGTACGCCGCCTCCGACGGCTCGCGCCAGCGCCCGATTATGATCCACCGCGCCCTCCTGGGCTCGATCGAGCGCTTCTTCGCCATCCTGCTCGAGCACTACGCGGGCGCGTTCCCGGCGTGGCTCTCGCCCGTGCAGGTCGTCGGCATCCCCGTCGCCGAGGAGTACGCCCCCTACCTGCAGGAGGTCATCGACCGGCTGCGGGCGCAGGGCGTCCGCGCGGAGCTCGATCGCAGCGACGACCGCATGCAGAAGAAGATTCGCACGCACACCGTGCAGAAGGTGCCCTACCTGCTCATCGCGGGCGAGGAGGATCGCGCGAAGGGTGCGGTCAGCTTCCGGTTCCGCGACGGCACGCAGGTGAACGGGGTGCCCGTCGACGAGGTGGTCGAGCGCATCACGAGCACGATCCGCTCGCGGTCGGCCGAGCTGTAGGGCGAGCATCCGATGACGATCGAGCACGGTGAGGATGCTGCGCCCGCGTCGATCGACGACGTGACGGTCGAGCGCGCGGCCGGGTTCGCCGCCGTTCCCGACGGCTACGCGCGGCTGTGGACGCCGCACCGCATGGCGTACATCCAGTCGCACCACGTCGAGGAGAGCAGCGACGAGTGCCCGTTCTGCCGGGCGCCCCGCCTGACCGACGAGCAGGCGCTCATTGTCGCGCGCGGCGAGCTCGCCTACGTCGTGCTCAACCTCTACCCGTACAACAGCGGTCACGTGCTCGTCTGCCCGACCCGCCACATCGGGCTCTACGACGAGGCGAGCGAGGCGGAGACGGCCGAGATCGCGGCGCTCACGCAGACCGCCATGCGCGTGCTGCGCGAGACGATGCGCTGCGACGGCTTCAACATCGGCATGAATCAGGGCAGGCTCGCCGGTGCGGGCATCGCCGAGCACCTGCACCAGCACATCGTTCCCCGCTGGAGCGCCGACGCGAACTTCATGCCGATCATCGCCGGCACGAAGGCGATGCCTCGACTGCTCGGCGACGTGCGCGACGAGATCGCGGCGGCCTGGCCCCGCTGATCGGCCCGGATGCCCCGCCTGGGGCTCAGCGCACCTGTCGCACCTCGAACTGCATCCGCGGGTGGGCGTAGGCCTCCTGCGACTGCACGAGCTGCAGCTCGCGCTCGCCGGACTCGAGCGTGGTCGTCAGCAGGTCGAAGACGCTCGAGGCGGTGCGGGCGAGCGCGGCGGCGGCGTCGCCTGTGCGACGGTAGTGCGCGGTGAACAGGGCCGCGGTGACGTCGCCCGAGCCGTTGGCCTTCATCTGCAGCTGCGGCGTCGTGACGATCCAGGCGCCCTCGTCGTCGACCGCGAGCATCTCGAGCGTGCCCTCCTCGCGGTCGGGTCGCTCGACGCTCGTGACGAGCACCGTGCGCGGGCCCATGGCGCGGGCGAGGTCGACCGAGGCGAGGGTCGACTCGAGCGTGTCGGGCTCGGTGCCGGTGAGGTAGCCGAGCTCGAACTGGTTCGGCGTGATGAGGTCGGCGGCCGGCACGACGCGCTCGCGCAGCAGCACCGGGATGGCCGGCGCGACGAAGCAGCCGCTCTTCGCGTTGCCCATGACGGGGTCGCAGGCGTAGATCGCCGCGGGGTTCGCCGCCTTGATGCGGGCGACGGCGTCGAGGATCACGTCGGCGATGCCCTCCGAGCCCTGGTAGCCGGAGAGCACGACGTCGATCTGCGGGAAGGCCCCGCGCTCCTCGATGCCGGTGATGACCTCGCGCACGTCGTCGGGGCTGATGAGCGGGCCGCGCCACGCGCCGTAGCCGGTGTGGTTGGAGAAGTTCACGGTGTAGACCGGCATCACCTCGATGCCGATCCGCTGCAGGGGGAACACGGCCGCGGAGTTGCCGACGTGGCCGTAGGCGACGGCGGACTGGATCGAGAGGACCTTCATCCTCCGATCATCGCACTCACGCGGAGCGCGGCTGGCCGCTCGCGGCGCCCACGGCCGCCGCGATGTCGGCGGCGAGGCGTTCGGCTTCGGGATCATCGAGATCGTGCACGGTGAGGCGAAGCCGCCGATCGGTCGGCACGCTGCCGAGCGAGAACTCGTCGCCCGTGCGCGCGAGCCAGCCCCGTCGCATGAGCCGCTCGGAGACCTCGCGGGCGGGCACCGGCAGGCCCACCCAGAGGTTGAGGCCGTCGCCGGCCTCGGTGGGCAGGCCGAGCTGGCTGAGTCGGGCCGCGAACGCCTGGTTGCGCTCGGCGTAGTGGTCGCCCGCGCGCGCGATGCCCTCCAGGACGGCGGCGTCGGTGACGAGCGCGAGCGTGAGGCGCTGCAGCAGGTGGCTCACCCAGGTGGTGCCCGGCGTGAGGCGCATCGCGAGCCGCTCAGCGGTGTCGGGGTCGGAGGCGGTGACGGCGAGGCACATGTCGGGGCCGAGGAACTTCGAGACCGAGCGCACGAGCGCCCAGCGCCGGTGCTCCGGGCCGATGAGGGAGCGGAACGGCGCCCGCGACAGCATCGAGAAGTGGTCGTCCTCGATGACGAGCACGTAGGGATGCTCGCCCAGCACCGCGCGCAGCTCGGCGGCGCGCCGCTCCGACAGGCTCACTCCCGTGGGGTTCTGGGCGCGAGGCGTGCAGACGACGGCGCGCACGCCCTGCTCGAGCGCCGCGCGCAGCCCGGCCACGGTCATCCCCTCGTCATCGACCGGCACCGGCACCGCTCGATAGCCGCCGACGCGCACCGTGTGAATGCTCGTGAGGAAGCACGGGTCCTCCAGCGCGACGGCGTCGTCGCGCACGAGCGCCTGCGCCAGCAGTCGCTCGACGGCGTCGCCGGCACCGCTCGTGATCGTCAGCCGCAGCTCGGCGGGCGCGAGGTCGGCGCGCATCCATGCCGCGGCCCAGCGCTCGAGGCCCGGGTCGATGACCGGCTCGCCGTAGAGCACGCGGTGCCCGACGGCGCGGGCGAGGGCCGACGACGGGTCGGGGATGAGCGCGGGGTCGGGGTTGCCGGTGGCGACGTCGCGCAGCACCGTGTCGGGGGCGAAGCCCTCCTGCGCGACGGGGGAGCGGCCGGCGACCCGCGTGCCGCCCCTGCCGCGTGTCACGACGAGGCCGGCCTGCGCGAGCTGGCCGTAGGCGGCGACGGCGGTGTTGCGGTTGACGCCGAGGCCCTCGGCGAGCGATCGCACGGAGGGCAGCGCATCGCCCGACCGGAGGGCGCCGCGCTCGATGAGCTCGCGCACGCTCGCGGCGATCTCCGCGGCCGAGCGGCCGGTGATCGGTGTCGTCATGCCGAGGTCCCCACGGTTGAGAATCGAGTGTCTCGACCATGCTATCTTTTGGCCTAGGCCATTGCGATCAGCCGGCCGCAACCCGTGCGCCGACGCGCGCCCTCCGTCGAAGGGAACCCCCATGAGCACTGCCGAGACCGGGTCGAGCCGCGTGAAGCGCGGCCTCGCCGAGATGCTGAAGGGCGGCGTCATCATGGACGTCATCGACGCCGAGCAGGCGCGCATCGCGGAGGACGCCGGGGCCGTCGCCGTCATGGCGCTTGAGCGCGTGCCCGCCGACATCCGCGCCCAGGGCGGCGTCGCCCGCATGAGCGACCCCGACCTCATCGACGAGATCATCGCCTCGGTCTCGATCCCCGTCATGGCCAAGGCGCGCATCGGCCACTTCGTCGAGGCGCAGGTGCTGCAGTCGCTCGGCGTCGACTACATCGACGAGTCGGAGGTGCTGAGCCCGGCCGACTACGTGAACCACATCGACAAGTGGCCCTTCACGGTGCCGTTCGTCTGCGGCGCCACCAACCTCGGTGAGGCGCTGCGCCGCATCAACGAGGGCGCGGCGATGATCCGCTCGAAGGGCGAGGCGGGCACGGGTGACGTCTCGGAGGCCACCAAGCACATCCGCACCATCAAGGCCGAGATCAACCGCCTGACGTCGATGACGAAGGACGAGCTCTACGTCGCGGCGAAGGAGCTGCAGGCGCCCTACGAGCTCGTCGCCGAGATCGCCGAGACCGGCAAGCTGCCCGTCGTGCTCTTCACCGCCGGCGGCGTCGCGACGCCCGCCGACGCGGCGCTCATGATGCAGCTCGGCGCCGACGGCGTGTTCGTCGGCTCGGGCATCTTCAAGTCGGGCAACCCGGCCAAGCGGGCCGCCGCCATCGTCAAGGCGACGACCTTCTACGACGACCCCTCGGTCGTCGCGGAGACCTCGCGCGGACTCGGCGAGGCCATGGTCGGCATCAACGTCGCCGACCTGCCCGCGCCGCACCGACTCGCCGAGCGTGGCTGGTAGCGCTCCGGTCGTCGGCGTTCTCGCCCTGCAGGGGGATGTCCGCGAGCACCTGACCGCGTTGCGCGCGCTGGGCGCCGACGCGCGCCCGGTGCGCCGGCCGGAGGAGCTCGCGGCCGTCGACGGGCTCGTGATCCCCGGCGGCGAGTCGAGCGTCATCGACAAGCTCTCCCGCGCTTTCGGCATGCAGCAGCCGCTGCGCGAGCGCATCGCCGAGGGCCTGCCGGTGTACGGCACGTGCGCCGGGCTCATCATGCTCGCCGACGAGCTCCGCGATGCCATTGCGGGCCAGCAGACCCTGGGTGGGCTCGACGTCGTCGTGCGCCGCAACGCCTTCGGCAACCAGCTCGACTCGTTCGAGACCGACATCCCGATGCCGGCTCTTGGCGACGAGCCCGTGCACGCGGTGTTCATCCGCGCGCCCGTGGTCGAGTCGGTCGGCGAGGGCGTCGAGGTCATCGGGCGCCTCGCCGACGGCCGCATCGTCGCGGTGGAGCAGGGCGCCCTGCTGGGCACGAGCTTCCACCCGGAGGTGTCGGGCGAGTTCCGCTTCCACGAGCGGTTCCTGGCGAAGGCGCGCGCCTTCGCCGCGTCGCGCGCGGCGTAAGGAGATGCGCGGGCCCACCATGGGCTCATGCACTGGTACTCGAGCTATCCCCGCCGACGCGCGTTGCAGCTCACGGCCGACGCCGTGGCCCTCGTGGTCGTCGTGCTCTCCATCGTGGCGGCGGTGACGGTGGCTGATGCGATCCGAGCCCTCGCCGCGTTCGGGCGCGACCTCGAGCGGGCGGGAGCGAGCTTCGCCGAGAACCTCGCGGCGGCGGGGGACCAGCTCGGCGGTGTGCCGCTCGTCGGCGAGGGCATCCGCGCCCCGCTCGATGCGGCGGCAGGGGCTGGCGGCGCCGTCGCCGACGCCGGGCGCGGCCAGCAGGAGCTCGTGGAGAGCCTCGCGACCACCGTCGGGTGGGTCATCGTCGTGGTGCCGCTGCTGGTGCTCGCGCTCGTGTGGGCTCTGCCGCGCATCCGCTTTGCGCGCCGGTCGGCGCTCGTGCGACGGATGCTCGCTGCGGGCCTCACCGCCGACACGCTCGCCGCTCGCGCGATCGCCCAGCAGCCCCTCCGTCGGCTCGCGCGCGTGCACCCCGACCCGGCCGCCGCCTGGAGGGCCGCCGACGCACGGGTCGTCCGGGCCCTCGCGGAGCTCGAGCTGCGCCGCGCGGGAGTGCCCGCGGGCGCCCTGCCGTAGACTGAGGAAGTTGTCATCGAGGCCTGAAGGAGCGGCATGTCCGGGCATTCCAAGTGGGCGACGACCAAGCACAAGAAGGCCGTCATCGACGCGCGCCGTGCCAAGTCGTTCGCCAAGCTCATCAAGAACATCGAGGTCGCGGCGAAGATCGGCGGCGCCGACCTGTCGGGCAACCCCACCCTCGCCGACGCGGTGCAGAAGGCCAAGAAGACCTCGGTGCCGAACGACAACATCGACCGCGCCATCAAGCGCGGGGCCGGGCTCACCGGCGACGCCGTCGACTACCAGACGATCATGTACGAGGGCTACGGCGCCGGCGGTGTCGCGCTGCTCATCGAGTGCCTCACCGACAACAAGAACCGCGCCGCCGCTGAGGTGCGGACGGGCATGACGCGCAACGGCGGCACCATGGCCGACCCGGGCAGCGTCGCCTACAACTTCCACCGCAAGGGCGTCATCGCGATCACGAAGACCGACACGCTGACGGAGGACGACATCCTCATGGCCGTGCTCGACGCCGGCGCGGAGGAGGTCGTCGACCAGGGCGGCGGGTTCGAGGTCATCACCGAGCCCTCGCAGCTCATGGCCGCGCGCGCCGCGCTGCAGGAGGCCGGCATCGAGTACGACTCGGCCGAGGCCGAATTCGTTGCCGGCGTGCAGATCGAGGCCGACGCCGAGACGGCGCGGAAGGTCTTTAAGCTCGTCGACGCGCTCGACGACCTCGACGACGTGCAGAACGTCTACACGAACATCGCGCTCAGCGCCGAGGTGCGCGCCGAGCTCGACGCCGACGACGAGTAGCGGGGCGGCGCCCGTGCTGCGCGTGCTCGGCGTCGACCCGGGCCTCACGCGCTGCGGCGTGGGCGTCGTCGACGTCGAGCCCGCGCGGCGGGCGACGCTCGTGCACGTCTCGGTCGTGCGCACCGACCCCGAGCTCGCGCTCGAGCGGCGCGTGCTCGCGATCGCCGAGGGGGTGGCCGCTCTACTCGACGAGCACCGGCCGGACGTCGTCGCGCTCGAGCGCGTCTTCGCGCAGCACAACGTGCGCACGGTCATGGGCACGGCGCAGGCGAGCGGCGTCGTGCTGCAGGCGGCCGCGGCCCGCGGCCTCACGGTGGCGCTGCACACCCCGAGCGAGGTCAAGGCGGCCGTCACCGGCCACGGCGGCGCCGACAAGGCGCAGGTCACGGCGATGGTGCAGCGCATCCTTCGACTGGATGCTCCGCCGAGGCCCGCGGACGCCGCCGACGCGCTCGCCCTCGCCCTCTGCCACGCTTGGCGCGGCGGCGCGGCCCCCGCCACCGCTGTCGAGGGGCCGGGATCCCTGACCCCCGCGCAGCGTGCGTGGCGCGACGCCGAGAAGTCGGCGGCCGCCCGTAGGCTCGAGCGGTGATCGCCTCCCTCCGCGGAACCGTCGTCGCCCTCGCCGCGGGCCGCGTGGTGCTCGAGGTGGGCGGGGTCGGGTACGCGGTCGCCGTCACCGAGCGCTGCGCGCGCGAGTTGCGCGTCGACGACCGCGTGCGCCTGCACACCGCGATGGTCGTGCGGGAGGACGACGTGAGCCTGTTCGGGTTCCTCGACGAGACCGAGCTGCAGCTGTTCGACCTGCTGCGCACGGTCTCCGGCGTTGGCCCGAAGTCGGCCCTGGGCGTGCTCGGGCAGCTCGAACCGTGGGCGATTGCGCGCGCGATCCACGACGACGACGACGCCCCGTTCCGGCGCGTGAGCGGCATCGGGCCGAAGACGGCGAAGCTCATCGTGGTCTCGCTGGCCGGCAAGATCGCGGCGCCCTCGGCCTCCGCGACCCTGCCCGAGCCCCCGGCGGCAGACGTCGACGCGACCACGGCGGTAGCGCTCGTCGAGGCGCTCACGGGCCTGGGCTGGCCCGAGCGCGCGGCGCTCGAGGCCGCGCAGGCGGTGCTCGCCGCCGAGCCCGCCGACGAGCGCAGCGCCCTTCCCGTGCTGCTGCGCCGCGCGCTCGCGCAGCTCGGCCCCGCGGCCGCCCGCCCCGATGAGCGGAGCCGCGCATGAGCGGCGAACTGCTGCGCGGCACCCCCGAGAGCGACTCCGAGCTCGCCTTCGAGGGCGCCCTGCGCCCGCAGAGCCTCGACGAGTTCGTCGGGCAGCAGAAGGTGCGCCGGCAGCTGCAGCTGCTGCTGGAGGCGGCGAGCCTGCAGAACCGCGCCCCCGACCACATCCTGCTCGCCGGCCCGCCTGGGCTCGGCAAGACGACGCTCGCGATGATCGTCGCGCACGAGGGCCAGCGGCCGCTGCGCATGACGAGCGGTCCGGCGATCCAGCACGCCGGCGACCTCGCGGCCGTGCTGTCGTCGCTCGTGCCGGGCGAGGTCCTCTTCATCGACGAGATCCACCGCATGGCCCGCAGCGCGGAGGAGATGCTGTACCTCGCCATGGAGGACTTCCGCGTCGACATCATGGTCGGCAAGGGGGCGGGGGCGACGAGCATTCCGCTCGAGCTGGCGCCGTTCACGCTCGTGGGCGCGACGACGCGCGCGGGCCTGCTGCCGAACCCCCTGCGCGACCGCTTCGGCTTCACCGCGCACCTGGAGTTCTACGAGCCCGACGAGCTGCACCGCGTGCTGCAGCGCGCCGCGGCGCTGCTGCGCCTCGACATCGCGACGGATGCCCTGCACGAGATCGCCGGGCGCAGCCGAGGCACCCCGCGGATCGCCAACCGGCTCCTGCGCCGCGTGCGCGACTACGCCCTCGTCCACGGCGGGGCAGCGGACACGGCCGCCGTGCGCGATGCCCTCGAGCTCTACGACGTCGACGAGCAGGGCCTGGACCGCCTCGACCGCGCCGTGCTCGACGCGATCGTCGAGCGCTTCGACGGCGGCCCCGTCGGCCTCTCGACGCTCGCCGTGTCGGTCGGCGAGGAGGCCGAGACGATCGAGGCGGTGGTCGAGCCGTTCCTGGTGCGCTCAGGGCTCATCGCCCGCACGCCTCGCGGTCGCGTGGCCACCGCGCAGGCCTGGCGGCACCTCGGTCGCGAGCCCCGGCCGGCCGGTGGCGATGACCTATAGTTGTGCGAGGCTGCGCGGGAGCATCCTGGCGCCCTGCCCTGTGACTGTCGCGCTCGCGGCTGACTCTCCCGAAAGGTTCACCACGCAATGGATCCGTTGACGATCGTCATGCTGGCCATCCTGGCCATGCTCATCTTCTTCATGTGGCGCAACTCGAAGAAGCGTCGGGAGGACATGGCCAAGCTCCAGGAGCAGATGGTGCCCGGCGCGGCGGTCATGACGAACTTCGGTCTGTTCGGCACGCTCGTCTCGATCGACGAGGAGAACAACGTCGCCGTGCTCGAGACGAGCCCCGGCAACGAGGTGCGCGTGCACCGTCAGACGCTCGCCCGCGTGGTCGACGAGACCGAGTCGGCGACGGAGGGCGACGAGGCGGCGGAGGAGGCGGCCGAGGGGCCGCAGCTCAACGTCTCGAGCGTCGACACGACCGACGACGCCGGTTCGTCGAGCAAGTAGCCCGCGCGGTCGACGGCCCGCGCCTGCCCCCGGCGGCGCGGCACTGACTCCTGCAGAAATGAGTATCTGAGGTGGCACGAAGCACCCCCGAGCGCAGAGCTCTGCGCTCCCTCGTCTGGCTGCTCGTCATCATCGTCGCCCTCATCGGCGGCAATGCGGCGAGCGTGCTCTGGAACGGGGGCTCCTGGACCCCGAAGCTCGCCCTCGACCTCGAGGGCGGCACGCAGCTGACGCTGACGCCGCAGCTCTCGTCGGGGCAGAGCGTCACGCAGGAGCAGCTCGACCAGGCCGTGGGCATCATCCGGCAGCGCGTCGACGCCGCGGGCGTGAGCGAGTCGGAGATCAACACCCAGGGCGGGCAGAACATCGTCGTGTCGATCCCGGGCACGCCCGACGACGCGACGCTCGAGCGCATCCGCTCGTCGGCGAAGCTCGAGTTCCGCGCGGTGCTCGCCGCCGATCTCGCCTCCAACAGCACGATCGGCGACGGCGGGGAGTCCGGCGACCCGAGCGCGAGCCCCAGCCCGAGCGACTCCGCGACGGCCGAGCCCAGCGCCGCCCCGAGCCCGACGGCCTCGCCGACGGATGCGAGCGACCCGAACTGGATCACGCCGGAGCTGCAGGAGCAGTTCGACTCGTTCGACTGCGCCACGGTCGCCGAGAGCGGCGCGAACGTCGCCCCGGAGGACGAGCCGCTCATCACGTGCGAGCAGGGCACGGGGCTGAAGTACATCCTCGGCCCGGTCGAGGTCACCGGTGCCCGCATCGCCGACGCCACCTCGGGTCTCATCCAGTCGTCGACGGGTGTCAGCACGGGCGAGTGGGGCGTGTTCCTCGAGTTCGACGGCGAGGGCACCGAGCAGTTCCGCGAGGTCACCGAGCGGCTGGTCGCGCTGCAGGGCGTGCGCAATCAGTTCGCGATCGTGCTCGACGGCCAGGTCATCAGCGCGCCGCGCACGATCAGCGCCATCACCGACGGCCAGCCGCAGATCTCGGGCGACTTCACGCAGGAGAGCGCCAAGACGCTCGCCGACCAGCTCAAGTTCGGCGCGCTGCCGATCGGCTTCGAGTTGCAGTCGCAGGATCAGATCAGCGCGACGCTCGGCGTCTCACAGCTGCAGAGCGGCATCATCGCCGGCCTCATCGGTCTGCTGCTGGTCGTGGCGTACTCGCTCTTCCAGTACCGCGCCCTCGGCGGCGTGACGGTCGCCTCGCTCGTGATCGCCGGCATCGTGACCTACCTGCTCATCACCTACCTGTCGAACCAGCAGGGCTTCCGCCTCTCGCTCGCCGGCGTCGCGGGCCTCATCATCTCGGTGGGCGTCATCGCCGACTCGTTCATCGTGTACTTCGAGCGCATCCGTGACGAGCTGCGCGACGGCCGCAGCGTCGACGGCGCCCTCGAGGCGGGCTGGAAGCGCGCCTTCCGCACGATCCTCATCTCCGACGTCATCAACGTCATCGCGGCCGTGGTGCTGTTCGTGCTCGCCGTCGGCAACGTGCGCGGCTTCGCCTTCACGCTCGGTCTCACGACGATCGTCGACCTCATCGTGGTGGCGCTCTTCACGCACCCGATGATGCAGCTGCTCGGCCGCACGCGCTTCTTCGGCGGCGGCCACCCGCTGAGCGGCCTCGACCCGCAGGCGCTCGGCGCCGTCTACCGGGGCCGCGCGCAGTTCCGCCCCTCGGCGGCGGTGAGCGCGACCAAGCGCGCGTCGTCGAGCCGCGAGGCCCAGCGACGCCAGACCATCGCCGAGCGCAAGGCCGCCGAACAGGGCGGCGACGGGAAGGACGCCCGATGAGCAACCTCACGCAGTTCGGCAACGACCTCTACACGGGCGCGCGCTCGTTCGACTTCGTCGGGCGCCGCCGCACGTGGTACCTCATCGCCATCGTGCTCGTCGTGGCCACGGTCGCGATCACGGCGCTGCGCGGCGGCTTCGTCTTCGGCATCGAGTTCCGGGGCGGCAGCGAGTTCCGCGTCTCCCAGGTGGCCGAGGCGTCAGAGGACACGGCGAGCACGACCGAGGTCGCCACCGAGGCCGTCACGAGCGTCGTCCCCGGCTCGAACCCTCGCGTCTCCGTGGTCGGCGGCGACTCCGTCCGCGTCCAGACCGAGCAGCTGACGCCCGGCGAGACGAACGAGGTGCAGGATGCCCTGGCCGCGGCCTTCGACGTCGAGGCCGAGCAGATCAGCACGAGCTTCATCGGCGCCACGTGGGGCAACGACATCACCCGCCAGGCGCTCATCGCCCTGGTCGTGTTCCTGATCCTCGCGAGCCTCGTGCTGGCGATCTACTTCCGCACCTGGAAGATGTCGCTCGCCGCGCTCATCGCGCTCGCGCACGACCTCATCATCACGGCCGGCATCTACGGCGTGTTCGGCTTCGAGATCACCCCGGCCGCCGTGATCGGCTTCCTGACGATCCTGGGCTACTCGCTCTACGACACCGTCGTCGTCTTCGACAAGGTGCGCGAGAACACCAGCGAGGATGGCGTGGAGTCGCGCCGCACCTTCGCCCAGTCGGTCAACCTCGCGGTCAACCAGACGCTCGTGCGCTCGATCAACACTTCGATCGTCGCGAGCCTCCCGGTCGCCGCGATCCTGCTGATCGGTGCGCTCCTGCTCGGCGCCGGCACGCTGTTCGACATCGCGCTCGCGCTCTTCGTCGGCACGATCGTCGGCACCTACTCGTCGATCTTCCTCGCGGCGCCGCTCTACGTGCACCTGCGCGAGAACGAGCCGGAGGTCAAGAAGCAGGGCGGCCGCGCGAAGCGCAGCGTGCCCGAGTCCGGCGCGGTTCGCTGAGGAGGGCGCGCGTAGACTCACGACGGGGAGGCCGCCGATGACGGACACGACGCAGAGCACCGCGACGCTCCGCGCGCTGCTGCCCCGCCTGTTCTCGCGCGCGCAGCCCGTCGGCGGCTTCGAGCAGCTCGTGCGCACCGTGCGCGCGCAGCATCCGAAGGCCGACATCGCCCTGCTCGAGCGCGCCTACCAGGTCGCCGAGCGGGCGCACCGCGGCCAGTCGCGCAAGAGCGGCGAGCCGTACATCACGCACCCCGTCGCGGTGACGCAGATCCTCGCCGATCTGGGCATCGGCGTGAAGACGCTCGCCGCCTCGCTGCTGCACGACACGGTCGAAGACACTCCCTACACCCTCGACCAGCTGCGCGCCGACTTCGGCGACGAGATCGCGATGCTCGTCGACGGCGTGACGAAGCTCGACAAGGTCAAGTACGGCGACAGCGCGCAGGCCGAGACCGTGCGCAAGATGATCGTGGCGATGTCGAAGGACATCCGGGTGCTGCTCATCAAGCTCGCCGACCGTCTGCACAACGCCCGCACGTGGGGCTTCGTCGAGAGCGACTCCGCACGCCGCAAAGCGCAGGAGACCCTGGAGATCTACGCGCCGCTGGCGCACCGCCTCGGCATCTCGACGATCAAGTGGGAGCTGGAGGATCTCTCCTTCGCGGTGCTGCACCCGAAGATCTACGTCGAGATCGAGAGCCTGGTGAAGAACCGCACGCCCGAGCGCGAGGCGTTCGTGCAGCAGGTCATCGACGCCATCACGGGCGACCTGCGCCAGGCGAAGATCAAGTCGCAGATCATCGGTCGACCCAAGCAGTACTACTCGATCTACCAGAAGATGGTGAACCGAGGTCGCGACTTCGGGGAGATCTACGACCTCACGGGCATCCGGATCCTCGTCAACACGATCCGCGACTGCTATGCGGTGCTCGGTGCGGTGCACGCCCGCTGGAACCCCATGCCCGGCCGGTTCAAGGACTACATCGCGACGCCGAAGTTCAACCTGTACCAGTCGCTGCACACGACGGTGTTCGGCCCGGGCGGTCGGCCCGTGGAGATCCAGATCCGCACGCACGAGATGCACCAGCGGGCCGAGTACGGCGTCGCCGCGCACTGGAAGTACAAGGAGCGCATGAACTCCGGTCGCGGCGCCGTCGAGTCCGGCCGCTCCGACACCGACATGGCCTGGCTGGCCCACATCTCCGACTGGCAGGCCGAGACCAGCGACCCCGGCGAGTTCCTCGACAACCTCCGCTACGAGATCGGCGCCAAGGAGGTCTACGTCTTCACGCCGCAGGGCAAGGTCATCGGCCTGCCCGCCGGCGCGACGCCCGTCGACTTCGCGTACGCGGTGCACACCGAGATCGGGCACCGCACGATGGGCGCGAAGGTCAACGGGCGCCTCGTGCCGCTCGAGAGCCAGCTCAGTTCGGGCGACACCGTGGAGGTCTTCACCTCCAAGAACCCGGACGCCGGCCCCAGCCAGGACTGGCTGAACTTCGTCACGAGCACCCGCGCCCGCTCGAAGATCCGCCAGTGGTTCACGAAGGAGCGCCGCGACGAGGCGATCGAGCAGGGGCGCGACGCGATCGCGCGCGCGATGCGCAAGCAGAACCTGCCGCTGCAGCGCCTCATGTCGCAGGACTCCGTGGCAGAGGTCGCCTCCCAGCTGCGCTACGAGACGGTGGATGCCCTCTACGCGGCCGTGGGGGAGGGCCACGTCTCGACGCAGTCCGTGATCGAGAAGATCGTCGCCGCGCTGCACGTGCACGACGAGAGCGACGACGAGCCCTTCGTGGTGCCCACGCGCGGCCGCACGCCCGTGCGGACGAGCGACTCGGGCGTGCTCGTGCGCGGAGCCCCGGACATCTTGGTGAAGCTCGCCAAATGCTGCACGCCGGTACCGGGCGATCAGATCGTCGGCTTCATCACGCGCGGCACCGGCGTGAGCGTGCATCGGGAGGACTGCAGCAACGTCCAGTCGCTGCTGCAGGAGCCCGATCGGATGATCGAGGTCGAGTGGGCGCCCACGTCGAAGAGCCTGTTCCTCGTGCAGATCCAGGTCGAGGCGCTCGACCGCAGCGGGCTGCTGAGCGACGTCACGCGCGTGCTCTCCGAGCACCACGTGAACATCCTGTCGGCGAGCGTGAACACCTCCCGCGATCGGCTGGCGCTGAGCCGCTTCGTCTTCGAGATGGGCGACGTCACGCACCTCGATCGCGTGCTCAACGCCGTGCGCCGCATCGACGCCGTCTACGACGTCTACCGCGTCAGCAACGGCTGACGAGCGCGAGCTCCTCCGGCGCCCGGTGCGCGAGGTCGAGCGCCGCGGCGAGCCGCTCTCGCGCGCGTCGGCGACCCGCTGCGCTGCGCCGGCGGTCGAGCGCCGCCGCGACTGCTTCGCTCGGCATCGCGGCGGCGACGATGCCCGCGGCGAGCAGGGCGACGACGTCGTCGCGCTCGTCGAAGCGCGCGAGGTCGACGAGAGTGCGCTCGGGGCTCGTGATCGACACCCCGCCGAGCGTGCGGATCTCGTCGGCGTCGATCTCCGCCTCGCGGATGCGCCCCTCCCGGCGTGCAGAGGTGCCGATGCGCGCCGACCGCGCCACGCACACACGCACGGGCGACGGCTCGGCCGTCCACCCCCACACCCACGCCGCGCAACGCTCGATGAGGATGGCGCGCGCGGGCACCCCGGGTGCGACGGCGGCCGCGCGAGCGGCGGCCGTCACGGGCGCATCCGTCACCGCCCAGCCCCCGGCGAGCCCACCGAGCTCACCGTCGAGTTCGGCGGCCCGCAGCTCGACGGCGGGCAGGTCATTGTCGGTCAGGATCGAGGGCAGGCGGCGCATCATGCCGGCGAGCATGGCGCAGGCCCTCCGACGCGACCGCCCCGGCGAGACGATCGGTGGAGAACTGCTCGGCAGGGCCAAGCTGGGGAGAGGATGCCTCCCGCCCCGAGGCGGCGCGGCCTAGCGGTCGACGGCGGCGAGCCAGGCGCGTCGAGCCTCGAGCGACTCCTCGAGCTCGGCGACCTTCGTGGCGTCCTTCGCCGCCTTCGCGCGCTCGAGGTCTGCCTCGAGCGCGGCGATGGCCTCGTGCAGCTGCGCCGCGAGGCCCTGCGAGCGGGCCTTCTTCTCCGGGTCGTTCTTCTGCCAGTGCTCCTCCTCGAGCGCCTTGACGGCCTGCTCGATGCGGCGCAGCCGCTCCTCGACCACCTTCACCTGGTCGCGGGGCACCTTCCCGATCGCGTCCCACCGGCGCTGGATGTTCGTGAGCGTGTTGCGCGCCACGACGCGATCGGTGGCCTTCAGCAGCGGCTCCGCCTCGGTGAGGAGGGCGAGCTTGGCCTCGAGGTTGCCGGCGAACTCCTCGTTCTCGCGCGCGTCGACCTCGGCCTTCGCGGCGTAGAGCACGTCGCCCGCCGCTTTGAACGCGGCCCAGAGCGCGTCGTCGACCTTCTTGCCCGCGCGGCCGGCGAGCTTCCACTCGTCGAGCAGGCGGCGGTAGGCGGGGATCCCCGCCGTGCCCTGGCCGGCGAGCGCCTCGGCCTTCGCCACGAGCGCCTGCTTGCGGGTCTTCGCCTCCTTGTGCTCGGCGTCGAGGCCGGCGAAGTAGGCGCGGCGGTGCGACTCGACCGTGCTGCGGGCGCCGCGGAAGCGCTTCCAGAGCTCGTCGGCCTCTTTCTTCGGCAGGCGGGGGCCGTTCTGCTGGTGGTCCTTCCACTGAGCGAAGAGCTCGTCGAGGGTCGCGGAGACCTGCTTCCACTGCAGCGACTGCGGATCCTTCGCGGCGATCGCCTCGGCCTGCTCGACGATCGCCGTGCGGTGCGCGATCGCCTCGGCGAGCGCGGCGCGCTGCTCGGCCTGCTGCTCCTCGGTGAGCTTCTCGACGGTGCCGCTGAGGGCGCCGAGGCGCGTGCGCAGCGACTCCAGGTCGCCGACGGCGGCCGCATCCTCGAGGGCGGTGGTGAGGTGCGCCACGGTCTTGGCGACGTCGGCGGCGGGAGCGCCGCCGCGGGCGCGCTGCTCGACCAGGCGCACCTGGCCCTCGAGCTCGGCGTACTTGCGCGTGAAGTAGGCGAGGGCCTCCTCGGGGGTGCCGTCCGGGTACTGCCCGACCGCGCGCTCGGCGCCCCGGTCGGTCACGTACACGGTGCCGGTCTCATCGACCCGGCCCCAGGCGGTCGTCTGCTCATTCACTGCCACGGCGCATCATCCTCATCGACTGCGTCCGACGGCCTCGGTGGTCGGACGGCTGTTCAGCATATTGCACGGGCCCGCGCACGGACTCGGCCGTGTCGGGTTGCGCTCACCGAGCGCGTGCCGGTCACTCCACGACGACGGAGGTCACGAGTGCGGGCGCCGCGGGTCGGCCGTCGGTCGCGCCGCCCTCGACACCGGCCGAGACGACCTGGTCGACGAGCTCGTCGAGCCCGCTCGTGATGCGCCCGAAGACCGTGTAGCCGCCGGCGGCGTCCGACGGGATGCTCGACTCCTCGTACACGATGAAGAACTGGCTGCCCATGCTCGAGCCGTTGCCGCCCTGACGGGCCATGGCGAGCACGCCCTCCTCGTAGACGTCGTCGGCCGGCGCGTTCTCGATCGGGCCGAAGCGGTAGTCGGGGCCGCCCGTGCCGGTGCCGGTCGGGTCGCCGCACTGCAGCACGAAGATGCCGTCGGTGGTGAGGCGGTGGCAGCTGGTGCCGTCGAAGAAGCCGTCCTCGGCGAGCTGCACGAACGAGGCGACCGCCTGCGGCGCCGCCATGCCGTCGAGCTCGAGACCGAGCTCGAGCGAGTCGTTGAGCGTGAGCGCGCCCGTCCAGGTGCGGAACTCGCTGACCTCGGTCGAGGGCGGCTGGGCGCCCTCCGCCTCGGGGCTCGGCGAGGGCGAGGCGCTCGGGGCGGGCTCGGGGGCGCCGGGGCCGGCCGTGAAGTAGACGATCTGCCCGATGGTGGCGACGGTCGCGACGGCGACGAGGGCGATGATCGCGCCGATGTTGTCGCGCACGCGTCGACGCGTCTGCGTCTCGTGCACCGTCTGCCGCGCCTGATACCGGCGCAGCCGCTCGCGCGCCTCGCGGTCGCTCGCCGACGATCCTCGTGCCACTCGGGCCTCCCTCGCACTGGAATCTCCGTGGGGAACTCTAGTCGCGCGCGCGAGGGCCGCCGCGCACCGGCGTCGGTGCTCGGCGCTAGCCTCGAGGCATGGATGCTCGCCCCGGGCTCGGCTCCGCCGCGGTGCCCCTCGCGGTGCGCATGCGGCCGACGCGGCTCGACGAGGTCGCCGGTCAGCGGCACCTGCTCGGACCGGGCTCGCCGCTCGTGAGCCTCGCCCGCGACGACGGCAGGGCGCCCAGCGCCGTGTCGGTCATCCTGTGGGGCCCTCCCGGCACGGGCAAGACCACGCTCGCGCAGGCGATCGCCCGCCAGTCAGGCCGCCGCTTCGTCGAGCTCTCCGCCATCACCGCCGGCGTGAAGGACGTGCGGGAGGTCATGGAGCGCGCCCTCGCCGACCGCGACCTCTACGGCTCGTCGACCGTGCTCTTCCTCGATGAGATCCACCGCTTCACGAAGGCCCAGCAGGATGCCCTGCTGCCGGGCGTCGAGAACGGCTGGGTGATCCTCATCGCCGCGACGACCGAGAACCCCTCGTTCAGCGTCATCGCGCCGCTGCTGAGCCGCTCGCTCCTGCTGACGCTCGAGCAGCTCTCCGACGACGACCTCGGGCTGCTCGTCGACCGCGCGGTCGCCGACCCTCGGGGCCTGCGCGGCGAGGTCGAGCTCGATCCGGCCGCGCGCGAGGCGATCGTGCGCCTCGCCTCGGGGGATGCCCGTCGTGCCCTCACCGCTCTCGAAGCGGCCGCGCAGTCGGCGGCGAGCGAGCGCGGCGCGAGCGATGCGGAGGGCGAGGCCGCGCATCCGCTCATCACGGCCGAGATCGTCGCGACGGCCGTCGACCGGGCGCTGCTGCGCTACGACAGGAACGGCGACGAGCACTACGACGTCATCAGCGCCTTCATCAAGTCGATCAGGGGCAGCGACCCCGACGCCGCGCTGCACTACCTCGCGCGCATGATCGAGGCGGGGGAGGACCCGCGGTTCATCGCGCGACGCGTCATCATCTCCGCCTCGGAGGACATCGGGCTCGCCGACCCGCAGGCGCTGCCGATCGCGGTCGCCGCCGCGCAGGCGGTGCAGCTCATCGGTATGCCGGAGGGGCGCATCCCGCTCGCGGAGGCGGTCGTCTACCTCGCCACGGCGCCCAAGTCGAACGCCGCGTACGTCGGCATCGACGCCGCGATCGCCGATGTGCGCGCCGGCCGCCTCGGCCGCGTGCCGAAGCCGCTGCGCGACGCGCACTACCCGGGCGCGAAGCGGCTCGGGCACGGCAAGGGGTACGTCTACCCGCACGACGACCCGATCGGCGTCGTCGCGCAGGAGCACCTGCCGCAGCCGCTGCGCGGCCGCGAGTACTACCGGCCGACCGAGCGCGGGCACGAGCGCGAACTCTCGGCCCGCCTGGCGAGGCTGCGCGCGATCGTGCGGGGCCGCCGCGGTTCGGGCGACTGACCCTCGCTCTGGTAGGCTCTACCGGCCCGTCGGATATGGGCACACCCTCCCCAGCAGCTCTACCGGAACGCCTCGGCGTGCGTCCGGATCGGACGGAGGGTGTACGTCCGTGAGTCGCGACAGCCGCGACCACGACCACGGAAGGAAATCGTGTCCACCAAGTCACGCACCCGCAGCAAGACCCGCCTCTCGCGCGCGCTCGGCATCGCCCTCACCCCGAAGGCCGCCAAGTACCTCGAGAAGCGCCCCTACGCTCCCGGTGAGCACGGCCGCACCAAGCGCAAGGCCGACAGCGACTACGCCGTCCGTCTGCGTGAGAAGCAGCGCCTGCGCGCCCAGTACGGCATCCGCGAGGCGCAGCTGCGCATCGTCTTCCAGGAGGCCCGCCGCACCGAGGGCCTGACCGGTGAGAACCTCGTCGAGCTGCTCGAGATGCGTCTCGACGCGCTCGTGCTGCGCTCCGGCTTCGCCCGCACCACGGCGCAGGCCCGCCAGATGGTCGTGCACCGTCACATCCTCGTCGACGGCAAGATCGTTGACCGCCCCTCGTTCCGCGTGAAGCCGGGCCAGCTCATCCACGTCAAGCCCAAGAGCGAGTCGATGGAGCCGTTCCAGGTCGCCGCGGCCGGCGGTCACGTCGACGTGCTGCCCAAGACCCCCGGCTACCTCGAGGTCGAGCTCGACAAGCTGCAGGCGCGCCTCGTGCGTCGCCCGAAGCGCGCCGAGGTGCCCGTCACCTGCGACGTGCAGCTCGTCGTCGAGTACTACGCCGCGCGCTAGTCGCTCAGCGCTCCGCACGATGGGGGTCCGGCTCACGCCGGGCCCCCATCGTCGTTCCCGTGGCGGCGCTAAGGTGGAACGCCGGGCCCGCGCGGCCCCGTGGCATCGTCGTCCCCCAGGTGAGGAGAACCCCATGAACAAGCTCGTCTGGCTCGTCGCGGGCGTCGCGATCGGCTTCGTCGCCGCCCGCCAGGTCGAGAAGTCTCCCGAGGCGCGTCAGTTCCTCGACGAGGTCGACGCGAAGGCGCGCGAGTTCGGCGAGGCCGTCATCGACGGGTACCGGCAGCGCGAGGCCGAGCTGCGCGCGGCGGTCGCCGAGGCGGAGGCGACCATCGCCGACCTGCAGGAGCGCCGCGCCTAGCGCGCGCCGAGCATCCGCCGCCCCGATCGCGTCGGCCGCGATCGCCCGCACCGCCCCGCACAGCCGCCACCGCACGCCCCGACGCCTCGCGCGACCGCGACGCGACCGAACGATCACAGGACCCAACGCACATGCAGACCGCCGACATCCAGCGCCGCTGGCTCGACTACTTCGGAACCCGCGGCCACACGGTCGTCCCCTCCGCCTCGCTCGTGAGCGACGACCCGACGCTGCTGTTCACGGTCGCCGGCATGGTGCCGTTCGTGCCCTACCTCACCGGCGTCGTGCCCGCGCCGTACCCGCGCGCGACGAGCGTGCAGAAGTGCATCCGCACGAACGACATCGAGGAGGTCGGCAAGACCCCTCGGCACGGCACGTTCTTCCAGATGAACGGCAACTTCTCCTTCGGCGACTACTTCAAGGAGGGGGCGATCTCCTACGCGTGGGAGCTGCTCACCACCTCGCAGAGCGACGGCGGGCTCGGCTTCCAGGAGAAGGACCTCTGGGTCACCGTCTACAAGGACGACGACGAGGCGATCGCGCTGTGGAAGAAGATCGCCGGGCTGCCCGACGATCGCATCCAGCGGCTCGACATGGACACCAACTACTGGTCGACCGGCCAGCCCGGCCCCGCGGGCCCCTGCTCGGAGATCTTCTTCGACCGCGGCCCCGCCTACGGCGTCGACGGCGGCCCGGCGACCGACGACGACCGCTACGTCGAGATCTGGAACCTCGTCTTCATGCAGTACCTCCGCGGCGAGGGCACGGGCAAGAACGACTTCGAGATCCTCGGCGAGCTGCCGAACAAGAACATCGACACCGGCATGGGCATGGAGCGCGTCGCGTTCCTCACCCAGGGCGTCGAGAACATGTACGAGATCGACCAGGT
>VFQM010001234.1_pt1 | contig 23253 bp, 18 predicted proteins | sample 3512391 | NCBI WGS metagenome assembly VFQM01 (sample SAMN10412369, study PRJNA504923) | tailings metagenome | isolation source: Replicate 1 from Balatoc abandoned mine | place: Philippines | reverse complement strand
CGTCCATCGCGTGCGGGTCGCCCTCGGCGCGGCCGGTGCGGCGTGCGGTGGCGACCACTTCCGGATGCGACAACAGGATCTGCTCGACCATCTGCCCGAGCCGGTCGGATTCCTCCAGCGCGGTCCCCGGCAGCGTCGCCGTGCTCACTGTCAGTGTGCCTTCGTTGAAATCGGGCAGGAAGGCACGGCCGGCGAAGGCGAGCGCGACCAGCGCCAGCAGCAAGGTAGCGGCGCCGATCGCGGCGACCGTTCGCCAGCGCGTGACGCTGCGGTCAAGCAGCCGCCGGTAGGCAGTCTTCAAGGCATGGATGAAGCGCGGCTCGACGTTGCCGCCGACGATCTTCGAGCGCGGCAGGAAAAGCGTCGCCAGCACCGGTGTCACCGTGATCGCCACCGCCAGCGAGGCCGCCAGCGAGACGACGTAGGCGAAGCCGAGCGGCACCATCAACCGACCTTCGACGCCAGAGAGGAAGAATAGCGGCGTAAACACCAGCATGATGATCAGCGTGGCGAAAACGATCGAGCCCTGGATTTCACGGGTCGCCGCGAACACCACATGCCCGGCCGCCTGCCGCTCGCCCTCGGGCTTCGTCAGGTTCTCGCGCAGGCGGCGGACGATGTTCTCGACGACGATGATCGCGTCGTCGACCAGCGCGCCGAGCGCGATCGCCATCCCGCCCAGCGTCATCGTATTGATCGTCGCGCCCAGCGCCTTCATCGCCAGGATCGCCGCCACCAGCGACAGCGGAATGGCGAGCAGCGTGATCGCCGTCGCCCGCGCCGACAACAGGAAGGCGAAGACGATGCCAATGACCAGCACAGCACCCTCGGCGAGCGCGGCGAAGAGGTTGTCGACAGAGACGCGGATGAAGTCGGCCTGGCGGAAGATGTGCCGCTCGATCTTCATGCCCTCCGGTAGCCCGGCCTGGATTTCCTCCAGCGTGCGGTCGAGGCGGTCAGTCAGTTCCAGCGTGTTGGCCCCCGGCTGTTTCTGGATGCCGAGCACCACCGCCGGACGGCCGTTGTGCGAGCCGACGCCGCGCTTCGGTGCGGCGCCGATACCGACCTCGGCGACGTGGCGCACCAGCACCGGCTGGCCGCCACGCAGCGCGACGACGGTATCGCCGAGGTCGTCGGCGGTCGCGATGCGACCCAGCCCCTGGATCAGGTATTCCTGTCCGGATTCGACGTAGAAGCCCGCCGAGGCATTCTGGTTGGCATCGCGCAGCGCCTGCATCACCTCCTGCAGCGAAAGGCCGTAGTCGGCCAGCCGCTCCGGCTTCACCGTTACCTGGAACTGCTTGGTGTCGCCACCGATCGGCAGCACCTCGGCGACACCCGGCACGGCCAGCAACCGGCGTTTCAGCACCTGCTCGGCGGTCGTCTTCAGCGCCATGCCGTCGTGCCGGTCGGACGCCAGCGCGATGAACAGGATCTCGCCCATGATCGACGCCGCCGGCGTCATCGCCGGCGCCGGGATTTCCGGCGGCAGCGTTGCCTTTGCCAGTTGCAGGCGCTCGGCAACGACCTGCCGCGCCTGGTAGAGGTCGGTGCCCCATTCGAACTCGACGGTGACGACGGCGAGCCCGATTTTCGTCGCCGAGCGCACGCGGCGCACGCCGGGGGCGCCGTTCAGCGCCGTCTCGATGGGAAAGGTGACCAAGCTCTCGACGTCGGTTGGCGCCATGCCGCGCGCCTCGGTGACGACGGTGACCGCCGGCGCCGTAAGATCGGGGAAGACGTCCACCGGTGTCTTGGTTGCCTGCCAGCCGCCCCAAGCCAGCAGTAGGACGCCGGCGAGCACGACGAAGAGCTTATTCCTGAGCGACCAGGCAATGATGTGTCCGATCATTCCGCTCTCCTAGTGCGCATGGCCGTGGCCGATCTGGCCGGTATTGCTCGCCGCCAGCTTGACCAGGTAAGCGCCGCGCGACACCACGCGTTGACCTGGCTCCAGCCCTTCGACCACTTCCACCCAATCGCCGTCGCGGACCCCGACGCGCACTGGCCGCCGCTCGAAGGATTCGCCGCTGGTCATCACGAACACCGTCGCAACGCCGTTCTCGTCGAGTACGGCCGAAGCTGGGACGGCAACGACCTCGCGTGACGGGCCGGCGAAGACCTGCGCCTTGACCGCCATGCCGACCCGCAGGCGAGCATCCGGTTTGGCGAGCTCGAACAGCACCGGCAAGGTCCGTGTCGTTGCATCCACTACACCGCCAGCGGCGATCAGCCGGCCGTTGTTGCCCGGCACGACCTCGAAGCCTTCATCGATGCCATCGACGCGGAAAGCAGCACCGCTTGGCGTAGTCAGGCGTACAGCCTCGGCTTCGGCAACGCGCAGTTCCAGCCAGAGGGCGCTGCGGTCGACGATATGGAAAAGCGGCGCCCCTTCCTGCGCGTAGGCACCCGGTGCGACACGGACATCGGCGAGGACGCCTGCGACCGGCGCACGCAGCGGCACGCCGTCGGCGCCGCCGTACTGGCCGGCACGCCCTTGCGCCGCGGCCAGGTTAGCGCGCGCAGCGCCTTCGGCGGCTTGGGCCGCCAGCAGGCGTTTCTCGGGCACCGCCTCCTCCTTGAACAGGTTTTCCATGCGGGCGCGCTCGCGCTGGGCGAAGTCGAGTTCGATTGACGCTTTGCGCGCATCGGCCTGCAACGTCGCGAGGTCGGCGTCACCGCCGAGACGCGGCATGAAGGTGGCGAGGAGTTCTCCTTTCTTTACAGCCTGCCCGAGCACCGGAAAGGCGCCGGCCGCCTGCACCCGGCCCGGTGCCGGCGCCAGCATCAGCGCTTCACCGTCGGGTCGGCCGCGGACGCTTCCGGTGGCGACGATGGCTGGGCGCAGCGCTTTCTTCGCCACCTCGGCGGTGGCGAAATCGACCTTCCACTGCTGTTCCTTGGTGAAGGCGATGCCACCGTCGTCATGCTCGCCGGGCACCGCGTCGGCGGTCTTGCGGTCGGCATAAATGGTAATCGGCCCGAGCTGGTGGCGGACGGTGTATTCCGGCGTTGCCACTTCGATAGCCAACTCGCGTTCGCCGGCCGCCTTGGGCTGCGCTTCCGGACGAAAGATGCCGGGCTGGCTCGGCTTGTCGGTGGCGAACACCTCGTCCGGCAGCCCGCCGCCGGACAGTATTACGGAAACCTTGCCGGCGCTGAGTGCGCGGAAATCGGCAAGCCGCGTCAGATGCGCAGCGAAGGCCGATTTCTCGCCAACGACGAGGCGGGGAAACTCGACGAAGAGTTCGGTGTATTCGCTGAAATGGGTGATCTTTTCGCCGCCCGGCCCATGGTCGTGGCCGTGGCCGGCGTCAGCCGCAGGCGGATGGCTGCCGTCCTTGGCATGCGGGTGGTCGGCATCGCCGCAGGCAGTAAGGAATAACACGGTGCACAGCGTGGTGATGAGGGTCTTGTTCATTCGGTGATGTGTCCGGTGAGCAGGTCGTAGTCGATGCGCGCCTGGCGCGCCTTCCATTCGAGATCGAGGGCCGTCGTTTCGGCTTCCAACGCACCGCGGTAGGTGTCGAGGAGTTCGAGCAGCGACGATTCGCCGCCCTGGTAGGCGGCTTCGGCGATACCCAGCAAGTCCCCCGAGGCCGCTACGGCGCGCGTGCGGTAGTCGGCAGCGGCCGTGATCAGTCGCTGTGTCTGCCGGTGCAGGCCGCGCAATTCGCCTTCGGCGCGGGCACGGGCCAGACCGTGCTCGCCGCGAGCATGCACGGCTTCGGCCGCCGCGCGCTGCCCGGTGGCCTGCTGGCGATCGAAGACGGGTAATGGCAGCGAGAGGGAAACGACCGTGCCGTGCTCGCGGTTGAAGCCGTCGTCGACGCGCTTCGGTCCGACGCCGACGGTCACTTCCGGCAGCCAGCCGCGCGCCGCGGCACGGCCTTCGAGATCGGCCGCTTCGGCGCGGCGGGCGAGCAACTGCAGATCGGGCCGGTGGTCGAGACGGTCGAGCGCTGCTGCCAGCGGCGGCAGCGCGGCAGGCAGCAGCGTGCCCCGGATCTCGCCGGCGTCCTTGCCGGAGGCTTCGATCAGCGCCAGCAGCCGCTCGCGCGCGCGGTCGAGGTCGGCGCGCTCGCCGGCGAGCCGCGCCTCGGCAGTCTGGCGTTCGCGCACGAGGCGGCGGCGGTCGAAGCCGGAGGCTTCGCCGGCACGCGTCAGCTTTTCGATGACGCGTTCGACGCGCGCGAATTGCCGAACCCAGGCTTCGGTGGCGTGCACCAGCTCCTGCTTGTACAGCGTTTCGTGGAAACGGCGGCGAGTCTCTGCTGCCAGTTCCTGGCGGCGCAGGTTGTTGCCTGAATAGGCGGCCTCGACGCGCAGTTCAGCAGCTTCCCGGCGCAGGCTGCGCCGGCCGGAAAGATCGAAAGCCTGCGAGACTTGCCAGCTCTCTTCCGTGGCGGAGGGGCTGCCGCGCAAGCGTTCTCGTCCGTAACTGAGCGTTGGATTTGGCCATTGCCCGGCGGCAAGTGCATCGGCGCGTGCGGATTCGACCGTGCCGCGTTCGAGATCGGCCAGCTCGCTGCGGGCGAGCGCCCGGTGAACGGCGTCGGACTCGCTCAGGGACGGAATTTGCGCCCACGCGGCCAGCGGCAGCGCGAGCAGTAAGGCAGATAACAGGGGTCGCATCGGGTTCCTCGTGACGAAAAGACAGGGCGAGGGATGCCGGCGGGCGACAGACGGGGGCGCCACGGTTGTGGCGCAAGCGACGGAAACCGGCCGGCGTTACGCGCGCGCCGGGGGCCAGTCGAAGAGCGGCGGGATGTGCGAGGTGAAGGACGAGGGCGGCCGGGACGGGGCCGGGTGCGGTGTGCTGTCCGCGGGAAGAGCGCTCGCTTCTGTTACGAGCATGTTGAAGACGGTATGGGAATGCCCGTCGTGATGGCCGTCGGCTTGGTGCTTCTGCTGCGCATCCGCAACAGCCGCGCTCGAATCGGGCAGATCGGCATCGTGATCGTGCGCATCGTGATCGCCATGGTCGTGATGCTCGTGAAATCCCACGGTCGCGAACGGTTCGTCCGGATGCGAATACGTCTGCACCAATGACCAGGCTGGCTGGATCGGCAGCAGGAGTATGAGGATGAACGCGATCAGGCGACGCATGGGCCTCATTTTATCAATGAAACGGAATCGCCGCGACAGTTCTGAAGGAGTTTGCGTCGGAATAAGCCTAGATAGCACGCGGCCCTTGTCGACCGCGTGCCTAGGTCACTTACTTGGCGGCTTTGCGGGAAGCTTTGGCGTTCAGGCTCCTCGCCTTTCGCAAGGATTCTCCGGCGAACTGCATGTGATGCGAATTGTGGATCACGCGATCCATCACGGCGTCGGCAATCGTCTTGTTGTCGAAGAGGTCGTACCAGACGTTCATCGGTATCTGGCTGGTGATTAGCGTCGAACGCGCGCCGAGCCGGCTGTCGATCAGTTCGAGCACATCGCTTTGCGTGTGCTTGGAGAACGGCTCGATCCCCCAATCGTCCAGGATCAGCAGCTCGAAACGCCGTAGCTGTACCAGTTTCTGCGCAAAGGTTGTCGTTGCCCGCGCCGTCATCAGCATTTCCGTCAGGGCCGACATGCGGATGAAGAGGCAGGACAGTCCCTTGCGGCACGCCTCGTTGGCGAGCGCGCAGGCAAGCCAGGTTTTGCCGGTACCGGTCGGGCCGGTGAGCACGAGGTTATGCCGGTTCCTGATCCAGTCGAGCCCGGCCAGCGTCAGGAAGGCCGCTTTGTCCAGACCGCGCTGTGCCCGGTAGTCCACGTCCTCGATGCTGGCGCCCGGGATCGGCAGACTGGCCTTCTTGAGCAGTAACTGCAGGCGCTTGTGATCGCGGAGTGTGATTTCGTGATCAGCCATGCTGCTTACCCGTAGTTCGAACGGCAGATCGTTGGTGCCTGGCGTCAGCAGTTGCCGCTCCAGTTCGTCGGCCATGCCGGGCAGTTTCAGGGACAGCAGTTTATCTATGGTCGGATTGTTCATCATGCGTGCGGTTCCTCGTCAGTGGCGAGCAGGCGGTCGTAGTATTGGGCGCCGCGAATGTTGGGATGGTCGATGTTGGCCGGAGCGGCGGCGGGGGCATCCTGCGCGAAGAGGCGATCCAAGCGCTTGTCGAGGACGTTGCGCAAGTCGGCGCCGAGCGTGATGTTGTGCGCAACGGCATAAACGCAGGCTTCTTCCAGACGGGCTGCACCGTGTGCCTTCAGGAGCGATTGCATGGTCTGCGTTACGCGATAGCCCATGATCGTGCCCCTGACCTTCTCGATCTTGGCGTTCAGGACGGCCGCCGTGTTCGGCCCGATGGATGCGGCCCATGCCAGGGCCGCGTCCCGATCCCATTGCACGGCCCGGTGCGCCGGCGGCTGATGCGCGGCCAGCGTAGTCGCCTGCTCGCTCTCGAAGCTGCGCGGGTGAGTCGCCACCTGCTGACTGTTGAAAATCAGTTCCACCACCTTGTCCGTCATGCGGTAGTCGAACTCCTTGCCACGGAGTTGGTACGGCACGCTGTAGCTGTGCCCCTCGATCCGCACGTGATAGTCGGTGCCGGCACGGACCTTGCCCCACTCGGCAAGCTCGTATGGTACCGCCGGCAAAGATTGGAGCGTCAGCAGCTCATGCTCCAGCCAGCGGCTGTGGCGACTGCCGGCCTGCTTCTGGAAGGGCTTGTGGTTCAGACGGTCTAGTAGCTCGCGGATCGCCCGATTGGCCGCTTCAAGCGAGAAGAAGGTACGCCGGCGCATGGCGAACAGAATCCAGCGCTGCGCCAGCAGCACCGCCCCCTCGGCCCGCGCCTTGTCCTTCGGGTGATAGGCGCGCGCTGGCAGCGGTGCGATGCCGTAGTAGCGACACATGGCCTGATAACTCTCATTGACTTCGGGAGCGAGCCGATCGGCTCTGGTGACGGCCGCTTTCAGGTTGTCCGGGACAATGACCTGCGGCACGCCACCGAAGTACCCGAACATGCGCACATGCGAACCGATCCAGTCCCGGGAGCGTTGCGTCCAGGTCGCTTCGCAATAGGTGTAGCTGGAGCCGCCCAGAACGCCTACGAAGATCTGCGCCGGCCGTGCTTTTCCGGTCTCGCGATCCATGATGTCGATGGTCATGCCGGAGTAATCGACGTAGGCGTTCTCTCCGAAGACTTCGGTGCGCCGCATCGAGATGCGCAGCGACTTCTTGTATCCGCTGTAGCGCTTGCAGTATTGAGAGTAGCTGATCGGGATCGGCGAGGTGGTTTGCTCCAGCCATTCTGCGTACAGCACGGCCAGCGTGGCGCCGCGCTTTTGCATTTCGGCATGGACGTGGGCGAAATCGATGTCGTCGGCAAAAGTGCCGCGCTCGACATCGTTCGGGAACAGTCGCCGCTCTAGTGCAGCGTCATCCAGCTCAGCCGGCAACGGCCAGGTGAGACCGGATTGCCTGAAGCGATCCAGATACGTGATCACCGTGCAACGGTGAATGCCGACGATCTGGCTGGTTTTCCGCTTGGACAAGCGTCGTTCAAAGAGATACGTCAGGACATCGCGGATTTGCCGCATATCTATCCTCCTATTGACCATGAGTGAGCAGCCTTGTGAAGACAGCAGGCTCCGGCGCCCTGAGGCGGTGCACGTTTCATTCGGGCGTGCAGCGACCTCCCAGGACGGGTTCGGTATTGACAGGGGACGGGGGGAAGGAAGATACTCAGCGGCAGATTGGTGCCAACCAATGCGCTGTACAGGGGCTTGCGAGAGGATACTCGCAAGCCCTTTTCTCTTTCAGCCCTCCGAATCGGGGCTAGGTCATGACGCCTCCCTTTCCGTAGCAGACGATTCCGCAATGGCGCGCTCACGCTGCGAGACGAGCCAGGCAGCCACGTCCTTGGTCAGCGCGAATTTCCCGCGCCGGCGTTCAATCGTGAACACCGGAATCGGCGTCGTCTTCCGTACGTAGGCTTGGCGAAATGCCTCTTTCGATGGATAACCCAGCGCAATGCGCAACCCTTCACCGGTCATCATCGGGCCGTGTTGTGCCGTCAGTTCGCGTTCGAGCACGACAGCCAGCGGTTCTTCTAACTTGGGTTCGACCATGCGAGGTTTGCGCCAGTCACACTTGGATGGGCTGATGCTATCAACTCGCATCGCGGCAATAAACCTATACCTTTGCCCTTAAAGTTGCTCTCGGAACAGCCGGTTTTCCGATGCAAGTATTTGAATGCTATAAACTGCCACCTTCTGGGTTGACACTTTCTTGACGGCAAAATGAGCAGGCAGCGGGAGCCAAGGCGGGACGAGGAGGTCGACACCGCCAGAACGATCTTCTGGTTTCGGAGCGTGGGAGAGCTCTTGGAAACCCATGAGCCACGCGAAATTCAGCGCGTGATCGCGCCGCACACCTTGGGAGCGGACAGTGCCGGCAGTCCCATACGGAATAACAAGTTCTTGGGCTACACGCGAGGCGAGCATGTCCCCCAGGACCGGCTGGTACAGCACGCCGAACAGATGGCGCCGCGTTCGGCCTGGGCTTTGAATCACCCGCTCTGGCGGGTTTTGCGTACGCCGGCACCGATCAGGAAGTCGGCCCGCAAGTGGGTGCGCGAACTTGATCCCGACATTCAACGGATCGTGCTGTCGCACGGCGAGATCGGCATGGGTGCGAATCGGCACACGCTCGGCTCGCTGGAACGCCGCACCGGCTTGGATAGCTTGGCGGCACTGACGATCCTGCTACGCCTCAATCACGAACAGGGCGAAGACGAATGGGCTTGGCTTTACGCGATCAGGGTTTTTCGGGTGCTGTTGATGCTCGGCCCGTTGTTCGATCGGCGGACTGTCGCCGAGCTTGTTTTCAAGATCTACGTGGCCAGAATATTCAGCTGCATGTCTTTCGCCGGGAAACGCATGGCGCTTGACGATTATGATTACCCAACGCGGTCGCTGCTACTGAGCATGCTGGCTGATGAGTTGCGGGAGCACTACACGCCGCAACGAAAGCAGCGATTGCCGAGCTTCTATGCGTTGCAGATTCTCGATGGGAAATACCAGCTACGATTCAGGGAGGCTTTCAAAATACCACTGGCGCCGGTCGACCAAGAGTTACAGCGGTAACAAACGCAACTAGCTGCCGGTTTTGAATGCGGCCCGGTGTCGGTTTTGGGCGCGGCTACCTGTTGGTGCTCGAGGCGGGGCAGTGTCGGTTTTCGCGCGAATACTCATCACCCACGCCTGGCACATGCCACGTGCGGCGGCGGCTTTCGAGGCGACCGGTCTGGTCGTGGTGCCGGCGCCGACCGGGTATTCGTCGGTCGGCTCGCGCTCGATGCTCGATTTCGTTCCGCGCGCCGGTGCAATGCAGGCCTCGGCGCGCGCCCTGCACGAGTGGATCGGACAGGCCTGGTATGCACTGCGGCGTTGAACGAACGGCAGGATGATGGATCGAATCGATCGGGTTCGCCGTCGACGCGGCGACTCCGCATCGAGTACTGACGGTAGGATGGAAACAGTTTGAAGGATCGAACGGACATGAAAAGCAGACTCAAGAACGCTCTCGTCGCGATTTCCCTGGTGCTCGCCGGCCCCCTGTCTGCCGCTGCATGGGCGGCGCCGGAAGGCGCAGCGACTGCTGCCGCCATCGGCGCCAACGACCAGCCGATTCATGACGCCGCCCGCCTGGGCAACGGCAAGGAGGTCGAGAAGATCCTGAAGGCCAATCCGGCGATGCGCGATGTGCGGACGCAGCACGGGTCGACCCCGCTGCATCTGGCGGCAACCAATCCCGACAGCAGTGCGCTCAAGGCCTTGCTGGCGGCGGGTGCGGAGGTCAATGTGCGCGACAACGAAGGACTGACGCCGCTGCACATGACGGCCTACACGCAGAACGCGCGCAATGCCGAACTGCTGCTGCAGGCGGGGGCCGACCCCCACGCCAAGACCAACGCCGGGCGCGATCCGACCTCGATGGCGCGCAAGACGCGTTCGGACGAGGTGTCCGGCGTGATTTCGCTGTGGATACTGAAAGGCTGCAAGGCCGGCAAGCCCTGCTGAGGAGCGTTGGCGGAAGAACGAGTGGCTGAATCGCTGGTTTGGCTACCAGCTCAGCTGACTTTTCCCGGCCCGGTCTGCCACTGCTCGGTCCACACCGTCGCCGGTTCCGGTTTGCCGAACAGGTAGCCCTGCAGGAAGTCGCACTGGTGCAGGGTCAGGAAGTTTCGCTGGGCTTCCGTCTCGACGCCTTCGGCGACCACCTTGAGGCCCAGGTTGCGGGCCAGCGCCAGCGTTGCCGCACTGATTGCCGCATCGTTCTCGTCGGTCTCGATGTCGCGGACGAAGGCGCGGTCGAGCTTGAGCGTGTCGATCGGCAGCATCTTCAGGTAGGCCAGCGAGGAATAGCCGGTACCGAAATCGTCGATCGCCAGCTCGACACCGATGTCGCGCAGCGCCTTCAGCTGACCGATGGCCCGTTCCGGATCGTCCATCGCCGCCGATTCGGTGACTTCGAGTTCCAGTTCGCCGGGGCCGATGCCGTGCGTCTCCATCGCGGACTGGACGTCGGACACCAGTGCCGGTGAGCGCAACTGCTGCGCCGAGAGGTTGACGGCGACGCGCAGTGTCTTCAGCCCCACCTGGTTCCATTCGGCCTTCTGCCGGCAAGCCTCGCGCAGCACCCAGGCGCCGATGACCTCGATGACGCCGGTCTCTTCGGCAATCGGGATGAACTTCAGCGGAGGAATCAGCCCGCGTTCGGGATGGCGCCAGCGGATCAGCGCCTCGACGCCGTGGACGTCCCCGGTCTTCGCGCACACCTGCGGCTGGTAATGCAGTTCGTACTGGCCGGCCGTCAGCGCACTGCGCAGGTCGCGCTCGATCTCCATGCGTTCGGTGGCCGCCGCCGTCATCGCCGGGCTGAAGAACTGGAAGTTTTTGCGGCCCTTCTCCTTGGCGTAGTACATCGCCGTATCCGCATTCTTCATGAGGATCTCGGAGGTTTCGCCGTTGAACGGGAAGAGGGCGATACCGACGCTCGGCGTCGAATGCAGAATCTTGCCGTCGATGGTGTAGGGGCGGTTCAGCGCATTGAGCATCTTCGCCGCGATCAGCGCGGCATCCATGTCGCAGGCGAGGCTGGTCAGGGCCACGACGAATTCGTCGCCACCGAGGCGGGCGACGATGTCGCTCTCGCGCACGCAGTCGCTGAGCCGCTGCGCCACCTCGACCAGCAGCAGGTCGCCGGTATGGTGGCCGAGCGTGTCGTTGATCACCTTGAAGCGATCGAGGTCGATGAACATCACTGCCAGCAGGCGGTTTTCACGGCGCGCGGCAAGCAGCGACTGGGCCAACCGGCTTTCCAGGTTGTACCGGTTGAACAGCCCGGTCAGCGCGTCGTGGTGGGCGAGGTGATCGATGCGCGCTTCCGCCGCCTTGCGTTCGCTGATGTCGGTGAAGCTGGCGATGTAGTTGGTCAGATTGCCCTTTTCGTCATGGATGGCCGAGATCGCCGCCCACTTCGGATAGGTCACGCCATCCTTGCGCAGATCCCACAGCTCGCCCTGCCAGTAGCCGGATTCCTGCAGCGCCGACCACATCGTCTGGTAGGTTTCGCGCGGCGTCTTGTGCGAAGCCAGCACGCGCGGGTCGCGGCCGCGCAGGTCGTCGAGCGTGTAACCGGTGTCGCGAACCAGCGCCTGGTTCACCGCCACGATGCGGTTGTCGCGGTCGGTGATCATGATCGCCTCGCCGCTGTTCTCGAACACCTTGGCGTAGAGACGCAGCGCCTCCTCGGCCTGCTTGCGGTCGGAGATGTCGCGCCAGGCGCAGTAGATCGCCTTGCGCCCGCCAAGATCGATCACCGACAGCGTCACCTCGGCCGTGAAGGTCGTCCGGTCCGCCCGCATGTGCACCCACTCGAAACGGTGCAGGCCCTTCTCGTGGGCCAGCGCGATCATGCGCTCGGCCTTGCTGTACGAATCCTCGCCGTCAGGCTGCACCGGCGGGGATATCTGCGATGGGTGGGTGTCGAGCAGGGCGTTCTTGCTGTCGTAGCCGAGCATCGCCACCGCGGCATCGTTGCATTCGACGAAGCGCCCGTCCTCGAGGATCCAGACCGGGTCCGGCGAGGACTCGAACATCGTCCGCAGCCGGTTTTCCATGCTCTGGCGCAGCGTCATGTCGCGCAGCGTCTCGACCACCGCGACCAGGTTGCCATCGCCGTCGCGGATCGGGCCGGCGTCGATTTCCAGGTAGAGCTGCGTGCCGCGCAGCGGCATCACGCACCAGTTCTCGCTGTGGGCCCCGAAGCTCACGTCGTGCGACTGATGGTGGATCGGGTAATAGTCGCCGAGTTCGTCGAGATGGCCGTCGATCATCAGGTCGGCGAGGCAGGGACGCTCGACGCCGTAGAAGGCCTGCCAGTGGTCGCGCGTGCCGAGCATCTTCTCGGCCGGCATGCCGGTCAGCCGCTCGCAGGCGGTGTTCCAGACGATCACGCGGTGCTGCGCATCGAGGACGAAGGTCGGCACGACGAGCTGCTGCACCACCGAGGTGGTGAAGGTCAGGTCGTGGCGAAACGGAATCTCGCCGCCACCGGGCTTGCGGAATGGTGCCGCACCAGCCATCCGGTTTTCCTCGGTCGGGTTAGGAATGCGTAATCAGGCGATCAATGTGTAAACGTCAAAACTTCTTGAATCTTAACCTGAAAATCAGGCTCGGCAATGATCGCGATTTATGGAATTGCGCATTCGGCGCTCACTGGCGATACAGCCATTGCGCCAGTCGCGGCGGCGTTTCCTGTTCGGCCAGCTGGGCCAGGAAGAGTTCTGCCGCTGAAAGCGCATCGGAAAGCGCGTTGTGGGCCGGGTAGCGCGGCAGGTTGTACTGCCGGCGCAGGCTGCCGAGACGGAGGCTGCCGGGGGCCGGGGCCTGCCCGGTGCGCGCCAGCCGGCGACCGGCGATGTCGAGCGTATCCACTGCCGGAATCAGGATGCGCCCGCCAAAGACCCGCTCGCAGGCGGCGGCGACGAAACCGAGTTCGGTGCGCGCGTGGTGGGCGATCAGGACCCGCCCGGCCAGCGCCTGCAGCAGCGCTGTCAGTCCTTCGGCCAGCGGCACGCCGGCAGCCGCCTCGTCGTCGGTGATCGCATGCACGACGGCAGAGGCCGGGCTCATCGAACCGGAGAGGCGAACGACCTGGTGGCGGGCGCTGCCGAGATCGATGCATTCGCGTTCGAGCGCCACCCAGCCGAAGCTGACGATCTCGTCGCGCACCGGATCGCCGCCGGTGGTTTCGAGGTCGAGGGCGAGAAACGCGGTCTGGTCGCAACGGCCGTCGGGGTCGGGATGGGGAATCGAAAGATAGTCGCGCAACGGGCCGGCCGGTGCCCGGGCCAACAGTCGGCGCCGGCGGAAGTCGGCGCTGAACAGTCGCTCCAGCATCATTCGCTGCGCTGGCGGTAGCGATGCGCCAGCGTTTCCTGCTGGCGCGCGACGACGGCGAAGACCGCCTTCAGCTGGCTGCGTTCGAGTGCCGTCAGCGAGGCCGGCGCGATGTGATTGTCCGGCGCCAGCCCGCGGCGGATCTGTCCGGCCTGATGGCGCAGGCGCAGGCCGCCAAGGAACTCGAAGGCTTCCTCCAGTTCCTGCGCGCCTTCCTCGCTCAGCGTTTCGCTGCCGGCCACGGCGCGCAGGCGGGCGAGGGTGCCGATCTCGGCGCGGCCGGCCACCAGCGCGTGGATGCGCGCGATGTCGGTGATCGGGATCAGGCCGCCACGCTTGATGTCGAAGGTGTCGGCATGCTCGCCATCGCCGGCGAGCAGGAAATTGCGGAAGAAGCCGAGCGGCGGGCGGTTCTTGCGAGCGTTCGCCGTCATCAGCGCGAGGAAGCCTTCGTGCCGCGCGCATTCGCGGACGACGGTGGCATGCAGCGGCGCGAGCAGCGCCGGGTCGCCATGCACCACGCGCAGGTCGAGGAAGTTGGCGGCCAGCATCGCCGCCATCTCGTCCGTGTGGCGGATCCAGCCGGCGAAGATGGCCGACCAGACCGCCGCCGGCTGCCGCCAGTCCGCGTTGCCGGCCATCACCTTGCCCGGGCAGTAGCGGAAGCCGCAGGCGTCCAGCCCGTCGTTCACCCGTTGCGCGAGCGCGGCGAACCAGTCCCCGTGCAGCTCTGGTCGATAGTCGTCATGCAGGATCAGCGCATTGTCCTGATCGGAATGCACGGTCTGCTCGTGGCGCCCCTGCGAACCGCAGGCCGCCCAGGCAAAGGGCAGCGGCGCCGGGCCGAGCTCGCGCTGCGCCAGTTCGATCAGCCGGCTGCCGATGGCGTCGTTGATCGACGAAACCGTCTGCCCGAGCTGGGCGGCGGTTGCCCCGGCGGCATGCATGCGCACCTGCAGGTCCGCCAGCTCGCCGGAAAGCGCCACCAGCGCCGCCACCGTCTCGCACTTGCGCACGCGGCCGGCGAGATGCACCGCACTGGCACTCTGCCAGCGCAGCAGGTCGGTGGCCGAAACCAGTCCGTGCACGCCCCGGCCGTCGACCACCGGCAGGTGGTGGATGCCCCGTTGCGTCATCGTCATCAGCGCCTCGAAGGCAGCGCTCTCCGGCCCGATGGCGGCAACACCGGTGCTCATGATGCGCGACACCGGTTCCGTCGGCGGCAGGCCGACGGCCAGGCAGCGCGAGCGCAGATCGCGGTCGGTGACGATGCCGACGAGGCGGCCGCCGTCTACGCCGTCCACGATCATCAGCGCCGACACGCGTTCGGCACTCATCTGTTCCGCGGCGGCGCGGATCGTCGTCGTGGACGGTGCCGTCACCGGCGCCCGCCCGGCGAAAGCGGCGACCGGCCGCGTCATCAGGTCGGTTGCCTGCGGCGGCTGCAGGCGCAGGTGGCGGCGGGCGTGGCGCAGGTGTTCGCCGGCCGAGCGCACGAAATGCTCGTCGAAGGCCGGGTGCTCGCGGCGCAGGGCCTGCAGTGCCGGGCACGGGAGCAGGTAGAGCAGCGTGTCCTCGACGGCGACGCAGCGGAACCTTTCGCTGCTGGCGAGGCAGGGCGCATCGAAGAGGTCGCCCTCGGCCAGCATGTCGACGAGGCTGCCGTTGCCGTCGCGCTGCTCGATCGCACCCTTGCGCACGAGGTACAGGGCCGGCGCTTCGGCCGCCGGCGGAAACGGGCTGCCGCGGCGCAGGTAGCGGACGAGCAGCTGCTTCGGCAGCGCATCGAGCGCCGCCGCACCGAGCAGCGAGAAGGGCGGCAGGGGCGCCACGAAATCGCGGATCTCGGCCAGCTCGACGCTCATCTGTGCGCCCGCCGATGCGCCTGCCGGTGTGCTTTCCTGTGTCTTCGCGTCTGCACTCATGCCGTTCCTTTCATGCCCGCCTGCCGCCGGGCCAGGCTGGCGGCACGGTCGACGACGAACTCGACCAGCAGCGGCCCGTGCTGCGTCGTCAGCGCCGAGCAGACCGCGGCCGCGGCTGCGTCGGGGTCGGTGTGGCGGGCATGGGCGAGGCCGAAGGTGGCGGCCGCGTGCGCGAAATCGACAGCCTGCGGCGTCAGCCAGCCGGTCTCGAATTCCGGCAGGGCGGCCGGTGGCAGCAGGTCGAAGATGCCGCCGCCACCGTTGTTGATGACGACGATGGCGAGCGGCCGGCCGGCGGCGAGCGCGAGGCTGCCGAGGTCATGCTGGGTCGTGAGGTCGCCGACGACGGCGACGGTGGGCTGCGGCGCCGCGCGCGTGCCGGCAAGACCGGCCGCTGTTGCGAGGTTGCCGTCGATGCCGCTGGCGCCGCGGTTGGCGAAGAAGTGCAGCGGCCGCTCGCTGCTGCCGGAATAGGCGGCGAGGTCGCGGATCGGCAGCGAGTTGCCGCAGAAGACATTCGTGCCCGCCGGCAGCTCGCGGCAGAGGCTGGCCATCAGCGTCGCTTCCGGCGGCTGCGGCGCGGCGGTCAGCCAGGCTTCGCTGGCGGCTTCGGCGGCACGGAAAGCCGCCAGCCAGCCATCGTCGGCACGGGCCGGGGCTGCGTCGAGCAACGCCCGGCAGGCCGCGACGGCATCCGAGCGCAGCAACTGGCGCGTGCCGTGCGTAGGGTCCGGCCAGCGTCCGCCGGGTTCCACCAGTAGCGTCTCGGCCCCGGCGAGGAAACGCTGCAGCGTCCGCGTCACCGGAAAGCTGCCGAAGCGCAGCACCCAGTCCGGGCGCAGCGCGGCTGCCCGGTCCTCGTCGCGCAGCCAGACATCGTGGCGGACGCAGAGATGCGAGCGGTCGTGCCCGCCGAAGCGAAGCCCGGACAGAGGCTCGGCAAGGATCGGGCAGCCGAGGTGGGCGGCCAGCGCGCCGACGGCATCGGCAAAGGCGACCGCATCGTCGCTGCCGGCGCAGCCTTCGCTGCAGACGATGGCGCCGTGTCCGCCCGCCAGCCGCTGCGCCAGCGCGCGCACGTCTTCGGCAGCGGGCACCGTCGACGGCGCTGCGCACGCGATGGCTGTCCGTTCGGGAAAGACGATCTGCGGCGCCGTCGGCAACAGCGGTTCGCGGAACGGGAGATTCAGATGCACCGGGCCGGCCAGCGGCCAGCGGCTTTCCGCCACGGCGCGGGCGGCGAGCTGGTGCAGCCAGTCGGTCGGGAACCCGGGGAAGGGCGCGCCCGGGTCGTGCATGGCACGGAGCTGCCCGGCAAAGAGATCGCGCTGGTCGATGGTCTGGTTGGCGCCCCAGCCGTGCAGCTCCGGTGGCCGGTCGGCGGAGAGCAGCAGCAGCGGCAGGGCGCTGCGGTTGGCCTCGACCACCGCCGGCAGCCAGTTGGCGACAGCCGTGCCCGAGGTGCAGACGAGGGCGACCGGCCGGCCGCTCGCCTTCACCCGGCCGAGCGCGAACCAGGCCGCCGAGCGTTCGTCGACGACGACCTCGCAGTGCAGTTGCGGATGCCGCAACGCCGCCAGCGTCAGCGGCGTCGAGCGGGCGCCGGGCGAGAGCACCGCCTCGCGGACGCCGGCCGCAGCCAGCCCGTCGATCAGTGCGGCACTCCAGTCGAGGTTGAGCTGGCCGGTGTCGTTCATCTCAGGTTCCGGTACGGGGGTGTTTCGCAGTGGACTGAAATGCGGACCGCATTGCGTCCTGCAGCGCGCCGAGCATGGTGCCGAGCTTGGCTTCGGTTTCGCGGAATTCGTGTGCGGCGCGGGAGCCGGCGACGATGCCGGCGCCGGCCGGAAGCTCGATATGGCCGCCGGCGATCAGGCCGCAGCGCAGGGCGACCGCCACTTCGCCGTTGCCCCGGCGGTCGACCCAGCCGATGCCGCCGCCGTACCAGCCCGGGCGCCGTTCGCCGTGGCGTCGCAGCCAGTCGCAGGCGGCCTCGGTCGGCCAGCCGCCGACGGCCGGCGTCGGGTGCAGGCGGGCGATCAGGTCGAAGAGGCCGATGCCGGCATGTACCTGGCCGCTGATCGGCGTCCACAGGTGGCGCAGCTCGCGCAGTTCGAGCACGCGCGGTGCCGGCGGCAGTTCCAGTCTCCGGCAGAGCGGCGCCAGCGCCTCGCGGATGGCGGTGACGACCAGCGCCTGCTCATGGGCATTCTTGTCTTCCTCCAGCGCCTCGTCGTTCCATGCCGTACCGGCGAGCGCGTCGGCGTGCACGCTGCCATCGGCGAAGCCGACCAGCTGCTCGGGGGTCGCGCCGAGAAAGACGGAGTTCTCGCCGCCGATGGCGAAGACCGTCGATTCCGGATGGCGGTCGACCAGCGCGGCGAGCAGCGGCATCGCGTCGAAGCGGCCGGGCAGGGCAAGGCGCAGGCTGCGCGAGAGCACGACCTTGTCCAGCTCGCCGTCGGTGATCGCCGCGAGGGCGCGCTGCACGCGGGCCGCCCAGGCCCGCTCGGCGAGCGGGCCGGCCGGTGGCGTTTCCAGAGTTTCCCGTGTCGGCAAGCCACCCGCCGGCGCTGCGGCGAGCAAGGAACGCCAGCGCTCGACAGCGTTGGCGCGGTCGCGCGCCGGCGTCGTGAAGGTCGCGCTGCAGCGTCCGCCGGTGCTGGTGAGCAGCACCGAAGCGACGCCCAGCTGCGCGTTCGGCATGTCGCCGGCGACGCTGTCGCGGAGCCGGCCGGCAGGCGTCGTGCCGCCTGCCGTCGGCGTCGGGTCGAAGGCGAAGCCCATGCAGGCGACCGGCGCGTGTGCGCTGTTGCCGTGTCCCTCGAAGCTTCCGGCATCGTGGCGCCAGTCGGCGACGATGCCGGTGTGCGCTGCCTGCAGCGCGGTGAAGCGTGCCGGCCCGCCCGAGGTGCAGACGACGGCGCGGCCGAGCCCGAGGCGGTAGATGCCGGCCTGCGGGCGCGCCCAGTAGCAGAACTCGCGGCTGGCCGGCTGCAGCTGCAGCCAGTTGCGTTCGCCGGCGCCGAGATCGAGGGTGACGCTGAGCAGGGCGCCGCCGGCAGCCCCTTCGGCAAGCCGGTCGAGGCGTTGCTGCAGCTCGGCCAGCAGCGCCGGGGAGAGTGCGAGCAGCGCGTTGCGCTTCATGCCGCCGGCCTCGCTGTTGCTGATGTTGCTGCCGTTAACGATTGCGCCAATGCCGCCAGACCCTTCCGCTCGAGCTTGCCCAGTGCGTTGCGCGGCAGCGCATCGACGACCAGGGTGCGTCGCGGCCGCAGCTTCGCCGGCAGGTGTTCGCGGCTCCAGTCCTCGACTGCCGAGGCTTCCGCACCGACGACGAGCGCGGTGACGATGTCGCCCCACACCGGGTCGCGCGTTGCCGTGACGGCGACGTCGGCAATGCCGGGGCAGGCGGCGAGCCGTGCCTCGACCTCGGCCGGGTGGATGTTCTCGCCGCCGCTGACGAGCATGTCGTCGGCACGGCCGAGCACGTGCAGGCCGCCATCGGCATCGATGCGGCCGAGGTCGCCGGTGCGCAGCCAGCCGTCGTCGACGAGCGGCGAAAGCTTGCCATCGTCGCCGCCCGCGTATGCACCGAGGTAGCCGAGCATCAGCTGCGGCCCGCGCACGCGGATGCGGCCATCGCTGCCGATGGCGATCTCCATGCCCGGCAGCGGCTTGCCGACCAGTCCTTCCTGCCAGCTGTCGCCGGGCGGCAGCGTCGCCAGCTGCGCCGCCGTCTCGCTCATGCCGTAGCTGACGAAGAGCGGCCAGCCGGCCGCGCGGGCGCGTCGCCACAGCGCATGCGAAAGCGCCGCGCCGCCGATCAGCGCGCAGCGCAGCGTTGCCGGCGGCGCGGCGTCGCCGGCGGTGTCGAGCAGTCGCGCGAGCATCGCCGGCACCAGCGAGACATGCGTGGCGCGGCCGTCGGCGATGTCCGCCCAGACCTTTGCGGCGTCGAAGCCTTCGTGCAGGCGTACGGCGGCGCCGCTGGCGAAGCAGCGCCAGAAGATCGAGAGGCCGCCGATGTGAAAGAGCGGCAGGCAATTCAGCCAGGTGTCGCCGGCCGCGAGCGGAATGCGCGTGGCGCTGGCGGCAGCTGCTGCGGCCAGCGCGGAATGCGAGAGCAGCACCCCCTTGGGCTGGCCCTCGCTGCCGCTGGTGGCGATGACGAGTGCCGGTGTGTCGATCGGTGGTGTCGCATTCCGGAGTGCCGTGTCGGCACGGCGGGGTTCTGCCGGCAGCAGATGCGGGGCGGGCGTCGCCGCGTCGGCGAAGCCTTGCCAACGTGGCCAGTGCGCGGCAGCCGTCGCCGGGTCGAGCGGCAGGAAGGGGTGCCCCGCCCACTGGCAGGCGAGCAGGGTGTTCGCGAGCTGCCCGGCAGTTCCCGCTTGGGCAAGAATCGTCGAAGGCGGCAGCGCGTGCGACCTCGCCCATTCGGTAAGGCTTGCCGAACGCCGTGCCGTCTCCTCCGCCAGCTGTGCCCAGCTGACGGTTTCGTCGCCGCGATGCAGCGCCGCGGCTGCCGGGGTTTCCCGGGCGCGCGCGGCGAGGGTGTCGGCGAGGCGGAGGCGGTGTTCGCTGGTCATGATCTCTGGCGTCCGATTATACGAGCCGTATGCCCTCGCCACCCTGTTTCAGGTCAAGAAATGGCGCCTCTTCATCGCTGGCCCGGCGCCCGGATTTCTGCATTGCGACTGCACCATTGCGGTTTCTGTCGCCGGCGGCCTCTGCTATCCTTGCCGCCTCCTTGTCGTCCCCGTCCCACGCGATCATGCGCAGCCTCAGCAGCCAACGAATTGCACTGCCTTCCATCGTCTCGCTCGTCCTCGCCGGCCTGCTGCTCGGCGGCTGCGTCTCGAACCGGCCGGCGCCGGCCTGGCATGCCGAATCCTTCTCCGAGGAATCGCCCTTCGAATATCACTCGCCGGTGTCGATGCGCGCACTCTGCGCAGTCGGGCAGCGCGCGCTGCTGAGCCAGGGCTATCAGGTCGAGATGCCGCAGCCGAATTCGATCCGCGGGCGCAAGTTTTTCCAGCCGGCAGCGGGCCACCACATGGAACTCGGCATTTCGCTGGTCTGCCTGTCGACGCCGGCCGGCTCGGTGATCTACGCCAATGCGCTGCAGACCCGCTATGAACTGAAGACGAGCACCACCAGCGCCGGCGTCAGCGTCGCCGGCATGGGTTCGATCTCGCTGCCCTGGCTTTCCGACAAGGATTCGCTGGTCAAGGTCGGCGAGGAAACGGTGGCCGACCCCGAGTTCTATCGCCGCCTGTTCACGCTCATCGGCACGCTGGAAAACACGCTGCCGGAGTAAAGCCGAGCCCCGCTTCCGGCGGCAGCGCGATGCGACCGCCGACGACTGCCGGCGGCACCCCGATGTCTTCCGCCAGCCACGCCGACGTCGCCAGACCGTGCGCCGGCGAGTGGTCAATCTCGCCAGTCCCATCAATCGCCGCTGCCAGCTGTGCGGCGGCGAGCGTGGCGCAGGCCCCGTCCACGCCCGTCGTCACCACGCACTCCATCCCTGCCGCCCGCGCCCGCCGTGCCGTCGCCAGCGCCGGTCGCAGGCCGCCGAGCACCGCCGGCTTGAGCACCAGCCGGCGCACCGGCGTCGCAGCGAAGAAGGCTTCTGCATCCCCGCCGGCCAGTTCCCGCCAGCTTTCGTCGACCGCCAGCGCAAAGGGCCGCCCGCGTTGAAGAGTGGCGAGTGCCGCCAGCGTCGGCGCGGCCAGCGGTTCCTCCAGCGCTTCCACCGGCAGTTCGGCCAGCGCTGCGCAGATGCGGGTTGCGCTCGCCGTGTCCCAGGCGCGGTTGGCGTCCAGCCGCAGGCGCGCGGCCGGCGGCAGCGTCTCGGCCAGTGCGCGCAGTGCGGCGACCTCGGTGGTGGTATCGGCGCCGGTATCAGCGGCGCCGAGCTTCAGCTTGATCGTCGTGAAGCCGGCGGCGAGCAGTTCGCGCAGGCGCTGCGGCGTCGCCGTCGCCAGGTCGCCGGCCATCGCATTGACGGTGACGCTGTCGCCTGCGGCCGGCGACAGCAGGCGGCGCAGCGGCACGCCGGCCGCCTTTGCGGCGAGGTCGAGCAGCGCACACTCGACGGCGGCGCGGGCCGCCGGCGCAGCAAAGCTTGCGCTGTCGCCAGCCAGCGCCGACAGCACTTCATCGACGTCGCGGCCGGGCAGCGATGCGCACCAGTCCTGCAGTGCCGTGGCCGCTGCCGCAGCCGTTTCGCTGCCGTGCGACGGCAGCGGCGCACATTCGCCGAAGCCGAAGTTGCCGTCGGCGGTATCGATGCGCAGCAGCCAGCCATTACGGGTACCGCCGTCCAGTCCGGCCCCCGGCCACGGCTGGCGCAGCGACAGGGTGTAGGGAAAGGCGGTGGTGGCGGTGATGCGCATCGGCGGGGCTGGCGGGTCGGTGGTCTGGAGAAGAGTGGGCCTATGTTACCAACTCGCCGCAAGCCGTTTCTGGTTCCGGCGATGTTGTTGCTGCGTGCACCTGGCTTGCATCGATGGCGGCGACGGGTGGAATAATGGTCACCGGATGCGGCACCGGGGGTGTTCCGGACGACTGCGGCTGACAATGGCGACAAGAATGAAACGGGGGGGAGGCATGCACGACCTGATCCTGCTGTCCACGCTGGTGTTTCCGCTGCTGGCGGTGATGCTGCTCGGCCGGCATTTCGAGCGCGGCCTCGCCGGCGCCTCGCCCGAGGTGCAGGCGCAGCGTCGCTACCGTCTGGCCTGGGCGATGAATCTCGGCATCGTCGGCCAGGCGGTGCTGATGGGCGCCGCCCTCGCCGCGGGCTGGGAGCGCATGGCGATCCCGGGCTGGCTGTTCGCGCAGATCGGCAGCGCGGTCGATCTGCTGGCCGGTGTCGTCGGCCGCAAGGCGGGGGCGGCGCTCCTGTCGGTGATGGCGATGCTCGCCATCGTGCTGTATTACGGCCTCTACGCCTTGCCCTGGCTGCGCCTCGACCGCATCGCGAAGGGCGTGGCGGGCGGCGCCGCGCGCAGCCGGCAGCTGCGCCTCAGCCTGCGCGGCACCCTCGCCGGGGTGCTGCCGCTGGTGCTCTGGTTCGTCGCCGTCGATGCCTTTCTGCCGCGGGGCTTTCTCTCCGATCCGGCAAACCTGGTGCTGCTGCTCGCCGGCTTCATCCTGATCGTGCACAGCTTCTCGCCCTGGCTGGTGCAGCTGGCCAACCCGACGGCGCCGCTGCCGGCCGGGCACCCGGTCGCGCAGATGGCGATGGCGCTCGCCGCCGACGCCGGCGTGCGCATCGAGTCCGTGCGCGTCATCGAACTCGGCGAGACGCGGGTCGCCAATGCGCTGGTCAGCGGCCTGTGGCCCTGGCTGCGGCGCATCTACGTCACCGACCACATGCTGGCGACCTTCAGCGTCGACGAAATCCGCGCCATCCTCGCGCACGAGATCGGCCATGTCCGCCACCGGCACCTGTGGTGCTACTTCGGCTTCGCGCTCGGCGGCGCGCTGGCGATTCCGCGCCTGATCGAGGCGCTCGACCAGCTCGCCTTCCTGCGCCATTCGGCGTGGGGATTCCTGATCGCCATCGGGCTCTACTGGGGCGTCACCTTCAAGTTCTTCTCGCGCCGCTTCGAGCGGCAGGCCGACCGCTTCGCCGTCGCGGCGACCGGCGACGTCGCCGCCTTCCAGCGCGCGCTGAAGAAGCTCGCCGAGGCGAACGGCATGGTCAGGCAGTACGCGAAGTGGGACATCTTCCAGAGCCACCCGCCGATTGCCGAGCGGATCAGGCGGCTGGGCTGAGAGCTTGTGAATAAATCTACTGCGCAATCCGATTGCTTCGTTGGGCCAGGAAGGGGAGGGGGCCCCTTTTATCCCTCCGTGTCGCTCCTCGCCTATCCACTTGATATGTCTCGTCGCTGCGCTCCGTCCGCCTCGC
>VFQM010001233.1_pt1 | contig 23253 bp, 22 predicted proteins | sample 3512391 | NCBI WGS metagenome assembly VFQM01 (sample SAMN10412369, study PRJNA504923) | tailings metagenome | isolation source: Replicate 1 from Balatoc abandoned mine | place: Philippines | reverse complement strand
ACATGCACCTCACGCGCCAGGCCATTGCCGACCGCGTGAAGACCATCGACGTCGTGATCGAGATGCTCGACGCGCGCCTGCCAGGCTCCAGCGCCAACCCGCTGCTGGGCGAGCTGACGAAGAAGCGCGCCACGCTCAAGGTGCTCAACAAGCAGGACCTGGCCGACCCCGAGCGCACCGCGCTCTGGCTGGCGCACTACAACGCCCAGCCCGGCACGCGCGCCATCGGGCTGGATGCCAGCGTCACCGCGCCGGCGCGCGCGCTGGTGGCGGCCTGCCGCGAGCTCGCGCCCAACCGCGGCGGCATGGCCAAGCCGCTGCGGGTGCTCATCTGTGGCGTGCCCAACGTGGGCAAGAGCACGCTCATCAACACGCTCATGGGCAAGCGCTCCGCCAAGACCGGCGACGAAGCGGGTGTGACCCGCAACGAGCAGCGTGTGGCGCTGGCCGATGACGTGTACCTGTACGACACGCCCGGCGTGCTGTGGCCGCGCATCGTGGTGCCGCAGAGCGGCATTCACCTGGCGGCCAGCGGGGCGGTGGGCCGCAACGCCTATGACGACCAGGAAGTGGCCTACGAGCTGCTGGACAACCTCAAGCTCGCCTACCCGGGCCTGCTGCGCGCGCGCTACGGGCTGGGCGACAGCGATGCCGCGCTGGCGCAGATGCCCGCGGAGGACATGCTCGACGCCATCGGCCGCCAGCGCGGCGCCTTGGTGAGTGGTGGTCGGGTGGATGCGCAGAAGGCGGCAGAGCTGGTGATTGCCGACTTCCGCGCAGCGCTGATGGGCCGCATCACGCTGGAGACGCCCACGCAGTACCTGGCCTGGCTCAAGGCCGGGCAGGCCGCCGACGCCGAGCGACAGCGCTTGAAGCGCGAGCGCTTCGGCGACGAACGGCCTCGCGGGCGGCCGCGCCGCCGCTGACGGCTTGATCCGCGTCAAGGCGCGGGCCAGCGGCCAGGGCACGATGCACGCATGGCAGACAAGGCCCGTGTGCTGCTCATCGAAGGCCATCCCGATGGTTCGCCCCAGCGCCTGAACCGCGCGCTGGCCGACGCCTATGCCGCCGGCGCCGAAGCGGGCGGCCACACGGTGCACCGCGTGCGCCTGGCCGAACTCGACATCCCCCTGCTGCGCAGCGCCGAGGCCTGGACCCACGGTGAGCTGGATGCCGGCCTGAAGGCCGTGCAGGCCGAACTGCAGTGGGCGCAGCACGTGGTGCTGTGCTTTCCGCTCTGGCTGGGCGACATGCCCGCCCTGGTGAAGGCGTTTCTGGAGCAGGTGGCGCGACCGGGGTTCGCGGTGCCGCAGGACCGGCAGTCGCTGTTCGCGCGCAAACCCCTGTCCGGGCGCTCGGCGCGCGTGATCGTGACCATGGGCATGCCCGCGGTGGTGTACCGCTGGTACTTCCGCGCGCACAGCGTGAAATCGCTGGAGCGCAACGTGCTCGGCTTCGTCGGCTTTGCGCCGGTGCGAGAGACGCTGATCGGCAACGTCGACAGCCTGGGCGAGAGAGGCGTGGCGCGCTGGTGCCAGAAGCTGCAGCAGCTCGGCCGCGCCGCCGCCTGACTCACTTCACCGTGATCGTGATGCGCTCGCTCGCCACCACCGGGTGGTGGGGTATGTGGTTCTGGTCGCCCAGCACGAGCTGCAGTGTGTGCATGCCGGGCGCGAGCGTGAGCGAGGTTTCCGTCTGCCCCAGGCCGAAATGGCGGAAGTTGTCGTTGGCCGGCAGCGGCGCGTTGGCGTCCCACTCGGCCACGTCGACCAGCAGGTGGTGATGGCCGGTGCCTTCCTTTTCCACCCCGGCCGGCGCGACGCCCATGCCCGAGAGCCCGAACACCACACGCACCGGGTTGCTCACGGTCTGGCCGTTGGCCAGGTTCACGAAGTACAGGCGCGCGTTGGGCGCAGCAGCCACCTTCTTGTAGCCGCTGCTCAGGGTGGGGGTGCTGGCGCTCACGCGCGCCGGTGCGGTGGCCGGCGCGGGGTTGGCGTGCATCGCAGCGTGCATGCCGCTGTGCATGCTGCCGTGGGCCCGGCCGTCCATGGCGCCCTGCATGGTGGGGTGGTGGTGCGCGCTGTGCCCGGCGCAGCCGGCCAGGGTGGCGGCGGCAAGCGCCGCGCTCGCGAGATTGAAGCAACGCATGAAAGCCTCCGTGGGAGAACGAGAGCGCTTCACGGTACGCCGGCGCGGGCCCGGCGTCCATCGTCACCCAGCGGCGACTTCGGGATTCGCGCGCCGCCGCATCGGCGCGCGACGCGCCTTACTTGTTCTTTTCCTTGCCGCGCGGAATCACTGCCGTGACCGGCGCGACCGGGCGGTCGGACGTGGCCGGGCCCTTGGGGGCGCTGGTGTCCTTCTTGGGCTTCTTGCTCATCTTTTCGTTGCGCTGTTCCTTGCCCATGGGCTGCTCCTGTTGTGCTGGCGGTGCCGGCGGATGGAGGCGAATGGTAGCGAGCGTTTCGGCCTTCAGCGCGGGCGCTGTCGCGTCTGCTGCAGGAAGCGTCGCAGCAACGCCACCGAGGCACCGAGCAGGCCCACGCCGAAGCCCGCCCAGATGCCCGCAGCGCCCCAGCCGGCACCGAAGCCCAGCAGCGTACCCAGCGGCAGCGCAACCAGCCAGTAGGCGATCAGCGAGACCCGTGTTGGCCAGACGTTGTCGAGCAGGCCGCGCAACGCGCCCAGGCTCACCGACTGCACGCCGTCGGCCAGTTGCATGAGGCCGTAGACGAAGAAGATGGACGCGGCGGCGGCGATCACTGCGGCGTCGTCCACGAACCAACCGGCGATGGTGGCACCGCTGGTGAGAAAGAGCAGGGCGATGGCGCCCATCCACACCGTGACCACGCCCAGCCCGGCAAAGCCGATCGGCGCGATGCGCCGGTGCTCGCGTGCGCCCACCGCTTGCGCCACACGGATGCTCACCGCGCCGGCCATGCCCATGGGCAGCATGTACAGCGTGGCGCCCACCGACATCGCCACCTGGTTGCCGGCGAGGGCGACGGTGCCGAACAGGCCGATCAGCACGCCCGCCACCGCCACCGATGCGCCCTCGAGGAAGTACTGCGTGGTCATGGGCAGCGCCTCGCGCCACAGGCGCCCGAACTCGGTGCGCTCCCAGCGGGGCGTACCCCACCAGGCGCGGGTGGCCGGCGCGTACCGCGCCCAGGCGCAGATCACGATCGCGCCCACCGTCTGTGCCACCAGGCTGGCGATGCCAGCGCCCGTAAGGCCGAGCGCGGGCGCGCCCAGATTGCCGTAGATCAGCACCCAGTTCAGGAACACGTTGATTCCCACCGGCACGGTGGTCAGGGCCACCGAGGTCCAGGGCCGCTCGGTCGCGTCGAGCAGGTTCTTGGCGGCCATGGTCACGGTGAAGGGCGCCATCGAGGCGCTCAGGCACAGCCAGTAGGGGCCCATGACGGCCAGCACGTCGTCGGGCTGGCCGATGTAGGGCAGCAGCGGCAGCACCGCGGCCATGAGCAACGCGCCGCCGCTGCCGGCGATGAGCGCCAGCACGAAGCCGTGGCGCGCGACGTGGCCGATGCCCGGTGCGTCCATGGCGCCGTACGCGCGCCCCGCGTACAGGCCCACCGGCCCCGCGAAGCCGTAGAGCGCGGCCCAGAAGATGATGATGACGCTGGTGGTGAGCGAGACCGCTGCCAGGGGCACCGCCCCCAGCGGGCCGAGCATGGCGGTGTCGACCAGCATCACGCCGGTCGACAGCGACAGGCCGGCCACCAGGGGCGCGGCCAGACGCAGCAACGAGCGCACCTCGCGCCCGGCGCGCGCCATCAGGTGGCGCTGGCGAGCCCGCGGTGCGCTCAGTTGGCCCCCGTCAGGCCGATGAAGGCGGCCAGTTGCGCGGTGGGCATGGCGCCGCCCACGCTGCGCGCGCCGCCCTGCGGGTCGCGCGCCACGATGTAGGGCACGGCGTCGCCGCCCAGGCGGTTGAGCAGCGCGGTGTTGTGCTCTATGGCGGCCTTCACCTCGTCGGGGATACTGGCCGAGGCGGAGATACCGCCCTGGCCGGCGATCAGGCTCTTCTCGTGCTCGGCCATGGCCTGCACCGGGTCGGCTGCGGTGAGGATGGCCGCGCCCTGCGGCAGGCTCTTGGCGTTGAGCATGGACACGGGCAACCACACGAAGCGCGCCTGGCGCAGCAGCGGTTGCGAGGCTTGCCACAGGTTGGCACAGTGCGGGCACTGCGGGTCGAACAGCACGTAGACCGTGTTGGCGGCCATCATGGTGCCGACGGTGAAGCCTTTGCCTTCGGCGGCGAGCACCTGCAGGGCCTGGCTGCGGTCGATGGGTGGGGCCGGCGGCGCTTCGGGCTCGCGCGAGCAGGCGGTCAGAAAGCCCATGGCCGCGAGTGCGGCCATGGTGGGGAGGAGTTGGCGGCGATTCATGCCGCGATGGTAGCGAGCCGGCGTGTCAGTGGTTCAGGATCGCGTGGGCGATCAGACCCGTGGCGGCCGCGATCAACAGGAATTCCCCGTTGACCTGAATCCAGTGGTGGCCGCGCGGCGGCGCGTACAGCTGCGGGTGGTGGTGGCGCACGACGTAGCGGCTCTGGCGGTATTCCACCGGCACGTAGTGGCCGCGGTGCCAGCGCGGGCCCTTGTGCACGATGCGCACGTCGCGGTGCACCACGCGCGGGCCGTGGTGGTACACGTGGCGCTCGACGCGGCGGTGGTGGTTGCCGTGGCGCACCACATGCCGCTCCACGTGACGTTCCACGTGCCGGCGATCGCCGTGGCGCACCACGTGCTTTTCCACGTGGCGGTGTTCCACGCGCGGGCCGTCATGGTGGCGGCGGTGGCCGCGGCGGTCGTCGTCGGCGAAGGTCGCGGTGCTCATCGCGAGCGTGGCGGTCGCGACGGCGATCGAGAGCAGTTCACGGGCTTTCATGGCGTGTCTCCTTCCGGGAGCGGTTGAGGAGCCTTCATCGTGCGCGGCGTGTGTGTCGCGTGCGTAAACCCCTGGCAGAGCGTGCGCAAAGATCGAAGACGACTTTGCAACCGATCGGAGCCCCGTCCGCCACCTCAGTCCACGTTGCCCAGCACCGTCTGGCGCGCGTGCATCTTGGCCGCGATGTATTCACCGTGGGTGACGTGCAGCAGGCCGGCCACCTTGTTGATCACCGCGTTCTCGTGCACGTCCAGGTGCTGGTCGGCATAAGCGACTTCCCACATCGCCTCGATCACCGCGATCTTCTGCGGTTGGGTGAACCGCTCGTTGAGCAGGCTGGTGAAGCGGTGGTAGTCGTTGCTGGTGCGTGCGGTGTCGTGCGCGAGTTCGATCAGCCGCTCGAGTTCGTCGTCGGCCAGCGAGAACTTGCGCCGCAGCGCACGCAGCACGGCATCGCGCTCGTCCTCGTGCAGTTCCGGTGTGGCGCGCATCACCTCCACCAGCAGCACGGCAGTGGCCAGGTGCAGGGTGTGTTCGCCGGGCGGGCTGGGGGCGTCGGGTGCCAGCTCGCGTGAAATCTGATCGAGCAGGTCTTTCAAGGTCTTGAACATGGGCTCTCCTTCTGCGTCTGGGTGGACCCACGCGGGCCGTTCGGGTTCCGCACTGCAGCATCGTCGCGCAGGCGACATCGCATGGGTGCACGGCCTCAGGGAAAACGCGAGCCCCCACTGGCGCGCCCATCGGGCCCCGCCTATAACCGCGCCGGAGCAGCGAGAACGAAGAGAAGCGCCCCGGCACACGAGCCGCATGAGCGGCCACCCTCAGGAGACAAGCCATGACCCAGCCAAGCACCCGCCCCTTGCGGTGGGCGTTGATCCTTGCCCTGCCGTTCGCCTTGCTGCCTGCGCTCGCGCAGGCCGATGGCGTGTCGGTGCGCTATGACGCCGAGGCGTCGCCGTTCCCGAGCAACCGTTTCACGGTGCCCGACTTCGGCAACGCAACGCTGCGCCGCGTGAACCTGCCCAAGCCCGACTGCAAGACCCGACCGAGCGACTGCGCCGACTTCGACGTGATCAACACGCTCGACGGATTTTCCACGCAGCCTCGCATCACGGTGCCGTTCACGGGTGACATCGATCCTGCGTCGGTGAACAGCGAGAGCATCTATCTGGTGAACCTGGGTGACGTGCTCACGCTGCGCGGGTTCGGGCAGAAGGTGGGCATCAACCAGGTGGTGTGGGATCCCGAGACGAAAACGCTGGCGTTCGAGTCCGACGAACTGCTGCAGGAGCGTTCGCGCTACCTGGTGGTGGTCACCAATGCGGTTCGCGATGCGCAGGGCAAAAAACTCAAATCGGCGGATTTTCTGGGCAGGGGCGACGCGCACCAACGGGAGCTGCGCGACGCACTGCCCGTGGCGCGCGGTGGCGGGCGCAACGTGGTGGCGGCCTCGCTGTTCACCACCCAGTCCACCACGGGCGACCTGCTCAAGATCCAGCGCCGCATCAAGGCGAGTACGCCGGCGCCGGCCGACTTCATGGTGGGCAATGGCGGCGCTGTTCGCGCCCTGTTCCCGGTGGCGGACCTGGCAGGCATCCAGTTCAAGCGCCAGACGGGCGCGGCACCGGTGTTCACGGAAAGTTTTCTGCCCACGCCCGCGCTGCAGGTGGTGGCGGGTGCCGTGGGGCACGTGGCCTACGGGCGCTACAGCTCGCCCGAATACCAGACCGAGGACAAGGTGATTCCGGCCACCGCCACGCTGACCGGCACGCCGCAACCACAAGGCAACCAGCAACTGGTGTTCCAGCTCTTCCTGCCCTCATCGCCCAAACCCGCGGGCGGCTGGCCGGTCGCAATCTTCGGCCACGGTTTCACCGACAGCATGTACGGCGCGCCGTGGACGGTGGCTTCGGTATTCGCCTCGCAAGGCATAGCGACGTTGTCGATCAACGTGGTGGGCCACGGCGGCGGCGCGCAGGGTGTGCTGAACGTGCTGCCCAAGGCGGGCGCGCCGGTGCAGGTGCCCGCGGGCGGCCGCGGTATCGACCAGGACGGCAACACCGTCATCGACAGCACCGAGGGCGTGAACGCCGCCGCGACGCAGACCATCGTGGGCAGCCGCGACGGCCTGCGCCAGACCGTGATCGACCTGATGCAGCTGGTGCGCCAGATCGAGGTGGGCATGGACGCCGATGGTGACGGTGCACGCGACCTCGACCCCAACCGCATCTACTACGCCGGCCAGTCCTTCGGCGGCATCTACGGCACCATGCTGCTGGGTGTGGAGCGCAACATCAAGGCCGGCGTGCCCAACGTGCCGGGTGGCTCCATCACCGAGATCGCGCGCCTGAGCCCGAACTTCCGGGTCCTGACCGCGGTGAGCCTCGCGACGCGTCAACCGGTGCTGTTGAACCTGCCGTCCGATCCGGGCCTGCCTTTCCCGTTCAACCTCCGCTTCAACGAGAACATCCCGCTGCGCGATCTGCCGCCCGTGGTGAACAGCGTTCCCGGCGCGATGGCCATCGCCGAGCTGCTGGACCGCAACGAATGGGTGCAGCAATCGGGCAACCCGGTGTCGTACGCGTCGCTGATCCGCCAGAACCCGCCCCAGGGCCACGCGGCCAAGCCGGTGATCGTGCAGGTGGCCAAAGGCGACGTGACCGTGCCCAACCCGACCAGCACGGCCCTCGTGCGCGCGGGCGGTCTGCAGGATCGCGTGACCTACTACCGCAACGATCTGGCGTTCGCGGGCAACCAGGGCATTCCGAAGAACCCGCACACCTTCCTCACCAACATCGGCGTGACGGCCGCCTTACCGATCGCGGTGGGTGCGCAGTCGCAGATTGCGGCCTTCTTCGCAAACAACGGCGCGCTGGTGATCGATCCCGACAACGGTGGCCCGCTGTTCGAGGTGCCGATCCAGGGCGATCTCCCCGAGGGGCTCAACTTCATTCCCTGACGAACGGGGCCCCGGCGGCGGGTACAGTCGCCGCCTCATGCCCCACGCCCATGCCGTGGCCCGCCTGCGCGCTGCGCGCATGGCCGCCGCCACCAAACCCTTCAACGCCCGCGGCTCGGCCCCGGGCCGCTGCGAGCGCTGCCGCCTCTACGGGCCCTGGTGCATCTGTGCGTGGCAGCCCCGCGTGGACACACACGCGGGTGTGTGCCTGCTCATGGGGGACATCGAATCGCTCAAGCCCAGCAACACGGGGTGGCTGATCGCCGATCTGGTGGCCGAGACCCATGCCTTCCAGTGGTCGCGCACAGTGATCGACCCCGCGCTCATCGCGTTGCTTGCTGATCCACAGTGGCAACCCTACGTGGTGTTTCCGGGCGAGTTCGTTGCACCCGAGCGCGTGGTGACGTCGCTGCTGCCCGCCACGCCTGCGACGGCCACCGGTGCGCCCAGGCGGCCGCTGTTCGTGCTGCTCGACGGCACCTGGTCCGAGGCACGCAAGATGTTCAACAAGAGCCGCTACCTCGACGCGCTGCCGGTGCTCAGCCTGCACCCCGAGCAGCGCTCGAACTACCGGTTGCGCCGCGCGGCGCGCGACGACCACTTCTGCACCGCCGAAGTCGGCGCGATGTGCCTGGAACTCGCGGGCGAAGCCGGGGCGGCCCAGGCCCTGGCGGCCTGGCTTGACCTCTTCACCGAGCATTACCTGCTGGGCAAGCAGAACCGGCCAGCGGCGCTGGCAAGCGCAGCGCACGAGCGCATCCGCGCCATCAACGCGGCGAGCGTGTCCGCGGGGCCTGGGGCAGCACCGGTTCGCTGAGCCACTGGCGCTTGGCGTGTTCGAGCCGATCGCGCAGTGCCGGGTGCGTGTGGCCCACAGTGAAGGCGCCACCCGGCCCGGCTGGCGCATGCAGTTTGGCCAGCACGTCGAGCATGACCTGCGGATCGCGACCAGCGGCACGCAGCAAGGCCATGCCGCGTGCGTCGGCCAGCAACTCCTGCTCGTGCAGCAGGTCGGCCGCATTGCGGCCCAGCGGAGAGGCGGCGTTGAGCATGGCCAGCCGCGCACGCACCTGGGCGATGTCGGTCTGTGCATGGCCCACGCGCAGTTGCATCTCGCAGGCTTCGGCCAGGCCATCGCGCACTTCGACGTGCGCCAGCTCGTGTGCGATCACGGCAGCGAGTTCGTCCTCGCTGAAGGCGTGCGTCGCGCTCCACAGCGCGTTGGTGAGCAGGATGACGCCGTGGTCGGCAGCGTAAGCGTTGGGCTCGGGATCGTCGAAGGCGAGCAGTCGCACGGGCGGACCACCGCGCAGGCGGGGTGATGCGCTCACCAGCTCCTCGAGCAATGCGTTCAGCCGCGGCGGCACCGGCACTTCGGTGCGTTCGCGCAGCAGGGCAGCGATCTGCGCCTCGTCGAGCGCGCGTTGCTCGGCGATGCGTCGCGGGTCGTCGTGGCAGGCCACTTCGGCGGCGGCAGGCCAGGGAAGGGCCAGGCCTGCCAGCAGCAGAACCGTTCTCATGAAACGAGATATACGGTTCATACGATTTACACCGTTCTTGAGAACGGGTTGTACGCCGATCCGGCGCGCATGAAAAGCCCCGGCTCCGAACGGACCCGCTGGCTGGACGGGAGGCCGGGCACAAAAGAAAAGCGACGCCGGAGCGTCGCTTTTCGGGGCTGGGCGGTGGGGCCGGTCAGCTGAAGAAGTCTTTCGCCTTCTCGAACCAACCCTTGTCGTTCGGGCTGTGCTTGTGGCCACCCTTCTTGAACGACTCATCGAGCTCCTTGAGCAGCTTGCGCTGGTGCTCGGTGAGCTTCACGGGCGTTTCCACCGCCACGTGGCAGTACAGATCGCCCGGGTAGCTGCTGCGCACGCCCTTGATGCCCTTGCCACGCAGGCGGAAGGTCTTGCCGCTCTGGGTGCCCTCGGGCAGGTCGATGGTGGCCTTGCCCTGCAGCGTGGGCACGTCGATCTCGCCGCCCAGGGCGGCGATCGTCATGCTCACCGGCACCTGGCAGTGCAGATCGTCGCCGTCGCGCTCGAAGATGTCGTGCTTGCGCAGGCGGATTTCGATGTACAGATCGCCCGCGGGCCCGCCGTTCTGGCCCGGTTCGCCGTTGCCGGTGGAACGGATGCGTTGGCCGTCGTCGATGCCGGCCGGGATCTTGATCTCCAGCGTCTTCTGCTTCTTGATCTTGCCCTGGCCGTGGCACGTGGTGCAGGGCTCGGGGATGACCTTGCCGCGGCCCTGGCAGGTGGGGCAGGTCTGCTGCACGCTGAAGAAGCCCTGGCGCATCTGCACCACGCCCTGGCCGTGGCAGGTGCCACAGGTCTTGGCGCTGGTGCCCGGCTTGGCGCCGCTGCCGTGGCAGGTTTCGCAGTCGTCCCAGCTCGGGATGCGGATCTGCGTTTCCTTGCCGTTGGCGGCTTCTTCGAGCGAGACCTCCATGGCGTAGGACAGGTCGGCACCGCGATACACCTGGCGCCCGCCACCCCCGCGGCGCGCGCCGCCGAAGATGTCGCCGAAGATGTCGCCAAAGGCATCGCCGAAGTTGCCGAAGCCTTCGGGCCCGCCCGGGCCGCCGCGCATGTTCGGGTCCACGCCGGCGTGACCGTACTGGTCGTAGGCGGCTTTCTTCTGTGCGTCCGAGAGCATCTCGTAGGCCTCCTTGGCCTCCTTGAATTTCTCTTCGGCGCCCTTGGCCGCATCACCCTGGTTGCGGTCCGGGTGGAACTTCATCGCGAGCTTGCGGTACGCCTTCTTGATCTCCTCGTCGGAGGCGTTCTTGGGCACACCCAGCACTTCGTAATAGTCGCGTTTGGCCATGTTGTTCGGGGCTTGTGTTTGAACACGAACGCCGCGTCAGCTTGCGCGGACGCGGCGGTGTGACGGATGTCGCAGCGCGCGATCAGCCTTTCTTGACTTCCTTCACCTCGGCGTCGACGACGTCGTCATCAGCGGCCTTGGACGATTGCTGAGACGCGCTGTCGGCTGCACCGGACGCGCCGGCGGCCTGCTCGGCCTGCTGCGCCGCGTAGACCTTCTCGCCCAGCTTCTGGCTTGCCGTCATGAGGGCGGTGGTCTTGGCCTCGATGTCGGCCTTGTCCTCGCCCTTGGCGGCTTCTTCCAGCGCCTTGAGCGCGTCTTCGATGGCGGACTTCTCGCCGGCCTCGAGCTTGTCGCCGTGCTCGGAGAGGCTCTTCTTCACGCTGTGCACCATCGCCTCGGCCTGGTTGCGCGCCTGCACGAGTTCGACCTTTTTCTTGTCTTCCGCGGCGTTGAGCTCGGCGTCCTTCACCATCTGCTGGATCTCGGCCTCGGACAGGCCAGAGTTCGCCTTGATGGTGATCTTGTTTTCCTTGCCGGTGCCCTTGTCCTTGGCGCCCACGTGCAGGATGCCGTTGGCGTCGATGTCGAAGGTCACCTCGATCTGCGGCATGCCGCGCGGTGCGGCGGGAATGCCTTCGAGGTTGAACTCGCCCAGCAGCTTGTTGCCCGAAGCGATCTCACGCTCGCCCTGGAACACCTTGATGGTCACGGCCGGCTGGTTGTCGTCGGCGGTGGAGAACACCTGCGAGAACTTGGTCGGGATGGTGGTGTTCTTGGCGATCATCTTGGTCATGACGCCGCCCATGGTCTCGATGCCCAGCGACAGCGGGGTCACGTCGAGCAGCAGCACGTCCTTGCGGTCGCCGCTGAGCACCTGGCCCTGGATGGCGGCACCGACGGCCACCGCTTCATCGGGGTTGACGTCCTTGCGCGGCTCCTTGCCGAAGAACTCCTTGACCTTTTCCTGCACCTTGGGCATGCGGGTCATGCCGCCGACCAGGATGACGTCGTGGATCTCGCCCACGCTCACACCGGCGTCCTTGATGGCGGTGCGGCAGGGCGCGATGGTGCGCTCGATCAGCTCTTCCACCAGGGCTTCGAGCTTGGCGCGCGTGAGCTTGATGTTCAGGTGCTTGGGGCCCGAGGCATCGGCCGTGATGTAGGGCAGGTTGATGTCGGTCGCGGCGGACGAGGACAGCTCGATCTTGGCCTTCTCGGCCGCTTCCTTCAGGCGCTGCAGGGCCAGCACGTCCTTGCTCAGGTCGACGCCTTGTTCTTTCTTGAACTCGGAAATGATGTGGTCGATGATGCGCTGGTCGAAGTCTTCGCCGCCCAGGAAGGTGTCACCGTTGGTGGAGAGCACCTCGAACTGCTTCTCGCCGTCGACGTCGGCGATCTCGATGATCGACACGTCAAACGTGCCGCCGCCGAGGTCGTACACGGCGATCTTGCGGTCGCCCTTGTCCTGCTTGTCCAGGCCGAAGGCCAGGGCCGCGGCGGTGGGCTCGTTGATGATGCGCTTGACGTCCAGGCCGGCGATGCGGCCGGCGTCCTTGGTGGCCTGGCGCTGCGCGTCGTTGAAGTACGCGGGCACGGTAATGACGGCCTCGGTGACCGGCTCGCCCAGGTAGTCCTCGGCGGTCTTCTTCATCTTGCGCAGGATGTCGGCCGAGACCTGCTGGGCCGAAATCTTCTTGCCGCGCACCTCCACCCAGGCGTCGCCGTTGTCGGCTGCCACGATGGAGTAGGGCATCAGGTCGATGTCCTTCTGCACTTCCTTCTCGGTGAACTTGCGACCGATCAGGCGCTTGATGGCGTACAGCGTGTTCTTGGGGTTGGTGACGGCCTGGCGCTTGGCCGAGGCGCCGACCAGCACCTCACCGTCTTCCTGGTAGGCGACGATCGAGGGCGTGGTGCGCGCACCTTCGCTGTTCTCGATCACCTTGGTGTTGTTGCCTTCCATGATGGACACGCACGAGTTCGTGGTGCCGAGGTCGATGCCGATGATGCGTCCCATGTCTGTGACTCCGAGGGTGTTGGTAAAACTGTTGACGAGGTGTGGATAAGCCTGGGGAATTCAAGGGGGCAGGGCGTGGACAAGTGCGGTCTTCGGCCCTGTGGCCTCACCTGGGCGCCGCCACCGTGACCAGCGCCGGGCGCAGCACGCGATCGGCAATCAGGTAACCCTTTTGCAGCACCGTGACCACGGTGTTGGGCTCCTGTTCGGCCGGCACCATGCTGATGGCCTGGTGCTGGTGGGGGTCGAACTTCGTGCCGGGCGCGGGCGCGATCTGTATCACCTTGTGGCGCTCCAGCGCGCTCTTGAGTTGCTTGAGGGTGGCCTCGGTGCCCTCGCGCAGCTGCTCGCGCGTGGCCTCCTGGATGGCCAAGCCCGCTTCCAGGCTGTCGGCCACGGCCAACAGGCTCTCGGCAAAACTTTCCACCGCGAACTTGCGGGCCTTGGTGATTTCGTCTTCGGCGCGGCGGCGGGCGTTCTCGGCCTCGGCCTTGGCGCGCAGGAATTGGTCGGCCAGATCGGCGTTCTGGGCCTTCAGGGTGGCCAGTTCGGCTTGCAGCGCGGCCAGGGCGTCGGCTTCGCCAGCGGCCTGGGCGGCTTCGGCCTCTTCGGGGCTCATGGGCGCCTCGGTGGCGGGGGTCTGCGGGTCGGTCGGCGGCGTCTGGCTCATCGTGGCAAGGGGCTTGGCGGGTTCTGGAATGGGGGCGGTTTGCCCGACAAGTCGGGCAACTGGGGTCGGTCCGGTGGATTTCAAGGGTCGGCACCGCCGCGGGGCGCCGCAGGGCAGAATCGGCGGCTTTTCACCCGCCGCACGACGAAGCATGAAACTGATCCGCCACGGCCTGCCCGGCGCCGAACAACCCGGCCTGATCGACGCCAGCGGCACGCTGCGCGACCTCACCGGGGTGGTGGCCGACATCGAGCCGGCCACGCTGAGCCCCGATTTTATGGCCCGCCTGGCCGCGCTTGACCCGCTGACCCTGCCTCCGGTGCCCCTGGGTACCCGGCTGGGCCCCTGCGTGGGGCGGGTGGGCAACGTCATCGGTATCGGTCTGAACTACGCCGACCACGCCGCCGAAGCCGGGCTGAAGGCGCCTGGCCAGCCGATCGTTTTCAATAAACACAGCGCCTCCATCAGCGGCCCGAACGACGACGTCTGGCTGCCGCCGGGTTCGGCAAAGCTCGACTGGGAGGTGGAGCTGGGCATCGTGATCGGCCAGCGCGCCTTCCACGTGAGTGAGGCAGACGCACTGCGCCACGTGGCCGGCTACTGCCTCGTGAACGACGTGTCCGAGCGCGCTTACCAGATGGAGTACGAAGGCCAGTGGGTCAAGGGCAAGAGCTACCCCACGCACTGCCCCATCGGCCCCTGGCTGGTGACGCCCGACGAGCTGGGCGACCCGCAGGACGTGGATCTCTGGCTCGATGTGAACGGCGTGCCGCGCCAGCGCGGCAACACCCGCACCATGATCTTTGGGGTGGCGCACATCGTGAGCTACCTGAGCCGCTTCATGGTGCTGCTGCCGGGCGACGTGATTCCCACCGGCACGCCGCCGGGCGTGGGCATGGGCCACAAGCCACCGCTGTACCTGAAGGCGGGCGACGTGGTGACCTTGGGCGGGCGCGGTCTGGGCGAGCAGCGCCAGGTGGTGGTGGCGAACTAGGGCGCGGCGCGTGCTGCCGCCCGCACTTGGGCCGACGGGCGTGAGGCACCGTTGGCGCGCAGGCGCTGCTGGTTGTGCCATCGCCCCGCGAACGGCTTGAGTTCACCCAGCCGACGTGCCAGCTCGGCGCCATGCGGCGTGAGCCGGTAGCCGGTGCCGCAATGGTCGAGCAGGTGGGCCGCGCGCAGCTCCTTCAGGCGGGTGTTGAGCGTGTTGGGGGTGACACCGCCCACGCTGTCCTGCAGCAGGCGAAAGGTCTGCGGATGGCCATCGGCCAGCGCCTGGATCACGCGCATCGCGTAGCGCGACTCCAGCAGGTCGAACAGCTGGTCGAGCGCTTCCTTGTCCTTGCTCATCGGCGGTCTCCTGCGCGGCCTGGACGGGGCCTTTTCACCGCACTATAGGCATGCCCACGGTCGCTACCAAGTTGGTAGCTGTGTGCAGTGCAGCAATGTGGTGTGTGGGCCACCCGGGTTAGACCCGATGGGCATGGCCCGAGCGTCAGAGCACGCCGTCGCCGTGGCCGTTGCCCACCGATCCTGGGCGGTAGACCTTGCGCAGCAGCGCAATCAGGGTCTGCACCTCGTCGGGCGTGAGTGCCGCCGTGGCCTCGGCCTCCAGCGCGCTGGCCATGGCCTGCGCCTCGCGGTACAGCCGCTCGCCGCCGTGTGTGAGGTGCAGACCCAGCGCGCGGCCATCGCTCGGATGCGGGCGGCGTGTGATGAGCTTTCTCTGCTGCAGGGCCTTGACCATGCCCACCAGGTTGGGTGGCAGGATGTCCAGCGCGGCGCAGATCTGGCGCGAGGTCACGCCGGGGTTGTGCGCGATCACGCTGAGCACCGAGAAGTCCACCGGCCGCAGCTCGAATGGCGCCATGCGGCGCAGGAACACCGCGATCACCGAGAGCGCTGCGCGCCGCGCGTTGTAGCCGACCAGGGTTTCGAGAAAGCCGGTGTCGGGCAGGCCGTCGCCAACCGCGGATTCCGGCACGGCGGTGTCGCTCGACGCTGCGCCCTTGCGGGCCCCGCGGGGACGACGCATCGCGTTGGCGATCGAGGTTTCGCTCATCGGTCCACGCGCCTCAGGTGCACAGCGCCTTGATGTCTTCGGGCACCGGGATGGCGCGGATGCGCGAGGCGTCCTCGGGGTGGCGCTCGCAGAACGCGCGCACCTCGGTGCCTTCGCACAGCAGCGTGTCACCCCGCATCACGCGGTGCTGGTGCTTGAATACCTTGGCGCCCCACTCGATCACGCTCGTGTGCACCTGCAGCCGCTCGCCGTAGGTGGCGGGCTTGCTGAACTTCGTGTGGATCTCCAGCAGCGGAGTCCCGATGATGCCGCGCGTCTTGACCAGCTCGCGCCACGGCGGCACGCCGCACTTCACGAAGAAGTTCAGGGACGACGCGTCCATCCACTTGCTGAAATTGGGGAAGAACACGATGCCGGCGGGATCGCAGTCGCCGAACATCACCTCCACTTCGTAGACCTGGGTCTTGCTCATCGCGGCGCCATTCTGAGTGCGCCGTCGAGGCGGATCACTTCGCCGTTGAGGTGCGTGTTGGTCACGATGTGCGCGGCCAGCGCGGCGAACTCCTCGGGCTTGCCCAGCCGCGGCGGGAACGGGATGCTGGCCGCAAGCGACGCCTGCACCGGCTCGGGCAGCTGGCGCATCAGTGGCGTGGAGAACAGCCCGGGCGCGATGGTGCAGACGCGGATGCCGTGTTGCGCGAGGTCGCGCGCCATCGGCAGCGTCATGCCCACCAGGCCACCTTTGGAGGCGCTGTACGCCTGCTGGCCCACCTGACCGTCGAAGGCGGCCACGCTGGCGGTGAACAGCATCACGCCGCGCTCGCCGTCCTCCAGCGCGTTGAGCTTCGCGCAGGCGGCCGCGAACAGGCGGCTGGCGTTGTAGGTGCCGATCAGATTGACGTTGATCACGCGCGCGAAGTCGTCCAGCGGCGCGGCGCTGCCGTCCTTCTGGACCACGCGCTTGGCGGTGCCGATGCCGGCGATGTTCATGAGGATGCGCGCCGGGCCATGGGCGGCAGCGGCCGCGTCGATCGCGGCCTGCACGCTGGCGGTGTCGGTCACATCGCATTTCAGGCCGATGCCGCCGATGTCGCTGGCCACGCGCTGCGCGCCTTCCAGGTTCACGTCGAGCACGGCCACCTTGGCGCCCAGGCGCGCCAGCTCGCGTGCGGTGGCCTCGCCCAGGCCCGAGCCGCCGCCGGTGACGAGTGCGGCCTGTCCTTCGATCTTCATGCTTGTCTCCTCTGTGTGTCGGTTTGCGGGTTCAAAGTGTTGGGCGCCGTGCCCGCGTGCAGCGCGGCCACGAGGTCCGCGCGGTGCTTGAGCACGGCGCGCTGGTTGATGGAACCCTTGTCGGTGACCTCGCCCTTGTCGATGCTCGGTGGCTCGGCCAGCAGGATGCACCGTGCCACGCGGTTGGCGCTGCCGGTGCTTTGCGCGGCCAGGTCGTTCACCACCTGCTGGAAGTGTGCGAGCACCGCCGGGTGCGCCAGCACGTCGGCAAGTGGTGCGTCGGCTGGCAAACCTGCCAGCGTGCGCACGGCCGGCGTGGTGAACAGCATGGCGCCGACTTCCTTCTCGTTCAGGCCGGTGATCACCGCGTCCTGCACGAAGGGTGCGCCGGCCGCGATGATCTTCGCGCGCAGCGGGCCCACGCTCACGAAGGTGCCGGTGGCGAGCTTGAAGTCCTCGGCGATGCGGCCGTCGAAGCGCAGGCCCAGGTCGGGTTGCGCCGGGTCGATCCAGGTGACGGCGTCGCCGGTGCAGAAGAAGCCTTCCTCGTCAAACGATTCGGCCGTCGCTTCGGGGCTGCGCCAGTAGCCTGGCGTGATGTTGGGGCCGCGATAGCGCACCTCCACCTTGTCGCCGCTGGGCACGAGCTTGAGTTCCAGCCCCGGCGCGGGCAGGCCGAGGTCGCCCGATTTCACCTCGGGCCGTGTGATGAAGATGCCGAACGGGCCGGATTCGGTCATGCCCAGGCCGGTGCCCATGACGATGCGCTCTCCGATGGCCTGCTCCTGCACCGCGTGCAGCGTGTCCCACACGGGCTGGGCAAGCGCGGCGCCGGCGTAGAAGAACATGCGCACGCGGCTGAGCAGGGTGTCGCGCAGCACGGTGTCGGTTTTCATCGCGTTGGCGATGGCCTCGAACCCGGTGGGCACGTTGAAGTACACCGTGGGCGCGATCTCGCGCAGGTTGCGCAAGGTTTCGCCGATGAGCGCGGGCGTGGGTTTGCCGTCGTCGATGTAGAGCGTGCCGCCGTGCATCAGCGTGAGGCCCACGTTGTGGTTGCCGCCGAAGGTGTGGTTCCAGGGCAGCCAGTCCACCAGCACTGGCGGGGTGTCCGGGTCGGCCAGCACCGGCATGCTCTGCGCCATCTGCTGCTGGTTGGCGCACCACATGCGCTGCGTGTTGATGACGGCCTTGGGCAGCTTGGTGGAGCCCGAGGTGAACAGGAACTTGACGATGGTGTCGGGGCCGGTGGCCTGCATGGCGGCGTCCACCGCCGGCGTGGGCGCGGTGGCGCGCAGCGCGGCGAAGCTGGTGGTGGCGCGCCCGGGCACGCTGCCGCTGCCGGTGACGATCTCCACGTCCTCGCCCAGCGTGGCCAGCAGCGCGCGTTCGTAGCGCGGCGCATCTGCTGCATACACCAGGCCGGGCGTGAGTGTGTTCACCAGGTGGCGCAGCTTGTCGAAGTCCTGGCTCACCAGCGAGTAGGCGGGTGAAGCCGGCGCCCACGGAATGCCCGCGTACAGGCAGCCGAGCGCGATCTGCGCGTGCTCGAGGTCGTTCTCGCTCACGATCAGCACCGGGCGCTCGGCGCTGAGGCCGCGGTCGAGCAGGGCCTGGCCGATGCAGCGCGCGGCATCCAGCGCCTGTGCGTAGCTCAGGTGCACCCAGTCGCCCGTCGTGCCATCGGTGTTCTTCGTGCGGCGCGCCATGAAGCTGCGATCGGGCGCAACCTGCGCCCAGTGCAGCAGCCGGTCGGTCATGCGTTGCGGCCAGGGCTGCAGCGGCACCTTCGCTTTCAGGTAGCCGGTGCCGTCGGCCGTGTGGCGCAATTCGGCCTCGGTGACACCGAAGGCCAACGGCCGGTAACGCGGTGCCACGCTCATTGTTTCTTCACCTTCGGCCCGCGACCTTCGAGGAACTCGCGAACGCGGGCCTTGGCCTCGGGCGCGTCCTGCACGATGGCCGAGATCAATGCCTCGGTGAAAAGGCCGTGGTCGGCCGTCTGGTCGGCGATGCGCGGCAGCGCCTGCATCAGCGCGTAGTTCGTGAGCGGCGCGTTGGCGGCGATGCGGGTGGCCAGTTCAAGCGCCTTGTCCAGCGCCGTGCCCTGCGGCACCAGGTACTGCGCAAGGCCGGTGCGCTCGCCTTCTTCGGCGTTGTAGACGCGGCCGGTGAACATCATGTCGGCCATGCGCGCGGTGCCGATCAGGCGCGGGATACGCACCGAACCACCGCCGCCGACGAAGATGCCGCGCGAGCCTTCAGGCAGCGCGAAGAAGGTGGACGCGTCGGCCACGCGCACGTGGCAGGCGCTGGCGAGCTCCAGGCCGCCGCCGACGACGGCGCCGTGCAGCGCGGCCACCACCGGCACCGGTCCGCGCTCCACGCAGTCGAGCGCGGCGTGCCACATGCGCGAGTGGTGCAGCCCGGCGGCGGCGTCGCGCTCGCTGAGTTCGGACAGGTCGAGCCCGGCGCAAAAATGGTCACCGTTGCCATGGATGACGGCCGCGCGCACGCTGTGCGGCATGCCCTGGAAGATGTCGCGGATGGCCAGCACCAGCCCGTCGTTGAGCGCGTTGCGCTTGCTCGGGCGGTTGAGGGTGATGAGGGCGATCTGCTGCTGCTCGCCGCGCAGCTCGATCGTGAGGTCGTTGGTCTGGATGGGCATGGTTTTCGTGCCTTGTGGGGATGGGCGATTATTGTTATAACCAATAACCAATTCAATCCCGGCACGTCGGAAAGGCGTACGGGTTTACCCGGGTGATGGGTGAGGAGACGTGACGCGATGGGTGTGCTCGCCAAGTGCATGTGCGCTCCAGCTTGGGTGGCAAGCCGAGGGCTTGGGCCATGGGCTGGGGGGCTTCACTGCGCTGCCCCTTGCTGTGCAAGGGGTTCGCTGCGGTGCTCGGGTGACGGGCTGTGCGGCATAACTCGCTGCGCGCGCTTTGCGCGCTCCGCTCGAACAGATGCCGCAAGTCAGTTCACGAAGCGCGCTGCGCGCGCCAGCCCGTCACCCTGCGCTCCTCGCCAGCGCACAGGCGCCCCCCAGCCCATGGCCCAAGCCCTCGACCACGAGGTGCCGGCACGCCACCGGTGGAGTACCAACAGTGCCTGCGTCAGGGCGGTGCCCCTGGCCTTGGGGGCGCCTGTGCGCCGCCGAGGAGCGCAGGGCGAGCGGCCGCGCGCGAAGCGCGCTTCGTTGACTGACTCGCGGCATCTGTCCGAACGGAGCGGCCACAGGCCGCGCAGTGAGTTATGCCGCGGGCCACTCGCCCGAGCACCACAGGGAAGTCCTCGCGCAGCGAGGACCGACGCAGTTGCGCTCCCAAGGCCAGGGGCACCGCCCTGACACCAGCCACACAAGCAGGCCAACAGAAAGCACTGAACCGGAGCCCCACCCATGGACCACCAGAACCTGATCGCCATCGACATCCACACCCACGCCGAAGTGAGTTGCTGGAACCCGTTCGACAACTACGGCGAGGAATACGACCGCGCGGCGGACAAATACTTTGGCAGCAACCGCCGGCCCACGATCGCCGAGACGATCGCTTACTACCGCGAGAAGAAGATCGGCCTCGTGATGTTCACGGTCGACAGCGAGAGCAAGCTGGGCCGCCGCCGCATCCCGAACGAGGAGATCGCGCAGGCCGCGCGCGAGAACAGCGACATGATGATTGCGTTCGCGAGCATCGACCCGCACAAGGGCAAGATGGGCGCGCGCGAGGCCGAGCGGCTGATCAAGGAAGAGGGCGTCAAGGGCTTCAAGTTTCACCCCACCGTGCAGGGCTACCACCCCTACGACAAGATGGCCTGGCCGATCTACGAGGTGATCAACGCGCACAAGCTGCCGGCCATCTTCCACACCGGGCACAGCGGCATCGGCTCCGGCATGCGCTGCGGCGGCGGGTTGCGGCTGGAGTACAGCAACCCGATGCACCTTGACGACGTGGCGATCGATTTTCCCGACATGCAGATCGTGATGGCGCACCCCAGCTTCCCGTGGCAGGACGAAGCGCTCAGCGTGGCCACGCACAAGCCCAATGTGTGGATCGACCTCAGCGGCTGGAGCCCGAAGTACTTCCCGAAGCAGTTGGTGCAGTACGCCAACACCCTGCTGAAAGACCGTGTGCTGTTCGGCAGCGATTACCCGCTGATCACGCCCGAGCGCTGGATGAAGGATTTCGAGGTCGCCGGCTTCAAGCCCGAGGTGATGCCCGGCATCCTCAAGGGCAACGCCGTGCGCCTGCTGGGTCTCGCATGAAGGCCTTCGCCTCGCTGACCGACATCGAGGCGTTGGAGCGGCGCCCCCTGCAGGACGTGGCCCCGCAGCGCACGCCCTATGGCCTCATCCGCGCCGCAGCGCAACGATTTCCCGAGCGCGAAGCCTTCACCTTCCTGCGCGATGCCGATCTTGCCAGCACCCCGCAACGCGTGCGCTACAGCGATCTGCTGGCCAACATCCACCGCGCGGCGAACGCGTTTCGTGCGCTCGGCATCGGCCCGCACGACAGCGTGGCGCTGCTCGCGCCCAACATGCCGCAGGCGCACGCCGTGCTGTGGGGTGCACAGCTCGCGGGCCGCGTGTGCCCGATCAACGTGTTGCTGCAGCCCGACCACATCGCCGCGCTGATGCAGGCCGCGAACGCGAAAGTGTTGGTCGCGCTGGGCCCGAACGCGGAGCTCGCGGTGTGGCCCACTGCCTTGAAGGTGCAGCAGCACCATGCGTGCACGCTGGTGTCGGTCACCGTCGATGAAGCCGTGCCCGGCTTCGCCTCGCTGCAGGAGCTGATGGCCGCGCAGCCCGATACGCTCACCTTCGAGCCCGACCTGAATCCCGACCGCGTGGTGGCGCTGTTCCACACCGGGGGCACCACGGGCGCGCCCAAGCTCGCGCAGCACACCGCGGGCAACGAGGCGCACACGGCCTGGTTCGCCCACGCCTATTACGACTGCGACGAACACAGCGTGGAAATCAATGGTTTCCCGTTGTTCCACGTGGCCGGTGCCTTTGTCTACGGCCTGGCCCTGCTGGCCGTGGGCGCGCGCCAGGTGTTGCCCACGCTGAGCGGCATGCGCAACACCGCCTTTGTTCAGCGCTACTGGCGCTTCTGTGAACGCGAAGGCGTGACGCACCTGGCCTGTGTGCCCACCGTGCTGGCCAGCTTGCTCGCCGTGCCGGTGGATGCCGACATTGCGCGCGTGCGCGCTGCGTACACCGGCGGTTCGCCGCTGCCTACCGAACTCGCGCAGCGCTTCGAGGCTGGCACCGGCATCGCGGTGCGCAACATTCTGGGCATGACGGAATGCGCAGGCCTGGTGAGCATCGAACCCCTGCACGCGCCGCGCGTGCCGGGCTCGGCCGGCTGGCGCCTGCCCTTCACTGAGGTGCACACCGTTCCCTGGCGCGATGGCGAGGCAAAGCTCGATGAACGCTGTGCACCGGGCGAGACCGGCGTGGTGGTGCTGCGTGGTCCGCACATGAGTCCGGGTTATCTGGACGCAAAGCGCAACGCCGGCATGTTCGAGCAGGGCTGGATCGTCTCGGGCGACCTCGGTCACGTCGATGCCGAAGGGCGCGTGCACATCACCGGCCGAGCCAAGGACGTGATCATCCGCGGCTCGCACAACATCGACCCCGGTCTGGTGGAAGACGCCTTCCTCGCCCACCCCGCGGTGGCGCAGTGCGCCGTGGTGGCCGAGCCCGATGCCTACGCAGGCGAGGTGCCGGCGGCTTTCGTGGTGCTGCGCGCGGGCGCGGCGGTCGATGCCGATGCCTTGCTGCGTGAGGTCGCTCCCGCTGTCTACGAACGCCCCGCCGTACCCAAGCGCGTGGTCGTTGTCGAGGCCTTGCCGCTCACCGCCATCGGCAAGGTATTCAAGCCCGCGCTGAGACTGCGTGCCATCGAACTGAAGTTGAGCGACCTGGCGCGCGAACTGGCGCCGGGTCGCGCGGCGCAGGTGCAGGCGCGCGAGGAGGGCGGACGCCAGCGAGCGACGGTGACCTTCGCGGGTGCGCCCGACGATGTGCTCGCGGATCGGCTGCAAGCGGCGCTGGCCGCCATTGCGGTACCGACGGACGTGCGCTTCAGCTGAACGCCTGCGGCCTACCAGCCGCCGCGCGCCAGCCAGCGCTCGGCCTGCTCCAGCTTGTCCACGCCCCAGAAGGGTTCTCCGTCGACGATGAGTGTGGGCGAGCCGAACACGCCCGCGGCCAGCGAGGCGTCGACCTCGGCGCGCAGCAACGCAGCGGCTTCTTCCCCGGCAGCTGCGCGCGCCACGGTTTCATCCACCACGGGTTCGAGCGAGACCGGCGTGGACAGGTCGCGCCCTTCGCCCCAGTACGCGCGATAGATCGCGTGCACCACGTCGCCGGCGCGTTCGGGTTGGTGACGGTTCACCCAGGCCAGGGCACGGCCGCAGGCCAGCGGGTTCATCACCTCGTCGCGCGGCTGGCGTTGCATGGGTACGCCGTGCTCGCGCGCGTAGCGCCGCACGTCGCGCTCCACATAGTCGCCCTTGAGTGGCGTCTCCATCAAGGGCTTGAGGCCCATCACCTTGAGCACCGCCACGCCCAGCAGCATCGGGTGCCAGGCCACGGT
>VFQM010001232.1_pt1 | contig 23254 bp, 7 predicted proteins | sample 3512391 | NCBI WGS metagenome assembly VFQM01 (sample SAMN10412369, study PRJNA504923) | tailings metagenome | isolation source: Replicate 1 from Balatoc abandoned mine | place: Philippines | reverse complement strand
AGGGGGCGTACCGGTTCGACCCCGGTTCGAGGCACCAACGCCAGGTCAATGCCGGTCCTGCCGGCGGAGTGAGATTCATGAGCAGCCGATTCGACGCCCCCTTCGAGATTCACGTGCATGGCGATGTGCCGCTGCGGACCGACGTCGCGTACGAGCAGATCCAGGAAGCGCTCAAGCCTTTGTGGCAGTACGCGGGCGCGCGCTCGCTGGCCGCTGCAGCGGCCAGCAGCTACGAGGACGAGCCCGGTATCCGCTTCGAGGCCGACAGCCACACCTTGCAGATCTGCTGGACCGTCAATGGTGACGAGGATTTCCGTCAGGCGATCGAGGATGCCTGCATGGGTCTCAACGAAATCGCTTCTGCCGGTGCGCCGCTGGAGGTGTCGTTCTATGACACCGAGTTCGATGAGGAAGACGACAACGGCGAGGAAGAGGCCCGCGACGATTTCATCATGTGCTTCGTCGGCCCGACGCCCGCGGCCATCATGCAGGTGCAGCGTGACCTGCTCGTGCAGGACGTGGTGCAGGTCATGGAGCGCCACTTCGACGCGTCCGAACTCGGCGACGTGGTGGCCTCGATCGACAAGCTCTTCAACCAACGCTTCGACGCGCTGGTGAACTCCATGCAGCTGGGCAAGCCGCCGCGCGGCCATGGCCCGTCGGGTCACGGCGGCCCGCGCAAGCCACGCCACCTGCACTGACAGCGAGTCGCCCGCGCCGCGCTGCGCGCGACCCACTTGAGGGGGCAATGCCCACGGACCGGCAGAGCCCGATCCGTGGCGTTTGTCGGCAATGCACGCGCCCCGAATAGACTTCGGGGCATTGCGCCCCTTGGGCGCGCCTGCGGAGTCTGCATGGCCTTCTTCTCCACCGATGCCCTGAACACCGGCGTGCGCAAGCGCGAGGTGTTCGGCTGGGCGATGTACGACTTCGCCAACTCAGGCTACACCACCGTCGTGCTGACCGCTGTGTTCGCCGCCTACTTCGTGGGGGCGGTGGCCGATGGTGCCGATTGGGCCACCTTCGCGTGGACAGCGGCGCTCAGCGTTTCGCACCTCATCGTGATGTTCACCGTGCCCGCCATGGGCGCCTGGTCTGACCGCCATGCGGCAAAAAAGCGGTTGCTCATGCTGACCACGGTGGGCTGCGTGGTCACCACCGCCGGCCTGGCCCTCGTGCAGCCAGGGGCAGTCGCGTTGGGCGTGGTGCTGGTGATCGCGTCCAACGTGTGTTTTGCCTGGGGCGAATCGCTGGCCGCCGCTTTCCTGCCGGAACTCGCGAGGCCGCAGGCCATGGGCCGTGTGAGCGGCTGGGGCTGGAGCCTGGGCTACGTGGGTGGCATGCTCAGCCTGGGCCTGTGCCTGGCCTATGTGCTGTGGGCTCAGGCGCAGGGTCAGAAGGCGTCGCAGTTCGTGCCGGTCACCATGATCATCACGGCCGCGCTCTTCGGTCTGGCGGCGCTGTTCACCCTGGGCCTGCTGCGCGAGCGCGCCGAACCACAGGCCGGACGCGAGGGTGGCTGGCGCGCCTCGCTGCAGCGACTGCGTGTGACCTTCGGTCAGGCGCGCCATTACCGCGATTTCATGTGGCTGCTGGCCAGCACGGCGGCCTATCAGGGCGGCGTGGCGGTGGCCATCGCGCTGGCGGCGATCTATGCCGAGCAGGTGATCGGCTTTGCGCAGCAGGAGACCATGCTGCTCATCTTCGTGCTCAACATCGCGGCCATGGTGGGCGCCTTCGCCTTCGGATACGGCCAGGATCGGCTGGGCCACAAGCTCGCGCTGGGGCTCACGCTGGTGGGCTGGATCGCCACCTGCGTGATCGCCGCCCTGAGCACCACCAAGGGCCAGTTCTGGTGGGCAGCCACCATCGCCGGGCTGTGCATGGGGTCGAGCCAATCCGCTGGGCGCGCCATGGCCGGCATGCTGGCCCCCCCTGCGCAACTGGCTGAATTCTTCGGCCTGTGGACCTTCTCGACGCGCGTGGCCAGCATCGTGGGGCCGCTCACCTACGGCGCGATCACCTGGATGACCGCGGGCAACCACCGCCTGGCCATCGTGTCGACGGCCTTGATGTTCGTGCTCGGCCTGTTGTTGCTGATTCCCGTGAACATGCAACGCGGCCGCACCGCGGCCTTGACGGCGCCCGAGGCGCGCTAATCGGGCCGCGGAACGCCGACGGCCAAGCCCCTCAGTCGCCCAGGGTCAGCCGCTGTACTGCGGCCCGCTCCAGCCCCAGCCAGCGTTGCGCAGCCTGCGAAAGCACTTCGGTGCCACCCGTGCACCGCCACCGCAACGCAGCTTGCGCGTCGTTGCCTGGCAGGGGGCCAAGCAAGCTGGCCGCGCGGCGTGCCACGGCTTCGGCGGGGTCCACCAACCGCAGCGGCTCTGCCCACGCGGCGCGCCACGCCGCGTCCACCAGGGGGTAGTGGGTGCAACCAAGCACCAGGGTGTCGATGGAAGGCGCGTGGCCGAGCAGGGCCTGCAGGTGCGAACGGCACAGCGCGTTCATCGCGGTTTCGTCGTTGCGCTCGATGGCGTCTGCCAGACCATCGGCCGCGTGGTCGTGGATCTGCACGCCTGGCCCGGCGCTGGCGAGGCAGGCGTCGCGCAGCGCGTGGTACCGGGGGCTCTGCAGTGTGGCGCGCGTGGCGAGCACACCCACGTGGCCGCTGCGGGTAAGGCCCAGGGCAGGGCGCACGGCGGGTTCGATGCCCACGATGGGCAGGTCGGGGTGCTCCCGGCGCAGGGCATCGATGGCCACGGCGGTGGCGCTGTTGCAGGCAAGAACGAGCAGATCGAGCGCGCTGTCGGCGCGCCACGCGCGTACCAGCGCGGCCAAGCGCTCGCGCAGCGAGGCGGCCTCACGCTCGCCATAGGGCGCCCAGGCGTTGTCCGCGAGGTAGTGGTAGTGCGCGGCGGGCAACGTGGCGCGCAAGGCGCGCAGCACGCTGAGCCCGCCGATGCCGCTGTCGAAGACGCCGATGACCGGCGCCATGTCCTTCAAGCGCTGGCGACCGTGATGCCCTTGAACTCGCCGGAGGCGATGCGCTGGCTCCACTCGGCCGGACCGGTGATGTGCGCGCTGGTACCCCCGGCGTCCACGGCCACGGTCACAGGCATGTCGACCACGTCGAACTCGTAGATGGCTTCCATGCCGAGGTCTTCGAAGCCGACCACGCGCGCCTGCTTGATCGCCTTGGACACGAGGTAGGCTGCTCCGCCCACTGCCATCAGGTAGGCGCTCTTGTGCTTCTTGATGGACTCGATCGCGACCGGGCCGCGCTCGGCCTTGCCGATCATGGCGATCAGGCCGGTCTGGCTGAGCATCATGTCGGTGAACTTGTCCATGCGCGTGGCGGTGGTGGGGCCGGCGGGGCCGACCACCTCGTCGCGCACCGGGTCGACCGGGCCCACGTAGTAGATGACGCGGTTGGTGAAGTCCACCGGCAGCTTCTCGCCCTTGGCCAGCATGTCCTGGATGCGCTTGTGCGCGGCGTCGCGGCCGGTGAGCATCTTGCCGTTGAGCAGCAGCGTGTCGCCGGGTTTCCAGCTCGCCACCTCTTCCTTGGTGAGCGTGTTCAGGTCGACGCGCTTGCTCTTCTTCGCATCGGGTTCCCAGTTCACGTTCGGCCACAGGTCGAGGCTGGGCGCGTCCAGGTAGACCGGGCCGCTGCCGTCGAGCACGAAGTGCGCGTGGCGCGTGGCCGCGCAGTTGGGAATCATGGCCACAGGCTTGCTGGCCGCGTGGGTCGGGTACATCGCGATCTTGACGTCCAGCACGGTGGTGAGGCCGCCCAGGCCCTGCGCGCCGATGCCCAGCGCGTTGACCTTCTCGTACAGCTCCAGGCGCAGTTCTTCCACCTGCGAGAGCTTCTCACCCTTGCCGGCTTTCGCCTGTAGCTCGTACATGTCGATGTCTTCCATCAGGCTCTGCTTGGCCAGCAGCATGGCCTTCTCGGCCGTCCCGCCGATGCCGATGCCCAACATGCCCGGCGGGCACCAGCCCGCGCCCATGGTCGGTACGGTCTTGAGCACCCAGTCGACCAGGGAATCGCTGGGGTTGAGCATGACGAACTTGCTCTTGTTCTCGCTGCCGCCGCCCTTGGCCGCCACCGTCACGTCGACGGTGTTGCCGGGCACGATCTCGGTGAAGATCACCGCAGGCGTGTTGTCCTTCGTGTTCTTGCGCGCGAAGTGCGGGTCGGCCACCACGCTGGCGCGAAGCTTGTTGTCGGCGTGGTTGTAGCCGCGGCGCACGCCTTCGTTGATGGCGTCTTCCAGGCTGCCGCTGAAGCCTTCGAGCCGCACGTCCATGCCGATCTTGAGGAAGACGTTGACGATGCCCGTGTCCTGGCAGATCGGGCGGTGGCCGGTCGCGCTCATGCGGCTGTTGGTCAGGATCTGCGCGATCGCGTCCTTGGCCGCGGCGCTTTGCTCGCGCTCGTAGGCGCGCGCCAGGTGGGCGATGTAGTCGGCCGGGTGGTAGTAGCTGATGAACTGCAGCGCGCCGGCAATGGATTCGATGAGGTCGTTCTGGCGGATGGTCGTCGTCATGGCGTGCGCCCGTGGGGTGGCAGGGTGAATGCGGTGGGATTCCGCCATTTTCGCAGAGCCCGCGCGCCTTGCTGGCGGCACGGGCTGGCGCCCGCTCAAGGCCCGGTTCAGGGCCAGTTGACGGTGATCGACGCGTGCAGCCGGGTGCGTTTGCGTTCGGCTTCGGCCGACTCGTTGCGCAGGGGCCAACCCAACGTGAGGCGGGCCTGCACGCGCGGTCCCCATTCGGCCACCAGGCCCAGGCCGGCGCTGCTCAGGAAGTCGGCCTTCGTGATGTCGGACAGCGGTTCGGGACGGAAGGGGAACGCGCCGCCGTGGTCAATGAAGGCCAGGCCTGTCACGTGAGGCCCTCCGCTGCCCTCGGCGGGCGTGTACAGCCTTCGACGCAACTCGGCGCTTGCGAGGTAGCCGCTGCGCCCGGTGAGCAGGCCCTCGCTGTAGCCACGCACACTGGCGCTGCCGCCCACCTGGAATTGCTCGGAAGATGGCAGCAGATCGCTCGGGCTTGCCTGCAAGCCGCCTCGCAGCAGCAGTTGGGTGCGCGGCCCGAACGAGCGCAGCCAGGCGGTGCTGCCACGCAGGTACCAGAAATTGCTTTCGGCGCTGGGCGAGGCCGTGCCCGCGTTGAGGTTGAGGTCGTAGGTCCAGGTGGAATCGGCCGTGAGGCGGTCGCCGCTGGCGCCCAGGGTGAGCAGGGTGATGTCGGTGCTGAGCTGGGTGACGCCGCCGAACGTGCTCTTGCTGTTCTTGCTGCTCAGGCGTGCGTAGCCCAGCCACAGGCGCTGCGCGTCCACCAGCAGCGGGCGGCTCACGCCCACGCTGATCGCGTGCGCAGAGCCGCCGATGTCCAGCGGCTCGAAGGGGCCGTCGATGATCTTGATGCGGTCGATGTTGAAGCTGGTGTCCAGCCGCCAGTCGCGCGGCGAGATCGCGGTGCTGTAGGCCGCGGCAAGGCTGGCGCTGCCCGCGGCGGCCACCGCCGAGAGCTGCAGGCTGTCGTCGCTTCCGCGCAGGCCGTTCCACTGGCCAAGTACGCCCAGGCGCCATTCCCCCACGGTGCTGCGGCCTGCGTTGTCCACGTAGACCGAGACGCGCCGGGGTGGGGGCTCTTGCGCCATCAGTTGCACGTCGGTGGTGCCACTGGCTTCGCCGGGTTTGACGCTCGCGCGCAGTTGCGCCTGATGCAAGCGGTTGAAACGCACGAGATCGGTCTCGAGTTCCGGCACCGAGAGCAGGCTGCCCTCGCGCACACGCAGCCGCTCGCGCACGAAGTCCGGTGTCACCTGGTGTTGTGCCTGCACCTCGACGCGGCCCACCCGCGCCTCCACCAGCCGGATGCGCACCACACCGTCGCGAATGTCCTGTGCGGGCAGCACGGCGCGCGCCGTGGGCATGCCGCGCTCGTCATAGCGCCGGTTGATGGCGGCCACGGCGTCGAACAGATCCGCCAGGCTGAGCGTGCGGTTTTCGTAAGGCGCGAGCGCGGCGCGCAGTTCGGCATCGGAGAGGATCTCCGAGCGGTCGAGCTCGAAGCGTCGCACGGCGATGTTGCGCACTTGCGAGGCCTCGCCAGCGGCGGGGGTTGCGGGCAGATCGATGCCCGGTGTCACCGGACGCTGCTGCAGGCGTTGCTCCTGTCGCAGCCGTTCGAGCTGTTCGCGCTCGAGGCGTTGCACGGCGCCGATCTCGCCGGTGGCGGTCTGTGCGACGGCGGCGTGTGCTGCGAGAACGAGGGCAAGCGCGGTCAGCCCGGGCAGCGCGGGTCGTCGGAGTCGTCGGGTCACAGGTCGCCGTCCAGTCCTTGCAGGTTGATGTCGATGAGGTTCTGCGTGCGCGGGCCGTCTTCGCCCTGTCGGCTGAGCAACTCGTCCTCGCCACGGCGCGCGCTGGAGCTCAACAAGCCGGCGCCAATGGTCTGTTCGGCGCTGCCGGGCGGCGTGCCGAAAACCAGGCGGCGCAGGTCATGGTTGATCACGTAGTCGCCCACGATGGCACGGTCGGGCGTGAGGCTGAGGAAGAAGTCGCCATCGAGCGTGAAGCCGCGGATCGTGGTGCCGTCGGGTGCGGGCGCGCGGTCCTGGCGGTCGATGCGGGTGGTGAAGTAGGGCGTCGCGAAGTTCGCCTGATCACCCACGAAGCCGGCCGGTACGCTCAGCGTCGGCGCGTCGGTGCGAACCGTCGCGTTGCCCACCACGAAGGTGGCCAGCCGCAGGTCGCCAGCGCCCGTGACATTCAGGTTCACGTCCTGCGCGGTGCCACCGCCCAGGCCGGTGATGTGCACCACGGCGTTTGCACCGGGCACCAGCGGGCTCATGCCCACGTTCATCAACCGCCCCTGCAGGTGCAGCGGTCCACCGGACACCACGCGCAGCGCTTCGGCGTTGCCGATCGCATCGGGCGCGTTCAGGTACACGCTGCCTGCCGCCTGCACCTCGGGGCCGGCACCACCGCTGCGGGTGATGTTGCCGGTGCCATCCAGGCCGGCGCTGATGCGTGCATCGCCGTTGGTGCGAACCTGCCCGCCCGCAAAGCGGATGTCGTCGATCGCACCCAGCGTCACGCCCGCATCGGCGCGCACCTGGCCGGCCAGCGTGATGCGGCCATCGGCCACGTTGAGCTGGAACTCGCCCTGCGTGGTGATGTCGCCCAACGTGCCCGACATGCCGATGGTGTTGAGGTAGATGCCGTTGGGCGCGCTGGCGCTGAGCACGCCAGGGTTGCGCACCTGCACGTCCAGTGCGTTCTGTCCGCCCGGGCGGCCCACGGTATCGCCCGCCGTGAGCGAGACGCCGGTGCCACGCACGTCGAGCGCGGCGTCTTCGCGCGCTTCCACGATGCTGCCCTGCGCCTGCAGCGACACATCGCCGCGCGCGAACACGCTGTCCACCGCCATGTTGCCGTTGACCTCTTGCACGAACAGGTCGGTGCCGGCGCGTGCGGTGAGGGTGCCGCTGTCGGCCAGGTCGACGGTGAGGGGCGTTGCTGCGCTGCCGATGCCGCCCTGGCCGGCTTCGAGCACGGCGCTGTTGGCCACCACGTTCGTCTGGCCGGCCGTGCCGAGCAGGCTGGCGCCGGTCTTGATGCGCACCTCGTCGGCCGCGCTCACCTGGCCGATCCGCAGATCCGACTCGGAGCCGATCAGCGCGCTGCCGCTGGTGGTGCTGGCGTTGAGCGTGCCGCTGGCGGTGACGTCCACGTCCTCGTACTGGCGGATGCGGATCTGGCCGTTGCCGTCGACCGTGATGTCGCTGCGCTCGGCCGTCAGCAGTGCGAGCTTGTCGTCGTCGCTGAGCAGGTCATTGGCGTCGAGCGTGATCACGCGCGGCGTGGCCTGCTGCAGGCCGATGCCGCTTTGCGCCGTGATCGTCACGTTGCGGCCGACGATGTTGGCTTCTTCGAGGCGGATGTCCGTGTCCGATGTCGGGCGGAACAGGCCGGCGGCCAGGCCGTTGGCCAGTTCGGCTTCGGTCCAGGTGGCACCGGCCGACAGGGCCGCGGTTTCGGCAGCTGTCAGGGTGGGCTGGAAGTTGGCCACATAGCTGCCGCTGCCGAACCTTGCCTGGGCCGCGTGATAGGCCGCGGTCTGCTGCGCCTCGTAGGCGGTCAGCTCGCTCGCACCCCAACCCGGGTTCACGCTCAGCAGCGCGTCGGCCTGCACCTGGGTGAGCTTGAAGGCGAAGTCGGCGCGGTAGGCATCGGCGGTGAAGCTGCCGTCGTCCTGGCGCTTGAGGTTGCGCATGCGGAAGTAGTTCTCGTACTGCTGCTGCAACAGCACCTTCTGGCTGTCCAGGTTGCGCTGCAGCGCGTCCTGCGCCTGCTGACCGGTCAGGCCCATCTCGCTCCACAGCGTGAGCAGCTCGGCACGCGTGCGCTCGTCCACCTGTTCGGTGAGGTTGGCGTCCAGCAGGCGGCCAGGGGTGGCCAGGTGCACATCGCCCGCCACCGAAGCAACCTGTTGCACGCGCAGGTCACCGGTGGCTTCCTGCAGCCGGATATCGCCCGCGGCACGGGCCGAGAGCGCGCCGTCGTTGCCGAGCGTGTCGATCTGCAGCGCCACGCTGTCCATCAGACCGTGAATGCCGCCACTGAGCGACACGAGCGAGATGTTCTCGCCGCTGACGGCGGTGCCCGCGGTGTTGCTGCGGATGTGGCCATCGGCGCTCAGGTGCACGTCGCCCTGGCTGGCGCTCACGCTGCTGATGAGCAGGTCGCCGCGCGTGGCCGAGAGCGCCACGCCATCGCGGCCGTTGGCGGTCACCGCGCCGCCGTTGACAAGCTCCACGCGCACCGCCGCGTCGGCAGCACCGATGGCGCCTGCCGTGGCGCCCAGGTTGATCTGCTGGCCAAGCAGGCGCGCGTCGGGGTTGAGCACGGCCATGCCTTGCGTGGCGTTGGCCGTGATGTCACCCGATACGCTGCGCACCAGGCCCGAGAACAGGAGCTGGCCATTGGTGTCCACTCGCACCTGCGAGCTGTCATGCCCGGTGAACTTCACCGCCACGCGCTGCGACGCGTTGAGGCTGTGGTGGTAGCTCTCGTATTCGGTCCAGGTGTATTTTTCCTTCGAGACGTACACGCGGCTGTGGCAGATACCTGCGGCGCAATCGGTCTTGTAGCTCGTGGTGGGCAAGGTCGTCTTGGTCTCGCCGCTGGTGGCCTTGCTGTAGGCCATGGTGTAGTCGTCGCCTTGCGTGCCGACGATGGACAGCCAGTCGCCCGAGACGCGGGCGGTGTAGGTCTGGTTGCTGGAGACGCTGTCGGGCTGCGCACCGGGGTCGCGGCCCAGCCAGTCGGCGCCCCAGGTGGTCTTGGTTTCGTAGGTCTCGATGCGCTCGAAGTTGGTGGTCTGGCTGTTGATCCAGTTGAAGCGTCGGTTGGCCAGCGGGTCGAAGCCGGTCTCGCGCCCATCGTTGGCGCTGGAGGTGGCAACCACCTGCATCGCGCCGCCCGTGCCCGTGTTGGTGCGGGTGGTGGCCACGCCGTTCTCGCGCGTGATCTCGGTCACCAGCGGCGTGCCGCCCGCGCCGCGGTACTGGCCGTTGCTATCGCGCGCCGTGTCGGTGATGCGGATGGTGCCTGCCACGCCCGGGCCGGTGTCCAGGCGGCCCACGGCCAGGTCGTAGCCGGTGGTGTTGGTGATGTTGATGCGGCCGTAGCCGTCCATCACGCGCAATTCGCCGTTGCCGGTGGAGAAGATGTCGCCGAACAGCTCCATGTGGCCGCCACCCATGCGCACGTCGGCCAGCTCCAGCCGGTCATGTTGTGCGTCGTAGCGCAGCTTGATCGCGCCGCTGTCGGCGATGCCGTCGGCCGTGGGGTTGGTGAGGTCGATGTAGCGGTCTGCGGTGGACGGGTTGGCCAGCCAGGCCGCCCGTGCATTGGCCATGGCGGTGCTGTTGCTGATGGCGGCATTGGTCGCGTTGGGCGCAGCCAGCAGGGCGTTGTCGATGTCGATGCCGCGCTCGGGCAGGCCGGCCTGGATCAGGCCGTTGATGTTGAGCTTCTCGCCACTGATGTAGACGTTGTTGCCCGCGATGGTGGAGCCGCACGCCACGTCGTTGCAATCGGGCAGGTTGTTGCTCGATGCGGATCTCCTGGCGGCCTCGCTCTGGTCGGGCAGGCTGCCCAGACGCGCCACCGGGTCGCCACCCTGGTGGGTGTAGCCCGGGGTCCAGGTCTTGATGAAGTCGCCACCGGTTGCCAGGCTCACCGTCTCGGCGCTGATGTTGCCGGCCACACGCAGCGTGCCGTGGCTGGTGGCCTTGGCCTCGCCGCCGAGGTTCGTGACGTTGCCGTAAATCCAGAGCTGCGCCGGGCCGCCGCTGTTGCCGCTGTTGCCGGTGTTGCTGTTCTCCACCAGGATCGACGGCTTGCTGGTGTTCTGCGCGTCGGTGATGGCAAGGCTTGCGCTTTGGCCGCTGGCGTTGCGCTGGTTGATGTCGGCGCTGTTGGAGACGCGCATGCCATTGAACGTGACCTGACCACCGACTTCGTCGGGGATGAACAGATCGGCGTTGACGCGCATGAAGCGCGTGGACTGGTTCTTGATCTCGATCTTCGCGTCGCCCGGGGCCACCAGGCTGCCGCTGCCGGTGAGGGCCTTGCCGGTCACGCGCACATTGCCCGAACGCGCACTGATGATGTCGCCCGCCTGGCCGATGTCGACGAAATCGACGTTGGTGGCACCCTGCAGTTGCGCCAGCTGGCCCGAGAGAACCTGTGCATCGGCATACATGCCCAACGCGGCGTCCGAGCTGCCGTTGGCATTCTGCGCCGCGGCCAGATCGGCATTGGCCTGGGTGAGTTGCGTCTGGGCGCGGCTGAGCCAGCTGGTGGCCAGGGTGACGGCCTGGTCCGCGGTGGTGTCGGCGTCGTTCGCCGCCACCACGGCCGCAGCCTTGGCCGCGGTGTTGGCGGCAGCGATGGCGTTGCTGGTCGCGGTCGCCGCGTTGGCGCGGTCCTGCGCGCTGGCGTTGCTGTCGGCCAGCACGGCGGCCTCGGCCGTCATGGCGGTGGCCACGGCGCGCGCCCGGGTCGCTGCGTTGCTGGCTTCGCTGGCCATGTTTTGCAGGTAGGCCTTGGCCGTGGCGTCGCTGGTGGCTGCAGCGGCCTGGGCCAGGTTGGTGGCTGCGGCTTCGGCCTGTGTGGCGGCGGCGCTCGCAGCCGCGGCGTTGGCCGCGCCCGCGGCGGCCGCGGTGGCCGTGGCTGCGGCGGCCACGCCCACGGCAGCGGTGGTGCCGCTGGCGCCGCCCACGCCGTCAGCCGCCTGAGCGGCGGCCAGGCTGGCGGCGTTGCTGGCGGCCGCCGCCGCCGCAGCCGCACCCGTGGCGGCGTTGGTCGCCGTGTCCACGTAGCCCTGGATGTTGGTTTGCAGCGCGCTGGCGTCGCTCAGCGCCTGTTGCGCCGCGTTGCGATCAGCGGTGGCTGCGGCCTGCGCCTCGATGGCGGCAGCGGCTGCGCTGCCGCCCTTGAAGTTCTCGTACTGCTGGCGCTTGGCGTCGGCCGCGTCTTCGATGTCGTCGATCTCCTGTTGCAGCAACTGCGCGACGTTCTGGCCGTCGCTCTTGGTGGCTGCACCCTGCAGCGCCTCGGACGAGGTGATCGTGCCGTCGGCCGCGACCGTGATCCACTGGTGGCTCCAGATGCCGGCTTGTACCGAACCCTGCACCTGCACTGACGAGGACGGGCCACCCACCGGATTCGCGACGTTGGCGTTGTTGTACGTCGAGCCGCCGGTGATCTTGAGCGAAGAGGTGTCGGCACCGAAAAACTCGCCGATTTCGGACAGGACCTCGCGGTACAGATCGGTGCCCTCGCCAAAGCCACGCGCGCGGTGCGTTCCTTCGCTGGCCGTGAGGTGCACGTCGCGCACCGCGCGCACCTGCGCGCCGGCGGCAATGGTCACGTTGTTGTGCTGCACCACCTGGCCATGCGCCTTGGGATCGGTTTCGATCGGGACCGCGGTGCGGTTCCACAGCCGCGTCTCGGCATCCGCGTCCAGCTGGTTGCCTTGCGTGCGATCGGCGCCGGCCATCAGGTGCACGCTCTCCTGCGCTTCAACAAAGGCGCCGGCCCCGATCTGCACCGACTGGTCGGCTGCGATGGTCGAGCGCGTGGTGCCCTCGGCAGCGCCTGCCAGGCCATAGGTCTTGGAATGCGCGCGCGTCTGCACCACGGCTTGTGTGCGGGCCGAGAGTTCGATGTTGCCGTCGCTCAGCAGGGCCGCGTCTTCGCCCACGTCAACGCGCGCGGTGCTGCTGTTGTCGGTCACGGACTCGGCGCGCGCGATCGCGATGGCGCCGCCCGAATCCAGCCGCACCCGGTCGTGAACGGCGACGTCGTTGGAGGCCGCGAGTTCGAGGCGGCCATTGACGGGCACGTTGACCAGGCGGCCGTTGTTGTCGAGCACCTGGGTGAGGGCGGTGTTGTTCACGCCGATCAGCGCGTCCGTGCCCACGGTCACCGCGGCATCGTTGCGGATGTCGGTCTGCGAGCGTGCCGCGGCCGCGTTGAGCACGCCGCCGGAGCCCGAATCCACCTGATAGCCGCTGGCCCCGGCGCTGGACTTCGTGATCTGGTTCCCTGCGCGCGCGCTGAACAGATCCTGCGCGGCGATGGTCATGTGCTGGCCGATGGCGGCCAGTGCCTGGTTGTCGACCTCGTTCACCGCGCGTGCGCCCGATGCGCCCACGGCGGCCGCGCTGGTGGAGTCGGCGGTGCTGTCGAAATCGGTGCGTTGCACGGCGTCGATGTCCACCGAGTTGGCCACGACCGTGCCGCCCGCGCCCGAGGCGCTGCCCAGTTGCACCGCGCTGCGGCCATCGGCGTCGGTCTCGGCGCGCGAGGCGATGAGCGCGCCCAGGCCGCCCGCGCCCGAGACGGTGCCCGCACGCAGCGTGTCGTTGCCCTCGGCCTGCAGACGCAGGCTGCCGGCCACGAGGTCGGCCGCGTCGCCGACGTTCACCAGGGTCTGTGTGTCGGTGCGTGCGCTGGCGGTGTTGCTGCCGCCAGCCAGCAGGCCCACGTTGATGCCGGTGGCTTCGGCCTTGGCGCTGGTGGAGGAGAGCGCCTGCACCGAGAGCGCGCCACCGGTGGTGATCTGGTTGTTGTTGCCCAGGGCGGCCTCGGTGGTGGCGCGCACCTGCGCATCGGCTTCGGTGGCGCTGGCGCCCAGCAGCAGCCCGCCCGCGGCTGCGGTGGCCTTGCTGGCCGCAGTGTCACCGCTGCGCAGCGTGCGCGCACGCACGTCCATGCTGCCCGCCACGATGTCCACGTTGCTGCCCGTGCTGGCGCGCGCGGTGCTGTCGACCGCGGCGTCGGCCAGCGAAGCGCCGATGGACAGCCCGGCCGAGACCGCCACGCCCAGCGACTCGGCGCTGGCCTGCGGGTTCACGTCGGCATGCAGGCTCACGGCGCCGCTGCCGGTGCGGATGAAGGCGTTGTCGCCGATGCGCGCCAGGGCCTGGGTGGTGTCGCTCACGTCGGCCACCGCCCCCACGGCACCGGCCACGATGCCGCCGGCCGCGGCCACCACGTCGGCCGTGCCTTGCGTCTGCGCGTCGCTGGTCACGGCCAGACCGGCAGCGTTCACCTGCGCACCGTCCTGCAGCGCGGCATTGGCCACGCTGTCCTGCTGCACCTGGGCAATGGCCGCGCCCACGCCGAGCACGCCCGCGGCGCCAGCGCCGCCGTTGGCCACCAGGTCGTGTTCGAGCGCTGCATCCACCGAGACCGTACCGCTGGCGACCACGCTGCCGCCGAGTTGGGCATCGGCACTCGACGATTTCTCGTGCCATGCGTAGCTCGCGGCCAGCCCCGCCAGGCCGGCGCCGCCCGCGTAGGTGCGCAGCGTGGAGGCGCCGCTCTGCAGGTCCTGCGCGAGCACGCTCACGTTGCCGCCGGCCGTGGTGTTGCCCGCCAGCGTGGCGCGCGTGCGGTCGTCGACCATCGCAATGGCGACACCGCCGCCGAGCGAGACGCCGCCCGAGACCGCGGCACCAACCGCGATGGCGTTGGTGGTGGTGCTGTTGGTGGCGCTCACCGCCACATGGCGGCCCGCGTTGAGGGTGGCGCCCGCGGCTACCGTCGCGCCGGCACTGGTGTTGGCCGGCGTGGTGTTGAAGTCGCCGTTGAGCGCGACACCGCTGCGCGCGTTGTCGGCGCGCTGTGCCGACGCGTTGGCGCCGTTCTGGTCATCGGCGAGTTGATCACCGGTGGCGCTGGCGCTCACCATCTGCCCGGCCTTGTCGATGGAGCCGCTGGTGTTGTCGCGTGCGTCGCCGTCGGGGCGCGCTCCGACCGAGATCACGGAGACGGCGCCTGCGATGCCCGCGGTGGAGCCGCCAGCAGCGGCGGTGGTGAGTGAGTCGACCGTGCGCGTGCTCTCGGCGTCAACCGTGATGTCGCGGTCTGCGTCGATGCGCGTGCCGCTGCCCACGCTGGCACTGGCGCCGTTGTTGATCAGCACGACATCAGCCACCGCACCCACGCCGGTGCCGCCCAGGCCCACGCCCAGACTGCCCACGCGGTTTTCCACCGCGGTGCTGTCGGTGGCGGTGATGGTCACGTCCTGCGCGGCGCCGCCGTACGCGGCGTCGTTGTTGATGCGGGCGGTGCCACCCAGCGCGGCCTCGGTGCTGCCCTTGGCCACCACCACGCTCACGGTGCCGGCCACGCCCACGCCGCCCGCAGCGGCCGCGGTATAGGCGTGGTTGAGTTGTTCGAAGTGGCTGTCGGCCGCGATCTGCGTGCTGCCGTTGGCGTCGAGCGTGCTCGTGCCGTCCACGCGTGCGGTGGTGTTCTGATCCACCACGGTGACGGCGGCACTCACGCCCACGCCGGCCACGCCGCTGACGGCCAGGGCACCAGCCACGATGTCCACCGCGGTGTCGGCCTCGGCGCTCACGCCCAGGCTGCCTTGCGAGGCCAGGCCCGCGTCGCTCACCAGGGCCTGTGTGGTGCCGTTGATCAACACCAGCGCGCCAGTGCCAGCCAGGCCGGCGTAGGTGCCGCCGCCCACGGCCACGGCGGCCTGCGTGATCTCGGTGCTGGCGCGGGCCTGCACGGCCAGCGCCTGGCGCGCCTGGGCCCCGGCGTCCTGCGCACGCGCCGTGGTGGTGTGCGAGACGATCACCGTGTCGACCGCGCCGCCCACACCGGCGTCGCCGCCGACGGCGCCGCCGCCTGTGCCGGAGACGATCGCGTCATGGTGGTAGGCGGCCACGCGCGCTTGCTGAGCCGTGTTCGCCCCGGCGAGGCTTGCGTTGAGTTGTGCGCCGTCGCTCAGTTGCGCGGTGGTGCTGCCACCCACGAGGGCCACGCTCACCGTGGCCGCCACGGTGGCGCTGCCGCCGCCGGCGGCACTCACGGCCACGTTCTCCAGCTCGGCGGTGGAAGAGGACACCACCGCCACGCCCCGCAGCGCGTCCTTCTGCTGACGCGCAGCCAGGCTGCCGCTGGCGGCGAGCGTGCCGTTGTCCACCTGGGCCGCGGCGCCGTTGCCGAGTGCGGTGATCGTGGTGCCGACACCGCTCACTTCGGCGGCCGTGTCGGCGTGCATGTCGTTGATGGCGATGGCGCCTGCGCCGCCCACGGAGCCGCTCAGGCCCACGGCGCCCGCGCGAGAGGCCACGCTGTCGTCGGTCTGTGCCGTCACGAGGGCATTGCCGCCAGCCTGCAACACCGCGCCGCCGTTCACGCGCGCGGTGTTGCTGCCACCCACGTCGTTGATGGCGATGGAGCCGGCAAAACCGGCCGTGCCCGCGCCCGAGCCCGAGATCGCCCAGACCTCGAGTTCACCTCGCCGCTGCGCGTCCACCACCACGTTGGCGGCGTTCACGCTGCCGCCGTTCACTTCGGCGAGCACCTCGCCTTCGATCCGGTTGTATGAACCCGCGGCGCCCACCGCGCCGTTGCCACCCACCGCGGCTGCACCGCTCACGCTGCCGATCGTGGACTGGTCGCTGGCGAGCACCTGCGCACTGCCACTGGCACTGACCGTCGACGCTTCGCTGCGCGCAGCCGTTCGGTTGGTGATGGTGTTGATGGCGAGCGAGCCGGTCACCGCGACCTTGGCCGCCCCGCCGCCGCCCACCGCGGCACCCGCGATATCGGCCTCGGTGCTGGCCTCGATGCGAACCGAGCCCGCGTCGACGTCGGACTGGCTCAGCGTCGCTTCGGTGTCGTTGTCGATCACGTTGTAGGCGGCGGCCACGCCCAGCGCGGCCTGCCCCGACAGCGCGACCGAGCCCGCCAGCGCCTCGAGGCCGGCACTGTCGGCGGCCTGCACCACCACCGCCCCCGCGGCGTCGATGTCGCTGCCCGCGATCTCGGCCCGGGTCTCGTTGGTGGTCTGCACCGCCGAGAACGAACCGGCCACGGCCACCTTGTCGGCGGCGCCGCCTGCAGCGGCGATGGCCTGCACGTTGCTGTCGGACGTGGCGCGAACCGCCACGCCGGCGGCGTTGCTGGCCACACGCGCGCCGGCCAATGCGCCGGCATGCACCGAGTTGTCGATCTCGCTCCAGGCCACCGAGGCGCCGAAGCCGGCCTGGCCCGTGGTGGCACCCACACCGCCGGCCAGCGCGAAGATGTCTGACGTGTCGCTCGCGGCCACGTCAACCGCGCCGTCCGCCACCAGACCATCGACCTGCTTGCCCTGCACCGTGGCCGAGGTGGTGTTGGCGATGCGGTTGATGGACACCGCGCCCGCGCCGGCCATGTTGCCCTGGCTCGCACCGATCGCCGCCGAAATCGATTCGATGCTGGTGTCGTTCTCCGCGCTCACGGTGGCGCTGCCGCTGGCCTCGATATCGCTGGTGTCGACCAGCGCGCTGGTGGTGTTGCCGATGTCGTTCCATGCAAACGACAGGCCCACGCCGGCCTTGCCGCCGTAGGCCAGCGCCCCCGCCACCGACTGGATGGACGAGGCGTCGCGCGCGCCGATGGCCACGTTGCCCGCGCCATTGACCTGCGTGTTCGCCAGCAGCGCTTGCGTGGTGTTGTGAATCTGGTTGATCGATACCGAGCCGGCGACACCGAGCTTGCCCTTGGCGGCTGCCAGGCTGGCGGTGAGGGTGCGGATGCTGCCGTCCACCTCGGCCTGCACGCCGAGGTCGCCCGTCATCGTGATGCTTGTGTCCTGCAGGCGCGCGGCGGTGGTGCCCGCAAGCGTGTTCTGCGCGTACGAGCCCGCGATGCCGTTGCCATTGGCCTGGGTCGAGATGGTGACGGCGCCCGAGAGTGCGTTGATGGCCAGCGTGTTGTCGGCCCGCACGCTCACGTCGTCGGCTTGCGTCACCTGCACGTCGCGCAGTTCGGCGGTGGTGTTGGCACTGATGTCGTTGACCGACGCGTCGCCCGACATCGCGATGCCGAACTTGCCCGTGCCGGCGCCGCCACCCGCGGCGCTGCCCGAGCCGCTTTGCGTGCTGCCGGCGCTGGCCGGTGCCTGGGTCTGGCCGCTGCTGGTGGTGGCAACGGCACCGGCCAGCGAGTAGGCGCCGATCTCGGTCTCGGCCTGTGCGCGCACCATGAGGTCACCGTCGGCGGCGACGGTACCGCTGGCCGGGGCGGTGTCACCCTGCGGGTCGGTGTTGCCGATCAGCGCACTCACGGTGTTGTCGATGCTGTTGAGCGCGACCGACATGCCGATGCCCACCGGCCCCTTGGTGGCGGCAATGCCACCCGCCACCCCGATGGTGCGCAGGTCCGATGCCGCCTCGACCGTGACGTTGCCGCCCGCGGCCACGCGAGCCTTGTCGTCAATGAAGGCCAGCGTGTCGGTGTTCATCGTGGTCAGGCTCACCGCACCCTCGATCGACACCGAGTTGGCGCTGCCGCCCGCCTCGGTGACCGAGACCAGGTGATGCTGCGATTCGGCGCTCACGTCCACCGACTGCGTGGCGCGAACCTCGGCGCCGTCGCGGATGCCGGCGCTTGCGGTGCCGCCGATGTCGAGCACATTGGCCACGCCGCCGATAGCGCCCTTGCCGCCGGTGGCGCCGAGGAACTTGGTGGAGGCGATGCCCGCGGCGGTGACGAGGTTGACCTCGTTTCGGGCGAACACGTCAACCGACTGCTGGCTGTAGTCCAGGCCGGCCATGGCACCCGGGTTGATGCGCTGGTTGATCCGCGCGCCCTCATCGATGGTGGCGCTGGCGTTGTTCTCGAATCCCAGCACGTTGGCGCCGAGCGCAATGCCGACGCCGTCGCGGCCCTTGGCGGAGTTGAGCGCGTAGCCCGTGAGCACCAGATCAAGCACGCTGCCCTGCAGGTGGTTCAGAACCGCAGCCGGGGAATTCCAGTTGAACTGCCAGGGGTAGGGGATGTGGGTCTGCGCATCCACGCGCAGGGCCCCGCGCGCGTCGGCTTGCGCGTTTGCGCCGATCCAGGCGTTGGCTCGGTTGGCGAAGTTGGCCACCACGGCCGAACCACCGATGGCGGTGCCGGTGGAGGTGGATTTGGACGTGGCACTGGCATTGGGCGCTTCGGTCACCGAGGCTTGCACCGTGAGCGCGCCCATCGAGCGCACCGAGGCGTTGGCTGCCACGCTGGCGTTGGCCGTGTTGTCCGAATCGGCGTAGGTCACCGCGCCCGAGGCGTTGAACTTGCCTTCCTTGATGCCTGGGAACATGAAGTTCGTGAGGGTGTCGGCCCTGGCCGCGTCCACCTTGCCGGTGGCCGACAGGATGGAGCCCGCCACGTTACGCTGGATGCCGGCCTGCAGGTTGGCCATGCGCGCTGCGATGGTGTTGGGATTGCCCAGCGTGGCCGCGTTGGCGCCGGTGCTGTTCTGCTCGACGTTGGTGGTGGCACTGACCGTGACGTCGCCGCTGTCGGTGCTCACCGTGCCGCCCAGGCTGGCGCTGGTGGTCGAGGTGGATTCGTTGACCGCCACCGCGATGCCCAGCCCGCTGCCGCCGGTGTTCTGTGCATCGGCGAGCACGGTGATGTCGGCCGTGGTCTCTGCCTGCACCGTCAGCGCACCGGCTTCGGTGGTCGTGCCGTTGCCCAGCGTCACCGTGGTGTCGATGGTGCTCTTGCCCCGCGCGAACACGGCGTCGATCGGCTTGTTGGTCGAGTTCACCGTGGCCGTGACGTTGAGTTCGACGTCGGTGTCGGCCTTCAGGCGGGCGGCGTCGCCCGCGCGCAGCAGGCTCTGGCCGTCCACGTTCACGCGGGCCGAGGCGTTGGATTCGCCCCAGGCGGCCGAGAACAGCAGCGGGCTGGCGAAGCTCGGTTTGGCGGCGGCCTTGGCACTGGCCTGGACTTCCAGATCCTGCACCGCTTCCAGGCGGCTGTTGCCGCCAATGTTCACCGCCGCGTGCGACTCCGACAACGCCACCAGCGGGATGCTGCTGAAGTCGAACAACTGGTCGTTGAGCAGCTGGATCTCGCCGCTGTCTTCCGCCGGCAACCAGCTCTGGTCGGCCAGGCGCAGGGCGTTGCCCAGCACGTTGAAGGTGAGCGAGGTGTCGGTGGTGGCGCTGATCGTCACCTTGCGACCGCTGATGTGGGTGGCTGTCGCCCCCTGGTCGGCCAGGGTCACCGTGGCGCTGGCGTTCTTCTCGAAGCCGGCGCGCGCGCCCGCGTTGGCTTCGACCGTCACGTCGCCGCTGGCGTCGATGCGCGTGCCGCGCAGCGTGGTGGTAGCGGTGGCATCGGTCTTGATCGCAAGGTACTCGCCACCAGGGCCGTCGCCCAGGTCGTCGAGTTCGCTGTTGATGTAGGCCTGCGCGTCGGCCTGCGAGATGTTGGGCGTTTGCTCAAGCACGGCCACGATGGCCGAGGTGTCGGCGGTGGCGCGCAGCGTCACGTTGCCGCCACGGATGGTGGCACCGGTCGCCTCGATGCTGGCGCTGGCGCTGCGCACCGCGCCAACGGCGTTGATGTCCTGCGCCAGCAGCGACACGTTGCCCGCGGCATGGCCGTTGTCGGCGTGCGCGAGCAGCTGCGAGCCTTCGCCCAGTGCGATGTGCGCGGCCTTGAGCGTGAGATCGCCCGAGTCGCCGGTGGACACGCCATTGACGTGGTCGTTGCGGGTCCCGCCAGCCACCTGCCGGGTCGAGATCACCACGCCGTCGGCCACGGTGACGCGCTCATCGGCCTGCAGCGTGAGGCTGCCTGCGTCCCAGGTGACGCCGTTGCCGCTGGCGTTGCCGCCGGCCTGGCGCAGCAAGTCGGCCGAGACGGTGATGTTCTCGGGGTCGATCAGCACGCTGCCAGCCGTGCCTTGTGCAGCACTCGCCTGCAGGCTGCCACCCGCCAGCTCGACTTCGCGCCGGGCGGAGAACTCCACGAAACCGCCATCGCCGCTGCTGCCCGCATTGGCCGACACGACGGCGCCGGCGTTCAACGTGGCCTTGTTGTCGGCCATCACGATGACCGTGCCGCCGTCGGCGCCGGGGCCGTGGCCATCGGCACTCACGCGGCCCGCCACGTCGATGTCGCCGGCTGCCAGCAGGCGCACCACGCCACCTTGCATCTGCACGCCGGTGGCGGCGCTCAGGCCGCCGACGTTGACCAGATCGCCGAAGGCCACGCGCGCTGCGCCTCCGGCCAGCACCTGCGCGCCCCCCGCAATCTCGATGCGGCCCGCGGCCAGCGTCGCTGCGTCGGCGGCATTCACCCGGCCTTCAACCCGCACCAAACCCGTCGCGCTCAGCGGCACCTGGCCCGCCAGCACCTGTGCGGCGGCCTGCTCGTCGATCAAACCGGCGGGCGAGACCAGGCGATCCATGAACGCCGCGGTGGGCGTGGTCAGTGTGAGGCTGCCGACGTTGAGGACGCCCTGCGCGCCGACCACCGTGCCATGCGGGTTGAGGAAGTAGACGTGGCCGCCGATCTGACCGTTGCGGTAGGCATTGAGCAGGCCATTGATGTAGGAGCGCTCACCGTGCACCAGGTTGAGCAGGTGCTGGGTCTGGCCGGGCAGGTGCATGTTGACCGTGTGCCCCTGGCCGACGTTGAAACGCTGGAAGGAGTTGAAGGCGCTGCTGCCACTCACCGTGCTGGTGGTGATGTCGGTCACTGCGCCGTTGACCTGAACGCTGGTATGCGTGCGCCCGTCGGTCACGATGGGCTGGGCGCAGGCACTGCTGGCCGCGTAAATCCCCAGGGTCATCAAGGCACTTTGCAGCGCGCAGCGCTTGAGCACGCAAAGGTATTGGCGGCGCAGATAGCCGATGGCGGCCTGGGTCATGGTCGGTCCTCCGGTGATGACCCCGGGCCACACCATGTGGCCATCCCGGGGCTGCACGAGTACCTGCCGAACGCCTCCCTGGCGCCGCCCGATCCCCGGTGCTGGCCGAATCTACCAGTACGAGTACCCGAGTGCTACAGGATGTAACCCGAAACGGTACGGGGTATCCCGGGTGGCGCTTGCCCGAACGTGAGGTATGTCACGGATGACGCTGCAGACGCCATCGGGTGAGGTGCGCGCCTTGTGCCGAGCGCGCACCCCGGGAGGTCAGTGCGGCGCGCCTTGGTTGGACGCCATGACGCGGTCGGCCAGCGCAATGGCCAGCGCGCTGAACAGGAAGGCGACGTGGATGATGGTCTGCCACATCAGCACCTTCACGTCATAGTTGGCGGCGTTGATGAAGGTCTTGAGAAGGTGGATGGAGCTGATGCCGATGATCGCCGTGGCCAGCTTGACCTTGAGCACACTGGCGTTCACGTGGCTCAGCCACTCGGGCTGGTCCGGATGGTTTTCCAGGTGCATGCGGCTGACGAAGGTTTCGTAGCCGCCGACGATGACCATGATCAGCAGGTTGGAGATCATGACCACGTCGATGAGCGCGAGCACCACCAGCATGATGATGGTCTCGTTGAGTCCCGTGAGCTCCACGTCACTCTTGTAGCCGATGCTCGTGACGAGCTTTTGCAGCGCGGCATCGTTGCCAAAAGCGGCCTCGATCAGGTGCACGAGTTCCACCCAGAAATGGAAGACGTAGATGGCCTGGGCCGCAATGAGGCCGATGTAGAGCGGCAGTTGCAGCCAACGGCTGGCGAAGATGAGATTGGGCAAGGGGCGGATCGGGCCGGTCGCTTTGACGGGGTCGGACATGATGGTGTGGGAAAGGGCGCCGGGCGAGGGGGCGCGGGTGTCGGTTATTGTAGGAGCGTGCCCGGTGTCAGGCGGCCGTAAGTGCCCTTGCGCACAGTGCCGCCGGCCCGTTTTTCCCCACAAAGAGCCGAGGAGACAGCTGCATGACAACGCCTTCGTCGTCGATCGAATCCGTCCTGGTCGAGAACCGCGTCTTCGAACCCAGTGCCGCCACCGTGGCGGCGGCCCGCATCTCGGGCATGAAGTCCTACGAGGCGCTGTGCGCCGAGGCGGACAAGGACCCGCAAGCTTTCTGGGCGCGACTGGCGCGCGAGGAACTGGGCTGGCACAAACCCTTCAAGCAGGTGCTCGACGACAGCAACAAGCCCTTCTACAAGTGGTTTGCCGACGGCGAACTCAACGCCTCCTGGAACTGCCTGGACCGCCACATGGGCACGCCGGTGGAGCACAAGACGGCCATCGTGTTCGAGGCCGACGACGGCGCCGTCACGCGCATCACCTACCGCCAGTTGCTCGACAAGGTCTCGCAGTTCGCGAACATGCTCAAGGCACGTGGCGTGCAGCAGGGCGATCGCGTGGTCATCTACATGCCGATGACGATCGAGGGCGTGGTGGCCATGCAGGCCTGCGCGCGCATCGGCGCCACCCACAGCGTGGTGTTCGGCGGGTTCTCGGCCAAGGCACTGCAGGAGCGCATCCAGGACGCCGGTGCGGTGGCCGTGATCACCGCCAACTACCAGATGCGCGGTGGCAAGGAGTTGCCGCTCAAGGCCATCGTCGACGAAGGCATTGCCATGGGCGGTTGCGAGTCGATCAAGAACATCATCGTCTACCAGCGCACGCCCACGGCCTGCAACATGGTGGCCGGGCGCGATGTGTACTGGCACGAGGCCGTGGCCGGGCAGGGCAGCGAATGCCCGCCGGCCTACGTGGGCGCTGAACACCCGCTGTTCATCCTCTACACCTCGGGCTCAACGGGCAAACCCAAGGGCGTGCAGCACAGCACCGGGGGCTACCTGCTGTGGGCAAAGCTCACCATGCTCTGGACTTTCGACCTGCGCCCGGAGGATGTGTTCTGGTGCACGGCCGACATCGGCTGGATCACCGGCCACACCTACGTGGCCTACGG
>VFQM010001231.1_pt1 | contig 23304 bp, 27 predicted proteins | sample 3512391 | NCBI WGS metagenome assembly VFQM01 (sample SAMN10412369, study PRJNA504923) | tailings metagenome | isolation source: Replicate 1 from Balatoc abandoned mine | place: Philippines | reverse complement strand
CCATGCTGCTGATTCCCGCCATCGATCTCAAGGACGGCCACTGCGTTCGCCTCAAACAAGGCGACATGGACCAATCCACGGTCTTCAGCGAAGACCCGGCCGCCATGGCCCGCAGCTGGGTCGACAAAGGCGCGCGCCGCGTCCACCTGGTCGACCTGAACGGCGCCTTCGCGGGCAAGCCGAAGAACGAGCAGGCCATCCGCGCCATCCTCAAGGAAATCGGCAGCGAGGTCGACGTGCAACTCGGGGGCGGCATCCGCGATCTCGACACCATCGAACGCTACCTCGACGCCGGTTTGCGCTACGTGATCATCGGCACGGCGGCCGTGAAGAACCCTGGCTTCCTGCAGGACGCCTGCACTGCGTTCGGTGGTCACATCATCGTCGGCCTGGACGCCAAGGATGGCAAGGTCGCCACCGACGGCTGGAGCAAGCTCACAGGCCACGAAGTCGTCGATCTGGCGAAGAAGTTCGAGGACTACGGCGTCGAGTCCATCGTCTACACCGACATCGGCCGCGACGGCATGCTCACCGGCATCAACATCGAGGCCACGGTCAAGCTCGCGCAGTCGCTGTCCATCCCGGTGATCGCCTCGGGCGGGTTGTCCAATCTGGAGGACATCCGCAAGCTCTGCGCGGTGGAAGACGAAGGCGTCGAAGGCGTCATCTGCGGGCGTTCCATCTACAGCGGCGACCTCGACTTTGAAGCCGCGCAAAAGCTCGCCGACGAGCTGAACGGATAAACCATGAGCCCTCACGCTTGTCACTTCGTGTACTCGCTGCCCCCCAAGGGGGTGCGGCCTTGCCTGGGGCGGCCCGGCGCCGCGGCCTGATGCTCGCCAAACGCATCATCCCTTGCCTGGACGTCACCGGTGGCCGTGTCGTCAAGGGGGTGAACTTTGTCGAGCTGCGCGACGCGGGCGATCCGGTGGAGATTGCCGCGCGCTACAACGAGCAAGGCGCCGACGAGCTGACGTTCCTCGACATCACCGCCACCAGCGACGGGCGCGACCTCATCCTGCCCATCATCGAAGCGGTGGCCTCGCAGGTGTTCATTCCGCTCACCGTGGGTGGCGGTGTGCGCACGGTGGACGACGTGCGCCGCCTGCTCAACGCCGGCGCCGACAAGACCAGCTTCAACTCCGCGGCCATCGCCAACCCGCAGGTGATTCGCGACGCCTCCGACAAGTACGGCTCGCAATGCATCGTGGTCGCCATCGATGCCAAACGCCGCTCGCCCGAGGAAGCCGCGGTGCGCGGTGAGGGCTGGGACGTCTACAGCCACGGCGGGCGCAAGAACACCGGCCTCGATGCCGTGGCCTGGGCAAGGCAGATGGCCGATTTCGGCGCTGGCGAGATCCTGCTCACCAGCATGGACCGCGACGGCACCAAGTCCGGCTTCGACATCGCGCTCACGCGCGCCGTGGCCGATGCGGTGGATGTGCCCGTGATCGCATCCGGCGGTGTCGGCAACCTCGATCACCTGGCCGACGGCGTGCAGCAGGGCCGGGCGGACGCGGTGCTCGCCGCCAGCATCTTTCACTACGGTGAATACACCGTGGGCCAGGCCAAGGCGCGCATGGCCGAGCGCGGCATACCGGTGAGGCTGTGATGGACTGGCTTGACGCCGTGAAGTGGGACGATCACGGACTCGTGCCCGTGATCGCACAGGAATCGACCAGCGGCGACGTGCTGATGTTTGCCTGGATGAACCGCGAAGCCCTGTTGAAAACGGCCGAACTCGGCCGTGCGGTGTACTTCAGCCGCTCGCGCGGCAAGCTCTGGTTCAAGGGTGAGGAATCCGGCCACGTGCAGACCGTGCACGACATCCGCCTCGACTGCGACAACGACGTGGTGCTGCTCAAGGTCACGCAACTCGGCCACGAGCCCGGCATTGCCTGTCACACCGGGCGTCACAGCTGCTTCTTCCAGCGCTACCAGGACGGCGCATGGCACGCCGTCGAGCCGGTCCTGAAGGACCCCGAATCCATCTACAAGTGACGCCATGAACCGCAGCACCGACGACCTGGCCCGTCTGGCCGCCGTGATCGAAAGCCGCAAGCCGGCCAACGGCGGCGACCCGGAGAAGAGTTATGTCGCGCGGCTGCTGCACAAGGGGCCTGACGCCATCCTCAAGAAGATCGGTGAAGAAGCCACCGAGGCCGTGATGGCCGCCAAGGACCTCGAGCATGGCGGCGAGCGGCAAAAGCTCGTGAACGAGGTCGCGGACCTGTGGTTTCACTGCATGATCGCGTTGGCGCACCACGGGCTGGGCCCGGCCGACGTGGTGGCCGAGCTGGTGCGCCGCGAAGGTCTCAGCGGCCTGGAAGAGAAGGCCCTGCGCAAGGTGCGCGAACGCGAAGCCGGGGAATGAGCCAAGGAGCAACGCCATGACCGACGTGATCGACGTGGAAACCACCGACAACGAAAAGGCCCAGTCGCTCAAGAGCGTCGGCTGGCTCAGCTACCTCCTGCACCTCATCGTTGCCGTTGGCGCGGTGCTGCCGGGCACACAGCCCGGCGTGGCACTGCTGATCATCGCGCTGGTGATCGACCTCGTGAAGAAGGGCGAAGCCGAGGGCACCTGGCAAGCGAGCCATTTCTCCTGGCGCATCCGCTCGGTGATCTGGGCCGCCATCCTCTACCTCGTCACCGCCCCGCTGTGGGCCCTGTTCTTCGTGCCGGGCTGGATCGCCTGGGGCCTGATCTCGATCTGGTTCCTCTATCGCATCGTGCGCGGCATGGTCAACATGAACGACAACCGGCCCATGCCGCGCTGAGCTCCACGTCCACCCATGAGCGCACACGACCCGAACTGCATCTTCTGCAAGATCGTCGCCGGCCAGATTCCCGCGAAGAAGGTCTACGAGGATGAAGACATCCTCGCCTTTCACGACATCCAGCCCTGGGCGCCGGTCCATTTCCTGATGGTGCCCAAGCAGCACATCCCCTCGATGGCGCAGGTGGGTCCCGAGCACGAGCGCCTCATGGGCCGCCTGCTCACGCTCGCACCGCGCCTCGCCGCCGAACAAGGTTGCAATCCCTATCCCGAAGGCGGTTTTCGCATCGTGTGCAACACCGGCACCGAAGGCGGGCAGGAGGTGCATCACCTGCACATTCATGTCATGGGCGGCCCGCGCCCCTGGTTGCGGGGCTGATCCATCGCGGTGTGCGGGGCGGCAATGCCCCGTGACCGGCGGTTGAACCCCCACCCGGCCTTAGAATCCCAGGATTGCGCAAGCGCTCCCCCACCCCCTCTGGAGATTGACATGGGTACGTTTTCCATCTGGCACTGGCTGATCGTGCTCCTGATCGTGGTCATGGTCTTCGGCACCAAGAAGCTCAAGAACATCGGCTCCGATCTCGGTGGCGCCGTCAAAGGCTTCAAGGACGGCATGAAGGAAGGTGGCCAGTCTGCCGACACGCCCGCCGGCCAGGCGCCCCAGGTCACGCAGAACAGCGCGGCCGACCAAGGCACGATTGACGTCGAAGCCAAGCAGAAGAGCTGAGTCGCCCGCCCGCGACCCCTCTTTCCTTCGTTGGTGACGTCGTGCGGGGCTGGTACACAGCCCCGAACCGTCTCTGCAAGGCCTGATTCATGATCGATCTCGGCATTTCCAAGCTTGCGCTCATCGGCGCCGTGGCGCTCATCGTCATCGGCCCGGAGAAGCTGCCGCGCGTGGCACGCACGGTGGGCGCGTTGCTGGGCAAGGCCCAACGCTATGTGGCCGACGTCAAGGCCGAGGTCAACCGCTCGATGGAGCTCGAAGAGCTCAAGAAGATGAAGGACTCGGTGGAGAACGCTGCGCGCGATGTGCAGACGTCCGTCGAATCCGGTGCGAGCGATTTCGAGAAATCGTGGTCGGAGGCCACCGCCGGCCTCGATGAGCCGCTGCGCGAACCCGGCGAAGCCGATGCGCTGCAGTCGCTGGGCCAGCCGGTGTTTCCGGCCTACAAGCACCCGAAGAAGAACTTTCGCTTGAAGCAGAAGGCCGTGCCGCAGTGGTTCAAGGCCCGCTCCGGCATTCGCACGCGCACCCAGTCGGGTGCGGCCCGCGTGGCGCGCTTCCGGCCCCGCCCGTTCCAGAAGCCCTGATGTCCGACAAGCCCGATTCCGCCGACGAGCTCGCCGGCACCGAACAACCGTTCGTGCAGCACCTCATGGAGCTGCGCGACCGCCTGTTGTACAGCGTCATCGGTCTGGCCATCTGCATGGCCCTGCTGGCATTCTGGCCGGGGCCCAGCGGCCTGATCGATCTCATCGCGGTGCCGATCCGCGCCCACATGCCGCCCGATGCGCGCCTGATCGCGGTCGGAGTGTTCTCGCCATTCTTCGTGCCGCTCAAAGTGTTGGCAATGGCTGCCGTGCTGTTGTCGCTGCCGTGGTGGATGTACCAGCTCTGGTCGTTCATCGCGCCGGGCCTCTACAGCCACGAGAAGCGCTTTGCCGTGCCGCTGATCGTGCTGGGCAGCTCCCTGGCCTACCTGGGTATCGCGTTCGTGCAGTTCTTCGTGCTGGACAAGATGTTCGGCTTCATCCAGAAGTTCACGCCCGCGAGTGTGGCCGCCACTCCGGACATCGCCTCCTACGTCGAGGCCATCCTGGGCCTGTACCTCGCCTTCGGTCTGGCCTTCCAGGTGCCCATCGTGGTGGTGCTGCTGGTCAAGATGGGCATGGTCTCGATCCAGAAGCTGAAGGATTTCCGCGGCTACTTCATCGTCATCGCGTTCATCATCGCGGCCATCGTGACGCCGCCCGATGTGATCTCGCAGCTCGCGCTGGCGGTGCCCATGTGCATCCTCTACGAACTGGGCATCTGGGGCGCGCAGCTCTTCGTCAAGAAGACCGCGGCCGAGGGCGAGGACGGCGAAGCGGACGAGAAGAAGGCCGCTTCCTGACTTCCTGAGCAGCGCAGGCGCTGCTCAGCGCCGGTTCATGGCCTGACGGGCCAGATTGCGCCGACCCGGCGTCACTTCGATCTTGAGCGCCTCGGCGCGGCGCAGCACGTCAAGCTCGGCTTTTTCGCCGGGCGGTAGTGCGGCCACGGCGGCCAGCAATTGCGGCACGTCCCTCACTTCGCGGCCCTTCACGCGCGTGATCACGTCGCCCGGGCGAATGCCGGCCTGCGCGGCCGGCCCGTTCTGCAGCACACCGGTGATGATCACGCCGCTGTCGACGCCCACGCCGAAGCTTTGCGCGAGCTCGGGGGTGAGGTCCTGTGGCTCGACCCCGATCCAGCCGCGCGTGACCTGGCCGTCCTTCACGATCGCCTCCATCACGCTGCGCGCGGTGGACGTGGGAATGGCAAAGCCGATGCCCATGGAGCCGCCCGAGCGCGAATAGATGGCGGTGTTGATGCCCATGAGGTGGCCGTTCACGTCGACCAGCGCACCACCCGAATTGCCGGGGTTGATGGCGGCGTCGGTCTGGATGAAGTTCTCGAAGGTGTTGATGCCCAGTTGGGTGCGGCCCAGCGCGCTCACGATGCCGCTGGTGACGGTCTGGCCGACGCCGAATGGGTTGCCGATGGCCAGCACCGGGTCGCCGATCTCCAGCGCATCGGAGTCGCCCAGGGTGATGGCGGGCAGCTCGGTGAGGTCGATCTTGAGCACCGCGAGATCGGTTTCGGGATCGGTGCCGATCACCTTGGCAATCGCATTGCGGCCATCCGTCAGGCTGACCTGGATCTCGTCCGCCTCTTCGATCACGTGGTTGTTGGTGAGCACGTAGCCTGCGGGGCTGAGGATCACGCCCGAGCCCAGGCCGGTCTGGGGCTGGTTGTCCATCTGGTCACCAAAGAAGAACCGGAACCAGGGGTCGGCGCTGTTGGGGTTGTTGGCCGGGGCCTTGCTGGTGTTGATGCTCACCACCGCCGGCGAGGCGGCTTTTGCCGCCGCGCGCAGGCTCACGGCGCCCGGGTCCCCGGCCGCGGGCGAGCTGCCCGGGGCCGCCTCGAACACCGGCACCACCGACGGCAGCGCCCGCCGCCCGAGCCACTGTGGCTGCAAGGTGGCCACGACGAAGAACACCGCCACCAGCACGGTGACGGTTTGAGCAAACAGGAGCCAGAGGCGTTTCATGCGTGGTCGGGCAGGGTGAAAGGGTGAATTGTCCTGCATCCGCACAGTCGCAAGTGGCTGTCAGAATGCCGTTTTCAAGCCGCCAGCCATCCATGAGCACCACCCGCGACGCGCTCGAACGCGCCTTCGACACCCTGCTGCAACCCGCCGCGTTCAAGGACTACGGCCCCAACGGGCTGCAGGTGGAAGGGAGTGCTTCCGTGCGGCGACTGGTCAGTGGTGTCACGGCCAGCCGCGCGCTGATCGACGCCGCCATCGCGGCCGAAGCCGACGCCATCGTGGTGCACCACGGCCTGTTCTGGCGCGGCCAGGACGGACGTGTGACGGGCTGGATGAAGCAGCGGCTCGCACGCCTGCTCGCGCACGACATCAACCTCTTTGCCTACCACCTGCCGCTGGACGCGCACCCGACGCTGGGCAACAACGCGCAGCTTGCCCGCGTGCTCGGCATCGCGCTGGAGGACGGTGCGCGCTTCGGTGATCAGTCGCTGGGTTTCATCGGCCAGCGCGAAGCGACCTCGGCGCAAGCCCTGGCCGGGCACGTGCAGGCCACGCTGGGCCGTGCGGTGACCCTGGTGGCCGAGCCGCAGCGCGAGGTGCGCCGCATCGGCCTGTGCACGGGTGGCGCCCAGGGCTATTTCGAGGCGGCGATTGCCGCCGGCGTGGACGCCTTCATCACCGGCGAGATCTCCGAGCCGCAGGCGCACTACGCGCGCGAGTGCGGCGTGGCTTACCTGGCTTGTGGCCACCACGCGACCGAGCGCTATGGTGCCCCTGCCGTGGGTGCCCATGTGGCGGCCGAACTCGGCATCGAGCACCGGTTCATCGACATTCCCAACCCCGCATGAACAGCCTGCCGATCGCTCTGAGCATGGGGGATCCCGCGGGCATCGGCCCCGAGATCGTGATGCGTGCCCTGCGCGAGCGCCCGGCCCTGCGCGAGCGGGTGGTGGTGCTGGGCGACATCGCCACCTTGCGGCGCGCCGCGCCGTTGAGTGCCGCCGGGGGTGCTGCCGATTCGGCGCAGGACGCGCTGATGCTGGCGGAGTTGACATCGGTTGCGCAATGGCCGCAACGCCCGGCGGGTGCGGTGGCCCTGGTGCAGGCCGGCGAACGCTTGCCCGAGCTGGCCTGGGGGGTGGTGAGTGCCGCGGCCGGCCGCGCGGCAGCGCAGGCGGTGCGCGCCGGTGCGCGGGCCGTGCTGGAGGGCGAGGCGCGGGCGCTCGTCACGGCGCCGTTGCACAAGGAGGCGCTGGCCGCTGCGGGCGAGCCGTTCCCTGGGCACACGGAGCTGCTCCAGGCCCTGGCCGCCGAACACCTGGGCGTGTCAGCCGGGGCGGTGCCGGTGCGCATGATGCTCAGCGCACCCGGGCTGGCGACGGTGCTGGTGAGCATCCATGTGGCGCTGCGCGACGCGCTGGACGCCGTGCGCGCCGACAACGTCTTGCAGACCATCCGCATCGCGCACGCGCACCTTCTTCGCACCGGCCACTCTGCGCCGCGTATCGCCGTGGCCGGCCTCAACCCGCACGCAGGGGAGGGGGGCTTGTTCGGCCGCGAGGAGATCGATCACATTGCGCCGGCCGTGGCCGCCGCGCGTGCCCAGGGCATCGATGCAAGCGGGCCGCACCCGCCCGACACGGTGTTCATGCGTGCCCGTCAGGGGGTGTTCGATGTGGTTGTGGCCATGTACCACGACCAGGGCCTGATCCCGGTGAAGCTGCTGGGCGTGGAGCACGGCGTGAACACCACGCTGGGCCTGCCCTTCGTGCGCACCAGCCCCGACCACGGCACCGCCTTCGACATCGCCGGCCAGGGCGTGGCCAGCGCCTGCAGCCTGCTCGCCGCAATCGATGCTGCCGTTGAGGCAACGCAGGCCTGAAGTGCCTGAGCTGGAACGCCGTGCAGCCGGCTATGCCGGGGCGCTGGCGTTGCCCCTTGAGGGGTGGCCGGCGTGCCGGGCGCGGGGAGGGCTACTTTTTCAGGCTGTCGCGGATCTCGCGCAGCAGCACGATGTCCTCGGGCGGCGCGGCCGGCGGGGCGGGCGGCGCCTCGCGCTTGAGCCGGTTGACCTGCTTGATCATCAGGAAAATGATGAACGCCAGGATCAGGAAGTTGATGGCCACGGTGATGAAGTTGCCGTAGGCCAGCACGGGCACGCCCGCTTCCTTCATGGCGGCCAGGGTGCGCGCCGTGCCCTCGGGGGCGGCGCCCAGCACCACGAACAGATTGCTGAAGTCAAGTTTGCCGAACACCAGGCCCACCACGGGCATGATCACGTCATCGACCAGCGAGCCCACGATCTTGCCGAAGGCGCCGCCAATGATCACGCCCACGGCAAGGTCGATCACATTGCCCTTGACCGCGAACTCCTTGAATTCCTGCATCATGCCCATGGTGTCCCTCCAGACTGGTTGGTGTGGCGGCCATTCTCACACGCGGCGCTGCGGTTTCGTGCGCGCGTGGCGGGCGATGTCCCACTGCGGCGTGCGGGCCCGCAAGGTGCCAGGGTACGGTCCAGTACAATGCCGGGTTGTCCCTGAGATCCCCTCCCTCGACCCCGAGAAAGACTCCCATGAGTGAAGCTACCTCCGACAACGGCAAGGCCGCTGTGGACAGCAGCCGCCGGACCTGGCTGATCACCTCCTGCGCCATGGGCGGCGTGGGTGCCGCGGCAGTTGCCGTGCCCTTCGTGAGCTCCTTCCAACCCTCCGAGCGCGCCAAGGCCGCCGGTGCCGCGGTCGAGGTGGACGTCTCCACCATCGCGCCGGGCGAAAAGCGCGTCGTCGAATGGCGTGGCAAGCCGGTGTGGGTCTTCCGCCGCACGCCCGAGCAGCTGGCCACCCTGGAGAAGGACGAGGCCAAGCTGGCCGACCCCAACTCGGAACGCACCGCCTACCCCACGCCCGAATACGCGAAGAACCGCCACCGCTCCATCAAGCCCGAGTTCTTCGTGGCGGTGGGCATCTGCACCCACCTGGGCTGCTCCCCTGGCGACAAACTCACCCCCGGCCCGCAGCCATCGCTGCCCGACGACTGGCAAGGCGGGTTCCTTTGCGCCTGCCACGGGTCCACCTTCGATGTGGCCGGCCGCGTGTTCCAGAACAAGCCGGCGCCGGACAACCTCGAGATCCCGCCGCACTACTACGTCTCCGACACCCTGCTGGTGGTGGGCGAAGACAAGCCGGCCTGAGGCCGCGGCACCGATTCAATGAGGAACCCCGAGGCACTTCCCCATGGCTGAATTCAAAGAGATTTCCCCTGACGCACCGCTGAGCCAGAAGGCCCTGAACTGGGTCGACAACCGGTTCCCGCTGTCCAAGCTCTACAACGAGCACCTGGCCGAGTACTACGCGCCGAAGAACTTCAACTTCTGGTACTTCTTCGGCTCGCTGGCCCTGCTGGTGCTGGTGATCCAGATCGTCACCGGCATCTTCCTCGTGATGCACTACAAGCCCGATGCGAACCTGGCGTTCGCCTCGGTCGAGTACATCATGCGCGACGTGCCCTGGGGCTGGCTGATCCGCTACATGCACTCCACCGGCGCGTCCGCCTTCTTCGTGGTGGTGTACCTGCACATGTTCCGTGGCCTGCTGTACGGCAGCTACCGCAAGCCGCGCGAGCTGGTCTGGATCTTCGGTTGCGCCATCTTCCTGTGCCTGATGGCCGAGGCGTTCATGGGCTACCTGCTGCCCTGGGGCCAGATGTCCTACTGGGGCGCGCAGGTGATCGTGAACCTGTTCTCCGCCATTCCCTTCATCGGCCCCGATCTCGCGCTGCTGATCCGCGGCGATTACGTGGTGGGTGACGCCACGCTGAACCGCTTCTTCAGCTTCCACGTCATCGCCGTGCCGCTGGTGCTGCTGGGCCTGGTGGTGGCGCACATCATCGCGCTGCACGAAGTGGGTTCCAACAACCCCGACGGCGTGGAGATCAAGGCCAACAAGGACGCCTCGGGCAAGCCGGTGGACGGCATTCCCTTCCACCCCTACTACACCGTGCATGACGTCCTGGGCGTCTCGGTGTTCCTGATGGCGTTCTCGGCGATCGTGTTCTTCGCCCCCGAGTTCGGTGGCTACTTCCTCGAGTACAACAACTTCATCCCGGCCGATCCGCTGACCACGCCGCTGCACATCGCGCCGGTCTGGTACTTCACGCCGTTCTACTCGATGCTACGCGCCATCACCGCCGAGATGATGTACGTGCTCGTGGCCTGCGTGGTGCTGGGCGCCGTGCTGGGCGTGCTCAAGGCCCGTGTCGGCGGTGCCGTCAAGGGCGCCATCGTGGTCGCCGCGGTCGCCGCTTCGGCCGCCATGCTGTCGATCGACGCCAAGTTCTGGGGCGTGGTGGTGATGGGTGCTGCCGTCATCATCCTGTTCTTCCTGCCCTGGCTCGACCACAGCCCGGTCAAGTCGATCCGTTACCGGCCGACCTGGAACAAATGGCTCTACGCCGTGTTCGTGCTGAACTTCTTCGTGCTCGGCTACCTGGGCATCCTGCCCCCGTCGCCGATCGGCGAGCGCGTCTCGCAGGTGGGCACGCTGTTCTACTTCGGCTTCTTCCTGCTGATGCCGTGGTGGAGCCGCCTGGGCGAGTTCAAGCCCGTGCCCGATCGCGTGACCTTCCAGCCGCACTGACCCGACGCGACCTCCGGAGAAACACAGCAATGAAGAAGATCCTCCTGGCCCTTGGATTGGCGTTGGGCATGAGCGGTGCGGCGCTGGCCGCCGGCGCCGGCATCCCGCTCGACAAGGCCCCCCAGCGCACGAACGACATGGCCGCGCTGCAAAACGGTGCCAAACTGTTCGTCAACTACTGCCTGAACTGCCACTCGGCAGCCTTCATGCGCTACAACCGCCTGCGCGACATCGGCCTGAACGACAAGCAGATCGCGGAGAACCTGACCTTCGCCACCGACAAGATCGGCGACACCATGAAGGCGGCGATCGATCCGGCCATGGCCAAGGCGTGGTTCGGCAAGGTGCCGCCCGACCTCACGCTGGTGGCGCGTTCGCGCTCCAGCGCTGCAGGTGCCGGCCCCGACTACCTCTACACCCTGCTGCGCAGCTACTACCGCGACGACACCAAGCCCACCGGCTGGAACAACGCGGCCTTCCCGAACATCGGCATGCCGAACCCGCTGTGGGAGCTGCAGGGTGAGCGCAAGCCGGTCTACCAGAAGGTCACGAGCCACGGTCACGAGGTCGAAGTCCTCGCAGGCTGGGATCAGGTCAAGCCCGGTACCATGACCCAGGCCGAGTACGACCAGAACGTCGGCGACCTGGTGGCTTACCTCCAGTGGATGGCCGAGCCCGCTGCCAACAGCCGCGTTCGCATCGGCGTGTGGGTGCTCATCTTCCTGGGCTTCTTCACCGTCGTTGCCTGGCGCCTCAACGCCGCCTACTGGAAAGACGTCAAGTAAGCCTTCGTCTCGGGGTGCGATCCACCCCTTGTCCGCCCACAGTGGCCTGCGGTGCCTGACGGCACAATCGCATGCCACTGTTTTCTGTTTCAGGAGACGCCAATCATGATGGTCTTGTACTCGGGCACCACCTGCCCCTATTCGCACCGCTGCCGCTTCGTGCTGTTCGAAAAGGGGATGGACTTCGAGATCCGCGACGTCGACTTGTACAACAAGCCCGAAGACATCAGCGTGATGAACCCCTATGGCCAGGTGCCCATCCTGGTCGAGCGCGATCTGATCCTGTACGAGTCGAACATCATCAACGAGTACATCGACGAGCGCTTCCCGCACCCGCAGCTCATGCCCGGTGACCCGGTGGACCGCGCCCGTGTGCGCCTGTTCCTGCTCAACTTCGAGAAGGAACTGTTCACCCATGTTTCGGTGCTCGAATCGCGGGCCAGCAAGGGCAACGAGAAAGCGCTGGAAAAGGCCCGTTCGCACATCCGCGACCGCCTTACCCAGCTGGCGCCGGTGTTCATGAAGAACAAGTTCATGCTGGGCGACAACTTCTCCATGCTTGACGTGGCCATCGCTCCGCTGCTCTGGCGCCTGGATTTCTACGGCATCGAGCTGAGCAAGAACGCCGCGCCGCTGTTGAAATACGCGGAGCGCATCTTCTCGCGCCCGGCCTACATCGAGGCGCTGACGCCCTCCGAGAAGGTGATGCGCAAGTAAGCCCGGTCAGCCCGGTCGTTCCGAGCACCATGAGCCGCCCAGAGCCCCCCGTTCCGTCCACCCGCCCGTACCTGATACGGGCGCTCTACGAATGGTGCAGCGAGAACGGTTTCTCGCCCTACATCGCGGTCCATGTCGACGCCTCGGTGCAGGTGCCGATGGAGTACGTGAAGAACGGGGAGATCGTGCTCAACGTGAGCATGGACGCCACCAACGGCCTGCGTCTGGGCAACGAGTTCGTCGAGTTCAAGGCCCGCTTCGGCGGCGTGGCGCGCGACATCGTGGTGCCCGTCACCCATGTGATCGCCATCTATGCCCGTGAGAACGGCCAGGGCATGGCTTTTCCGGCACCGGCGCCCGGCACCGCCGGAATGCCCCCGGCGGCAGACCCGGCCCCCGCGGCCGCTGCCAGCCCGCTGCGCGCGGTGCCTCCGGAAGAGGGCGCCGAGCCCCCGAGCGGTGGCGATGGTCCCGGCCGCCCGGGTGGTCGCCCCCAGCTCAAGCGGGTGAAGTGAGGTTTTCGCCGCTGGTGCCGCCTAAAATGGCGGCCCCGCGCCGCTTTAGCTCAGTTGGTAGAGCAATCGCCTTGTAAGCGATAGGTCGTCCGTTCGAGTCGGACAAGCGGCACCACCCCCTCCCAGGCGGCCGAGGCCCGCGCTCATCGCCCCGGCGTTTGGACCTTGATGCGGATTGCGCTAACCTGCGCCCCGTTTTCGTGCAATGCGTCACGCATGGCCGGGAGCAACTGACGCAGTTTGGCGGCCGCGGCGGCGTTGCCCACCAGCAGGCACCACTCGCCCTCGCCCCAGGGCCCGGGCTTCACCTGGTCCCGCAGGCCGGCTGGCAGCAGGTGGCGAACCAGGGCCAGGCAGCGCTGGGAGGCTTCGGCCCGCTCGCGCAGTTGGGCCAGGGTGGAGGCGGCGCCGACGGCCTCCTGCAGGCTGAAGACGTTGGTCGATCGGGGCGCGGGCATGCGGTGATTGTCACCGCCCCCAGGCGTTCGGGGCAGCTCCCGGCGCGCAGGAAAGGATTCGAAGGTGCACATCATCATCACGGACGCATGGCTGGCTCGACGCCAGGCCTTGCACCTCAACGGCTGGAAGCTCATGGGCGCTGCAGCGCTCTCGGTGCTGCTGCTGATGTTCGGCGCGGTGGCCACCTACCACTGGGTGTTCCTGGAAGGCATTCGCCAGGGCTGGCCGGGGTTCTCCTCGGTGGCGCGGCTGGTGCACCGGGACACGGACGGCGAGCGCGATGCCTACCTGCGCGCCAACCTCGATGCCATGGCGCGCAAGCTGGGTGAAATGCAGGCCAGGCTGATGCAGATCGATTCGCTGGGGGAGCGCGTGGCCGGATTGGCGGGGCTGGAGCCCGCGCAGGCGCGGCCGCCGCTGCCCGGCTCGGGTGGCGTTCTGGTGGCCAACCGCTCACTCACGCTGGAAGAGCTTTCCCGCGAAATCGACTCGCTGGAAGCCGGCAGCGGCTCGCGCGTCGACTGGCTCACGGCCATCGAGTCGCGGTTGTTCGATCAGAAGATCCGGCAATCGCTGGTGCCCACCGAAGACCCGGTGGTCGGCGTTCGCGTCGGCTCGCCCTTCGGCTTCCGCATCGACCCGATCACGGGTCAATCGGCCCTGCACACCGGGCTGGATTTCCCCGCAGACACCGGCACGCCCATTCTGGCCGCTGCGGGCGGCGTGGTCATCGCGCAGGAGTACCACGCCGCCTACGGCAACCTGGTGGAGATCGATCACGGCAACAACCTGGTGACGCGCTACGCCCACGCCTCAAAGGTGCATGTGAAAAAGGGTGACATCGTCAAGCGCGGACAGCGCATTGCCGACGTGGGCTCCACCGGCCGCTCCACCGGGCCGCATCTGCATTTCGAAGTCTGGGTATCCGGCGTGCCGCAAGATCCGAAGAAATTCCTTCAGGCCGGAGAGCAACTGGCACAGCGTGGTGCCACGCCGGCCGGGCCACGGGCCCGGTGAGGCGCCCGGCCGGTGCCCCCGGCTAAAATCATCGCTTCGCGCTTGAAAGCCGCGTGAGCGCCTGCATCTGCAGCGCGAGCGCTGCATGGCAGCCAGCCCGGGCGCTTACGCGCTCACCCGACCGAACACACACGTCCGCCCACGTGCCCATGCATGTGTCGCAGGCGCCCCAACATGGCCACCAATTTCCTCACCAAGCTCTTCGGAAGCCGCAACGACCGACTGCTCAAGCAGTACCGCAAGACGGTCGATCGCATCAACGCCCTGGAGCCCCGGTTCGAGAAACTGAGCGACGAGGAACTGCGCGGCAAGACCGACGCCTTCAGGCAGCGTGTTGCCGGCGGCGAGGCGCTCGACGCGCTGCTGCCCGAGGCCTTTGCGGTGGTGCGCGAGGCGAGCAAGCGCGTCATGAAGATGCGCCACTTCGACGTGCAGTTGCTCGGTGGCATCGCCCTTCACAGTGGCAAGGTGGCCGAGATGCGCACCGGCGAGGGCAAGACGCTCACCGCCACGCTGCCGGTCTACCTCAACGCGCTGGCCGGCAAAGGCGTTCACGTGGTCACGGTGAACGACTACCTGGCCAATCGCGACGCCCAGTGGATGGGCCGCATCTACAACTTCCTCGGCCTCAGCGTGGGCGTGAACCTGCCGCAGATGCAGCGTGAGGAAAAGCAGGCGGCCTACCGTGCCGACATCACGTACGGCACCAACAACGAATACGGCTTCGACTACCTGCGCGACAACATGGTCTACGAAGCGGTGGACCGCGTGCAGCGCGGCCTTCACTTCGCCATCGTCGACGAGGTGGACTCGATCCTGATCGACGAAGCCCGCACGCCGCTCATCATCAGCGGCCAGGCCGAGGACCAGACCGCGCTCTACGTGGCGATCAACCAGCTCGTGCCGCGCCTCACGCGCCAGGAGGGCGAGGCCGATCCGCGCACGGGCGAGGGCGTCATCAAGCCCGGCGACTTCACGCTCGACGAGAAGGCGCGCAACATCCACCTCACCGAGCAAGGCCACGAACACGCCGAGCAGCTGCTGGCCAAGGCCGGCCTGCTGCCAGAGGGGGCCTCGCTCTACGACCCGGCCAACATCACGCTGCTGCACCATCTGGTGACGTCGCTGAAGGCCCACCACCTGTATTTCCGCGACCAGCACTACGTCAACCAGGGTGGTGAGATCGTCATCGTGGACGAATTCACCGGCCGTCTGATGGCCGGCCGCCGCTGGAGCGATGGCCTGCACCAGGCGGTGGAGGCCAAGGAGGGCGTGGGCATCCAGCCCGAGAACCAGACGCTGGCCTCGATCACCTTCCAGAACTACTTCCGCCTCTACGGCAAGCTCTCGGGCATGACCGGAACGGCCGACACCGAGGCCTACGAGTTCCAGGAAATCTATGGCCTGGAGACGGTGGTGATCCCGCCGAACCGCCCGAGCAAGCGCCAGGACCAGCTCGATCGCGTCTACAAGACCACCCAGGAGAAGTACGACGCCGCGATCGCCGACATCCAGGAGTGCCACGAACGCGGCCAGCCGGTGCTGGTGGGCACGTCCTCGATCGAGAACTCGGAAATCATCGCGCGGCTGCTGGAGGCGAAGAAGCTGCCGCACCAGGTGCTCAACGCCAAGCAGCATGCGCGCGAGGCCGAAATCATCGTGCAGGCCGGTCGTCCGGGCGCCATCACCATCGCCACCAACATGGCCGGCCGTGGCACCGACATCGTACTCGGCGGCAACCTCGAGAAGATGGTCGACGCCGTGATGGCCGACGCGGCACTGGACGATGCCACCAAGGCCGCACGCACCGATGCTCTGCGCGGGCAATGGCAGGCCGACCACGAAAAGGTGGTGGGCCTGGGCGGCCTGCGCATCATCGCGACCGAGCGCCACGAGAGCCGTCGCATCGACAACCAGTTGCGTGGCCGCTCGGGCCGTCAAGGCGATCCCGGTTCCTCGCGCTTCTACCTGAGCCTGGACGACCCGCTGATGCGCATCTTCGCGGGCGACCGCGTGCGGGCCATCATGGACCGCTTGAAGATGCCCGAGGGCGAGGCCATCGAGGCCGGCATCGTCACCCGCAGTATCGAGAGCGCGCAACGCAAGGTCGAGGCGCGCAACTTCGACATCCGCAAGCAACTGCTGGAGTACGACGACGTCGCCAACGACCAGCGCAAGGTGATCTACCAGCAGCGCAACGACATCCTCGATGCCAAGAACCTGCGCGCGCAGATCGATTCGCTGCGCGATGGCGCGATGACCGATCTCGTGCACCAGTTCGTGCCGGAAGGCAGCGTGGAAGAGCAGTGGGACCTGCCGGCGCTGGAGAAGGCGCTGCGTGAAGAATGGGGCGTCGATGCACCCGTGACGTCCTGGGTGAGCGAAGCCGAATCGATCGATGTGACGGACATCGTCGAGCGCGTGCTGGCGGCAGCCAAGGCGGCCTTCGAGGCCAAGGTGGCCCAGGTGGGCGAAGAGAACTTCACCGCTTTCGAGCGCGTCGTCCTGCTGCAGACCATCGACTCCCAATGGCGCGAGCACCTTGCCGCGCTCGATTACCTGCGCCAGGGCATTCACCTGCGCGGCTACGCCCAGAAGCAACCGAAGCAGGAGTACAAGCGCGAAGCGTTCCTGTTGTTCGGTCAGCTGCTCGATGCGGTGAAGAATGACGTGACGCGCATCCTCATGAATGTGCGCGTGCAGTCCGCTGAACAGATCTCGCAGGCGGCCGAGCAGATGGAGGAGCGTGCCGAGGCCATCAGCAACGTCACCTACACGGCACCCACCGAGACCGGCGAGGTCGAGACCATCGCCGGAGCGGCGGGCAACGCCCCCCGCGCCAGCGATGTGCCTCGGGTGGGGCGCAACGACCCCTGCCCGTGCGGCAGCGGCAAGAAGTACAAGCACTGCCACGGCAAGCTCGACTGATCCCGCGGCGCCAGGCGGCGCCGCACCCCCGGAGTAACCCATGCCCGTCCAGCTTCCCATCCCGGTCGAGTCCGATTTGCTGCCCATCGCGGGCGTGCGCATCGGTGTGGCCGAGGCCGGTATCCGCAAGGCCAATCGCAAGGACCTCACGGTCTTTCTGCTCGACGAGGGCTGTGCGGTGGGGGCGGTGTTCACGCGCAACCGGTACGCGGCGGCGCCCGTGCAGGTGTGCCGCGAACACCTGGGCAGCGGCCAGGGCATCCGCGCAATGGTGATCAACACCGGCAATGCCAACGCCGGTACCGGAGAAAGCGGCTTGGCGAATGCACGCCAGACATGTTCGGCGCTGGCGCGCTCGCTGAACCTGCATCACGAGCAGGTGCTGCCGTTCTCCACCGGTGTGATCATGGAGCCGCTGCCGATGGACCGGCTGCTCGGCGGCCTGCCCGCTGCCCTCACGCACGCGGCGCAACCGCAGCACGACAGCGGTGCCCACTGGCTGGCCGCGGCCCAGGGCATCATGACCACCGACACCGTGCCCAAGGCCGCGAGCGTGCGCTTCACGCTCGGCGGTCGCGAGGTGCGGGCCACCGGCATCGCCAAGGGCGCCGGCATGATCCGCCCCAACATGGCCACCATGCTCGGCTACCTGGCCACCGACGCGGCCGTGGCGCCCGCCGTGATGAACGAGCTGGCGCGGCGCCTGGCCGACGTCTCGTTCAACCGTGTCACGGTCGACGGCGACACCAGCACCAACGACTCGTTTGTGGTGGTCGCCACCGGCCGCGCCGGCCACACAACGATCGACGACCTGGCGAGCGCCGAAGGCCAGGCCCTGCTGGCCGCGCTCACGCCGCTGGCACAACGCCTGGCCCACGCCATCGTGCGCGACGGCGAGGGCGCCACCAAGTTCATCGCCATCCGCGTCGAGGGCGGGCGCAACGCCGACGAATGCCTCAAGGCGGCGTATGCGGTGGCGCACTCGCCCTTGGTCAAGACGGCCTTCTTTGCGAGCGACCCGAACCTGGGCCGCATCCTGGCCGCCGTGGGCTATGCGGGTATCGACGATCTCGATATCCGCGGCATCGACCTCTGGCTGGGCGATGTGCATGTGGTCACGCAGGGTGGCCGCCACCCGCAGTACCGCGAGGAAGACGGCCAGCGCGTGATGAAGCCGGCCGAGATCACGGTGCGTATCGGCCTGGGCCGCGGCGACGCGAGTGAGACGGTGTGGACCTGTGATTTCAGCCACGAGTACGTCACCATCAACGCCGACTACCGCTCATGAACCCGTCGTTCGAGCACCTGCTGCAGCGCGCCGAGGCGCTGATCGATCGCATCGAAGCGGTGTTGCCGCAACCACTGGGCGAACCCGACTGGACCGCCTCGATCGCGTTTCGCTACCGCAAGCGCAGCAGCGGGCATGGTGTGCTCGAGCCGGTGCGCCACGTGGCCGCCATCGCGCTCGACGACCTGAAGGAAGTCGACGCGCAGAAGGAGCGCATCCAGCGCAACACCGAGCATTTCGTGCAGGGCCTGCCCGCCAATAATGTGCTGCTCACGGGCGCGCGCGGCACCGGCAAATCTTCGCTGGTGAAGGCTTGCCTGAACGCCTATGCGGCACAAGGCCTGCGCCTGATCGAGGTCGACAAGGGCGACCTCGTGGACCTGCCCGACATCGTCGATGTGGTGGCCGGTCGCACCGAGAAGTTCATCGTCTACTGCGATGACCTGAGCTTCGAGGACGGCGAGCCCGGCTACAAGGCGCTCAAGTCCATCCTCGATGGCTCGGTGTCCGCATCGAGCGCCAATGTGCTGGTCTACGCCACCAGCAACCGGCGTCACCTGTTGCCCGAGTACATGAAGGAAAACCTCAGCTACACGCACACCGCGGACGGCGAGGTGCACCCGGGCGAGGTGGTCGAAGAGAAGATTTCGCTCTCCGAGCGCTTCGGTCTCTGGATCAGCTTCTACCCCTTCAGCCAGGACGAGTACCTCGCCATCGTGGCGCAGTGGCTGACGTCGTTCGGCGTGCCGCCCGAGGCCATCGAGGCGGCCCGGCCGCAGGCCCTGGTGTGGGCGCTCGAGCGCGGATCGCGCAGCGGCCGCGTGGCCTACCAGTTCGCACGCGACCACGCGGGTTCGCACGGCCAGCCGGCATGAGTGCTGACGTGCTGGTCGTAGACGGCGCTCGCGCGGCGGGCCACGCCGCACGGCCTGTCACCGAAGTCGCGGTCGGCGTGCTCATCGACGCACAAGGCCGTTTCCTGCTGACCTCCCGGCCCGAGGGCAAGGTGTACGCGGGCTATTGGGAGTTCCCGGGCGGCAAGCTTGAGGCCGGCGAATCGGTGGAGCAGGCGCTGCGTCGCGAACTCATCGAGGAGATCGGGGTTCGCATCGGCACCGCACACGCCTGGAAGTCCCAGTTGGTGGACTATCCCCACGCGCTGGTGCGCCTGAACTTCTGCAAGGTGTTTGACTGGAGCGGAGAACTGCAGATGCACGAAGGCCAGCAGTTCCGCTGGGAGCGCCTGCCCGTGCAATGCGCGCCGGTGCTGCCGGGCACCGTGCCGGTGCTGCGCTGGCTGGAGGAAGAGGCGTCCTCGGCCTGAGGCCTTGCCTCAGCTTTTCTCGAAATCCGGATCGCTCTGGTTTTCCTGCTCGGGCACGGCGTATTCCTCGCTGGCCCAGGCACCCAGGTCCTGCTGCTTGCAGCGCTCGCTGCAGAACGGCCGCCAGCGGTTGCTGGGGGCATACACGCTGTCGCCACCGCAGGCGGGGCAGCGCACCACACGTTCCTGGCTCGCGGGTGTCGTCACGTCACGCGCACAGGGTGAGTTCGAAGCTGCCGTCCTCGCCGGCCGGATGCAGGCGCTGGTCGGCGCCCATGCGCATCAGGCGCACCGAGAACATCAGGCGGTTGCCGCTGATCTCGGGGATCAGGCCGGGCCCGGGATCGATGCGCAAACGCAGCAACTGGAAGCTGCGCCCTTGCGGCAGGTTCTGCTGGAACTGCCCGGCCACCGCCACCACTTTCTGCGGGGTGCCGGTGTCACGCATCATCTTGAGCAGCAGCACTACGGCCTCGGCCAGGGGTGCCAGCGATCGTGACCAGGCCGCCAGCTCCGCCTGCCGCTGGCCAACCGGCAGGTGCTGCCAGTGGAAATAGGCCGGCAGATCGAATTCACAGGTGCCGCCCGGGATGCCGATTCGGCTGCGGATGGCCATGAGCCAGTCGTTTTCCGTGAGCGCGTGGCCAGGTTTGCCCGCTGTGTCCGCGATTTGCGCGAAGCAGCCTTCGAGCTGGGCAATCACCGCATTGAGTGCATCCTCGGAGATGGCCGGGTTGCCTCGGTAGCCGATGAGCGTCTGCTTGTGACGATCGAGGTCCTTGAGCACATCGGACTTCATGTCCGCCCGCGCGGCGACGTCCATGATCTCGAACAGCGTCTGGATCGCATAGTGGTGGTCGAGCGCGTGCTCGCGCGGCACCAGCAGGGCCAGACGCTTGAAGAGTTGCTCAAGCCGCAGGTAGGTGCGGATGCGTTCGTTGAAAGGATATTCGTAGAGGATCACGGGCGCTGGGGCCGGCGGCGCCCAGGGCCTCCGGCGGGTCGATCATAGCCCGAAGCGTGTCGACAACCGGTCGATGTCGGCGTGCAGGCGGTCCAGATCGTCCTCGTCGTTGAAAAGAACGGTGTCGGCCGCGCTCAAGCGACGGGCCCGCGAGGCCTGCTGGGCCATGACGGCGTGAATGGTTGCGTCGTCCCAGCCGCTGCGTGCGCGCACGCGGCGCACCTGCGTGGCTTCGCTGCAGTCGACCACCAGCACCCGGTCAAGCTGCACGCGCCAGCGCGGCGACTCCACCAGCAGCGGCACGTCGAACACGATGCAGGGCGCGCGGCTCTCGCGCACGCGCGCGGCGATGCCCTCGGCCACGATGGGATGCACGATCGCTTCCAGGCGCTGGCGCGCGCCCGTGTCCTGGAAGACCCGTTCGCGCATGGCGGCGCGGTCGAGTGCGCCGTGGCTGTCGATGAAACCATCGCCGAAGGCGCTGCGGATCGCATCGATCGCCGTGCCGCCGGCCGCGGTGCTCTGGCGCGAAATGGCGTCGGCGTCGATCAGTTCGGCACCCAGCGCCTGCAGGCGTGCGCCAACCGTGCTCTTGCCGCTGCCGATGCCGCCCGTGAGGCCGATCCGCCAGGCCGGTCGACCCATCACAAACCGACGGCGGCGAGGATGGCGCCCGGGCCGAAGACCATGGCGGTCAGGCCGCCCAGCGCCAGGAAGGGGCCGAAAGGCACGTAACCGCCCTCTCGCAAGCGCCCCACCAACTTGATGCCGATGCCCACGACTGCACCGATCACCGAGGCCATCAGGATGATCGGCACGAGCGCTTGCCAGCCGAACCAGGCGCCAAAGGCGGCGAAAAGCTTGAAATCGCCATAGCCCATGCCCTCTTTGCCAGTGAGCAGCTTGAACGCCCAGTAGATCAGCCAGAGCGACAGGTAGCCTGCCACCGCGCCCCACAGGGCGTTGGTCAGCGGCAGTGCCAGAACGCCGGCGGCCGACGCCACCAGCCCGGCCCAGAGCAGCGGCAGCGTGATGTCGTCGGGCAGCAAGGTGGTGTCCCAATCGATGCAGGCCAGTGCCAGCACCGCGGCCGCAAAGCCGCACCAGGCCAGGCCGGTGGCGTTCAGGCCCCAGCGCCAACCCGCCCAGGCAAACAGGGCGCCGGTCGCCAGCTCCACCGCGGGGTAGCGCAGGCCGATGCCTTTGCCGCACTGGCTGCAGCGCCCGCGCAGCGCGAGGTAGCTCACGACCGGGATGTTCTCGTACCAGCGGATGACGTGCCCGCAGTGCGGGCAGGCCGAACGCGGCACGAGCAGGTTGTAGCGGGCCGGCTCCACCGCGGCGGCCTCCTGGCCCTGCAGCTCGGCGCACTCGCGCGCCCATTGGCGCTCCATCATCTTCGGCAGGCGGTGGATGACCACGTTGAGGAAGCTGCCCACCAGCAGCCCGAGCAGGCCCAGCAGCGCCGCTGCCGGCGCTCCGGTGGCGATCTCGGCCATCAGACCACCTGGCCGAGCTTGAAGATCGGCAGGTACATCGACACCACGATGCCACCGATGACCGTGCCCAACACCACGATGATGATGGGCTCCATGAGGCTCGAGATGCCGGCGACCATGTCGTCGACCTCGGCCTCGTAGAAGTCGGCGGCCTTGCCCAGCATGTGGTCGATCGAGCCGGACTCCTCTCCAATGGCGCACATCTGCAGCACCATCGAGGGGAAGATGTTGGCGTTGGTCATGGCAGCGGTGAGGCTGGTGCCTGTCGAGACCTCCTGCTGGATCTTCTCGGTGGCGATGGCGTACACGGAGTTGCCCGAGGCGCCCCCCACGGAATCCAGCGCTTCCACCAGCGGCACGCCGGCGCCGAACATCGTGGCCAGCGTGCGCGTCCAGCGCGCCACCACCGACTTCTCGATCAATTCGCCGAAGATAGGCAGCTTGAGCAGCACGCGGTCCATGAAGCGTTGCACCTTCTCGTTGCGCTTCCAGGCCTGCATGAAGAAATAGATACCGCCGCCCAGGCCACCGAAAATCAGCCACCACCATTCGACGAAGAATTCGCTCATCGCGATCACGAACAGCGTGGGCGCCGGCAGGTCGGCACCGAAGGACGTGAAGACTTCCTTGAAGGAGGGGATCACGAAGATCATGATCACGGCCACCACCACGAAGGCCACGATGATCACCGCGGTCGGGTACATCAGGGCCGACTTGATCTTGGACTTCAGCGCCTCGGTCTTCTCCATGTAGGTGGCGAGGCGGTCGAGCAGGTCCTCCAGGATACCGGCGGCTTCACCGGCTTCCACGAGGTTGCAGTAGAGGCTGTCGAAATACAGCGGGAACTTGCGGAAGGCGGCGCTGAGCGACGTACCCGTCTCCACGTCGGAGCGGATGTCGTTGAGCAGGCGTGTCACATTGGGGTTGGGGTTGCCGCGTCCCACGATGTCGAAGGCCTGCAGCAGGGGCACACCGGCCTTCATCATGGTCGCGAACTGGCGCGTGAAGATCGCAATGTCTTTCGGCTTGATGCGTTTGCCCGAGGACGTGCGGCGCTTCTTGATCTTGACCGGCACGATGCCCTGGCGGC
>VFQM010001230.1_pt1 | contig 23305 bp, 21 predicted proteins | sample 3512391 | NCBI WGS metagenome assembly VFQM01 (sample SAMN10412369, study PRJNA504923) | tailings metagenome | isolation source: Replicate 1 from Balatoc abandoned mine | place: Philippines | reverse complement strand
ATGGTGCGGGCCAGAGGCATGCCGTTGCGATCAACAATATCGCCGCGCGCCGGGATGCCAGCATGCAAACCGCCCACACCACGCGACGGACCATCGAACAGCCCGACAAACATCAGCCGAGCCGCGATCAGCAGCATGATCGCCCCGAACATCAACATCAGGATCATCAGGCGCTGTTGCGCGGTGACCAGATGTTTCTGCCGGATCCCTGCTGTGCGCACGCGAACCGGGCGGATGACGATGCTGTTCATTGCGCCGCCGGACCCTCTGCATCGCCCGCCACAGCTTTATCGCGGGGTCGCAAACTATCGGTCGCCAACAATTTGTCTTCGATCAGCGCCAGTTTGGCTTGATGTCGTTTCGCGACGGCGACCGGACTTGCGTCATTGGCCTTGGCGGGCTCCACGGCGACGCTGACCGCCGCATTGGACAGGTCAACCGGTGACACCATTGCCATCAATACCGGCGCAACGTCGTTTGCGCCCCGCGCGCGCGGCAACCCGTCGAGCGACGCCAGCTGGCGCTCTCCCGCCAGATATTGTTCGGCAACCGGCGCGGCATAGCCAAAATTGTCGGCGTTCCAGCGCTCCAGCTGGCGCATTGAAGCGCGCACCGCATATTCGTTTTCAAGATAGCGGATCGCGTCACGCGAATTGGCAATGTCGCGGTTCACCTTTGCCAGTTCGCTGCGTGTTGCTGCGACATTCACCGACAAGAGGTAAAGCACCATGGCAAAGATCAGCACGATCAAAACAAGGCCAATGCCTTGCAATTTGCGGGCAGCCATCAGCATGAGGATGTCTCCTTGGCATGATTGGTCAGAGTCCAGGCGTGCGCGGAAGTGCGAACCGCCGAACGCAGCGTCGCCGAACGGGCACGCGGATTGCGGGCAAGTTCGGTTGCGCCGGGCCGCACTTTGCGCGCGGGCATGGTGAAAGTGGCGGCGCGGCGAGCGGTTGTAGTTTGCGGCAAGTGCCGCGACCCCTGCCCCACGCCGCCCGAGCGCTCTTTCAGAAACTGTTTCACAATACGGTCTTCGGTGCTGTGGAAGCTCACCACCGCCAGCCGTCCGCCGGGGCGAAGCAGCCGTTCGGCGGCATCAAGGCCAGCGACGAGCTCGTCGAGCTCGCCGTTGATATGGATGCGGATTGCCTGAAAACTGCGCGTCGCCGGATCCTTTGGCGCGCCGGGCGGGTGGCGTAGGGCGCTGCGAACAACCTGCGCCAGCTCAGCGGTGCGGCTGAGCGGACGCGCCGCAACTATGGCGCGGGCAACGCGGCGCGATTGGCGTTCGTCACCATAGTGGAACAGCACATCCGCTATTTCGGCCTCATCGGCGCGGTTAAGCCACTCGGCCGCACTTTCACCCGCCCGGCTCATCCGCATGTCGAGCGGACCGTCGTGCTGAAACGAAAAGCCGCGATCGGCTTGGTCGAGCTGCATGGACGAGACGCCGATATCGAACACAATACCATCGGCCGCATCCAACCCGTGCGCTGCGGCCAACTTGTCTACTTCGGCAAAGCGGCCCGCCATCAACGTCAGTCGCCCCGCACTTTCGGTCGCCAGCTTCTGCCCGGCGGCCAGAGCGTCGGGATCACGGTCGCAGGCATAGACAACGGCACCGGCCGCCAGCATGGCGCGCGTATAACCACCTGCGCCAAAGGTCGCGTCGACATGACGCTCGCCGGGGGCAATAGCGAGCGCGGCAATCACTTCATCGCACAGGACCGGGATGTGCGGCGCGGCGGGCATCAGCGACCCGCGCTTTCCGCGAGGATTTCGGCCGCGATTTCGCGCAAGTCCGGATCGGCCTCGGCGCAATCGACAAGTTTGGCCACCGACCAGATTTCAAAGCGCTTGCCTGCACCGACAAATGCCGTTGGCCCAGCTACGCCGCAGCGGCGCTTGTGCGTGGCCGAGGGGCTGAAACGGCCACTGCCATCGAGCACATAGGATTCAATCCAGCTGAACCGCTTTTTGAATTCGGCATCCTCGTCAAACGGAACGCGCAAGTCGCGTGCCTCGGCCCGCTGGATTTCAATTTCGCCGACCAGCCGATCATACTGATCCTGCCCGAACGCGTTCAGGCAGGGCAATTTGTCATGGTAACCGACCCATAAGATGCGGTCCTTGCGCTCACCAATTTCGGGCACGCTGTTGCGCATAGCGGCAGGCACAGCGACGCGGCCTTTTCCGTCGATCACGGCAAAGCTGGTCCCCGAGTAAAGTCCCGGTGTCACCAAGGCCACGTCCGCCCCCCCGATCCGTCCAGCGCAACGGGCAAAACTTCCCCCAGCGCAGAATCGTGCACGTTCCGCGGCGACTCACTGGGATGGAGAATGCCCCTCTCCGAACACCTGCCTATCAGTTGCAGATTGGGGAGAAAAGGGGAAAATTGGGTAAAATTGGGGCTACAAGCCCATTTTATCCACATTTTGTCGCTTTGGGCCAGTCAATTTCGGTCCAAAGGCATGAAACGCCGATTTGGCGTGGCTTGAACGAACGCATTATCAAGGAAATAGGCACGCCTCAGGTGGCGATGCGGACTTATTGCCAGGTGGGGCGCAATCCCCAACGGACGGCGCCCCGGGGCTGGTTCAATTGATCCGCTACCCATTCAATATTGTCGGATCGGCGCAGATGCGCCGCCCAAAGTGGCTCGGGTCGCCATAAAGGATCGAACAAAATGTCGGCATCGGCCAACACAACCGCGGTGCCGAGGCCGATGCGGCAAAACGCCATGCTGTACTTTTGATCTGGCAGGCGGCCTGCCCCGCGGCAGTTCTGCGGCAGCACTGGGAAATGCCCGGACGAGTGCAATTCGATCTGCCTGCCAAGATTTTTCACCGCGGCACCACCCGCACCTGCGCCGTCAGGGGCGGGGGCATCCAGCCGCAAACCCCAATGGTCCAGCAATGGTGTCAACAGGCTGGTAACCGGCGGATTGCGTGCATCCCCAAATGGATGCGGCGGCGGCCAACCCGACAAGGCGTCTGCCAGAATGACGGCCCGGCCCCCGGCGCGCACGAACCGGTCGACCTCGACAAGCGCCTCGGGCGGCAGCGCATACGGATGCGCCAACAGCAAACGGTCGTCCGCGTTCAGCGAGCCCGCCACCAGAGTATCGGCGAGAACCAATGGTCGTGAGACCCTTTTGCGCAATGTGACCAACGCGGCGGAATCGACAAAGGCACCTTCCTGAAGTTCACCGCCGGTCCAACTCCGCAGCGGCAATCCTGAGAGCATGATGGTCTTGCCGGGCTGCTTCGTCCATCGATCGGTATAGGTAGCGCCCAAGAAGACATGTGCGCCCAACCACCAGATTGCTGCCAACAGCACCATGATCGCCGCGCGCAGCCCAGCAGGACGACGCGCCAAAGCCCGCCAAAGTAACCACAGCGATGTCAGCCAGATCAGGCTTGCCAGGGCAAGCACCGCCAGCTGCGGCCATTGCGTCATGGGCATACCGCCCAACACCAGCCAGGCTAGGGCAATCAGGGCTGCAGTCGGTTGCAGCACCGTCGCAAAAGCGCCGACTTGACGAATTCGGCTCGGCAGGATCAGGGGCACTGCGGCCAGCGGCAAAGTTGGTACCAACAGGGCCGCATCGAGCCGCCCGAGCGCCGCGCCGCCGCCCAGCCAATAGCCGAGCCCAACCGCCAGCAAAGCATAAAGAATGATACCGATCAGCCGCCAAGCCCGTACGGCGGGGGCGGTAACCTTCACCGCTGCGGCGGACGAGCCGGGGTGAGCGCGGGATCCGGCGCGAGATCGGGAACGGTTGTCCCGGCAGCGGGCGGCGGGGCAGCCTTGGGTTCCTCAGGCGCTTCGGTATCGGGCTGCACGCCCAGCTCGACGAGCGGCTGATCAGCCTTTACCTCTTCCTTTACAGCCGGATCGGATACGGCCGCTTTCTCGGAGGTGCGGTCAGCAGTGCGATTGCCAATGATCTCAGCGAGCCCGACCAACAGCAGCACTGCTACCACTCCGCCGACTCCCACCTGCAACCGGCGGACAGTGTCCCCCGCCCGGGGCGGCTGGATTTGGGGGGGCGCCGTCATGCAGCGTTCAACCCCTTCGCGGCTAGCCAGTCATTGTTGTAGAGTGTCGAGAGGTAGCGAAATCCTGTATCGCACAAAATGGTCGCAATACGCTTCCCAGGACCCAAATCGCGCGCAAGCGCCATAGCCCCGGCCACATTGATGCCCGATGACAGGCCGAGACATAGCCCCTCTTCGGCCAGCAACCGGCGCACGACAGCCAGCCCGTCGGCATCGGAAATACGGTATTGCGTATCGATGGGAGCGCCATCCAAATTGGCAGTGATCCGGTTCTGGCCGATGCCTTCAGCGACGCTGCTGCCCTCCGCGCGCAGTTCACCGCAGCGGTAATAGTTATAGAGGCCCGCCCCATGCGGATCGGTTAGCGCAATGACGACGTTGGGATTGCGCGCTTTGAGCCCCATGCCGACGCCTGCCAGTGTGCCGCCAGTGCCAACCGCGCAAGTGAAACCATCAACCTGCCCGTCCATTTGCTGCCAGATTTCCTCGGCAGTGCCGACGACATGGGCCTTGCGGTTAGCGATATTGTCGAACTGGTTGGCCCAGACGGCATTTTCTGTTTCCTCGGCGATCCGGCGCGAGGTGTGGACGAAATGGCCGGGATTGGCGAAGGGTGCAGGCGGCACAAGCACAAGTTCGGCCCCCAACGCGCGCAGCGTGTCCATCTTTTCGCGGCTTTGCGTGTCAGGCATCACGATAATCGTCTTGTACCCGAGCGCATTGGCTACCAGCGCAAGGCCGATACCTGTGTTGCCGGCCGTTCCTTCGACGATGGTGCCGCCCGGCTTGAGCGCGCCGCGCTCTTCGGCGTCGCGGACAATATACAGCGCGGCGCGATCTTTGATCGACGCGCCGGGGTTGGTAAATTCGCATTTGGCCCAGATTTCGCAGCCCGTTTCCCGGCTTGGTCCGTCAAGGAGCACGAGCGGCGTGTTACCGATCAGATCAAGCGCATTGCGGCTTATCAACATGCCCCCTGTGTAGGCAGTGACGGCCCTGCCCGCAAGTCCGCCCCTCAGCGAAGACCTGTTGCATTAGAGACTGTATATCATTACGGGGCTGCCATTCCGTTCATTCCCAAACAGGATTTTCGATGATGAAGTCGCTTGCCTCGCTCCCCTTGCTCACCCTTGGCCTTATCGCGGCGCCCGCGGCCGCAGCCCAGTCCAGCGCGCGCAGCGACGGCGATGATTTCCATACCGATCCCGAAATCATCATCACCGCGCCTTATGTCCGGAGCCTCGACATTTTGGGAAATGTCTCGGTCGTCGAAGGCGACGAGCTGGCGCGCGATTTGCGCGGGCAAATCGGCGATTCGCTGACGCGTCAGGCCGGGGTATCGGCTACCAGTTTCACGCCCGGGGCATCGCGCCCGGTGCTGCGCGGATTCCAGGGGGAGCGTGTGCGCGTCTTGACCGATGGCATTGGTGCTATCGACGTATCGAATACGTCGGCCGACCATGCTGTCACCATTGACCCCTTGACCGTAGAGCGCGTCGAAATCTTGCGCGGGCCCGCAGTGTTGCTGTTTGGCAGCCAGGCCATTGGCGGCGCGATCAACGTGTTTGACAGGCGTATCCCGCGTGCTGTGCCCGCCGATCATGTCCATATCGATGCAATCGCCGGTTTTGGCACAGCGGCCGATGATCGTAGTGCCGGGGCTTCGATCGACATTGCTCTGACCCCCAAACTGGTCGCACATTTCGACGGCAGCTGGCGCGAAACCGACGACCTGCGGATCGGCGGATTTACCCTGTCACCGCAACTGCGCGCCGATGTGTTGGCGCTTGCCGATGAAGAAGAAGGCGAAGGCGAGCTGGAAGAGGCCGCCGAGCTTCGTGAAACGGCTGGCCAGCGCGGACGGGTAGGCAACACGGCCAGCCGCACCTGGACGGCTGCAGGCGGCCTGGCCTTCATTGATGAGGGCGGCCAGCTGGGCATTTCGCTGAGCCATTTTGACAGCCGCTATGGCGTGCCAACGCGCCCTGGCATCGCGCATGCCCATGAAGGCGGTGAAGAAGAAGAGGGCGAAGAGCTCGTCAGCATCGGCCTTGAACAGTGGCGCGTCGATGTGCGCGGCGAGGTCGAACTGGGCGATGGTTTCTTTGAAAAACTGCGCATCCGCGGCGGCTTTGCCGATTATGAGCACACCGAATTTGAAGGCGACGAAGTTGGCACCCGGTTCACCAATCAGGGAGTTGAAGCGCGCGCCGAGCTGGCACAGGCCGATCGCGGCGGTTGGCGGGGGGCTTCGGGGTTGCAATATTTTTCGCGCGATTTCGACGCGATCGGGGCCGAGGCCTTTGTGCCGCCCAATCTGACCGAGCAGCTGGCCATATTCACGCTGCAGGAATGGACTTTGGGTGCATTGGGAATCGAGGCTGCAGCACGTTATGAAGCAACCTCGGTCGAGGCCAATACGCTGGGTATCCGGCGCAGCTTCGGCGCTTTCTCTGGCGCGCTGGGAGCAAGTTACGACCTTGGCGAGCGCTCCAAAATCACCCTGTCTGTGTCACGCGCCGAGCGCGCGCCTTCTGGGGAGGAGCTCTTCTCTGATGGGCCGCATATCGCCACGCAGGCCTTTGAAATCGGAGACCCAGACTTTGACAAGGAAAAAAGCTGGGGTGCGGAAGCATCGCTCAAGCTGCGCGGTGACCGGTTCAATTTTGCCCTGACTGGCTATTACAACTGGTTCGACGGCTTCATCTTCGCCGATGCCACCGGCGGTGAAGAAGATGATTTGCCCGTCTTCCAATATCGTCAGCAGGACGCGCGCGTGTGGGGGTTCGAGGCAGAGGGCAGCGCACGCGTTGCGCAGTTCGCGGGCTTTAACCTCAACGCCGATGTCGTCGCCGACATGACGCGCGCAAAAATCCGTGGCGGTGATTTCTTGCCCCGCATTCCCGCGTTGCGGGTGTTGAGCGGGCTCGAACTGCAGGGTGAACAACTCGACTTGCGCGGTGAAGTCGAATGGACCGACGATCAGAACCGGGTTGCGGCGTTTGAAAATGCGACCGAAGGGTTCATGCTAGTCAATGCGTCTATTGCCTGGCGCCCGCTGGCGAAGCGCGACAATCTGACGCTGGCGGTGTCGGCCAACAATATCTTTGACGTGAACGCCCGGCGGCACGCCAGCTTCACAAAGGATTTTGTGCCGCTATCTGGCCGCGATATCCGCGTATCGGCGCGGGTCAGCTTCTAGAAACAAAATGGCAGGCGATCAGGGCAGTTTCCCGATCGCCTGCCAATAAATAGCGGTGGCAGCGGTATAAGCCCCAACATGTTCCCACGCCTGCTGCGGCACTTTGTCCAAATCCACTTTGGCATTCAAAAAACCGGTGATGATGGCTTCAATCTGGGCCTCGCTGATATCTTCTTCCAGCGTCGGGTTGGTGCGGCCCGGGCCGAAATCGAGCGCCTTGTCGATTACCGTGTTGGCCAGACCCGCCTTGGCGAGCTCGGCGATTAGCCAGCCGCGCGATATTTCGGACAGGACGATGTCGAAATAGGCCAGGTTTTGTGCCTCGTTATAACCCGCTTCCTTGGCACAGGCCGCGACCTGAGCGTGCCTTCCAGCCGTTTGCGCGCAGCATCGTCGCCCTGCGTCATCGCAATGGCCAGCTCCGTCCGATATTCCGGGGTCGTGCGGTTCACGGCGCAGGATGGGTCGGCGGCGAGCAAGGGCAAGGGTGCAAACGCCACCACCGCAGCCGCCAGCAAACGATGCTTCAACTTCATTCGGACAATTCCTTTGGGCCGAAAGGTCACAGCATGGCCATCCCGCCATTAACATGCAATGTCTGGCCGGTGACATAACCAGCCTCGCGGCTGGCCAGATAGACCACCGCAGCACCAATATCGCTGCCCTCCCCCATCCGGCCCATCGGGATGCGCGCGTTGAGGGCGTCCTTTTGCGCATCGGGCAAGGCGTCGGTCATCGCCGAGGTGATAAAGCCCGGTGCCACGCAATTGACGGTGATACCGCGGCTGGCAAGTTCCTGCGCCATCGCCTTGGACATGCCCACCAATCCCGCCTTAGATGCCGCATAATTGGCCTGCCCCGGGTTGCCGGTCGCGCCAACAACGCTGGTGATCGAGATGATGCGACCATGACGCGCCTTCATCATCGGTTTGGCCGCAGCGCGCGCAAGACGAAAAGCGGCTTCCAGATTGACGCGGATAACGTCGTGCCATTCTTCATCCTTCATCCGCATCAACAGATTGTCGCGCGTGACCCCGGCGTTGTTAACGAGGATATCGAGCTGGCCACCCAGCGCGTCGACGGCGGCCGGGACGAGTGCATCGACTGCCGCGCCGTCGGAAAGATTGCACGGCAGCGCGACATGATCGCCGCCAAGGCTGTCACGAAAGGCCGCCAGCTTTTCGGTGTTGGAACCTGATACCGCAAGGCGCGCGCCCTGCCCCGCGAGTGCATGGGCGATAGCACTGCCAATCCCCCCCGAAGCGCCGGTAACCAGCGCGGTCATGCCGCTTAGGTCGAACATTTTCATTCCTTCTTACGCTCAAACGAAAAATGGCGGAAAACCGCGTAACTTCACACTGAATTGCAGGTCATCGCCGAAGATCCTGCTGCGCTAAAGATACAATGGATACCGTCAAACGCAGCGAAACTGTATCCTTTGTATCTTTGGTGAATTTGGCCGAACGCACCCCTTTCCGAGCCGTGTCTGATGTTACGTCAGGATTGCTGGTGTAGGAAAGCGGCTTTTCAAGCTGCTCATTGCTGGTCGGCGGCTTGATTGGGGCAATCACGCCGCTTTTCGCATTCAATCAGCACGCCCAGCGCCTCGGCCTCTTCATACCGGCCGTTGCTGATATAATATTCGGCCAAATCGTAGCGCGCCTCTTCATCGCCGGCGGCGACGCGGCGTTGGAGTTCGGCGACATTGGCATCATCATTGGTAAAGTTGCTGCCCGACACTTTGTCGTCGGCGCGATAGATGACGTCGTTGCATGCCGTCAGGGCGCAAAGGGCGATAACAGACAAAATCAGCAGCGGGCGCCGGGTCAGTGTGCCCTTTTCGGTGCGGCTGCGCCTCGCCACGATCACCATGCCTTGAGCAGCGTTTCGATGTCATCCATCGTAACGATGCTCCTTGTTTCAATCTCGCCCACTGCGCTGCGTTTGATCATCGGGCCCAGCACCTTGCCGCCGAATTCGACAAACTGCTCGGTGCCAGCCGCTTCCATCGCGACGACACTCTCGCGCCAACGAACGCGGCCGGTGACTTGTTCCACTAGCAAGCGTGCTATGTCCGTCGGTTCGCTGACCGGTGCAGCGGTGACATTCGCAAAGACAGGAACAACTGGCGCGCCGGGTGGATGCTTGGCCAGCGCTTCAGCCATGGCATCGGCGGCGGGCTGCATCAACGGGCAGTGGAAGGGCGCGCTGACCGGCAAAGCGATCCCGCGTTTGAAGCCATGGTCCTTGGCTGCCGCGATGGCCCGCTCAATCGCGCCGACATGACCAGAGATTACCACTTGTGTGGGATCATTGTCGTTGGCGACTGTACAAACCTCACCGGTGGCCGAAGCGTCGGCGAGCGCTTGCGCCGCATCGAGCCCGCCACCCAGCAGCGCCGCCATCGCCCCCACACCAACCGGAACGGCCGCCTGCATCGCTTGCCCGCGCAGCTTGAGCAGCCTTGCCGTGGTGGCCAGATCAAATGCACCCGCCGCGCACAGCGCACTATATTCACCCAGACTGTGACCGGCCACAAAGCCGGCCTTGCTGGCAAGCGTGACGCCACCCTCTTGTTCCAGCACACGCAGCGTCGCGATGGCGTTGGCCATGATTGCTGGCTGGGCTTTTTCGGTGAGGGTGAGTTCTTCCTCCGGCCCCTGACTCATCAAGCGGAAGAGGTGCTGCCCTAGCGCGTCGTCCACTTCCTGAAACACCGCGCGCGCGGCAGGCGAGGCATCGGCGAGCGCCTTGCCCATGCCGACACTCTGGCTACCCTGCCCCGGAAAAACAAATGCACGCATGCTTCGCGACCCCATATTTTCTGTGCCCGCCCCCTTAGCGTGCATCAGCCGCCATGCAAGCCGAAGGGCACAATCTTGTTCTGGGAATCATGGCCAATGTCGGCACGACCGAGCCAGGCGATGCCATTTTTGCTGCACCAATGCTGCGCAATATCGGCAGGCTCGATGCCGAACGGAGGGTCATTCTCGGGCACAGCGCTGACCCGGCCGAGGCGCAACCCGGCGAGGCCGCGCGGCGCCAAGGTGGTCGTGACATGGAACATCGCGCGGTCGAAGGCATAAAGGTGCTCGCTTACCTCTTCCACCAGCAGCACATGACCAGCGAGGTCGGGTTCGAGCGGCGTGCCAAGCAGCATCGACAGCGTCATCAGGTTAAAGGCGGCAACCCGCTCGCCGGGCTGGATGCTGGCATCAACCAGCGCAGGGTCGCGGGTGACCAGCCAGTCAAGAGCGCTCGTGACGGCACCCTCGCCGCCCTCGCGGCGGATGTCGGCGAGCATGGGCCCATGCGCGACATGGTCAAAGCCGTCGCGATACAGTGCGGCGAGGATATTGCCCTGATCGCTGAAACCCAAAAAAGCCTTGCCGCGCGCCACGGGCTGCATCGCGGCGACCGCATCTTCGGCAATCCGGCAGGCACCATAGCCGCCGCGCGCGAACCAGATGGCGTCGATGTCAGGCCGGTTCGCCATGGCAATCAGAGCGTCGCGGCGCAGAGCATCGGATCCGGCGAAATGACCGTGAACGGCAAAGCACTGGTCAGCGATGACCAGTTCGACCCCCGGATGCGTCAGGCGTGCAAGCGAGGTCACAGCCTCGGCATCGTCCGCGGTGATCGGGGCGGCAGGGGCGACTATTCCAATTCGCACGCCGTTCATCCCCCTTTGCTTGCCAAGCTGCACTGCCCGCCATATCGCCCGCGGCATGAGCGATGACAAATCCTATTTCTTTTGCGGCATCGGCGGATCGGGCATGTTGCCTTTGGCGCTGATCGCCAAGGCGCGTGGGGCGCAAGTGTCGGGATCGGATCGCAGCCGCGATCAGGGGCGATCGGCGGACAAGTTCGCATGGGTCGAAGCGCAAGGCATCGCCCTATTCCCGCAAGACGGCAGCGGTATCGCCGAAGGTCAGATCTTCGTCGCCTCCGCCGCGGTTGAGGATAGCGTGCCAGACGCGGCGCAGGCGAAAGCATGGGGCCTCACGCGGATGACGCGGGCTGAACTGAACGCCAGTTTCTTCAACGCCGCGACGCGCGGGATTGGCATTGGCGGGACCAGCGGCAAATCGACGGTCACGGCGATGGTGGCCTGGCTGCTGCACCGCGCAGGCTTGGCCCCGACGGTCATGAACGGCGCAGTGATGCGCAACTTCGCGAGCGATGCCGATCCGTTCACCAGTTCGTTGATTGGCGGCGCGGCCAATTATGTCAGCGAGGTCGATGAAAGCGACGGGTCAATTGCGCTTTACCGGCCCGACATTGCCGTGGTGACCAATATTAGCCTGGACCATAAGAGCCTGGAAGAACTGCACGCGCTGTTCGGCGATTTCGCTCGGCGCGCGCGCACCGCGATCGTCAATGCCGACGACCCCGAGAGCGCGGCGCTCATCACCGACAGTTATGTCACCTTCGGATTTGCCAACGAAGCGGCGGTGCGCGCCAGCAATTATGCAGCACTGGCCGACGGGTGCAGCTTCATGCTGCACGTCGACGGCGCCAGCCACGGCGTGCGGCTGAAAATGCCGGGGCGGCACAATGTCGCCAATGCGCTAGCGGCACTCGCAGTGGCACGCGCGCTGGGCTTGCCTTTGGGCGACGCGGTTGCAGCGCTGGCGGACTTCGCCGGGATCGCGCGGCGCTATGAGGTGGTCGGTCAGGCGAACGGGATCACCATAATCGACGATTTCGCGCACAATCCCGACAAGGTCGCCGCGACGCTGGCCGCCGCCGCCGAGCTGCCCGGCCGCGCGCTGATCTTCTTTCAGCCGCACGGCTATGGCCCGCTCAAGCAAATGGGCAATGAACTCGCAGCCAGTTTCGCTGCCGGCATGCGGGAAGATGATCGGCTATGGGTGTGTGACCCCGTTTATTTCGGCGGTACCGTGGACCGCAGCGTGGGGAGCGCGGCGTTTGTGGCCGATATCGGCGCGCAAGCGACCCATCTGCCAAGCCGCGAGGCGTGCGGGGCCGCCATGCTGGCCGAAGCCCGCGCAGGCGACCGCATCTTCGTGCTGGGCGCGCGCGATGACACGCTGACGGACTTTGCGCGCAACTTGCTCGAGCAGGTAGCGGCGGCATAAAAAAGGGGGCCGCCACCCGCTCGGGTAACAGCCCCCTTTATGCTCAACGCTCAGCGCACACCGATCGTATCGGCTTGCCCATCAGGATCGTTGATCGCCGTCCCGCCCGCCCGCGGCGTGCCAAGCAGGAACAACCCGGCGAGGTGCGGCGTCGCCATCGACGTGCCCGATATGCTGTTGTAGCCGCCGTTCAGCCATGTCGACAGGATGCCTACACCCGGTTCAGCAAAATCCACTGGGGGATTGCCGAAATTTGAGAAGCTGGCCCACACATCATTCCGGTCGACCGCCGAGACGGTATAGACATTGGGACCATTAGCGCGCGCGGGTGATTTGGTGCCCGCGTCGGTGCTCTCATTGCCCGCCGCCAGCGCGAACACGATACCGCCTGCTGCCGCGTTGATAACCGCCGTGTCGAGCGCCGCAGATGCGCCGCCGCCGAGGCTCATGTTGGCGACATCGCCGCGCGCACCATTCGCCGCGACATGGTCCACCGCCGCAATAATGTCGGAATAGGAACCCGATCCACGGCGGTTAAGCGCGCGAATGGCCACCACGCGCGCGCCTGGCGCGACGCCAACGACGCCTATGCTGTTGTTGATCGCAGCGATGGTCCCTGCGACGTGCGTGCCATGACCGTTCAGATCTTCAGGCGAGGTTTCCCGCGATACGAAATTGCGACTGCGCGCAACATCGACGTTAAGGTCGGGGTGATCTAGGTCGATCCCGGTGTCGATCACCCACGCCGTGCCGGTGGCACCTGCGACGCCGCCGCCAACGCGGGCGATACCCGGCGGTGTTTGCTGAGCCGGTGGGGTGCTGCCACCCCCGCCTGGCTTGGCGTTGATTTCAACAGGCAGCACCAGCGTCGCCACCTGATCCTGCTCGCAATAGGCGATGTTGGGATTGTTCGCCTGCATCCGCGCAATACCCTGTTCCGAGGCATTCATCGCGAAGCCCTGCAGCGCAGTACCATAGACATGATTGACATTGCCGGCCGCCGCATTGGCCGATCGCACCGCTTCGGCACGTTCATTGCCCCGCCCGACCGCCCCGGCGCGGAAAACGCAGATATAGCTGCCCGCGATCTTATCGCCCGCCTTCGGTTCGGCAACGGCTTGACCTGCTCCCTTCGACGGCGGCGTTGCGGCGGGTGTCTCTGCCAATTGCACAATCCAGCCATTGCCTTGGCCATTGCCGCCCGCAGTGGCATAGGCCAATCCTGCAAAGGCCACCGTCCCTAGCGCGCCTGCAATCCATTTCTTTTGCATGAAATTCTCCCCCGACTGTGGATGTTGGGAGACTATCGCGCGAAGCACGAAAGCAAAGCGTTATGTTGCGTTTTTGCGACGAAAAGTCAGTCGCATACAGCATTGGTGATGGTCCGCCGACCACTTTGTATCTGGCCGGGGCAGTTTTGACGGCCGAGGGGGCCAAGCTGCGGCACAGACTCTGCTTGATTCCGCGGCCAACCTCTGTATAGGCGCGCAGCTCGGGGCGCAGCCTTAGCTGGCGCCCCGTTTGCTTTGCACCAATTTCGCAAAGCTTTGACGACAGCCGGAGGGGGACTGCGATTGGCGCAGAACCAGCGATCGGCCAAATATAAGGAAGCGCGACCATGCCGTTTTACGAGCATGTCTTTATCGCGCGTCAGGATCTGTCGCAGACACAGGTCGACGCGCTGGCGGAAACCGCCACCAAAGTGGTCACCGACGATTTCGGTGGCAAGGTCCACAAGACCGAAACCTGGGGCCTGAAGCAGCTGGCCTATAAGATGGAAAAGAACCGCAAGGGCCATTACGCGATGCTCGCGATTGAAGCCCCCGGTGCTGCCGTCGCCGAACTCGAGCGTCAGGCCGCCATCAGCGAAGATATCATCCGCTGGCTCACCATCCGCGTCGACGAACTGGAAGCCGGTCCGTCGGTGATGATGCGCAAGGGCAGCGATCGTGGTGGGCGCGGCCGTGGCCGTGACCGCGACGGCGAAGAATAAGGAACAGACCCCATGGCACGACCATTTTTCCGCCGCCGCAAAACCTGCCCCTTCAGCGCGAAGGATGCACCGGCAATTGACTACAAGGATGTCCGCCTGCTCCAGGGTTACCTGTCGGAGCGCGGCAAGATCGTCCCGTCGCGGATCACCGCGGTGTCCACCAAGAAGCAGCGCGAGCTGGCCCGTGCGATCAAGCGCGCGCGCCACATCGGCCTGCTCCCCTATGTCGTTCAGTAAGGAGTAGAGGCGATGGAAGTCATTCTGCTCGAACGCGTCGAGAAGCTCGGTGGTATTGGCGATGTTGTGACCGTGAAGAACGGTTTTGCACGCAATTACCTGCTCCCCAACAACAAGGCGCTGCGCGCGAACGAGCGCAACCGCGCGCTGTTCGAAACCAACCGCGCCAAGATCGAAGCCGACAATGCCGAACGCCGCACCGCGGCGCAGGCGCGGGCTGGTGACGTCGAGGGCAAGGAAGTCGTGCTGATCCGTCAGGCGTCGAACACCGGCCAGCTTTATGGTTCGGTCTCGGTGCGCGACATCGTCGATGCGCTGGCCGCCGATGGCGTGACCGGTGTTACCAAGGCGATGGTCGAACTCGACAAACCGATCAAGGCGCTGGGCATGTCGGACGTGCGCGTGCGCCTGCACCCCGAGGTGGTGGTGACGGTGACCGTCAACGTCGCGCGCTCACCCGAGGAAGCCGACCTGCAGAAGCAGGGCATCGACGTCATCCAGGCGATGTTTGAGGAAGACCAGGCGGAAGCTGCGGCGAACGCGCTGGAACCCGACAGCGAGGACGAGGTTGCGGACGAAGCGTCTGTTTCTCCAGAAGCGGACGAGACAGCGGCCTGAGCCTGCTGCCATACCGAACAAAATCAGGCCCCGGATTGTGATGATCCGGGGCCTTTTTCTTGCGCTTAAATCCGCACAGCCCCCTCAATCACCGTGACGCACTGTCCGCCGACATAAATGTTATCGCCTTCAAAGCGCACCCCGATAACCCCATCACGGCCGATTTCCCGGCCCTGGCTGGCCCTGTAATCCGCCCCGGCGGTCCCCGACCAGCGACGATAGGCGGCGACTGCGCCGTTGCCGCTGCCACACACCGGGTCTTCGGCGATGCCGTCGCCGGCCGCAAAGCTGCGCACGACAGCATCGCCATTGGCCGTTCGCGCAAAGATCGTCTGGCCGGTGACGCCGTGCGCACGGTCATAGGCGGCGAGGACGCCAAGGCCGGGCGTGCAGCCGCGCACCGCCGCTTCATCAGGCATTTCAATGATCACCCAGCGCGGGCCGACATTGACCACTTGCGGCGGCCCCAGTGGTTCGCAGCCAAGCGCTACAGCCAAGAGCGTAGGTTCGGGTGCGGGGTCGATTTGCGCGGGCGGCAGGCGGAAACTGAGTTCCGGGCCATTGACCCTGATTTCAACCAGACCGACCGCGCATTGTTGAACCAACTTGCCGTTCCGGGGGGTTGCCAATCCCGCCGCAATAATCGCATGCGCGCTGCCCAGTGTCGGATGACCCGCAAAGGGCAATTCGCTCTTTGGGGTAAAGATACGCAGCCGATAGTCCGCCGCTGGATCGGTTGTTGGCAGCACAAAAGTCGTTTCCGACAGGTTGGTCCAGTTGGCGAATTGCTGCATTACTGCGTCCGAAAGCCCTGCCCCGTCGAGCACGACCGCGACCGGATTGCCCTTTAACGCGGTTACCGTAAACACGTCGACTTGCATGAAGGGGCGGGTCGTCATTGGCGCTTGTCCTTGTGCTGAAAGCAGTCGCCAGCGGGAGTAGCCGACCACCATGCCAAATGACAGCTTCCGTCATCGCCTTCGTGCCTTTCGCACGATGCGATGCGACCCGCCTGATCCCGGCTTTATCGCTGATTTGGAGTTTCTGGAAAATCGCGACCTCGACCTTTCGATCCGCATTGGCGCGATGCTGGCGTTCAATGCACTGCTGATCACCATTGGCACACACCCGATTTCAGCCAGTCCGGGTGCGCCCCTTAGCATTGATGCCGCGACGGACCCGGCCAAGACCATCGCCAGCATCGTCGGTTTCCTGCCGTTTGTATTGTCGGCTATCATGTGCCTGCGCGCGCTGTTGTGGGGCGAGGAATTCGACAGCGACGGCCTGGACGGCGATGCTGACCTGCGCCACCGGCTGTTCGCTGCATTTATTCATTCGATCGACATTCAAAGCCGGATGCTGCGCTTGGCGGTCCAGGCCAGCTTTGCTGGCGGCGCGCTGACCTTGGCTGTGTGGGTGTGGATATTGGCCGGAAAGATGGGATGAAACAGAAAGGGCGGACCTAGCGGCCCGCCCTCTCATAGTCTGGCTTCTGACCGGGTGACGATCAGAATTTGAAGCGCACCACGCCGCCATAGGTGCGCGGTCCGCTGGGGTAACCCGAAACGGTTCCCGCCTGCGCCACGCCATCGAACACGGTCAGGATATGCTTGTCGTCAAACAGGTTACGCCCATAAACACCCAGTTCGATACCGTTCGACAAAGCAAGCGTCAGCGAGCCGTTCACCAGATTAACTTCGCGCTTGAAGTTGTTGGGGCCGGATGTCGGCAACCCGTTGGTGTTGATCAACGTGTTGCTTTCATGGCTGAAATCGACACGCGAAATGAGGCGGGTGCCGCTGTTCCCGAATTCATGCGTATAAGTCGCCGAGGTGGCGATGTTGAATTCGGGAATACCGCCAGGGCGGAGCCCGGTCAGATCGCCAGTCGGGCTGTCGGTGAAGCTGTCAAAGATCGGGTCAAGATAGGTCATGGCGAAGGTGAACACCAAGCCATCGGCCGGATTGATGCGCGTATCGAGCTCGAAACCGCGCACCGACTGTTCACCGGCATTGTTGAGCTGGAAGCCCGTGCCCGTGAACAGGAAGCTCTGGAAACCTTTCAGCGTCTGGTCGAACAGCGCCAGATTGACGCTTAGACCGTCCCACTGGCCCTTGAAGCCGAGTTCCCATACTTCGGCATCTTCGGGTCCGGCAAAGCGCGAACCCGTGGTCAGGTTAGGCACGCCCAGTCCGCCATCGCGGATTGGCGACGACGTCGACAGAATGGCCGAACGCCCCGGCCCCGGTACAAAGTCACCAAAGGTCGGGCGGCTATCGCGCGACAGGTTGACCGAGCTTGCCTTAAAGCCTGTGGCATAGCTGAAATAGGCGTTGATATTGTCGTTGAACTGATAGGCAACGCGCAGCGTGTAGCTCAAATCCGAATCATCGGTCCGGCCATCTTCAACCGCGTTGGGGATGTTCAGGAACGGCGGCTGGAACTGGAAGGGCGACAATCCCAACAACGGGTTGGTCGTCGGGCTAAGTGCTGCAGCGCGCAGCGCCGCCTGGTTCGCCGCCGGAAGCGCCGCGAACTGGGCCGGAGTTCGCACTGTCCCGCCCGTCGCTCCAACGATGAAGGCGTCAACGAGGTTGATGTTCGCCAGCTCGTCAAAGGCAGTGCCGCTTAGCGCAAAATCCTTCTTGTCGTCGGTGTAGTTGAAACCACCCGTAAAGACGAGGCCATCAATCGGCTCGAAATCCACGGTCCCGAAAATGGACCAGGACTGGTTATCGAGCGAATAGGATTCACGGGTCAGTGCGCCGGGCGAGAAAATGCTGTTCTGCGGCAGACCGAGCGCGGCTTCGACGCCATTGAACACCAACGGATTGCCCGCCAGCAACGAGAAGAACGGGCGTGCCGCCGCGCCGACATCCAGCTGGCTTTCCTGCGTCACCTTTTCGTCGAAATAGAAGCCGCCGAGCAGGAAGTTGATGGGGCCATCAAAGTCCGACGCCAACCGCAATTCCTGCGTAAAGGTTTTGACCCGCTGGTCGCGGATTTCGGTAACAATGTCGGCGCTGGTAAAGTCGACATCCTGATTAACAAAATTGTCGAGCTTGCGGTACGCGGTGATCGACGTCAGCGAGAGCGCGCCGAGCTCCAGATCAGCTTGGATCGAGCCGCCGTAATTGTCGACCTCGTTGACAGGCGCCCGATTAAGGAAGGTGTCATAGCTGAAGAAATCGGTGCTGAGCGCGCCGCCGACGCCGAAAATGGCCGGAGCGGTCGGACCTGCGACCTGCGTGCTGACCACGCAGCATACTTCGTCGATGCGCGAATAGTCGCCCTGCGCCCGAACCGTGAAAGTTGGGGAGAATTCGAACAGCAATTGGCCGCGCGCCGTCCAACGGTTGCGGTCGCTGATGTCGCGGTCAAGGTTGACGATGCGGCCGTAGCCGTCGCGCTTTTGGTAGCTGCCGTCGAGCGAGAAAGCGATGGTTTCGGTGATGGGCCCGGTGATATCGCCCTTAAAACGGATGTCGTTGAAATTGCCATAGCCGGCCTCGACCGAACCGCCGAACTCAAACTGCGGCTTGCGGGTGATGACCGAGATGACACCGGCCGACGCGTTTTTGCCGAACAGCGTCGACTGCGGCCCGTTCAACACTTCGATCCGCTCGACATTGGCCAGATCGTTGAGCGCCGAAGCCGAGCGCGAGCGGAACACGCCGTCGATGAACACGCCGACCGACGGTTCGATACCGAAGTTATTGTCTCCGTTGCCGAAGCCGCGGATGATGAAGGTTGACGATGAGGAATTCTGCAGCTGGCTAACGCGCAGCGACGGAGCCACCGTCTGAAGGTCCAAGATATCGCGGATCTGCGCCTGCTCGATTGTTTCACCGCTGGTCACAGAAACGGAGATCGGCGTTTCCTGAAGCGTTTGCGCACGTTTGGTGGCGGTAACGATGATAACGTCATCGCTGGCCTCCTCCGCCGCAACTTCCTCTACCGGAGCTGCTTCAGCATCCTGCGCCATGACGGTAACCGGAAACATCGCGCTACCCAAAATGGTAGCGCCGCACAAAATCGAGCGAACCTTTCGCATCATTCTCTCCATGTTTTGAACCAGAAGGGGTTGTTATGTTCTGTTGTTGTTATCGCGTGCCTCTGCGCGAAGCATCGGCGAAGGTCAACGGACCTGAGCAATAGCCATGCGTTTGAGGATGCCAAGTTGCAACCAAGCAACATTTTTGTTGCGCAGCAACAAACCGGACATGCACATCAATAGCCCATCAGGCTGAGCACTTCCTTGCGGCTGCGCTGGTCATCAAGGAAGCAGCCGAGGAGCCGACTGGTGACCATGCCGACGCCAGGCGTGCGCACGCCCCGCCCCGTCATGCACCCGTGCTGCGCGTCGATCACCACCGCGACCCCATGCGGGTGCAAATTATCCCAGATGCATTTGGCGACTTCGGCTGTCAGCCGTTCCTGGACCTGCAACCGCCGCGCATAACCGTTCAAGACGCGCGCCAGCTTGGAAATACCAACCACGCGGTCGCGCGGCATATACGCAATCGAGGCTTTGCCGGTAATCGGTGCCATATGATGTTCGCAGTGCGACTGGAACGGAATATCCTTCAGCAAGACCAGCTCATCATAGCCTCCGACCTCTTCAAAGGTGCGTGAAAGATGGTTCGCTGGATCTTCGGCATAGCCTGAGCAATACTCGCGCCAAGCTCTTGCTACGCGCTTCGGCGTATCCAGCAGGCCCTCGCGATCGGGATTGTCGCCCGACCATTCGATCAGCGTGCGGATCGCCGCCGCCACTGCGTCGGGAACAATAATCTTGCCGTCATTGTCATGGCTGTCGCAGCCCATTTCCCTGTCCTTCTTCGTCTCAAAGTCCCGCCTCTGGTTGCCGCATTGGCGATTTGGTGGCGCGGAGCAAGTCCTTAATCGGCACAAATGATCGCAGCACGATAGAGTTGACGCTGCGGCAGAGCGGGCTTCGGCGGATGGCGCAGCGTTTTCGTCGCATTGGTTGCAAATGTGCTTGACGCATCCGTCAACTGGGCGCAACTTTTCAATAGATAGAGCCTGCAAGGAGCGGGCCATTGCTGGGAGTGCCGGCGGTCCCCGACGCCGGCGGGAAAGGGAACAGGCTGCATCTGTCGGCCATGGTTGCCGTCGAGCGCTGCCACACCTTTCCGCGCGGAGCCGTGCAAAGCGGCCTGTCCTTCCAAGCGTCTCTCCCACTGAGGATTGGGCTTCGCGGCCGCGACAACAGCGGCCCGGATTTGGGAGGACGGACATGAAATTCAAAGCACTGCTGGGCACGTCGATGATGGCGCTGTGCCTGACTACCCCTGCCTTCGCGCAGGACGCGGAAGAGACCGAAACCGATGCTTTTGGCGGCGAAATCGTCGTCACGGCGCAGCGCCAATCGGAACGCCTGCAAGACGTGCCCATCGCCGTGTCAGCATTCAGCGCAGAATCGCTGGAAGCGCAGCAAATTGAAAATCCGTCAGACCTGCAACTGACCCTGCCGAATATCACTTTCACCAAAACCAACTTCACCTCGTCCAGCTTTACGATCCGCGGCATCGGCGATTTGTGCGTCGGCGTGAGCTGCGACAGCGCGACCGCCATCCATTTGAATGGCTCGCCGCTGGTCGGCACGCGTCTGTTCGAAACAGAATTTTTCGACCTCGAGCGCATTGAAGTGCTGCGCGGGCCGCAAGGCACCCTGTTCGGTCGCAACGCAACATCGGGCGTGGTCAACGTCATCACCGCCAAGCCCAAACTCGGTGACTTTGCCGGCAACGTCGAGGGCGAATATGGCAATTTCAACAGCATGAAGGCGAAAGGGATGATCAACATCCCGCTCGGCGACACGCTGGCCATTCGTGCCGCCGGCTTTTACCTGAAACGTGACGGGTATACCGAAAATCTGTTCGACGGCAGCGACATTGACGGCCGCGATATGTATGCGGTGCGCGGCTCGATCCGCTGGCAGCCGAGTGACAGCACCACGCTGGATATCCTCGGATATTATTTCCGTGAAGACAGCGACCGCATGCGTATCCAGAAGCAATATTGCCAGCGCGACCCAACCGGCGTGCTGGGCTGCCTGAACAACCGCCGCGATCCGGGTGTGACCAACGGCAACTCGACCTTCGTCGGCGTGCTGACGAGCGCAGAATTTTTCGCCATCCGCGGACTGCCGACCAGCCTGGCGCTCGGCAGCCTTTATGGGCCGGACTCGCTCGCCGGCTTTGTCAGCCCTGCGGACCCGCGCATTGTGAACACCGATTTCACGCCGGAATATTTCTCGGACGAGTTGCAGATTGAGGGCCGGTTTGAGCAGAATCTGGGCGCGATCAATGTGTCGCTGGCCGGCATTTATCAGAAAGCCCGCGTCGACAGTCGTCAGGATTACAACCTGTCGGTCCAGAGCCGTTCCTTCTTCACGCCTGCGCTCACCAATTTGCAAGCGCTGGCAACGGGCGCCGGTGGCCCGGCGCTGGCCGCCTATCTGAACCCCATCCGGGCGGCGTTGATCCCCGGCGGACCAACGGGCAATTTGTGCACCTCAGACACCGACCCCACCGGATTGGGGGCCTATGGGGGCAACAGCATTTGCGGCCCAACGGCGCAGGATTTCGACCGGTCGAACCAGAAAAGCACAAGCTGGTCGGGCGAGCTCATTCTCAGTTCCGATTTCGACGGGCCGCTGAATTTCGTAGTCGGCGGCATTTATGGCGAACTCAGCCTGAGCGAAAACAGCTATTATGTGAACAGCTTCGGCATCGACTATCTGACCGGCATTCTCGGCACCTTTACCGCACTGGGCAATCCACCCGCAGCCGGCGGGCCGCTGCCGGCATCGTACCTTGGCACGCCCTTCTTCCGAAACAACACCGACCAGCTCGACGTGCGCTCGTACGGCCTGTTCGGCGAAGCCTATTGGGAGCTGTCGGATGGCATTAAGCTGACCGTTGGTGCGCGTTACACCAATGACAAGAAATCGGTGCGCGCGCGTTCGACATTGGCCAGTTTCCTGGTACCGTTTACGCAAACCGGTAATGTCTTCAATTCGCCCTTCGTCGGCAGCTTCGATGCTGACCCCGGGTTGGCAGGTAACCAGTTGTTCCAGGAGCGCTCGGTCGGGTTCGACGAGATCACGGGTCGCGCGGTGCTCGACTGGCAGGTCACGCCCGACAATCTCCTCTATTTCTCCTATTCGCGCGGATATAAATCGGGTGGGATTAACCCGCCGCTGCAGCCCATCTTTGCGGTTGATGAAAGCTTTGTCCCCGAACTGGTCGATAGCTTTGAAATCGGCAGCAAGAACCGGTTTGGTGATTTGCAGCTGAACCTCACCGGTTTCTATTACAAATATAAGGACTTGCAGCTCAGCCGCATCGTCGCGCGCACCTCGGTCAACGACAATGTCGACGCCGAAATCTATGGTCTGGAGGCCGAAGCGGTAATCACCCCGTCGCCCAACTGGGTCATCAATATGGGCGCTTCCTACCTCCACACCAAAGTGTCGAGCGACAAGTTCCTAGGCAATCCGCGCGATCCGTCGGGCGGTCGGTCCGATACGGTGATCATCAAGGATATCACCAACGGAGCCAACTGCGCCGTGGTGCCAACCACGGCCGGCAATGCCGCGGGCACTGCAGGGTTTGTGAGCGCCATCAACGCCGGCCTGGGCCTGCGCGCCCCGACCGGCTTTGGTCCAAACAGCGGCATTAACTCGCCGGGCGCTTTCGGCATCTGTTCGGTGCTGCAGGCGCAGGCCGCCGGTGCGGTTGGCGCTGCTTTCGGCGGGATCACCATCGAAAATGCCGGGGTGCCGGTGAATATCCGTGGCAATGAACTGCCGCAGGCGCCGAATTACAAATTCAGCGTCGGCGTGCAGTACACCGCCGATATCGGCACCGACATGACGCTCGTTCCGCGCTTTGACCTTGCCTATACCGGCGACAGCTATGGCAATATCTTCAATGGGCGGATTAACGAGATCAACGGCTATGCGCAGGCCCATGCACAAATCCAGTTGAATGGCGGCGACAACCGTTGGTTCATCAACGCGTATGTGCAGAACATTTTTGACAGCCAGTCGGTGACCGGC